>Ga0335078_10011939_pt1 | contig 12886 bp, 6 predicted proteins | sample Lox_Sample_32_FD_206711 | JGI IMG/M metagenome (GOLD analysis project Ga0335078, IMG submission 206711) | Soil microbial communities from Loxahatchee National Wildlife Refuge, Florida, United States - Lox_Sample_3.2 | ecosystem: Environmental > Terrestrial > Soil > Wetlands | place: USA: Florida... | reverse complement strand
AACGCCATCCTGTCCGGGGGCCAGGAATTCCGGCCCGAAATCGGCTGCATTGAGAACCGGCTTTCCCGGGTTGACGCCGGTGGTTCCCTGCAACTGTGCCTGCGCGTTGGTTATACCGGGCAGCAGCGGGACGATGGGATTGGTGATGTAGTCGCTCGATCCGTAATACAGGCTCGCGACCGATCCCGAAAAGTCATAGACGCTGTAAGGCTGGCCGCTCTGCGCCACGATCTGCGAACCGATCGTCCAGCCGTTCACGAAATAGCCGACAGATTTGTTTGCGGTGAGTTTCGGGATGCTGTAACTGATGTTGATCAGAAATACGTGGGTCTGATCGAAGTCTGCCGACGCGTAGTTCGATCGAGGGGCGAGCGGATTATTGCCGGTGAAGAACAAACCCAGGCCGCTTTGTTCGTCGAGCGCATGGGACCATGTGTAAGAGCCGGTTAGCTGCAGGCCGTTGGAGAGCCGCTTGCGGGCTTGCAACTGCAGAGCGTTGTAGTTCGAAATGCCCTCGGCCGTGTATAACACCGAGTTCATGTCGTAGCCGATGTAAGGCACGCGGCCGGGCGCGTTGCCGGCATATTCGGGAGCCGGGTCGTACGGCTCGGAATTGAGGTAGAGCGGAGTTACCCCGCCATACGAGGTAGTCTGGCCGTTCACCGGATTCTGCGCCGTCGCAATCAGCGGCTGATTGAAAGGAATCGGCAGGATCTCGTGCTCGCCATGATTGCCTACGTAACCGGCGCTGAAAAGCCAGCTATTCGACAACTGGTATTGAAGATCGAAGGTCCAGTTCGTGGTATAGGGCAGCTTGTTGTTGATGTCGTAGCCTCCGATCAGGAAGGGCCCAAACAGGTTTCCGCTCGGATAGTTGCCGTTCAAGGTGTCCGATAGGTTCGGCAGCAGCGCCGTAAATGCCGCCGCGGTGGCCGGAGGCGCAGGGAACGGACTGGTGCCGAAGGGCGTGGAAAGGCTGGCGCCTTTGGAAGCGAAGATGGCGGTGACAAAGGGCTGCTGGAGCGTGACACCCAGCGGCCCATTGAAGCCGAAGCCCGCGCTGGGTGAGAACTCGCTGAAGAATTCGCCGCGGTCATAATAGATGCCGAAGCCGCCGCGCACGGTCAGCTTTGGCGTCGGGCTCCAAGCCACCCCAATGCGCGGGGCAAGCCCCCACTGGTGCCGCGCCAGCAGCGTGTCGCTGGCGCCTTGTGTCCCCAGTTGCGAGTTGTTGCCGGCCACCTCGAGCCCCGAATTCGTGATCGTGTCTGAGCCGGCGTCATAAGCGTACTGGCTGGGGTCGAATGCCGTTAGTTTGCCGTACTTTTCCGAAAGCGGCCCATCGAAATCCCAGCGCAATCCCATGGTCACCGTCAGGTTGCTGAGGATCTTGTAATTGTCGTTGACGTACAAACCGGCGGTGTCCGAGCGGTAGTAACGGCTGGCGCTACCCGAGAACGCAGCCGAGTCACTGCCCGTGCGCACCGCGCCCTCGACGAAATTCAGGAAGCTCTTAAAGCCGAGTGTGTCGGTGCTGGTGTTGTTATTAACTATATTGAGCTGCGTGTGAGCCCAATTCGCGCCGATCGAGATGGTGTGGCGGCCCTTCACCCAGTTGACGGATGAGCCGAGCTCCCACTGATTCTGGTACATGCCGGCGTTGCCGAAACTCACGCTGGGCCCGAACTCCAGGGTGTTGGCTCCCAGAACGTCCGAAATCTCCACCTGAGGAAAGTCGGTGGCGCCCAGCAAGTTCATCCCGAAGTCGCTCGGCGTGAATTGCTGCCCGGTATTGGCATAAGCGCGCAGCCGGGTGAAACCGGCGTGCTGCTGCCATGTCAGGCTGGGGCCCAGAACGGTCGTGTTATTGACCGAGGCCACCTGGCTCCCTGCCTGTAGCTGCTGCGCGAATCCCAGCAGGTCCCCCACCGCGCCAAAAGGATTGCTGGTCGGGTTGTTCTGCACGTAGTATTTCCCGGTAATCCGGTCGGTATCGCTCACCACGTAGTCAATGTTCGCGATGCCTTGGTTGACACTGGATTCCGAGTTCGGACCCTGCACCACCGCGTCATACCCAAGAGCGTTTGCCTCGGTGGCATTGGTAATCTGCGCGCTGGGGAACAGATACTGCCCGTTGGGCAGCGTCGCCTGCAGCATTTGTTGCGCCACCGGGCTGATCTGCGACGCGGTGATGGTTTTGCCGTAGCTGGTCTGGATCGCATTGATGATGCCTTGCGTGCTGCGATCGCTGGTCAACCCGATGGGTACGCTGACGTCCTTGGTGGCATCCGCCGCGTCGGCCACGCGGGCGCCCTGGTAAGCCAGGAAATAGAACAGCTTGTCCTTCTTGATCGGCCCACCGAAGGTTGCCCCAAACTGGTTGCGAGCCAGAAACGGATCCTTGGTGGTAATCGCGGGTGAAGCGTTGTAGAAGAAGGGCGCGGCGTTCATCGCGCTGTTCTGGAACTCCTCATACACCTGGCCATGAATCTCGTTCGTCCCCGACTTGGTGACCACGCTGATATGAGCCCCGCTGTGTGAGCCCTGGCTGGCGTCGTACATTGCGGCATTGACGGATACCTCCTGAATCGTTTCCGGCGGCGGTGTGGGTAGCGCCTGTCCAATCGCGCCGTAAACCGATGTGCTCGTCTGGATTGCGCCACCCGCGCCGAAGTTCTCACCGATGTTCAACACGAAGCGGTTCTCACCCACCTGGCTGGTCGAGTTCCCGTTGAACAGATTGTTGGTATCCACGCCGTTCAGCGAGAAGCTGTTGCTGGTGTCGCGGTTGCCATTGGCGAAAATCGCCTGATTACCCAGCCCCGAATTGCTGCCCGCGCCTCCCAACATGTCGGCGTGTACGCCGGGCGTGAGGATCGCCAGTTGGGTGAAACTTCCGGTGCCGAGGGGCGTCTCCTGAATCGTCAACTGATCGACCACGTAACCGTTCGTCGTGTCCACCTGGTTCATGAGGGGAACCGCGGTCACTTCCACCGTTGTGCTCACCGCGCCCACTCGCAGGTCGCCATCGACGGTAGTCGTGCGGTCTCCGTTGACCAGAACCTCCGTGTGGGTTTCAGTTTCAAATCCTTCCTTGGTGATCGTCAGCTTGTATGTTCCCGCGGGCAGGTTCCCAGCCACATAGGAGCCGTTCGACTGCGTCTTCACGGTCACCGTAAAGTTGGTCGCGACGTTGACCGCCTTCACGGTCGCAGCAGGCACCGCTGCGCCCGTGGCGTCCTTGACGGTGCCGGTGATCGCGCCCGAAATTTGCTGCGCCCACAGTGGGGCACAGGCCAAGGCGCATGCCAACATTGCCCAGCAGACAGCTTTCTTCATAAAACCCGTTGGTGAACTGTTCATGCCTTTTTCTCCACGAGAAACAGAAATGTTTGACCGGTTATCCGACGAAAAACACAACTGCCGGGTCATGTCGCCGTCATGCAGCAGGAGCGGGTTCTTGCTCTGGCGGCTCGCGGGCGCAGTGTCAAAAGCGTCAGCCCTTACCAGTCAGGCCTCGCGACCAGAGCAAGAGTACTTGGCTCCAAATCACACTTTGATGAAACCTCAAATATGCCGTTTGTGAGAGTATACAACGGTTCAATTGGGAATCAAAACCGCTTTGGATGAGGCCGGCGGAAACGGCGGCGGCGCGCGTTTGAGCCGGAATCGTACCGAACAGCCGCCGCTTCTATTCGCCCGGGGAAATGCATTGGCGCTCGTGAGTACGCTCCAGCGGCACGCCACGGTGCTGCCGCCGGCAGCGACTCCGACCAGTCCCGGACCGCGTGTTACAGTCGAGGCTTATGATCAAACGAGATCCATCTTTCTGGAAAGCCGCCCTGACTGGCTATCGGATGCGGAAGGAGGAAGTCGAGCGGGCGATCGCGGACATCGGCCGCCGCTTGGGCGTGCCGAGCGCGCCGCCCCGGTCAGAACCGGCCGGCCCGAGTCCGAAACGAAAAATGTCGGCTGCTGCTCGCAAGCGCATAGCGGCAGCGCAGAAGAAGCGCTGGACCGAGTACCGCAAGAATCGGCAGTAGTGCTTCAGCGATTCCGTCGCTGGTGCAGCGCAGCCGATTTGACCGATGCGCAACGCTGGCGCAACAGCCAAACGGCAGCGTTCCGGGGGTGCACGGGGTCCCTGGGTTCCACTACGGTTCGGCCCGTCGCGCAGTGTCGCCACCCAACCGGGCAGCGGTCTCGAGGTCGGCGCGCGCGGCAGCATCGTCCCCTAGCGCGGTGAGGACGTGGCTGCGGAGAATATAGAGATGCGGCTCGCCAGGCGCCAGACGGATCGCCTCAGAGAAGTCCCTGAGTGCGCGCTCGGCGGCGCCCGGTTCTTCGAGACGCATCTGGCCGCGATACTCCCGAGCCTGCCAAAGACGTGGACTCAGGCGAAGGGCTTCATCCAGCAACGCAAGCGCCCGGCTGGTCTCCCCGGACGCTGCGAGGCGAATGGCCTCGCCGAGAAACGTGGCGGAATCGGGGATCGGCGGCCGGCGGCCTCGTCCGGCAAAATGGAGATACGCACCTGCCGCCAGGCATAGGCAGGCTATGCCCGGCGCGCCGTCGAATCCCCAACTACCCACAAACAACCTGCTCGCGAGCGGCAAACTGCCGAAGAGAAACGCCAGCGCCACAGCCGCGCGCGACCATTGACGAGCTTTTGAAGGCCACTGGTCCGCGCGTGCTTCCTCCTGGTGCGGCGGAGCAGGCATGTTTTTACCATACCCTTTCCAGCCGCGGGAGTTCTTAAAAGGTTCCCTCGCGCGTCTCCGGGACTGGACCGAGGCTCAACGCGATCTTGCGAACCACGTCCTCGGGCACGCTCGGCAGGAAGGTCACGTGAGCACTGCAGGTACCGGACTTTCCCGGCACGCTAACGCTGTACGAACTCGGATCCTCGGGATGGGCTGAGGTCCGGTCCCGATAAAAGATGCGCCCGGCCGTGTTCTCGAACAGCGTCTCCCTGCTGATGTGGAGGAGCTTTTGCAAGGACTCGGTGAGCGGTCTGAAGGCTTGCCCGGGTTGGCTGGTGACCGCGGCAATCGCCGTTGAGACGTCGTGAAAGAAGGCCGCGCCGGAGTTGTCGCCAAGCAGGGACCAATCCGGGGGAACTGCGATCTGGCAGGCGTTCTTCGCGTCGTTGCGGGAATCTTTAACGGCCTGCCATCCGGCGGGCACCACCTGTGCCGAGCCGTGAGGCAAGGACAAGAGAATCAGAGTCGTAACTATGCATTCTCTCATGGCTAGAGTTTAGCCCCGGCAGCGGCCGGAGACAATCCGTCTGGCCGGAATGCGCGGGTCCGCTTCCCTCGGTGGAATGCGGACCGGATGGAGCGTCTGCAGAATCGGGCATGCTGGACGTGACCTGCCGTTGCGCCTGTTCTTTTGTGGGAGACGCGCCGAAGATGATCGTGCGCAGCCGGAGCGAGGGTGTGATCGGCAACCACGGATGCCGGCTCACCGACGACGGCCAACCTTTCTATCCGCTGGACCGAAATCAGATATGCTTGTACTGATTCTGTGTTTACCGATCTCTACCGCTTGTTGCCCCCGGAAGGCCTCAAGATTCTTCTGGTCCTGTTTCTCGCCTTTCTGACCGGGCTGGAACGTGAGGAACGGCGTGAGGGCACCGGTCAGTTCTCGTTCGGCGGCGTGCGGACGTATCCTCTCATCGGCCTCATCGCTTACGGCGTTTCTTTCCTGGCCGGAGGCGAAGTCCTGCCGGTTATTCTGGGCTTCGCGGTGGTGGCCGGCTTCCTCATGCTGTCGTACCGCAACAAGCTGCAATCCGCTGGAACCGCGGGCGTCACCAGCGAGATGTCGGCCCTGACCACCTACGTGGCGGCCGCGTTGGTTTATCGCGAACAGTTCTGGATCGCGACAACCCTCACCGTGGCCAGCATGCTGCTGCTCGAGCTCAAGAGCGCGCTGGAAGGTCTCACCCGCCGCATCGCACCGGTCGAGATTCTCACCTTCACCAAATTCCTGCTGCTCACAGCGGTGATTCTGCCGGTGCTTCCCAATCGCGAGTTTGGGCCGTTCGCCATTAATCCGGCCAAGGCCTGGCTGGTGGTGGTTGCGGTCAGTACTGTCTCCTATGGCAGCTACGTGATCCAGAAGGTCACCAAGGGACAGGGCGGCGTGATGCTCTCGGCACTGCTCGGGGGCGCCTATTCTTCCACCGTGACCACGGTGGTAATGGCCAAGCGCGCCAAGCGCGAGGATCGGCCCCACCTGTTTTCCGGCGCCACTCTGGTCGCCTCCGGCATGATGTACTTGCGGCTGGCCGGTCTGGTGACCATCTTCAACCGGAACCTCATTACCGTGCTGGGAGTGCCGTTTCTGGTCCTGGCGGGAGTCAGCATCGGGTGCGGCTGGTTGTGGAGCCGCGTACCGGATGCCAAGGCGGGAGCCGTGGAGCGTGAGTTCGAGCCAAAGAACCCTTTGGAGCTGCGCGCGGCCCTTGGCTTCGCGGCGCTGTTCGTCGCGATGCTGGTGGCCACACACCTGGTGGTGACTTATTTGGGCAAAGCCGGTGTGTACTCGCTCGCGGCCCTGATGGGGGTCACGGACGTGGACCCGTTTATCATGGGAATGACACAGGCGGCGGGCAGCAATGCACCGGTCGCCCTCGCTGCGGCGGCAATTCTGATTGCCGCATCGAGCAACAACCTGGTTAAGGGGATTTACTCCTTCTCACTCAGCGACCGCAAAACCGGCTCGTTGAGTTTGAGTCTCCTGGCTGCCCTGGCCGCGGCAGGTCTTACGCCGTTGCTGTGGCTTGCGGCGTAGCCGACGCGGAACCTGCCCGCCATTCGGCCACCCCCTCGGTTCCGCTAGACGCTACAATCGCCTTACCCGAACTTCTATCCGGGGGCCCATGCGGATACTCATAGCTGACGATGATTATGTATCGCGCGTCGTTCTGGCGGAGGCGTTGAGAAAGAACGGGCACGAGGTCATCGAGGCCGTTGACGGGGCGGCGGCGTGGCAAGCAATGCAGAAGCCCGATGCTCCCAGCCTGGCGATTCTGGATTGGATGATGCCGGTGATGGACGGGCTCGATCTGGTGCGCCGGATTCGTTCTATGCAGTCGTCCCAGTCGCCCTACCTCATCATTGTGACAGTCAAGGATGCCAAGGCCGATCTGGTCATGGCATTGGATTCCGGGGCTGACGATTACCTCGCGAAACCATTCGACGCCGCGGAATTGCGCGCCCGCATCGAGGTGGGCCGGCGTATGATCGAGCTGCAGGAACAGCTGGCCGCGCAGGTGAGCGAGCTTCGCCGCGCCCTCGAGCATATCAGGACCCTCCACGGTATTCTTCCCATTTGCATGTACTGCAAGAAGATTCGCGACAACCAGGGCCGCTGGAACCGGCTCGAGGTCTACGTCAGCCAGCATTCCGAGGCGGAATTCAGCCATGGCATCTGCCCCGAGTGCGAAAAGGAACTGAAGTGGCCGGCGGCTAAGACCAGCGATTGACGCCTGGCCGGAGAGCCGGTAAAATCTTCCGCGCGATTCCGCCATCTTGCCGCTGGCCGGTCAACGGCAAGCCGCAATCCTGGTTGGGAGAGAATAGACCCATGACTCTCGTCGACCTGTTGCTGGGGCGCCCGCTTGCCACCGAGGAGGAGAAGGCAGAACGGATCACCGCAGCCAAAGGCATTCCCATTTTCGGCCTGGATGCGCTCAGTTCCGCCGCCTACGGGCCTGAAGCTGCGCTCACGCTGCTGATCCCTCTGGGACTGGCTGGCGTGGCCTACATAGTCCCCATCAGCGTGGGCATCATTGTCCTGCTGGCCATCGTCTACTTCTCGTACCGCCAAACCATCACGGCGTATCCGAACGGCGGCGGGTCCTATACGGTGGCGAGCGAAAACCTCGGGGTGTGGACCGGCCTCCTGGCCGCAGCCTCGCTGATGGTGGACTATGTGCTGACGGCTGCGGTGGGCATTTCAGCCGGGGTGGGTGCGCTGATTTCCGCGGTGCCCTCGCTGCAACAACACACCTTGGCTCTGTGTCTGGCGATTCTGCTGATCGTGACGCTGGTGAATCTCCGCGGTGTCAGCGCGACCGGCGCGATCTTTCTTGTTCCAACCTATCTTTTCATCGCCTGCCTGCTGGCCATGATTCTCCTGGGCGTCGCGAAAACTCTGGCGGCCGGCGGGCATCCCGTCCCAGTGGTCGTACCACCCCACCTGAGTGGCGCCGGCGAAGCGGCGGGCATTTGGTTGTTGCTACGTGCCTTCGCCAGTGGTTGCACGGCCATGACCGGTGTGGAGGCGGTTAGCAACGGCGTCATGGCTTTCAAGGAACCGCCTTCCGTCACGGCGCGTTTCACCCTTACTCTTGTCATCGGGATTCTCGTGGCGATGCTGGCCGGCATCGCATTCCTTTCGAGGGCATACGGCGTTGCGGCAACGGTTCCCGGCCAGCCCGGCTATCAAAGCGTGCTCTCCCAGTTGCTCGCGGCCATCACCGGCAACGGCATCTTCTATGGCGTGACCATCGCGTCGATTCTCCTTGTGCTGGCGCTTTCGGCGAACACCGCCTTCGCCGATTTTCCCCGCCTTGCGCGGGCCATTGCCGGGAATGGCTTTCTGCCGCATGGCCTGGCCATCCGCGGCCGCCGCCTGGTTTACACTCAGGGCGTCTATGCGCTGGCCTTGTTGTCCGGGACGCTGCTGGTTGTATTCGGCGGAGTCACCGACCACCTGATCCCTCTCTATGCGGTCGGCGCCTTCACGGCGTTCACGCTTTCGCAGGCGGGCATGGTGATGCATTGGAAGCGGGTAGGCGGCCCCGGCGCGTCCAGAAGCATGTTCGTGAACGGTTTGGGCGCCCTCGCCACCGGGCTTACCACGGTCGTCGTGCTGGTCACCAAGTTCACCGAAGGGGCCTGGATTACGGTTCTCTTGATTCCCGGCCTCATCCTCATGATGCGGCTGGTAAAGCGCCACTTCGACGGAGTGAACCAGGAGGTCGGGCTCGCCGCGCGGCTGAGCCTCGCCGATCTTAAGCCGCCGATGGTCGTAATTGCGGTCGAGCGCTGGAGCCGCATTGCCCAGAAAGCCCTACGTTTCGCCATGTCGATCTCGTCCGAGGTGATGGCCCTGCATGTAGACAGCGGCCAGGAGTCCGATCCGCTCTCGGGGCACTGGGCCGATTTGGTGCAGGAGCCCGCGCGCCGGGCCGGATTGCCTGCGCCGGATCTGGTGGTTCTCCCATCGCCTTACCGATTCGTCATCCGGCCGATCCTGGAATATGTACTTCACCTGGAAAAGACCCATCCGCGCCGGCAGGTCGCAGTGCTCATTCCCGAGTTGGTCGAGCGCCGCTGGTACTCGAACCTCCTTCACAACCACCGCTCCACAGTGTTGAAAGCCCTTCTTCTGTTCCAGGGCGACCGAAGAATCACCGTGATCAACATTCCGTGGTACCTGTCGGAGTGAAGGTCCCCAGTCCGGCCGAGCTGACAACCAAGCGTTCGAGACTCCAATACTACCAGTACTACGGCACGATAAAATCCGGAAGATATTGTTGGGGAAATGGGCTGTCCAGATGTACAATCGCGCAGCAGGGATGGGGCACTCCTCGCGCGGCTTTCCACTCGGCGCGAAGAGGGATAAGGCTCTGACGCCGGCGTGATCATCGAAAGGGCGGCCTGGGCTTCACGGGAAGCTCGGCCCCGCTCACGCCGCCACAGAGGGTTTCGGGGATATAGCAGGAGGGTGAGATGTTCCAATCGTTGGCCGCTTGCGCGGTGATAGGCCTTAGTCTCGTTCTGCAGGCAGTTGCCCAGACGCCCGCGAAGGTGGACTTCGCCCGAGACGTGCAGCCGATTTTCCGCCAGAACTGCATCGGCTGTCATGGACCGACGAAGCAGAATAACGGGCTGCGCCTTGACCGCAAAAGCTCCGTCATGAAGCCCGGCTCGCGCCGGGTGATGCCGGGCAGCCTAGAGAACAGCTTTCTGTATCACCGGTTGATTGGCAACGCGTTCGGATTGCAGATGCCGCCCACGGGACCGCTCCACGCGGAGCAGATTCAAATCATCAAGGCGTGGATCGAGCAGGGCGCGGAATGGCCGGACGCTTTGGCCAATGAGATCGAGCTGCCGCCGTTGAATCCGAAAGCGGTCGCCCTGGTGGAAGCGCTGCGCGCAGCCGACCGTTCGGCATTCGACAAGATGGTGGCGGACGACCCCAAGCTTCTCAACGCGCGCGGGCCCGAGGGTTCGACGCCGTTCATGTACGCCGTTCTTTATACCGGTCCGGCAACCATCGAGCGCCTGATCCGTCTGGGCGCAGATCCCAACCGGCGCAATGACGCCGCGGCCACTGCGCTGATGTGGGCAGCCTTCGATCTGGAAAAGACGCGAGTTCTGATTGCGCACGGCGCGGACGTGAATGCGAAGTCGGGGGATGCACGGACGCCCCTGATGGTCGCGGCGGGCCGGCCCGGCGGCGCGCCGGTCGTGAAGTTCTTACTCGCACACGGAGCGAATCCCAATCCCACGTCGAATCCCGACGCGGAATCGTCGCCGCTGCTCGAAGCATCCCTGGCCGGCGATGCCGAAACCATGCAGGCGCTGCTCGAACACGGTGGCGACGTCAAGTACGTCGGCGGACCTGCGCTGGCGAATGCAGCGGGAGCCGATTGCGCCCGGTGCATCGCTTTGCTGATGGCCCGCAATCTGGACGCGATGCAGTACACCATCGCCCTGCCTGCGGTGGCGGTTCTGGATAATCCCGGTCTCGTTCGACTGATGCTCCAGCACGGCGCGGACGTCCGCGCCCCCGATCCGACGGGCCGCACCGCGTTAATGTATGCCGCCGTATCAGACCTGCTGCCGGTCGAGCAGATCCGGCTGCTCATTGAGAGGGAGGCCGATGTCAACGCCAGGAGTCAGCATCCGAGTTCCGGCGACACAGGCCGGACGGCGCTCGATCTCGCCAGACTCCACGGCAACACCGCGGTGGTCGACCTGCTATTGAAATCCGGCGCTACCGGCGCGGTTCCGGCGTCGGTCGAACCGGCCTCCACGCGCAGCGGCAACTCCCTCCAGGCTGCGGTAATGGGGAGCCTGCCGCTGCTCCAGCGCACCGACGCGAGCTTCGTGCCGAAAGCGGGTTGCGTATCCTGCCACAACCAGAGCCTCGGAGCCATGGCGGTGGCACTGGCCCGCAAGAGAGGCTTCCGGGTGGACGAGCAGTTATCGGCCCAGCAGGTGAAGGTCAATGCGGGAGCACTCGCGGGAAGCCGCGACATTCTCCACCAGGGCTTTTTGGTCCCGGGGATCAACGCCAATCCGGCGATTCTGGCTTATGTTCTCCTCGGGCTGGACGCAGAAGGCTACAAGCCCGACCTCAGTACGGATACCGTCGCCATGTTCATCCAGGCGCACCAAATGGCGGACGGCCATTGGGCTTTCGGCCCCCAAGCCCGGCCGCCGTTGTGCGCAGACGCTCTGGCGCAGACGGTGCTCTCCATGCGGGGTCTGCAACTCTACGCCCCGCGCGTGGACAAGGCGGCTTACGTCAAATCGATTGAGCTCGCGGCCGCTTGGATCGCCCAGTTCCGGCCCAGGACCAACTACGACCTCGCATGGCAACTGCAAGGACTGGTTTGGGCGGGCGCCGAGCCAGGCGCCATCGCCAAGGTACGGCACGCCCTGCTGGCGGCGCAGCACGTCGACGGCGGATGGCCCGACATTCCTTCGATGGATAGTGGTGCGTACACGACCGGCCTGGCGATGATCGCACTCCAGGGCTCCGGCCTGCCGGTTTCCGATCCGGCTTACCGGCGGGGCGTTCAGTACCTGCTGAACACCCAACTCGAGGATGGCTCCTGGCACGTGCGCTCCCGCGCCGCGGGATTCCAGCCGTACTTCGATAACGGCTTCCCGCACGGCGTGGACCAGTGGATTTCAGCGGCCAGCACGAGTCTGGCGACCATGGCCCTGACACTGGCGGCGCCGCCCGGCAGTGATCGTACGTCTACCGGTGCTCTCGCGCAGCGGTAAGATCGCCGGCAGACCGAGACCGTTCGCGCGCGGTTCGACTCGTGTACCGATCGCCGCGTGCGGATGCCGGTCAAGTTCCTCGATGCCGGTCCTCCGGACGTTCCTGGGCAGGTGTTTTCGGCCACGGATTTAGCCCTTCGTCAAGCAGCTAGAGACGGGATACAATGTGGCGCATGATCCTCGATCGCCGTGGTTTTCTTTCCGCCGTGCCCGCGCTGCTGGCATCGAGCGCTGTGGCCGACGCAGAGCCGGAGCGCAAGACCCGCTTTTACGTCTTCGAACAGTTCCAGTTGGAGCAGGGGCCGCAGGTCTCCCGGATCCACGATTTTCTCTCGAAAGCGCTGCTGCCGGCGCTCGATCGCTTTCATCCCGGGCCGAAAGTTTTCCTGGAAGCGATCGCCGCGCCGCACATGCCGCTGGTCACCGCGATCATCGGGGTGGATTCGGTCGGGCAGATCTGGGACGTGTCGAAGCAGTTATTCGCCGACAAGGATTTTAGCCGCGCGTTTGACCAGTGGGAATCGGGCGATGAGCCGTATGTCACATCCAGCGCGACGCTGCTCGAAGCCACTGCGTATTCGCCGGAAATCGTCACGCCGGAGAAACCGCCGGCGGCGCCGCGCATTTTCGAGCTGCGCACTTATCACTCGCCCACGGCACGGCAGCGCAAGGCGCTGGACGCGCGCTTCAGTGGTGCGGAGATCAACATCTTCCATCGCGTGGGAGTTCAACCTCTGTTCTACAGCTCTACCGTTTTCGGGGCCAACCGGCCGAATTTGACCTATCTGATTCCCTTCGAAAGCTTGGCTGCGCGCGAAAAGGCCTGGAACGCCTTTGGCGCCGATGAG
>Ga0335078_10011938_pt1 | contig 12888 bp, 8 predicted proteins | sample Lox_Sample_32_FD_206711 | JGI IMG/M metagenome (GOLD analysis project Ga0335078, IMG submission 206711) | Soil microbial communities from Loxahatchee National Wildlife Refuge, Florida, United States - Lox_Sample_3.2 | ecosystem: Environmental > Terrestrial > Soil > Wetlands | place: USA: Florida... | reverse complement strand
CAGCGCTTCCCAATGCAGGCTCAGTTCGGACATAGCCGAGCGGCACGTCTCTTCCAGCTTCAGGTTGATGACATTGTTGCCGAGCAGGCGGCCGATCAGGAATTCCAGCGAAAGATAGTAAATGCGCTTGACGTTCTGCTTGTGATGCGTCTGCTGAGTGGCGATCCAGCGCTCGACTAAGCGGTCGCGGACGGCGAGCGCCAGAGCATAGTACCGGTCGCGGTCGGTGGCCGTGTAACGGTCTTTGGCGAGTGTCAGCCGGAGATGGTGTTCGAAATCGTCGCGCAGGGCGTCGACTGCCGAGGACGGCTCTGTCAGAGTTGCCACAGGGAATCTATCGGCCGAAGCGGCGGAAATCTATAGGGGGGCGAACGGCCGGCCTTCGACGAGCCGCCCGGCGACGACCTCGCGCACCACCGTCACGGTATCGTTCCCTACGGTCGGCACCGTCCTTTGCGCCTCTCCCGACCAGGCGACGTGCCCGTTGCCGCAGGTACACGAGGTTGGCGCCTCCGGGCAGGGCTGGCGGCCCCCCGGAGTGTTCAGACTTTGCCGCTCCCCATCCCGCCAGACGGTTAGTTCCGGGAAAACTCCGCAAGTCGGTTGGGCCTGTGCGGGTAACGATAACGATCACCCCGTACTTGGCCGATGGCCACAAAACGCGTATAAACAGATCAGACGCCGCGTAAGCGGCTGTGGATCCTAACTTCGTTGTTGGAGATGCCCCTTTGGCGGCGTGAATCCTCTGCGGGCACGCCGTTAAAGGATCTCTCCTTTGATCTGGTCCCTTCCTGGTCGCGCAAGTATCAGACTGCCAATTGAGCGGTACTTCTCCCCCAAACCAGACCTTGGCAACGGCGCAGGCGAAGCGTATAAGTAGCTACTGTCCCGCCGCGCCATCGGCGCGCGGTCTGGTGAGGCGCGATGAGCAGAGGAGTCGCGCCTCAAACCGTCACTTCGATCCAAGGAGTACACGGCCGCGTCAAACCTGACGGAGCTGCCATTTGCGTGGCTTCCATCTTTCCGGCAATCCGCTCGGCCGGCGCCTTTCTGGAAGCAATCCGACGGCCCACTGACTCAACGGACGCACGATTTGACACCACCATTGTTGAGCCCATGCGTCTGTGCCATCATGATTGAACAACGAAGCAAGCCGGAGGCCGCCGATGAAACGGGTGACGTTGTGGATCATGGCTCTCGTGGCGTTACACGGAGCCGCCCTCGAAGCGCAGAATCTCACGGGCAATTGGCAGGGCACCTTGGAGTTGCCCCAGCGAAAAATCCGCGTCGTGTTTAAGATCGCGCTGGCAAATGACAAGCTGCAGGCTACGGCCTACACCGTCGACCAGCCGAGCCCGCCGATCCTGGCCACCATCACGCGGGACGGTCCGACCATAAAAATCACCGGGAGGTTTAGCCAGGGTCCGCAAGTGACCCTGAACCTGGCACGCGCCACTCCCGAGACCGCCTGGGCGATTCCGGAACCGCCTCCTCCTCCGAACCGGATGGCGCCCGATGCGAAGCCCGCCTTCGAAGTGGCCACCATCAAACCGAGCGATCCTGCCCATCCGCAGCAGATCATTACCTTGCGCGGCGCCGAGGTGATCACCACCAACGTGACGGTCCACGCGCTCATCAACCTGGCGTACTGGCTCCATCCCAAGCAGCTGGCCGGCGGACCGGCTTGGACCGAAACGGAAAAGTTCGACATGGCGGGAAAGCCCGATGTGCCCGGCCAGCCGAACGTCGACCAGATGAAGATGATGATTCAGAAGGTGCTGACGGATCGCTTCCAGCTCCAATTCCATTTCGAGAAAAGAGAGCTCCCGGTATACGCGGTCCGGCTCGCCAAAACCGGCGCGAAGCTTACTCCGAGCCAGGACGATCCGAAGGGCATTCCCGGCTGGAATTTCGGAAGAAATCCAGCGGGAATGATCATGTCCTTCCGGAACTCGCCCCTCTCGCAATTCACCGCCGTCTTGCAAAACTCAACCGATCGGCCTGTGGTGGACCAGTCCGGCCTTACCGGAAGATACGACTTCACCCTGAACTTCACACCCGATGCGGCCATGGTGGTGCGCCTTGGTGGCCCTCCCACTCTCGCCGGCGACAATCCCGACGCCGCTCCCGATCTGTTCGCTGCCTTTCAGCAGCAGCTGGGTTTGAAGCTGGAACCGGCCAAGGCGCCCGTTGACGTCATGGTCATCGACAAGGTGGAACGGCCGTCTGAGAATTAACAGCTGTCGAGTCCACGTATTGCACGACTAGCTCCGGTCGCCCCAGACCGCGAACACGACCTCGGTGCCGTACAACGCGGAAAACCATTGGCTGGCGGCGGAGCCCCAGCCCCCCTACTCCGGCTTGAAGTACACCACCGCCAGCGGCGGCACCGTCACCAGGATCGAGTGCGGCTGGCCTTGCCACGGCTGGTCATCCGACGGCAGCCCTCCGCGATTCCCCATGTTGCTGCCGCCGAAACACGCCGCGTCGCTGTTGAGGATCTCGCGGTAGAAACCCGCCTTCGGGACGCCGACCCGGTAGCCTTCCCGCGGAACCGGCGTAAAATTCGCGACCACCACCACCACGTCTTCCGGATCGCGCGCGCGCCGTAAGAACGTCAGGATGCTGTTGTCCAGGTCATGGATGTCGATCCACTGAAAGCCTTCCCAACTGAAATCCACCTGGTGCAGCGCCGGCTCGGCCACATACAGGTGGTTCAGCGCTTTCATGTAGTCCTGAATGTGGCGGTGGGATTCAAAATACAGCAGCACCCATTCGATTTCCGTGTGTGCGTTCCATTCGTTCCACTGCCCGATCTCGCCGCCCATGAACAACAGCTTCTTGCCGGGATGCGCGTACATATAGCCGTACAGCAGGCGGAGGTTGGCAAATTGCTGCCAGTAGTCGCCCGGCATTTTCGCGAGCAGCGCGCCTTTGCCGTGCACCACTTCGTCGTGCGAGAGCGGCAGCACGAAATTTTCGGTGAAGGCGTAGAGCAGGGAAAAGGTCAGGTTGTTCTGGTGATAGCGCCGATGGATCGGGTTCTTCTCGATGTATTCCAGGGTGTCGTTCATCCACCCCATATTCCACTTGAGGTCGAATCCCAGCCCGCCGAGGTAGGTCGGGCGCGAAACCGCCGGCCACGCGGTGGACTCTTCCGCAAACGTCAGCACATCCGGATACTCGTGATGCGTCAGTTCATTGAAGCGCTTGAGGAACGAGACCGCCGGCAGATTCTCCCGGCCGCCGAATTCGTTGGGAATCCATTCGCCTTCCTTGCGCGAATAATCGAGGTACAGCATCGAGGCGACCGCATCCACGCGTAGGCCATCAATATGATAATGGTCGAGCCAGAACAGCGCGCTCGACAGCAGGAACGCGCGCACCTCATTGCGGCTGTAGTTGAAAATTAGCGAGCCCCAGTCCTGGTGCTCGCCCTGGCGCAGGTCGGCATGCTCGTAAAGATGCGTGCCATCGAAGAACGAAAGGCCGTGTGCGTCTTTCGGGAAGTGAGAGGGCACCCAGTCCAGAATCACGCCCAGCCCGGCCTGGTGCGCGGTGTCCACGAAATGGCGGAAGTCGTCGGGCGTGCCGTAGCGTGAGGTGGGCGCAAAATAGCCGGTCGTCTGATAGCCCCACGAGCCGTCGTACGGATGCTCGGTCACCGGCAGCAGCTCCATATGCGTGTAGCCCATCTCTTTCACGTACGGCACCAGTTGTTCGGCCATCTCGCGATACGTCAGCCAGCGCTGGCCGTGCGCCGCGTCGGGAATCCGCTTCCACGAACCGAGCTGCACCTCGTAGATCGCCATCGGCGCGTCGAGGTTCTGGCGGTGGCGGCGTTGCACCATCCAATCGTGATCCCGCCAGCCGTAGCGTTCCAGGTCCCAGACCACCGACGCCGTTTTCGGGCGCATCTCGGCGAAGAAAGCGCACGGGTCTGACTTGACCGCCATGTACCCCATGTAGTGTGTTTTGATCTCAAATTTGTAAAGCTCACCCTGGCCGAGGCCGGGCATGAAGATCTCCCACAGACCGGAGGCGCCGCGCGGGCGCATCGGATTGCGGCGGCCATCCCACTGGTTGAATTCGCCGATCACGCTCACGCGTTCGGCATTCGGCGCCCAGACCGCGAAGCTCACGCCTTGCACTCCCTGATGTTCGACCAGGTGGGCGCCGAGCTTGCGGTAGAGCCGGAAATGATTGCCTTCGGCGATGAGGTGCAAATCGAAATCGGTCAATACAGGCTCAAACCGGTAGGGATCGTCGATTTCATAGCGCGTTCCGTCGGGAAGCGCAATAGAAAGCCGATACGAAAAAAACTCTGTCTGCAGGGGGAACACAGCTTCGAACAGGCCGTCGGGATGAACGCGCCGCATCTCCTCCCGGGTCTGAGGCCCAATCACCGTAACCCCGGCGGCCTGAGGCTGGAAGGTGCGGATTGCCAGGTGGCGGTCTCCATCGATCGTGGCTTCGTGCATGCCGAGCACATCGAACGGCGTGCTGTAGTAGCCGCCCGTAATTGCCGCCATAGTTTCCGGATCGAGAAAAGATTCGATTGCGGTTTCGGCCATGTCTACTCCTGGTTTCAAACTCATTAATTTTGTGTAATATACGAACGGTCTTGCGCTGCCGCCCCGATCCTATATTAGAATCGAATGTATCAGATTTACCGTACCGATTGAGCCGGAATCGAGAGGCGAGGTATTGCTGCATACGGTCGCCTTGGCTCGCCAGATCGTGCCCGGATGCGTCTCCGACGCGCGGCGAGAACCTCGTATTGCGCCTGTTTTGACGCCGCCAGTTTGTTCTGCCGGCGTTCCCCAATGATCGAACACCCGTTCCGGGGTTTTTTCACGGTTTGCGCGTATGAAAATCGCTTTACTGAGCTGGGAGTCACTTCACTCGATCGCGGTTGGCGGCGTGGCCGCTCACGTTACCGAACTCGCTGCGGCGCTCGAGCGCAAAGGCCACGAGGTCCACGTATTCACCCGAATGGGCCCCGGACAACCGCACTATGAACGCATCGAAGGCGTTCACTACCATCGTTGCCCATTCAATCTGAGCCGCGACTTTGTCAACGAAATCGGCGACATGTGCCGGTCGTTCGTGCATTGCCTGTTCGATACCGAAAACTACAGCGGCGGGTTCGACATCGTACACGCCCACGATTGGCTGGCGGCCAACGCCATGATGTGGATCCAGGACGGACGCCGCCGCCGCGGCGTTCTCACCGTCCATTCCACCGAGTTTGGCCGCTGCGGCAACGTTTTCCACAACGGCCAGTCGGCCCGCGTGCGTGAACAGGAGCGCGTCGGCGTCCATCGCGCCGACCGGGTCATCACGGTCTCGCACAGCCTGCAACACGAGGTCGAGTGGATGTACCAGGTTCCCGATTCGAAAGTGCACGTCGTGTACAACGGCGTAAACCCGCACAATTTCGATGGATTCATCGAGCCGGCCGCCGTCAAGAAAAACTATGCGATCGGCCCTCTCGACCCCACCGTTCTCTTCGCCGGCCGCATGGTGGAGCAAAAAGGGCCCGATCTGTTGATGGAGGCGATCCCCGGACTGCTGCGCTTCTATCCCCGCGCGAAATTCATTTTCGCCGGTGACGGCGGCATGAAGGGCGCGGTCGAGCGCCGCGCCCAGCAACTCGGCGTGGCGCATGCCACGCGGTTTGTCGGCTTCCAATGCAACGGCTCCCTCGCCAATCTGTACAAGTCGTGCGACGTCGTCTGCGTGCCGAGCCGGAATGAGCCCTTCGGCATTGTCATCCTGGAAGCCTGGAGCGCCGGCAAACCCGTGGTTTCCACCATGAACGGCGGGCCGGGTGAGTTTATCTGGCACGAAGTAAACGGGCTCAAGGTTTACGCCAATCCGGAATCCATCGGTTGGGGGCTCGGCACGCTCTTCACCGATTTCGAATGGGCGCGCTGGATGGGACGAAACGGCCGCATCGCCGCCGAGACCGCCTTCGATTGGGACCACATTGCCGACCAGACCCTCGGTGTGTATCAATCCTGACGCCCGGCTCGCCGGCCTCTGCGCCACAATAGAGACGGAGCAATTATGACCATAGCTGGTTTAGAGGAATACGTCGAAGGGCTGCCGAACATTTCCGGATCGGAATCCGCGATTGCCGAAGCGTTGTCGCAGCCCGGGCCTTTTTACCTTCCGGAGTGCGGCGTTGACTTCGGCCGCGCGCGCAGCGCATTTGCGAACGCATTGCATATGCACCAGCCTCTCATCCCGGGCGGAGGTCACGACCTGGGTACCGCCGGCGTCATCAGTAATCTTCAGCATATGCGCGATTTCGGCAGCGACGAAGCGCGCTACAACGCCGGCATCTTCACCTGGTGCTACAAGCGCATGGGTGAATTCATCCCGCAGCTCATTGGCGAAGGGAAGAATCCGCGCATCATGCTCGATTACTCCGGCTGCCTGCTGCACGGGTTGCGGGCCATGGGGCTCGATGACGTGATGGACGCGCTCAAGCGCGTCACCTGCGATCCCAACTATCGCCGCGCCGTCGAATGGATCGGCACCCCCTGGGGGCACGCCGTCGCGCCCTCCACGCCGGTGCAGGATTTCCGTCTGCATGTCCGCGCCTTCCAGCACCATTTCGCCGCGATCTTCGGCCTCGAGGCTTTGTCGCGCGTGCGCGGCTTTTCGCCGGCCGAGATGGCCCTGCCGAATCATCCCGACGTGGCCTATGAATTTGTCCGCACCCTGAAAGACTGCGGCTTCCGGTGGGTGCTGGTGCAGGAGCATTCGGTCGAGCGCGTCGAAGACGGAAGCGGAATCCGGCAGCCGCACGTCCCGCACCGGCTGGTCGCGCGCAATTCGAAAGGAGAGACCGCCAGCATCACCGCCTTGATCAAAACCCAGGGCAGCGACACCAAGCTGGTGGCCCAGATGCAGCCGTACTATGAAGCCAAGGGGCTATCCCGCATGGATCTGGGCGGCAAATCCGTGCCCGCCTTGACCTCGCAGATTGCCGACGGCGAAAACGGCGGCGTCATGATGAACGAGTTCCCGGCCAAGTACATGGAGGTGATGCGCGAGGCCTCCGGCTCCGACGTCCCGGCCGTCAACGGCACCGAATACCTCGAGTATCTCGACACCCTCGGCATCCGCGAGGAAAGCTTCCCCGCCATCCAGCCAATCATGCAGAAACGCATTTGGGACCGCTTCCAGGGCCGTTCGGGGACCGACGCTTTGGAAAAGGTCATCGAACAGCTTAGAAAAGAAGACGGCCGTTTTCACATGGAAGGCGGAAGCTGGACCAACAATCTCTCGTGGGTGAAAGGCTACGGCCACGTGCTGAGCGAGATCGACAAGGTGAGTGCGCTGTTCGCGGAGAAGACCCAAAAGGTCGGCACCTCGGAGCATCGCTATCGCAACGCGCTCTTCTACCTCCTGATTACCCAGACCAGCTGCTTCCGTTATTGGGGGCAGGGCATCTGGACCGATTACGCCCGCGAGCTTTGCCGGAGAGCCACCGCCATCCTGCAGCACGATTTTTGATTCAATAGACAGACAGGTTGCCCGGTTCCACCGAGGAGGGAACGCTTGTGAAATGCTGGTTCTGTGAGAGTGACGCGCGGGGGACGTGCGCAGCGTGCGGACGCGGCCTGTGCCATCAGCACGCGCACATTCACGACGAGATGACGCTCGCGAAGTCGGACACCAGCACCGGGTACGCGAGCTACTATAACGTGTATCAAGCGCTGAAATGTAGCGACTGCCGCCTGGAATGGAAAACCTACCAGCCGGGACGCTGACCCCGAATGACACATCGGACTGGATTGCCGCGGCCGGAAATTTCATGAAGAGAATCCGGTCGGCGCGGCCACCCCGCCAGGCTTTGCCGAAGGAGCCAGTGCGGGAACAGGCCGAGGCGCCTCCTCCGCCACCGGCTCAGCCGGAGCCGCCCAAGCCCCCTTCGTGGCTGGACAAGGGCGAATTGCCCGAGTCCTACGGCCGCACCAAAGTGGTCGCCATGGTGGTCAGCCCGTACATGGTCCATGTCTATTGGGACCTGTCCGAAAATGACCGGGCCCAGACTGATCCCGCCAGCCTTCGCTTTCATGACGCCGCCGGCGGTGCCAATTTCGATGTCAAGGTCGATCTCCCCGCCAAGAACTGGTACGTGCATCTGTGGAGCCCGGAGAAGAAGTATTCCGTCGAGCTCGGCGTGGAGCATGCAGGTAATTTTGCGGCGCTGGCTCGTTCCAACACCGTCGAGACGCCGCGTGCCTGGCCGGTGGCCACGGTCAGCGAACAGTTCACCAGAGCCGAGCCGCCCGTCGAGTCGAAGCCCGTAAGCCAGCCGCTTCCGCCGCCCGAGCGCAAACCGGAACTGGAACGGAAACCGTTCGCGGAATCGAAGCCGGCGCCCGTCCCGCTCCGGCCGCCGAAGCGCGACCGCACCATTTCCGGTCCGCCCGCCTGGCTGTCCGACGTCCCCAGCCGGCCTCTTCCCGTCTACCTGTCGCCCGAGCCAGTCCCCTCGGTTTCCGCGCCGCAACCCGCACCATCCCCGGTGCCTCTGGTTCCACCGATTCTCGCCACCACGCCGGAGCCCGCGCCCACAGAGCCTCAGCCGCCGCGAGGGAACGCCTCGGAAATGCTCCGCCAACGGCTGGAGGAGTTCTACTCGTTCCGCCGCTGGAGGCCGCGGCCCGCGCTTCCGCCGGAAGCCTCGTTCGCCGAAATCGCGGCTCCCGTTTTCCTGGAAGCGCCGGGCGAGATGCTGCCCAATGACCTCACCGGCCAAATCGAATCGCAATTCATCCCCGGCCTCTCCTCGGTTCTGCTCGGCCTCGGCGCTTCGAAGAAGCCGGCCGGGTGATCCCGATGGAAGGCTGCCTTGCGCTGGTCCTCCATGCTCATCTGCCCTACGTACGCCATCAGGAGCATGAGCAGTTTCTCGAAGAAAACTGGCTGTTCGAAGCGATCACCGAGACCTATATCCCGCTCTTCTTGGTCCTCGAGCGCCTCCTCGAAGACGGCATCGATTTCCGGCTGACCTTCTCGCTGACCCCTACGCTCGCCTCCATGCTGCTCGATCCGCTCTTGCAGCAGCGCTACCTGAAAAAACTAGAGAAGACCATCGAGCTGGCGGAAAAGGAAGCCGAGCGCACCGTCGATGCCCCCCAGTTCCACCCGCTCGCACTCATGTATCGCCAATTATTGCATGAGGTTTACGACGCGTTTCTCAACCGTTACAAGAAGAACCTGGTGAATGGCTTCCGCCGTTTTCAACAAGCCGGAAAGGTCGAAGTCATCGCCAGTGCCGCCACTCACGGCTACCTGCCCCTGCTCTCTGTGAACGAATCCGCGGTGCGCGCGCAGATCGGCGTCGGCGTCCGCCATTACGAAGAGATCTTCGGGCAAAGCCCGCGCGGTTTCTGGCTTCCCGAGTGCGGCTATTATCCCGGCTTGGACCAGCTCCTGGCGCAACGAGGCATCCGCCACACCATCCTCGAAACCCACGGAATCACCCGGGCCGATCAGCGTCCTCGCTACGGTGTCTTTGCGCCGCTGCTCTGCCCATCCGGTCTCGCGGCCTTCGGGCGCGATCCGGATTCCTCCCGCCAGGTCTGGAGTGCCACCGTCGGTTATCCCGGCGATTTCGATTACCGCGAGTTCTATCGCGACATCGGCCACGATCTCGATCTCTCCTACGTCGCCCCGTACATCCACCCCGATGGCATTCGCACCGACACCGGCATCAAGTATTACCGCATCACCGGCGCGGGCGATCACAAGGAGCCCTACGTGCCGGAGTGGGCTGAACGCAAGGCGGCCCGCCACGCGGAGCACTTCCTTTCCGAGCGCATCCGGCAGGTGCGCGAGGCGGCTCCCGGAATGGACCGTCCGCCCTTGATCGTGGCGCCCTACGACGCTGAATTGTTCGGCCACTGGTGGTTTGAAGGCCCGCGCTGGCTCGACTACCTGATCCGCAAAATCGCCTTCGATCAGCAGGCCATCCGGCTGATCACGCTCTCGGAATATCTCGAGCGCTGGCCGGAAAATCAGATCGCCACGCCGTCTCTTTCGAGCTGGGGCCAGAACGGCTTCAACGAAGTCTGGCTGAACGGCGAAAACGATTGGATCTACCGGCACCTGCACCTCGGCGCCGAAGTGATGGAAGACCTCTCAGCCGCCCATCCGAACCCGTCCGGCTTGACCAGCCGCGCCTTGAATCAGGCGGGTCGCGAGCTGCTTCTCGCCCAGGCCAGCGACTGGACGTTCATGATTCACGCCGGAAACACGCAGGATTACGCCACCGCCCGCACCAAGAATCATCTGTTGCGGCTGCACCGCCTGCGCGAGCAGATCGGGGCGGGCGCGATCGACGAAGCCGACCTGGCGAAGCTCGAAAGCCAGGACAACCTCTTCGCGTCGATCCCCGTGGCCGAGGAATTTGCCGCGCGGCGGCCCGCAGTGCGCGAACCGGTTTCGGCCGTGACCGTCGCGATGCCCGAACGCCTCCGCATCGTGATGGCCTGCCCGGAAATCGTCCCGTTCGCCAAAACCGGCGGTCTGGCCGACATGGTGGCCTCCCTCGCCGCGTCCCTGGCCCGCCTGGGGCACGATGTCTCGCTCATCATGCCCGCCTATCGTTCGGTTTTGGAGCAAGCTCCGGCCCTGCGAGAGTCCAACCTTCGTCTCCAGGTTCCGATCGACGGCGCCCGCGAAGAAGCCCAGGTGCTGACCGGTTCGATTGCTCCCGGCGTTCCCATCTATTTCCTCCGCGCCGACCGCTACTTCGACCGCGCCAGCCTGTATGGCACGCCCGAAGGCGATTACCCGGACAACGCCCGCCGCTTCGTCTTCTTCGCGCGCGGCGTCTTGGAATTGCTGCGGCACCTCGGCGCCCCCCACATCCTGCACACCCACGATTGGCAGTCGGCGCTGGCCATCGCCTTTTTGAAAGCCCAGCCGGAACGCTATCCCGGTCTTTCCACCGTCCGCACCACGTTTACGGTTCACAATCTCGGGTATCAAGGCGTATTTCCGCCCGAAGAGTGGCGGCTGCTCAACCTGGACAGCAGCCTGTTCACCCCGCGCCATTTCGAGTTCTACGGCAAGATCAACTTTCTCAAAGCCGGGCTCGTGTTCGCCGACGCCATCACCACCGTCAGTCCGACCTACGCGCGGGAAATCCAAACCGAAGAGTTCGGCTTTGGGCTCGACGGCGTCCTCCGGGAACGCGCTCCGCAGTTAGTCGGGGTCTTAAACGGAGTCGACTACGACATCTGGAACCCGCAGACGGATCCTTGGATCGCCCAGCGGTACAGCGCCGCGGATCTGGGCGGGAAACTCGCCTGCAAAGCACAATTGCAACAGGCGTTCGCCCTCCCTGCACAGCCGCACGTCCCGTTGTTCGGTTGTGTCTCGCGCTTTGCCTCGCAAAAAGGCTTCGACCTGATCGAAGCCGCTCTGGACGAAATCATGGAGCGCGATTTGCAATTGGCAATCGTGGGGAGCGGCGACCAACACTATCAGGAGTTGTTCTGCAACTTAGCGAGGCAATATCCGGGAAAGCTCGCCGTCAAGATTGCCTTCGAGGAGAAGCTGGCCCATCAGGTCGAGGCCGGCGCGGACCTGTTCCTGATGCCCTCCCGTTATGAGCCGAGCGGCTTAAATCAACTCTACAGCCTCAAGTATGGGACCATTCCTGTGGTGCGGGCGACCGGCGGTTTAAAGGATAGCGTCCAGGAATGGGATGCCGCCGCCGGCACCGGCACCGGCTTCGTGTTCGAAGACTACGAACCATCGGCACTGCTCGCCGCCATCGACCACGCGCTGGCTGCCTGGCGGCGACAACACGACTGGCGCCGGCTCATCCAGAACGCCATGCAGGCCGACTTCTCGTGGACCCATTCCGCCCGCGAATACCTGCGCGCCTTCCGCGGAGGCTCCCTCCCGGAAGAACAAAAAGCCGCGCAACCGTGATCCCGGCGGCGCGGCTTGAACCTGCCAATCGCTCTCGCGTCTATTTCTGCCCGAACATCCCGATGAACACGCCCTTGGCGATGACTTTGCCGTTCATCGCGTTCAACAGATCGGCCCGTGAGGTCGAATCCGGCAGCCCCAGCTTCGCGTTGAGCGCAAACAGCTCGAACGTGTAGTGGTGATCGCCGTGTCCGGCAGGCGGGCAGGGCCCGAGATATCCATTATTCATGGTGATGTTCTTGATCTGTTTCGCGCCATCGGCCTGATCCCCGGCCTTCACGCCTTCCGGCAGTCCTTTGGAATCGCCCGGAATGTCGAAGATGGACCAGTGCAGCACGTCATTGGTCGCCGAGCCGCCGAGCACCGGGTCGGGATCGTGCATGATCAGCACGTAGCTCTGGGTATTGGCCGGAGCTCCGGACCAGGTGATCGCCGGCGACGGGCTGGTCGGCCCGGCCGCGCAGGTGTACTTGGCGGGAATGCGGCCGCCATCGGAAATATCGTCAACCTGGATATGAATCATCGGCGGAAGCTGGATCCCGCCGCCTTTCTTCCCACCACCCTTTTTTTCTTGGGCGATGCCGGCCATTGCCAAAGCCAGCACGGTCGCAGCGGTTACACACAGTCGTAGAGGACGCATAACCTTCTCCTTTGAAATGTTTGATTCCCGAGGTCACCTGCCAGCGTAGCCGACGCCATGGCTCAATACAAGCGCACCCGATTATTGCCGGTCAATCTGGCTTGATCCAACCTGGGCGAGTGTCAATGGGCCCGGTGCTGCATGAGTTGCCGGAGATAGGAATTGATCCGCGTCTGGTAGCCTTCCCCACCAGCTTTGAGCCACGCCACAACGTCAGAATCCAGACGGATTGTAACGCTGGTTTATTTCACTGTCGGGCCGCGCGGCGAGAGCCCGTA
>Ga0335078_10011937_pt1 | contig 12888 bp, 12 predicted proteins | sample Lox_Sample_32_FD_206711 | JGI IMG/M metagenome (GOLD analysis project Ga0335078, IMG submission 206711) | Soil microbial communities from Loxahatchee National Wildlife Refuge, Florida, United States - Lox_Sample_3.2 | ecosystem: Environmental > Terrestrial > Soil > Wetlands | place: USA... | reverse complement strand
GAACCCGTTCGACCAGATCAATGCCACTCTGATGATCGCCGAGAGGAACGGCGCCCTGAGGGTCGTCGTCCTGGCTCTCGCTGCGGTAGTCATCGTCGTCGTCATCCTGTTGGCGTTGCACTAGGCAAACGGCTACGGTTTGATTGTTACGTAGAAGAGCTCGGCTACTCCAGCGGCAGGAACCTTGATCACCCCGAAGTTCATGTTCCCTGAGGCGTCGGTCCATGCGTAGACCGTGTTCCCGACGCTCCCTTGTCCGTAGACTTGCAAGAGTGCGGCCACCTGGCCCACTGTCTTGTTTGCCCCGACTGCGCTAAGTGAAACGCTCCCTACGTTGACCCATACAGTCGGATTGACCGAAGTGGCGTTCACCAGAGTGTAACCCCTGGACGCGATCAGCGAATCGATCTGATCGACTGCTGCCTGCATGGTTGGCGTCGTAACAGTGGTGGAATTGGTTGCACCGAGGCTCTCGAAAGCCGCTGTTGCATCCGTCCCCACCCCAACAATTCCGGTCGACGGATTAACCGCTGTCATGAATGGAAGCTGGGTCACGACCCCCGACGATCCAGGATTGGTGTAGATGGCCACGAAGTAAGTGAGTTCCCCGCCGACGGAATACAAGAGGTAAGAGCCGAATCTGTAGTTGGGGAGTAGAGTCAGCTGCGTCCTAATCTGCTGATTGGTCGTGAGCGCGTTTTCGGCTGCCGTGGGACCTATGATCAGAGACGAGGTGGATGGGTTCTGGTAGAGGTAGATTTGGCCGAGCCTGTTTCCTCCATAGGCGACATAAAGCGCTCCCAGATTCCTGCTTACCAGCCCCTGGTACTGTACGAGCTGCAGGCCCACGAAGTATGTGCTGTTTCCCACCGCGAATGGGATGTACTGCACTGTGCTGTTTCCTGCCCGCTCATAGAACTGTGTCCCCGCTCTGAAGACAAAGGGGTCGCTTACGTGGTAGACGAAGTCGTAGTCGAGCTGGCCCGGGACGCTGGGGGAGCCCAACAGCTGCTCTGGATACCGGAGCTGTGGGACGAGCCAGGCAGGGGGAGCTTTCCAGCTCGAATAATAGTTCTGGTAGAACTGGGTGATGAAGTCGGAGGAGTTGGTCCCGAGGAGGTTCGAGACAGAGTATCCTTGCATGGATCCATCCTCGATGTTCACGAGGACAACGCCGAAGAATCTGAGATAGGGACTCGCGGAAAAGCCTGACTGTAGTGGATAGTCAATGTAGACCTGGACGGCGTAGTAGAGGTTCTTCCCGTCAGATACTATGTATGCGGACGGATCCATCGCAAGCCCTGAGATGAGGACGTCGCCTACTCTCGAGAAGATGTTCCTGTTCCAGAGCATATTGATGGGCTGTCCCGAGAAGGCGAATCCGAGCTGCCCCTCTGCGAACGTAAACCACAGGGCCTTCTGCGGTCCTCCCAGAACGTAGTCGGGCGTCCCTCCATAGGATATGTTCTGTATCTCGTCGTATCCGGGGACGTTCACGTACACGCTGCCGTCGAAGCCCGCGCCTTCACCGTAGTAGATGAGTGGTTCGGAGGATATTCCGAAGGCGCTAGTTGGTGGCACGACGGTGCCGTTGTGGGTGTTGATGACGAGGACCTTCGCTGCATGGGTGTAGATGAGGTGCTCACTGATCCAATCGGTGGACGGGAAGGATGGAGTCGTCGGTGAGACCCAGTACTCCGTCCCGTTGTAGAAGACGATCTCCGAGCTTGCGAGCTGCATCCAGTTATAGGCGCCAATCTCCTTCGTATTGATGACGGATGCGGCCTGCTGGTCCCACTGCCTGACTAGGTCTAGAGTGGTCGTCGGGTTACTGGTGGGGAGGTTGGTGATGTTCTCGACGTTGATGTCGTTAAGGCCCGCCGCCCACCTGGTGACAGTAATCTGCTTGTCAGTCTGCGGGTACCACTGGTAGGAGAGATAGTTGTTGTTCCAGTTGAAGAAATAAAATGTGCCTATTCCCACCTGAACCACGAGGAGGACGGCGATCACCGCGGCGGCCACCTTGAGGAGGCCGAGCCTCGGGACATCTGCCCGCCTCCTGTAGAGGTAGAATATTCCCGTCACGATGAGCAGGAAGGCGCTCCAGACGATGCCGTAGACGTATGGGGTTGCTACGTTCATCAACCAATAGGGAGCCCCAATGATTACCTCGAGGAGAATCAGCGCAATCAGGGTGAGGAAGTTCCGGGCTGGGACGTCCCCCCGCCTGATGGCGATGTTCGCGAGCAGGCGGAGGACTATCCTGATGGCGACAATGAGGAGGACCGCTGACAGCACGTAGGAAATGACGGCGTACTGAACGCTCAGCGTGGGCATCAGACTAACAAAGCCCGAACCTGTGGCCGATGTCAGCGGGAGGGCAAAGACGCCCGGGAGAGACCCCCAGCTCCCCAGGCCCATCGACATCATCATTATGGGGTTCATGATTGGACCGAGGAAGAGAAAACCGCCGTAGGCCACGAAGAGATAGAACCCCATCGCCCACTTGACGACTTGCCAGAGCCCCCAGAGCCAGACGTTCATCTTCTCGCTGGGCCTGTTCTCTTCCGCCTCGTAGGGCCTGAACAACCGGTAGGCCACCGTCCCGAGCCTCCAAAGGTCGCTACCCCCCGAGCGTGGATACACCAGCAGGAGGGCGAAAAGGGCAGCTGCAATGAAGGTGTAGTCGTGGTAGAAAGTTATTCCGAACCAATCGAGGCCCGCTTTCAACGAGTACACGTGCTCCGCGATTGACCATTGGAGGAGGACCCAGGCCACGGCCAGAATTATGACAAGGGCGACCAGGGCTACGATGAGAATCGATAGCCACCTAAAGAGCCTTGGCTGGCTCTCCCCTTCCCCTGCCAACCTTCCGGGGAACGCTGCGCCTCTATTTACGGAGACACCCGAGGAGGACCGGGTTCCGCACCGAAGAGTCTTAGCACACGCCACACCTGCTAATTACTCTGTTATCATGCTCCTGTCTGTCAATGGTGGCTCGACTTAGGACGATTGATTCCCACTGGCCAGAAAGCGTCAAAGGTGTTCGTTTTCGATCCACGGGCAGATTGCAGCCATGATCCGACTTTCGGCGTTATCTTCGTACGCTTAGTCCAGGGTGTGCTCCTCCTTGAGGGGCGCGCCGACTCCGCCGATTCAAAGATACGTTCGCCGTGCTCACTCGGCGAGATCGTCGCTCCCGTTCTCCTGGCAAGTCAAACCCATGTCCGAGAAGGCTTCTAGTCACCTCCCCCAGATCGGTGATTTCGTGACACCTGATGTCATCCCTCCTACACTGTTCTGCGAGTCTCGACCCCCTGATCACGAATCGAAGGTTCGCCTGCTTAATGGCTTCGTAGTCCGAGAATCCGTCCCCGATATAGGCAACCTTGGTCCTCCTGGCTTGAATTGACTTGACCAGGCCGCTCTTGAAGTTCGATGACCCCCCTTGGGGGAGCCCTGAGAAATCCAAGATGATGCCACGCGCCGTCGATTTGGATTTCGGGGCGGAAACGACGATCAGTTTCTCCAGGTTCCTACGTCTGAGCAGGTGTGCAATTACAAAATCCAGTCCAGCACTAACGATGGTGAATGAGATTCCTCTCTGTCTGCAGAATGCGACCAACCCGTCAAACCCGGCCCTGAAAGTGGTCACACCATCGACGGCATCAAGGAGTTTTTTCCTGGGTTCCTCTATCATTCGGTATTGCTGACGCAGACACTCTTCCAGTGAAATTTCTCCTCTCTCGTACTGGTGGTCGTATTCCCGCCAGTCCCCGTCAGCGAATTGCGCCAGCAGGTACTCGACCACGTCGATGTTTACAATCGTCCCGTCGAAGTCTGAGACAACCTCCACTGGCATGAGACGCGAACCACCATTAAGAGTCGATGTCTATAAGTGGTGCCGGCATCTGTCACTGGCCAGGAACAAGTCTGGTCACTTTGCCCAGGCTCGTCGTCTATCAATCCTAGACAATAACCAAGTTATCTCATGGTCAATTCATCAAGAGCGGTGGGATGCGTCAATCTCTCAAGAATCTACCCGAAGTCATTTAATATGTTGTGCGATGTCTTGCAAGCCGTAATCTTGGCTTCTACGATCTCCCAAGAGCTTCCACTGGGTTCATCCTCGATGCCCTCCAGGCGGGTAGGAGTCCTCCAACTACCCCTACCGCCACCGCCAAAGCCACGGCCAGTCCGAGGATGTCAGGCGTGATGGCTGGAGTTATGGCGAGCGTCGTCGACGCTGAGGAAGCGCTAACGGTTGTCCCCCTTCCTGCAAGGCTCACGAACGAGCCCCCGCCGCCGCCTCCCCCCAGTCCAAGGGCGGAGCGGCTTAGGAAGTTGATGATTAGGAAAGACAGTCCTACTCCTGCCACGGCTCCAAGAATTCCGCCGGCAATCCCCACGACAAGAGCCTCGGCGATGAATGTGGACATTATCCCTCTGCTGCTTGTCCCCAAGGCTTTCATGATGCCGATCTCCTTTGTCCGCTCAATCACGGACGTCAGCATGGTGGTCATTATTCCTATGAAGGCTACGAGCACCGATGTCGCCGCAACGGCCTCAAGAAGGGTCGTCGCTCCTGAGGTCACTGACTGAATCGAAGAGAGAAGAGAGCTGACGTTTGTGACCCTGACGGTCTGCCCGTAGGCGTTCTCAATCTCAGTCACAACGGCGTTGACCGTATCTGTTCCTGACGCCACCACCATCAGGCCTGAGTAGGTGGAACTGTGGAGTATGAGCTGGCCGGTGGAAAGCGGAACAAAGACGGAAGTATCTGGGTCGATACCAAAACCCTGACCGAAAGAGGAATAGATACCGCTTACGACGAAGGAGCGCTGGGTAGTAGCGCTGCTCGATGGAGAGGCACCGCCTCCGAAGGCGACTCCGGCTCCTCCGAAGGTGAAGGTTGAACGCCCGACGTTGTCGAGCGTGAGAACCTGACCGATTGAAACATTGCTGGCGCCCTGAATCCCAGGGTAAGCAATCGAACTCCCTATCACTGCGTTCACCTGATCTGATGAAGTTGGGATGGATCCCTTGGCCAGAGTGAGGCTTGGAAGAACCTGCTGGAGCTGGCTCAGATCTGTCGCTATGAGAGAAACCCCCACCATTTCTCCTCCCTGGGAAGTCTCGCCGCTGATTTCGTCGTAGGCCAGAACATGAGCGACCCCTGGCAGGGCCTGGATGGCGGAGACATCAGCAGAAGTGAGTGTCGTTCCCCTGCCCACTGGGCTGACGAAGACAGTGGTAGCGCCGAGACTGGAGAATCGTCCTGTAGCTGCGTTGCTATATCCCTGTGTCGCTCCGACAAGAGCGACGATTGTCGCCGGGCCGATCATTATGCCCACGATGGTGAGGATTGCCTTCAGTTTCCTTTCGGTAAGGGCCCTGGTTGAGAATTTCAGCAGATCTGTTGCTCGCAAGCACCTGTCACCGGCAGGTCAGATTACGCCTTTGTCCTCCTTCTCTTCGAGCTGAGACGAAGATAGCTTCGTCTTGCTTTTTCTTATGTAGAGATAACCCGCCACCGCCATGATAACCAACGCGGCAATCACTCCTAACTCGATGATCGTAAAAAGGTCGACCCCAGACGAAGAACTGGTGGCCGGGGAGCCGGATTCAGCGGAGGAAAATTCTGGGGTCAGCCTCGTCTGAATGGTGAAGTTGTATGTCCCTGACGTGCCGAGACTGTCACTGAAAGTGACGTTCACCAAGATCTTGGCAGTCACAGAAGAACTGCTTGGAGTATAGGGGAGGGTCAAACTGAAGGGGACAGGAGTGTTGGGGTCTATCTCACCAACGTAATCAGCCTCGCTTGTCCCCCTGGCTCCGCTTACTGACCCCGTCACGCTGGCGTAGTAGGCATTCGAGAACCCCTCATTGAGTATCTCACCGCTCACGGACAGGGTGGTGTTCCCCTGGGTAACCTGAGGAGACTGGGCGACCAGATTGATTGTTCCAATGAGGACGAGCCCCGTAGCAAGAGTAGCGCTCCTCTCCGCCCCTGACTGATCTACGTAGGTGATTGTGATGGACGCAGGATAATAGCCCGGAGACGCCGAGGTGCTTGAGCCTACGGTCGCCACGTAGGTCACTGATTCGCCCGCCTTCAACATGCCACCCTGAATTGCAAAACTGGAGTTTTGGATCACGACCAACGGCGAGGAGACAGTCAGGGAAATGACCGGAGAATTGAGAGTAGTTGTTCCGGCGTTCTCCACCTTGAAGGAGACGCGAGACGGGGTCCCGGCGCTTACCTGGTTTCTGATAGGAGAGACGGAGACGATGACGCTAGGAAGAGAAGAGTTGGAACCCGTGACATAGAGCCCCACGTCTTGCGTGTAGGAATCTGTGACACCTTGCCCGTTGATATAGGTAGTTGAGAAAGCGAGTTCTAGTGGAGAACTCGCAAGAGAGTCCGACACGTAGATTTCAATTGAATCGATAACAGAAGCGTTTGACCCCAGTTCCGCAACAGTGGGAAACTGGGTGAGGACGCTCACCTGCGAAGACGTAGACACCGTCGTGTGGACTTGGAGAATGGGGCTGGTCCCCAGGTTTGTGAAGGTGAACGAAACGTTGTTGGTCGTGCCCGGAAGCAGGGAGTTGTTCCCTGCCTGGACGAAGAGCTGCGATGGAGGCGCTGCGGAAACGTAGAACCCCACCGTCTGGCTGGTCGACTGCTGGACTCCGTAAGGATCCTCGTAAGTCGCAAGAATCGAAAGCGACAGGGCGGATCCCGATGCCGAGGAGGGAACGTAAGCCTCCACCTCCACCGTGGTAGCATTGCCGGCACCAAGATATGGAATCTCGAGGATTGGAGAGAGGATGCTAATGCCAGGAGCGGATGCCGAAAGCGATAGCTGGGAGGCGTCACCCATTCCGCCATTGGTCACAAGGACAGGAATGTCGTCCACCTGACCAGCCGGCAGAGACGGCGTCGGAGAGCTAAACTCGACCTCAGGCTTCCCCTCGACGTAGACGCTCGCGGTCAGGTTCTCAGGGAGTATGGTGACCTCTCCAGATGTCTGAAGATAGGCCCACAGGTTAAGGCTGAAGTTGTACGCCCCCAGCGAAAGAGTGGGTGAAAGGAAAATGCCACCGAATGTCATCTGGAAGACCGAATTGGTTGATACGCCGGCTTGGGTCGCCGCGAAAGTCTGGTTGGTTCCGTCGTAGAGGCCGAAGCCTTTGGGAAGGGTCAACAGTGCTTCGACCGAGGAGGCGCTGACTGGATAGAGATACTGGAAGGTCACAGTCAGAGGCACGTCCTTGTCTCCCGGAGAAGCTCCTGTGGGGCTGCTTGAGGTCCCCCATGAGGTATTCACGTCTCTGATGAAGGAAAGCAGGTTAGCCCCAGATGCGGTGGGGACAGCTGCAAGCACGCCTGACGAAATGAGGAGTGCCATTGCGACCAGGGTCAGAGCCGTCTTGGTCAATTCAGGAGCTCCTCCCGTTCGATCTGGCCGTCTTTGATGGAGATGAGCCTCCTTGCCCTCTTTGCCACCTCAGGGTTGTGGGTGATTATCAGCACCGTTTTCCCGAACTCGACGTTCAGTTGGCGCATGAACTCCATCATCACTTCTGTGTTCTTCGTGTCCAGGTTCCCGGTGGGTTCGTCAGCGAGAATTATGTCAGGGTCGTTGGCAAGAGCGCGAGCCACGGCCACTCGCTGCCTTTCTCCCCCGCTGAGTTTGTTCACGTTTCTGTCTGATTTGGACCCCAATCCGAACTTGTCGAGGAGGACCGTTGCTCTCCGTCGCCTTTCATCTCCTGTGACTCCTTCGATGAGAAGTGGAAGTTCGACGTTCTCCCCCGCGGACATTCGCGAGATCAGGTTGAAGTCTTGAAAGACGAACCCCAGTTTCTTGTTCCTGACTTTGGCTAGCTCCGCGTTTGGGAGCTTGGAGATGTCCATTCCGTCAATGAAGACCTTGCCCGTTGTAGGGCGGTCAAGGGCCCCCAAGAGGTTGAGTAGGGTGGTCTTCCCCGACCCCGAGGGCCCTATTATGGACACGAATTCCCCCTTCTCCACCTTGAAGTTGACATTTTGAAGAGCAATGGTAGATGTTGGTCCAGAGCCATAGCGCTTGCCAAGATTCAGTGCCTGAATTGAGGCGTCGAGACTATCAGTCACATACTGCAAATTCATGCTACCATCCTATGGCGGCGCGCTGATGGGTCTCGGTCGAATGAATATCGAGAAGACTTCCAAGAGAAGCCCCGCTCCCACCAGACCGATGCCCGCCAGGGATTCCAACGCGGCAGCGGTTAGCCTCCCCCCACCGCCAAGTGTTCCCGCCCCCCTGGTGAAGTTGAAGTTGGAGGGGAAACCTCCTGTGAAGTTCCCGCCGGAGGTTCGAGTAAATGTTGTGGAGGTGACCTGAGTGGGAGTCCCGGTCACGAATCTCAGAGATGGGTTGCCCACGACGACCAGAACGAGGCCAGCCGCGATTAAGACTACGCTTCCTATGACTAGCTTGCTTACCAAGATCCTGCAGGATTTCTGAAGCCGGGTAGGTTAATATCCAGTTTCCAAGAACAATCCAAAATCATTAGAGATTTTATCCATGATTAGACGGTCATGCCTTGTCCTGGACCTCTCCGCGTCTAGTCGAGGCTAAGGTAGAGGAAGATGGTGTATGCGGCTATGGTGAACAGGTCAGCCGCAGAGAGGTAGGGTCCGAACTCAACAGGGGTTCTCCCCACGAAACCTAGGAGCAATGGATATTGGAACAAGGACTGGAGGAGAAGCGCCGACATCACCACGAGTATTCCGAGAGCGAACCTTGCCCCGGTTTCCGCATAGACCTTGAGGTAGACTATCACCAATGCAATCTGCAGGGAGATTATGACGGTAGAAAGGACCATGTGGACCATAATCAGGTTCCTGAATTCTGTGAAGGGAGGGAATGGACCGAATCCGAACGGGAGAGGGATTGTATATGACAGCGCCACCCCCGCCAGTGCGCCAACCAGAAGGACCAGCGGGACGAGCAGCCGGGCCGGCCCCGTCTTGGTTTTCTGCGGCGACTGTTCCAAGCTCACTTCTCTCTCCCCTTCACTTTTTCAAGAATTGCCTCGAGGGTCGACCAGTGTGCCTCCATGGTGTCTGATATGAAATACAGTTTTCCGTAGGCCTCCCCCTCGGTCACAATCAGGTTGTTCTGCTCCAACACCTTCAGGTGGTGCCTGATGGTTGTGTAGTCCAGGCGCAAGGCTTCGGAGAGTTGCTGGGCGTTCCTCGGCTGTTGCCTAATGGCGGAAAGGACAAGCTTTCTCGTCTTGCCTCCAGTGCTCCCTGCGAACAGCCACCAAAGGAGGCGCTCGAAGGCGTCCAATTCATGACTGACCACAGATGCTGGGCGCAATAACGATATCGTCGAGCGAGTTGTACCGCTGTGGCTCGTTCGGGCTCGCGACCTAGAGGATGGGGTCACCACAGGTATGCACCGAGAACCATGCTTGCGCTGGTGTAAGCATCTGACGTGACGATGCCAAGCTGGACGGTCTGCCCCGCCGGCATATTCTCTTCAACGTAGCTAGCGAGACCATCAGGGCCAACCACCTTGGCGCGGCCCAACGAGAGAATGATACCCCCTCTCACGCAGCAGCTCTGTCCCCCTGTCGTAACCGTCTTCGTCATACCTTGGATTCCTGCTTTGTCTGTGGGACCCCCGATGACCAAAAAAGGCTCCCCGCAGTCAGGTCTGTAGAGTTGGAGGACGGACCATTCTGGGACGCCAGAATAGATTGTAGGTTCGAGTTAGTGCGGTCTAGGTCAGTGACCTGAGTCTTTAGTGTGCCGACCTCAGAGGTGCATCTCCCGGCCGTACCCGTAGTTGCAGTTTGGGAATACACACCAATTACGATGACTGCTAGCGCTGCCATGACAAGAATAACGATGGGAGTCAGGGGCTTTGGGAGTTTCGCGTTCACGAACGAACTTCACCCCGGTTGTATTTAGTGAATTTCCTGAATCTCTCCCAAATCGTTTGAAGATTCCCCTTCACTTTCTTGAACCTAGAGCGAAGGACCACAGCTCTTTGCAAGTCCATCCGGCTATCCGGTCATGTTCACAGGTACTGAGAGCCTCTGAGGTCGACAGACGCACCGAGGAGGATGGCAGGCTTTCCAAGAAGCTGTGGACGAGCGGCCCCGCGGGCTGATTTTGTCTGATGCCCTCCCAAATCCTAAATATCCGTAATCCTGTAATCCTAACTATGGCACAGTCAAAGCATGCAGTTGGAGCTGAGAGATCGATCGTGGCGGAGTTCTTGGAGGCCCTTTCGGACAAGCACTCCCAGGTCGACATAAACCTTCAGGGAATGACCGTTAGATTCCCCAGCACCGGAATGAGTGTGGAATTCGATGGACTGGTGACGTTGACCAGTCATGTAAGGGATCTGACTGAAGACGAAAAGAAGGCGTCTGCTGGCAAGAACGTGGCCATGATGGCGAAGAGTTAGGCAAAGGCAGGCCTATCTCAGCGCCTTCAGCAGCTTTCTGGTCTTAAGGGGACTCAGACCTATCCGGCCTGTCAGCCTGGACATGCCACTTCCCATGGTGAGAACCTTCTCCCTCCCAACGTAGACAGTCAGCACCCATCCTCGCTCAGCCATCTCGTTCGCGATGTGAAGCGGACCTGTTAGCGCAGCAAACATTCCCTCATTTTTCCCGACCAGATCCCAGATGTTTAGGCCTGTCGCCCTGAGTCCATTGGCATCGACCTCAAGAGTTCTCTTGTCTGCGTCTAGGTGAGCAACTGGGGCCCCCTCCACAGATACCGTCGCCTTTCCCTTTGAAACGGTCGCCAGAAGGTCGAGCGCCGATGATAGATCCGTCTTTTGTGTCATGCAGGCTAGCTCATTATGGCAGCCTGACTAAAAAGGTGCACAACTCGCATCACCACTTGCCGTAGTGAATTACGTCCTCCCACCGACGCCTTCCACGCTTGAGTGATGGGGATCTCACGTCCTCGGCCCCGTGTCCAATAGAGATGACCCCCACTGGATGGAAGTCGACAGGAATGCCTAGCAAGTCCTTCATGCCTTTGACATCGAACACACCGGAAAACGCCGCGGCGAGACCGGCGTCAACAGCGCCAAGCAGAAGAATCATGCAGCCTGCACCGACATCGAAGAACCAATATGGTGTCGGCCATTCAATCTCCTTGCCGTCTTCATCCAGCTTGTCTGGCTCGTTGTACCTGTCATGGTACAACTTTTCACTGACGCAGGCGACGATGGCCACGGGTGCCTCCGAAATCCACCTGTGGAAGCCCCCAGCACTGTATTCTTCTTCTCCCTGCAGTCTTGCGACCTTGTTTTTCGTCTCGGTGTCTGTGACAACAACATAGGCACTCCCCTGACTGAACCCCGCGCTGGGGGCGTGCTGAGTGAGTTCGATAATGCCATCCAGCACCGCTTGAGGCACGGTCTCGCTTGTAAAGTGTCGAACCATGCGCCGTTTCCTCACGACTTTTTGGAACTCCATGGCCCAAGGACGCCGCTGGCTCGTAATTAACGAGCTTGACGGCAAATCCACCCTCAAATCCGATGTTGCGTCTGGGGGCCGATCCGCTGATTCTACCAGACTGGTCATGTGTGGCAGGAGGAGCTTGCCCAAGATCAAGCCAGGAAAAGAGTGAAATTGGGCACTACCGAAGACTCATATTCTCAAGGGCTTCTGCCGAGTCTGTTGTCTCCTCCACCTACAAAATATGCAAAGAGCGGAGAAGTGCACATTGCCTACCAAGTCTTCGGGCAAGGCAGTTTCGACTTGGTAATGGTACCCGGTTGGACCTCACATATTGAGTACGCTTGGGAAGATCCAGTCTTTGCCAATTTCCTCAACAGGCTTGGCTCATTCTGCAGGGTGACCTGGTTCGACAAGAGAGGAACGGGGCTGTCTGACCGCGAGGTTGGGATGCCAACCCTTGAGCAGAGAATGGACGACGTACGCGCAGTAATGGATGCTGCCGCCGTTAGACAGGCATCCGTCTTCGGCGTCAGCGAGGGCGGATCTATGAGTGCCCTTTTCGCTGCAACATATCCAGAAAGGGTGTCCTCACTGATTCTCTATGGGGCATTTGCCCGACGAATCTGGAGTCCAGACTATCCCTGGGCCCCGACGTTGGAGGAGAGGCTGAAGTGGATAGACTCGATTGAGAAAGGATGGGGAGGCGACGTTGAGCTCGAGAGCTTGGCGCCGTCTCGAGCAAATGACGACGGTTTCAAGAGATGGTTCGCAACCTATGGTAGGCAAAGCGTCAGTCCTTCGGCGGCCGTTGCGCTGGCGAAGATGAACACCTACATAGACATCAGGAACGTGCTCCCTTCCATTCACGTTCCAACCCTCGTGATGCACAGGAAAGGGGATCGGGATGTCAACGTAGGAAATGGCGTTTACCTCGCTCAGCACATAGACGGGGCGAGATACGTGGAGCTGGCTGGAGACGACCATGCGCCAATGGCTGGCGACACCGATGCAATAGCAGACCAGATAGAAGAATTCCTAACAGGGGTCCGACCCGTAGCACAAACAAACCGCGTGCTATCAACGATACTGTTCACCGACATAGTTGGTTCCACCAAGAAGGCAGGAGAACTCGGGGACAGTCGATGGAAGAACCTTCTGACCGCGCACAACGACATGGTGCGGAGTGAACTGACCAGGTCCAGGGGTCATGAAGTTAAGACAACGGGTGATGGCTTCGTCGCCACCTTCGACGGCCCGGGCAGAGCCATTCGCTGTGCTCGCGCGATAGTTCAGAATGTTGAAAGCCTGGGAATCACAATCAGGGCAGGGCTGCACACAGGCGAGTGCGAATTGGTCGGGGATGACATTGCTGGCGTTGCGGTCCACATAGCTGCCCGAGTT
>Ga0335078_10011935_pt1 | contig 12890 bp, 13 predicted proteins | sample Lox_Sample_32_FD_206711 | JGI IMG/M metagenome (GOLD analysis project Ga0335078, IMG submission 206711) | Soil microbial communities from Loxahatchee National Wildlife Refuge, Florida, United States - Lox_Sample_3.2 | ecosystem: Environmental > Terrestrial > Soil > Wetlands | place: USA... | reverse complement strand
CGTCGACGGGCAGGAGCATCTCGCCTTCGGCCTCGGCAACCGGGCCGCCTCGGTCACGTCCGCTCGGGAAGCGCAGGTGCCGCTGGTCCGGCCGCACAGCGAGTGCCTTACCGGAGACGTGTTCGGTAGTCAGCGGTGCGATTGCGGAGCGCAGCTGCGAGAAGCCGTCGAGCGCATCGCCGACTCTGGCGGCTTCCTGTTGTACCTGCGCCAGGAGGGGCGTGGCATCGGCCTGTACGCCAAGCTGGATGCGTACGCGCTCCAGGACAGGGGGCTCGATACCTACGAGGCGAACCTCGCGCTCGGCCACCGCGAGGATGAACGGAGCTACCTCGTCGCCGCGCAGATGTTGCGGGCATTGGGGGTGTGGCGGGTCGCCCTGCTCAGCAACAACCCCGACAAGGCCCGGCAGCTCCGCCGGTTCGGGGTGACCGTGACCGAGCGGGTGCCCACCGGTGTGCACCTGTCGGCCACGAACGCGCGCTATCTCGCGACGAAGGCGCGCCGGGGCGCGCACACGCTGGATCTTCCGCTGTCCGCGGGCTAGTTCGACTTGATTCCGCGGTTTGGTTGGCGGGGGAGGTCGGCGAGGGGTTGGTTGGGCCGGCCAGGGTTGGTGGGTGAGTCAGACTGTGGCGGCCTGTGCGAGCGGTTTGCGGGCGATTCCAGCGCGGACGCCGGGGGGTGAGCGCTGCACCAGGAGGCCGTCTGCCGGAGTTTCTCGACACTCGGCATGTGCGCCGGCGGTGAACGCGCGTTCAGTCGGCTATAGCCCCGAGTTTCGGCACGCTGGCCGGCAGCGTGGGGTCGAGTGTCGCGTTAGTCATGGCAGGATCAGCAGGTCGGCGTGGTCCACCGTGACCGCGAGCTGTCCCGCTCTTGCTTGCGCCAGACGTTGGCGCGCGTAGTCGCCGGTCTCGGCGGCCAGCTCGGACTCCTGCTCGCACGCGGCACCCACCCATCCCGCGAACCATTCGGCCGCGAGGTCGGAGTACGAGGGGCCGAGCCGCCACGGGGTGTCCCGGACGAGAACCTCGAACCCTCGTCGGCCGAACTCCTCGATCGCGAATGCGACGGCGTCCGGGCCGAGCAGGCGGCCGCGCCCGGTCGCGCGGCGCTGGTGGTCATTGAACGCGGCGCCCACACGGCGGTCGAGTGGATCCTCGGGGATCAGCGCGACGTGGCCGATCACCGAGAGGGTCAGGAGCACCGGGCAGGCCGCGCCGGCGCAGACAGCGACCAGCCCGGCGAGCTCGTCCCCGGACATCATGTCGAGGAGCGCCGACGCGGTGATCAGGCTCGCGCCGGCGAGATCGCTCGCGTGCAGCCGGGTGATGTCAGAGTGCCTCGTCTCGACGGTGACCCCCGCCCCGTCGGCGGCCGGGCCGGGGAGGTCGGCCGCGGCAACCTCCAGCAGGTCGGCGTCGCGGTCGTGCATGACCCAATGCTGGGACCCGGGCAGCAGCGGCGCGAGCCAGCGGCTCATAGCTCCGGTGCCGCAGCCGAGGTCGTGGATCGCCCACCGGCCCATTTCCGGGAGGAGTCGGGCTACGTGTCCGGCGAGGTCGCGGGCACGGGCCGCCGCGTCAGCGGGCTCGCGCAGGGCGAGCCACTCGGTACTGACCCGGGGGCCCTCGACCGTCACCGCGAGGCCTCGGTGAGGACGGCCGCGATCACCGACACGGGCATCGACCACCTTGGCAGCGACTCGCGCCGCTCGCGGGCGGCTCGGCGCAGCCGGGATCTGAGCTCGGGGTCGCGGAGCCAGGCCCGGAGAGCGCCGGCGAGCTCCGCTGCGTCGTCCGGTGGGACGAGCAGCCCCGGCCGGACGCCATCGGTGCCGTACCCGAGCGCCTCGGTCACACCGCCGACATCCGCGGCGACGACCGGCAGGCCACGTGCCAGGGCCTCGATCACGACCATCCCGTACGTCTCGGCGCGCGACGCGAGGACGAGCAGGTCCGCGGCGGCGTAGCTGCGGTCGAGCTCGGCTCCGGTGCGTGGTCCTGTGAAGTGCACACGATCGGCATGATCCGTGCGGCGACGGAGGGAGTCGACGAACGCGGGGTCGCGGTCGAGGCTGCCCACGCACACGCAGTGCCAGGACAAGTCGGCGATCGCCTTGAGCGCGTCGAGCAGCACGTCGTGGCCCTTCTCGAACGTCACCGCTGCCACGCACAGCAGCGCCTCGCCGGCCGGGCTCGGGGTCGCGAGGTCGGCGGCCTCGACCGCGGGCCGCGCGACGTGCACCCGGTCGGCGGACAACCCGTACAGCTCGAGCAGCCGGCGTCGCGTCCACGCGCTCGTCGTGACGACGGCAGTGGCAGCGGATAGGACCTCGCGCTCCCGTCTCCGGACGTCGTCGACCTCGTCATCCGGCGGGCGGTCACCGAGCGGCATGTGCACGAGCCCGACCAGGCGCAATCGGCCCGCGTGGCGCACGAGCACCTCGGGCGCCGTCGAGGCGACCAGTCCGTCGAGCAGCACGACGGCGCCGTCGGGGATCCGCTCGATCGCATCAGCGAGAGCCGCGAATGACACGTCGTCGGGTCGGCGCCAAAAGCCGGGCACGGCATGCTCGTGCACCGACCAGCCGAGCGACACGAGCCCGTCGCACACGTGGCGGTCGTAGTGGTTGCCGCCGCTCGGCCGGGCCGGGTCGTCGGTGCCGTCGGGCACGACGACATGCACCGCTGTCACAGCGGTCGCTCGTAGCTCGCCCAGGCGACGTGCGACTCGTGCAGCGTGACGAGCAGGCCGTCGAGGTCCCGAGCGCCGTCCCCGAGGTCGCCGGCATGGACCCGGTCGGCGAGCCGATCCGCGACCACCCGCGCGAGCCCCTCGGTGGAGGTGTTCATGCCCGCGAGCGCGGGCTCGTCGTCGAGGTTGCGGTAGTTGAGCTCGGCCAGCACCTCGTGCAGCACCTCGGCCGCTCGACCGATGTCGACCACGATGTTGTCGGCGTCGAGGTCCGCACGGCGGAACGTGGCGTCGACGACGTAGGTCGCGCCGTGGAGGCGCTGCGCCGGCCCGAACACGTCGCCGCGGAAGCTGTGGGCGATCATCATGTGATCGCGGACGGTCACGCTGAACACGAGCTAGCTCCCCCCGTCATAGGTGATCGTGTGGCAGAGCGCCGGCAGGCTCCCGGCGGCCAGCCGGGTCATCACGTCGGGCAGCTCTTCGAAATGGGACTCACCGGTGAGGAGCGCGTCGAAAGCAGCGTCGCCCAGCAGCTCGAGGGCGAGTGCCAGCCGGTCGGCGGTCGTGCGGCGCCCGCGGCGGGCTGGGGAGATCGTCCCGACCTGGCTCGCGCGGATGCCGAGGCGACCCGAGTGGAATCTGCCGCCCAGCGACAGCCGAACCTCGGCGTCGCCGTACCAGCTGAGGTCGATGACCGTGCCCTCGGGCGCGAGCAGGTCGAGCGATCGCTGGAGCCCGGCGGACGTCGCGCTCGTGTGCACGACGAGGTCGCGACCGGCGGCGGCGTCGGCCGGCAGCGCGAACTCGACGCCGAGCGCGGCCGCGACCTCGGCCCGGCCCGGATCGACGTCGACGAGCGTCACCTTCGCCGCGGGGAACCGGCAGAGCAGCCGGGCGACGCAGCAGCCGACCATGCCGGCGCCGACAACCGTGACCCGATCGCCAATCAACGGTGCGGCGTCCCACAGCGCGTTGACCGCGGTCTCGACCGTGCCCGCGAGCACGGCACGCGAGGGTGGAACGTCCTCGGGCACGGCGGTGACCGCGCCGGCCGGCACCACATAGGCAGTCTGGTGCGGATACAGGCAGAAGACCGTGCGGCCGCAGAGCTCCGCCGGTCCCTCCTCCACGACGCCCACGTTGAGATAGCCGTACTTGACCGGCCCCGGAAAGTCGCCCTCCTGAAATGGCGCCCGCATGGCCGCGTACTGGTCCGGAGGCACACCGCCCCGGAACACCAACGTCTCGGTGCCCCGGCTCACGCCGGACCGCAGGGTGCGCACCACCACCTCGTCCCGCCCCGGCTCGGGCAGCGTGACCGCCCTGATCTCGCCGCACCCCGGCGCGCGCAGCCAGAATGCGTGCGCTTCCGGCGAATCCGACATGCCGTACATGCTATTTGGAGGTTGGTGCATGCCGAACGAACGGGAGATCCATGAACACGAACGGTGAGACAGTCGGATTCGTCGGCCTGGGGCGGATGGGCCGGCCGATGGCGGCCAACCTCGCGCGGGCGGGATATGGGCTTGTCGTCCGGGACGCGGATCGTGATGTGGAGACGAGGTTCGCTCGCGAGGTTGGAGCGGTGGCGGGCCGGGATGCGAGTGCATTCGCCGGCGCCGGCGTGGTGATCACGATGCTGCCGGACGGTCGCGTCGTGCAGGACGCGGTGCTCGGCGACGGGATCGCGGACGCCCTGCCGAGCGGCGCGGTCGTCGTCGACATGAGCTCGTCGAGCCCTGGCGACACGCGCGAGCTCGGCCGGCAGCTCGGCCGGCGGTCGATCGCGCTCGTCGACGCGCCGGTCTCGGGCGGGGTCCCGCGGGCGGTGGACGGGACGCTCGCGATCATGGCCGGGGCCGACGACCCGGCGGCCCTCGACCGCGTGCTGCCGGTGTTGGACGTGCTCGGGCGCCGGGTGTTCCGGACCGGGCCGCTCGCCTCGGGCCACGCGATGAAAGCCCTCAACAACTTCTGTGCCGCCGCCGGCTACGCCGCGCTGGCCGAGGCGCTCGTGCTCGGACGCGAGTTCGGCCTCGCGCCCTCGACGATGGTCGAGATCGTCAACAATTCGACCGGACGAAGCTTCCTCAGCGACGTGGTGTTTCCCGAGGAGATCCTCACGGGCCGCTACGCCACCGGCTTCACGCTTGGGCTGCTGGCCAAGGACGTGACGATCGCGGCCGGGATCGCCGAGGGTGCCGCCGCCGATGCGCCCGTGTGCGAGCTCGTGCAACGGCGGTGGGCGCAGGCCGCGGAGCAGCTCGGGTCCGCCGCCGATCACTCGACGGCTCACCGGCAGTGGTGGGACGTCGACCTTGCCGACGCCGTGCCCGACTGAGGCGCTACGCGAAACGGGCCAGGTCGTTCGCCGGCGCGGGGCGATCGGGCGGCACGCACACCATGCCCTCGCTGAACCCGGACGAGCCGACCCCGAACGCGGCGTTCAACCGGTCGAGGTTGACGACGGTCAGGAGCGCCGTGAGCTCGACGATCTGCGTGTCGCTGAAGTGCTGCTTCATCCGCGCGAACAGCTCGTCGGTCACCTCGACCGGCGTCCGCATGACGCCGACTGCGTAATCGAGCGCGGTCTTCTCGCGCTCGTCGAACAGGTCGCTCTGCCCGTAGCGGGGGAGCGCGAGCAGCTCGTCGTCGGAGAAGCCCGAGTTGCGGCAGATCTGCGAGCCGAGGTCGACGCAGAACTCGCAGCCGATCATCTGCGCGCCCTTCAGCTCGACCAGGTTCTTGATCCGATCGTCGACGCCGTGGGCCTTGCGCACGGCCCCCTGGAACTTGCCCATCGCGGTCATCATCTTGGGCTGGTAGGCCCAGATCTCGATCGGCTCGATCCCGCTGCCGCGTGCGGGCTCGCGCCCGGTCATCTTCTTCACGCCCCTGCGCATGAACCGGTAGACGAGCCTGACCATCGGACTCGCCTGGTCCTGGGGAACTCCGTGAATTCGTGCCATCGGGCACCTCCTGTCAGGTCGGGGATCTACCCGTGAGGACCCGCGACGCCGGACCGATGTGACGTATGCCCGATGGGGGGAGGGAGGAGGGAGGAGGGGGCATGAGATGGGTAGTGGCACATTGGTTCCCAACGGCGAGGCGGTCTTTCTGGAATTGGACCGAGAATGGATTAATTCTGAATTGCGGGTATGGTGGTCCCATGACCCCGACCGGCAACGTCGATCTGGCCGCCGCGCTGCGAGCGGCCGGCCTGCGCGTCACCGCATCACGGCTCGCGGTCCTCTCCGAGGTGACGGAGCGCAAGCATGTGACCGCGGACCAGGTTGCGCTGGCCGTGCGCGACCGCGTCGGCACGATCTCCACCCAGGCCGTCTACGACGTTCTCGGAGCGCTGACCCGAGCGGGTCTCGCGCGTCGGATCGAACCGGCTGGGAGCCCTGCCCGGTACGAAGCACGCGTCGGGGACAACCATCACCACGCCGTGTGCCGCTCGTGCGGCGCGATCGTCGACATCGACTGTGTCGTCGGCGAGCCGCCGTGCGTGTTGCCGGCAGACACCGGCGGCTTCGTGATCGACGAGGCCGAGGTCACGTTCTGGGGTCTGTGCCCCAGCTGCCAGACAACGCCTGAATCCCACGAGAAGGAGCGCGCCAGATGACCGACAAGCCCCCTCGCACCACCACCGACGGCGGTAGCCCAATCGCCAGCGACGAATTCTCGTTGACCGTCGGCCCGGACGGCCCGATCCTGCTTCAGGACCAGTACCTGATCGAACAGATGGCCAACTTCAACCGCGAGCGGATTCCCGAGCGTCAGCCGCACGCCAAGGGCTCGGGAGCGTTCGGGGTATTCGAGACCACCGAGGACGTGAGCGCCTACACCCGGGCCGCGCTATTCCAGCCCGGCGTCCAGACCGAGATGCTCGCCCGGTTCTCCACCGTCGCCGGCGAGAGCGGCAGCCCGGATACCTGGCGCGACCCCCGCGGGTTCGCGCTGAAGTTCTATACGACCGAGGGCAACTACGACATGGTCGGCAACAACACGCCGGTCTTCTTCGTTCGCGACCCGATGAAGTTCCAGCACTTCATCCGCAGCCAGAAGCGTCGCGCCGACAACGGGCTGCGTGACAACGACATGCAGTGGGACTTCTGGACGCTTTCGCCGGAGTCCAGCCACCAGGTCACGTGGCTGATGGGCGACCGCGGCATCCCCAAGACCTACCGCCACATGAACGGCTACTCGAGCCATACCTACATGTGGGTCAATGCCGGCGGCGACAAGTTCTGGGTCAAGTATCACTTCAAGACCGATCAGGGGATCGAGTTCCTGACCCAGGAGGAGGCCGACCGGCTGGCGGGCGAGAACCCCGACTACCACCGGCAGGACCTGTTCGAGGCGATCCGAGACGGCGACCTCCCGAGCTGGACGCTCTACATGCAGATCATGCCCTTCGAGGAAGCCAAGACCTACCGGTTCAACCCGTTCGACCTGACCAAGGTGTGGCCGCACGACGACTATCCGCTGATCAAGGTCGGGACGATGATGCTCAACCGAAACCTGACGGACTTCCACACCGAGATGGAGCAGGCCGCGTTCGAGCCCAACAACCTCGTTCCAGGGATCGGGCTGAGCCCGGACAAGATGCTGCTCGCCCGCGGGTTCTCCTACGCGGACGCTCACCGGGCCCGGCTCGGCGTCAACTACAAGCAGATCCCGGTCAACACTCCGCACGTGCCGGTGCACAGCTACAGCAAGGACGGCGTCGGGCGTACGGTCAACGTCACCGACCCCGTCTACGCTCCGAACTCCTACGGCGGCCCGAAGGCCGATCCGTCGCAGACCGACGATGCGGGGCTGTGGGCCGCCGACGGCGAGATGGTCCGGACGGCGTACACGCTGCGGGCCGAGGACGATGACTTCGGCCAGCCCGGCACGATGGTGCGCGAGGTGCTCGACGACGACGCTCGGGACCGGCTTGTCTCGAACGTCGCCGGACATCTCCTCGACGGCGTCTCCGACGAGGTGTTGGCCCGCGCGTTCGAGTATTGGAAGAACATCGATCAGGAGCTCGGCGAGCGCATCGAGGCGGCCGTCGGCGCGACCATCGGCGCGTAGAGGTTCTCCGCGACGGGGCGCGTCCGGAGCTGGATCCGGGCGCGCCCTCCTCGCCATAGAATCCGCTGACGATGACGCGTGTCGCGATCATCGGCGGCGGGATCGGCGGCCTCACCGCGGCCCGGGCGCTGTGCCGGCGCGGCATCGAGGTCGCGATCTACGAAGCGGCGCCGGAGCTGCGCGAGATCGGCGCGGGCGTGGCGCTCGGCCCGAACGCGATGAAGGTGGTCCGATCGCTCGGTCTCGAGGACGAGGTCCGTGCGATCGCCGGGCGGTGGGAGCGGGCGGTCACGCGCAACGGGAAGACCGGCCGGGTCATCTCGACGACGAGCCGGCAGCAACAGGCCACGTTGTTCGGCAGCGCCGGCGCGACGGCCCATCGCGCCGACCTCCTGGACGTGCTGGCGCGATCGGTGCCGGGCGACATCGTCGCGCTCGGCGCGCGCTGCACGGAGGTCGTGTCGGACGGGGGGGTCGCGGTCGCGAGGTTCAAGGACGGCAACGAGGTCGAGGCCGACCTGATCGTCGGCGCCGACGGGATCCACTCGGTCGTGCGCGCGTCGCTGTTCGGCCCGGACTCTCCCCGTTTCACCGGCAAGATCTGCTACCGCAGCGTGGTCCCGGTCGACGCGGTGCCCGGGCCGCCGCCAGAGAGCGACAATGCCCAGTGGTTGGGGCCCCACGGCACGATCGTGCTCTACCCGGTGCGGCGCGACGAGCTGATCAACGTCGTCTGCCACTACGACGACGAGGGGTACCGGCACGAGTCATGGGTGACGGAGTGCGAGCGCAGCGAGGTGCTCGAGCGCTACAGCGGCTGGCACGAGTCGGTGTTGCGGATCTTCTCGGCGGGAGAGGTCTGGTACAAGTGGGCCCTCTACGACCGGGACCCGATCCCGCAGTGGACGCGGGGGCGCGTGACCGTGCTCGGCGATGCCGCGCACGCGATGCTGCCGTACCTGGGGCAGGGTGCGTGTCAGGCGATCGAGGACGGTTGCGTGCTGGCGGCGGCGCTCGCCGCCGAGCCCGAGGATCCGGTCGCGGCGCTCGCCCGGTACGAGCGCTCACGGCGTCCGCGGGCGAGCCAGGTCGTCCTCGCCTCGCGCGAGCGCGGCGTCAGCAACCATCTCGCGTCCCCGCTCGCGGCTTGGCGGCGTGACCTGTCGATCGCGATGCGGCGGCGGCTCGGCCGCGACCCGGACGGTCGCGGCACCGCCTGGATCCCGGAATACGACGCGAGCGCTCCCGAGGTGCTCGCGGCCTGAGCGACCTGGCTCCGCGGCTTCTGTTCGGCGCCGGCCGGCCGGCTCGCCGCCGTTACGGTCTGCCCGGTTCCTCGGAATACGTTGTGATGGGCGCAAGCCAGTCACGTGACGCGGACCTGCTCGCGTGTGGCTGCTCGGCATCGCCGCGCGGTGCCTGGCCGACCAGCGGCGGTCCGCCTACCGACGCTCGCAGCTCGTGACCCGACTGGGGGCGGCGCCCGAGCTTCGCGGTGACGAGCACGAGCGTGTCGAGGCGATGCTCGACGCGGCGCGTCTCGCCCCGTCCGCGGAACGTGCGCTCGAGGAGTTGACAGAGGCCGAGCAGGCCATGTTCCTGCTCGTGGCGAACGACGAGCTGCCGGTGGCCGATGCGGCGCGCGGTCCGGGTCCGGGGGCTTCTCGGCTCGCGAGTCGTCGTGCGGCGGTTCGTGCCGGCAGTCGCGCTCGCGGCGATCGTCGCCGTAGCCGTCCTGATCCTTCGCTCGGGCGGCGCGCTCGCTCCCCCGCCCGCCACCGCGGCCGGCGTACTGAGAGCTTCAGCGGCGGCGCTCGACCGCCTCGGCGGATCGCGTGCACTGCTCCCTGGCGACTACTTCTATACGAGGGCGCCCGCTCCTCGGACGCGCCGCTGCCCCGCCGCTCGCGTCCGTTCATCATCTCCACGCTTCCGAGTCCGGGGATCCTGCTCTCGTACGCCCAGCTGCGCCGGCTGCCCACGGATCCGACCGGCCTTGACGCCGCGCTGAACCGCCTCGCCGCGCGCTACCGCGTCAACCAGGTGTTCCCGCAGCCCGCGTACCGCGCGGCGATCCGGTGGGCGATGCTGAGCGGACTCGCCGAGGCGCCGACGTCAGCGGCGCTCCGAGCCACGCTGTACCGCCTGCTCGCGGCGACGCCGGGAATCCGCCTGCTCGGCCGGACGCGCGACAGCATTGGCCGTTACGGCATGGCGGTCGCGGTCGACGTCCAGAACGTCCAGCTCGAGATGATCATCGATCCGTCCACCGGCGCGCTGCTGCAAACGAGCCGCACGTTTCTGTACCGGAGCCGCCTCGACCCCGGGCAGCCGCCCGGGCTGAACTACCGGGTGACGTTCCTGGCGAGCGGGATCCTCAAATCCACTCACGCCCGCGTCCCTTGACCTCGATCGCACCCTGACTTTGCGTATCAGAGAGCCCGCCGGTCGCTCTTGGTCAATGGTGTTCAACACGACGCGCCGGGGGCCCGCCGGGGGACGGTCAGCTCTGCCATCCCGTCGGACGCACCGCGACAGGAAGTAGGGGGTCATGAGTACAGCTACTCACCTTTCCCAGGCCGAGGGGCAGGCTGCACCTCTGCAGTCGATCCGGTCTTTGCTGTATCCGGGCGAGCGATGGCGGTTCCGGCTCGCAGCGTTGGTCTCAGTCGCGTTTCTCGGGGTGCTTCTCTACGGCATGGCACAGGGAGGAGCGGCGGCGCTGGCAGGCGGCGGGGGGTTCCTGCTGATCGGCGTGGTGTCCGTGTGGTGGGGGCTCCAGCTCATGCGGGCAAGGCTTCTGGGCGGGTCGGTGAAGGTGACGGCGGCGAGCTTCCCCGAGCTCGATGCGCTGCTCGAGGGGGTCCTGGCCCAGCTCGAATTCAAGGGGCGGGTGGACGTCTACGTCGCCGACAAGTGCGAGCCGTCGGTCAGACTGACGTCCTACCTCGGAACGCGGATCATCCTGATCGAGGGGGACCTCGTCGCCGAGCTCCTCGAGCCGTCCAAGCAGGCGCAGCTGCGGTTCCTCATCGCCCGCCACATCGGGGCGCTGAAGGCGCGGCAGTTCCGGCTCGATCCGCTGCTGGTCATGCTCGGAGCGGCCAACGCGCTTCAGTTCGTAAAGCCGTTCCTGCTGCCGTACTACCGGTCGACCGCCTACTCGGGCGATCAGATCGGGCTCGCCTGCTGCGGCAGCGTGGAGGCTGCACTCGAAGCTACGGGGCGCCTGCTGGTCGGCAAGGAGCTCGCCGATCAGATGCCGCTCGGGAGCATCCTGCCGCAGGCGGTGCTCGTGAAGGAACGGTGGCTGCCGCGGTTTGCTCAGTTCCTGTCACCGACGCCGCACGTGATCAACCGGTACCTGAACCTGATGATGTACGGCCGGCTGAGGGATTCCGGCGCCTGGGAGCGTCTGTCGGCGTCGCTGAACGCGAGCGAGGAGTCCGCGCTCAGTCAGCTCTGGGGCTCCTCGCCGCATCGCCGGCGCGCGCGAAAGCTCGGCCGCGACGATCCCGAGTTCGCGGTGCGGTCCTCGCACGAGGCCCTGGTCGGGCCGGCCCGGCAGCGATGCTGACGCGTCTGTGAATCCGCGGCCAGGTTGGCGCGTCGCTACCGTCAGGCGCGATGGATGTCGAGTCCGCGATCCGAAGCAGGCGCACGCACAAGGCGTTCGCCCCTGACCCATTGCCCCGCGAGCTGCTCGACGCGCTGCTCGAGCTGGGGCGGTGGGCGCCGAACCATCACCTGACGAACCCGTGGCGATTCCGCGTCCTCGGGCCGGTCGCGCTCGCGAGCCTGAAGGAGGCCGCGGGGCCGGAGGCGGCCGCAAAGCTCGATCGCGCGCCGACGCTCGTCGCCGCGACCGTCGTCCGGTCCGAGGACCCCGTCCAGGATCAGGAGGATCTGTGTGCGACCGCGTGCGCGGTGTACGCGGTCCTGCTCGCCGCGCACGGCCGCGGGCTCGCGGGCTACTGGCGGACTCCGGGCGTGCTGAGGACACCGCAGGGACTCGAGGCGCTCGGCATCCCGCCCGACGAGCGGTTCGTCGCGCTCATCCATCTCGGGTGGCCGCGGCAAGAGCGTGAGCCGCCGGTGCGACTACCGACCTCGGACGTGGCGACGTACCTTCCCTGACACCTCGTTTGGGGATCGGCGACGACGCAGCACGAACAGCGCGAACCCGAGCGTGTCGGTGCCGCCGGGCAGCGCCCGCCGCGCCCGAATTCGCTGGGCGTACGCGAGCGAGTCTGGGTCGCCCTGACGTTCGGCGTTGCGGGCGAGGGTCTCCTCGTACTGAGCCCAGCCGTCGTCGGTGGCGAGTGACTCGTGCAGGATCTCCAGGGAAACGCCTCGGATCGCGGCGCGGAGCCCGTTCAGGTCGGCCAGCTCATCCTCGGTCGCACCGCCGAGCGCGGTGAGAAACTCAGGTGTCGGCGGACGCTGCCAAAAGCCCTCGCCGTAAAGGATGGTCGGCGCCATGCCCCGCAACGCCTCGAGCGCGGCCGGGAACCCTCCGTGCACATGCGACGAGGCGACGTTGATGACCGCGTCGAACTCACCGCTCACGGTCGCGGCGTCGCGGACCTCGAACCGCAGCGGCAGGTCGGTCGCGCGGTGGCGGGCCTCGGCAATCGCGTCCTCGTCGAGGTCGACGCCGAGGCCACGGGCTCCGGGGTGAGCCGACACGGCGCGTACGAGCATCTCGCCAGTGCCGCAGCCGGCGTCAAGGATGGACGCGTCCACCGGCAGCGGAAGGACTGCGATGGCGGCGTCGACGGCGATCTCCGACATCGGGTTGGCGAACGGAAGGCCGGCGTGGGCGATCCTCGAGGCAGTGGGCACGTTCAGCGGTGGCGCCGGAGCCCCACTACGCTGCGTGGGACGGGTCGGGCGCGGCCAGCCGCTGGGTGATCGCGAGCGCGTCCCGGTAATAGCGTTCGGCTTGCTCGGTGTCACCTGCCGCTTCCATCACCCCGCCGAGCTTGTTGTAGGAGATCGCCAGGTCGCGTTGCGCGGTCGCGTTGGAGGGGTCGGCGTCGGCCAGTCGCTGGGCGATCGCGAGATCCTCCTGGTAGTAGCGCCGGGCCTGTTCGATGTCA
>Ga0335078_10011934_pt1 | contig 12890 bp, 12 predicted proteins | sample Lox_Sample_32_FD_206711 | JGI IMG/M metagenome (GOLD analysis project Ga0335078, IMG submission 206711) | Soil microbial communities from Loxahatchee National Wildlife Refuge, Florida, United States - Lox_Sample_3.2 | ecosystem: Environmental > Terrestrial > Soil > Wetlands | place: USA... | reverse complement strand
AGACCAGCTTCGGGAGCGATTCGCGAAGTTCGGGCTGGAACTGCACCCGGACAAGACCCGGCTGATCGAGTTCGGGCGGAATGCCGCCCGCAACCGGGAAGCCAGGGGCGACGGGAAACCGGAGACGCTCGGCTTCCTGGGCTTCACGCACATCTGCGCGAAATCCAGGAACGGGCGCTTCTGGCTCAAGCGGATCACGATCTCGAAACGGATGCGGGCGAGGCTGAAAGCGGTCAACGACCAGCTCAAGCGGCGCATGCACCAGCCCATCCCGGAACAGGGCCACTGGCTGGCCGCCGTGGTGCGCGGGCACATGGCCTACTATGCCGTGCCCGGCAACTACGAGGCGGTGGCGGCCTTCTGCGACCAGGTGACCCGGTACTGGCTGAAAGCGCTACGGCGCCGCAGCCAGAAAACCAGGATCGACTGGACGCGGATGGTCCGGATCCGGAAACGATGGCTACTGCCGGTGCGCGTGATGCATCCCTTCCCGCAGGCACGCTTCGCCGCCACACACCCAAGGTAAGAGCCCAGTGCGGTAATCCCGCACGCTGGGATCTGCGCGGGGGGCCGCCCGCAAGGGCGGTCCCCACCGCGACTCTGAGGACTCACCCACGCGAGCATGCCAAAAGATCCCCTCCGCCGCGTGGCGATCGCCTGGATCCCCGGCCTATCCGGGCCAGGTCGGTCAGGCACAGCTCCGTGGAATGCGGTGTTGGTGTCACTATGGTGCCGTGGGTTCCTGGAAGCGGCGGCTGTCTGATGACGAGCGGTCTGTCCTGCTGTCCGAGTTGCTCCTCCGGCATCCTGAACTGGCCGCCGAGGCGGAAGAGATCACCTCCGCGCTGCTCGTCGTGGACGACCGGGAGCTCACCGGCGAGATCACGACCAGGCTGCGGGCGCTGCGGCTGCGCGGTCCGGTGTCCGTTGATGCGGGGCGGGGACGGGTCCTGGAAGTCCTCCAGCCGTACATCGATGATCTCACCTGGCGGAAGGAACGCGGCGCCCGGCGGGCGGCCGCCGACATCGCGGCCGCCGTCATGCTCGGGCTGCACGAATGCCGCGAGGATACCGACGAAAAACATGCTGCTTGTCCGGATGGGCCTGCCCGGCGCCGCAGACGACCTGGCGCGCACGGTGTACGAGAAGGTGAGGCCACTGCACCTGTCGTTGCCGCCGCTGGCGGATGAGTGCCCGGAGTGGACGTGGTACGAGGAGAGCTGGATGCCATGAGCAGTACGCGCTCCGCGAGGCACGGCACCTGAAGGGCTGCGAACTATCTGACGCGCAGCAGGAACCCCGGTCTGCGGCAGCCCCTCGGGCCGCTAGTCTCGTCGCATGTCCGAGAGTGCGAGCATCACTGGCCGGTGGCGTATCACAGAGATGGACAACTGGGACCAGGAGGCCATCGACCTGGTCCAGCCCGGCTTCATCGAGTTCGGTGAGGACGGTCTCGGCAGCCTGGGTTTTATCGTGGTGACAGGGGACCTCGACTGCCGCGACGCGGATCGTGACGGCCAGCCGGGGATCGAGTTCTCATGGCAAGGCTCCGATGAGGGCGACGACGCGAGCGGCCGCGGCTGGGCCGCGCTCAACCTCGACGGCACTCTCAAGGGCCACATCTACTTTCACCTCGGTGACGATTCCGGGTTCCGCGCCGAGCGGTTCAACGAAGCCGTCCGGTGAGCGACCCCGTCGAAGCCGCGATGGAGGAAGCGCTTCGCCGCCGCCGAACGTTGCGAAGTACCGCTAGAGCCGTCGGCAACGGCCAGGAGCCCGCCGTCGTGTTCGCCGTCGGGGATGCGCTGGACGATGCCCTGGTGCGGCCGGGCCGAGTTGTTGCTCGTATCGGGCTTCCCGGCCGCCAGCCCGCGGCGCCAGGCCAGCAGCGTCGCCGGCGTTACGGGGAAGACCTCAGCCCAGCGCTGGCGCGGCACGAGCCGCGCCAGCGAAAGCGCAGGTCAGTGAGCCAATCGAGTATTCGGCCGGTACAGGCGAACTCAACCTGATGTGCATTTAAAACTACCCAGGCTTAGCTTTACTGGGTAGGATTTAACACATGGCTGGTTTTGAGGAGCGCATGTCGCAGCGGCTCTCGCGCCTTCCGCCGACGTTCACCGCGCGCGCGGCGTCCGCCGCCGCACTTTCTCCGCGCGACCTGGCGATGCTCCGGGAGGCGGGCGAGATCGACGAGCTCTCGCGCGGCGTCTACCGGCGCGCCGACGCCGAGCCCACCGCCCACCTCGATCTGCTCGCCGTCTGCACCAGGGCTCCCCATGCGGTGGTGTGCGGAGAATCCGCCCTGAGCCTGCATGAATTGATCGACGACATCCCCCACGAGGTGCACATCGCCGTATCACGCGGCTCCCACCGCCCCTCCATCAGCTACCCACCCACGAAAGTCTCCCAGTACGCCGCCGACACCTTCGACTTCGCGGTCGAACGCTTCGAGGTGGCACCCGGCGAGACGGTACCGATCTACAGCGCGGCCCGGGCGGTAGTCGACGCCATGCGCCTGGGCCGGGCGGAAGCGCGCAGTCTCGCCCTGTCCGCACTCAACCGGTACCTGCGCCGCACCGGCCAGCAAGGCGTCGCCGATCTGCAACGGGCGGCGCGCCAAATCGGCGGAATGCCTGCCATCCGTCCAGCCATCGAAGCGGTGCTCGCCTGATGCCCAGCCCCGCCCGCGACACGACCGCCGGCCGCATCTACAACGACCTGCGCAACCTCGCCCGCCGCACCGGCGCACCCACCGACCAGGTCATGCTCGAGTACCTGCTCGAACGCTTCCTCTACCGAGTCAGCATCCACCCACTCGGCCGGCAGCACTTCGTCCTCAAGGGCGGGCTCCTCCTCGCCCAGTTCGGCGCCCGCCGCGTCACACGCGACATCGACATCCTCGGCCGGGCATTCCCCGGCGATGAGCAAGAGATCATCCGCCGCATCACCCAGATCGCCGCCACCGCCGTCGATGACGGCGTCACCTTCGAACCCGGCACCCTCACCACCGTGCCCATCCGCCAGGATGACGAATACCACGGCCTGCGCCTGGCCATGAACGCCACCCTCAGCCGCGCCCGCCTGAAACTGCAACTCGACGTCAGCTTCGGCGACCCCGTCACCCCCGCCCCCGCGCCCATCGAATACCCCCAGTACCTCACCGATGAGACCTTCACCCTCTACGGCTACCCCATCGCCACCATCATCGCCGAGAAACTCTCCACCGCCATCGCCCTCGGCGACCTCAACACCCGCGACCGCGACTACGCCGACCTCCACCAGCTCATCACCCACCACCACCTCGACGGCGACGAGCTCTCGACCGCACTGCGCAACACCGCCAGCCACCGCGGCATCCAGCTACGTCCGCTCAGCGAAGCAATCTCCGACCTGACCACCCGGCGCCAAGCCCCCTACACCGCATGGCGACGACGCCAAGGCCACGCAGCCGAGAACCACCCCGCAACCTTCGCCGACCTCGTCGCCACCGTCACCGCGTTCGCCGACCCCCTGGCAACCGGCGCCGCGCACGACCGTACCTGGGACCCCGCCACCAGAGCCTGGCAGGCTGCATAACCGCCTCCCGGAGCATGATGCGCGGCAGCTCGCACCCAGCGCCCATGGCCCCCTAGACTGTTCCCGCACCGCGCCTGCGGCGTCAGGTCCAGGGCTCTGCCAGCGCGGATCACGAACAGTGCCGGCCGCCGTTATCCGACTCAGGTTCCGGATAGCGCCTGATCTCGCCCCAGGGACCTATACCATCACTAGCGATCGCCGGACTCCATGTCGGCCGATCACCAAGACGTCCTCGCGCATGGTGGTCTAGACCAGTGCACGTCGATGGTTGCTCCACGGTTGCTCGGATGCCCAGGTACGCCCCGGTACGGCTCGGTATCCGCAGCAGGGCGCGGATGTATGCGACCGGACAGAATGGCAGCTCCAGGCACATGCTAGCATTGCTTGACAGCAGTTCAGAGAGAAGAATCGAATTTGAGAGCGGACTCTTAATCTGCGGGTTCGGGGTTCAAGCCCCTAGCGGCGCACCCATTCTGACCTGCGGTTTCATCCCTCCAGGTCGTTTCTTATGTGCCCGTTTTGTCCCCGTGGCTGCTCCGTGGTTGCTCGCGCGCACGGACCCTGCAATCCATCCATCCGGGGGTTGTCAACTATGGCCCATCTGGTGCCGGATCTGGGGCTAAGCCGCCCGACGCTAGGGCGTTGCCTCGGGCCGACGCCGCCGCGCCTTCACTAGACCATTGGTCTATACCTCTGCTCGCGCGTGCCGGGAGCAGGCCTGAAGTGCGTATTCCGATGTCATCACGCAGCGTGAGACCTGCTGGTAGTCAGCACTCGTGCTGCGATACGTCGGTGGCGGTGCTGATCCGGCACACCGGGTGCTCGCCACCGACGCGCGTGGCGGCCGGGTGCGTGTCCCCCGGCCGCGCCACCTGTGCCGGGAGCGGGCCGAGCGCCGAATCCGCTGGCACGCGGCATCCCGCATGCGACCACGAGCCAGCGCGAGATCGGCCACAGCCGGGCCGGGTGCCCGGGGACGGGGAATTACCGGGACCCTGGCGTGCAGTGCCGCCACGGGGGCGCGACGGCCGCTCAGCGACGGCGTCCGGCGGCGCCCGGAACGTGTCCGCGATCCGCCGCCCGCGGACGAGCGCCGGTGGCCGGCGGGAAAATCATGCGCGCCCGCTTCCCCGCGCGTCATAGGGTGTCTCCCCCGGCTGAACGGTTCCGGGCAAGAGCGGAACGTGCCGCTGCGGGTACCGGAGAACAACTACACGAGGGCAGGCCCGGGTGTCAGGACGCCGCAGATCGAAGCCCAGGCCGCGGCGCACCCCGCAGCAGCCCAGGCTCGCGACGTTCCCCCGCCCGGCCGCGCGAGCACCGGGGCAGCCCGCCCAGTCCGCGCGACCGTACGTCACGAGAGGATGAGCTTCATAGTTGAGCTTCATGGTGGAGCCGGTTTTCGCCCTGGAGGGCGCCCGGCCGCCTGCCCCTCCCGCCCCGGCGGGATCGCCGGGCCTGGATGAGCTCACCTTTGTCCTCGCCGTCCCGGGCCGCTGTCGTTCAGGACGAGGCCGACTTCGCGAAGCTCGTTCAGGGCGGCGACAGCCTGCTGGAGGCCCCCCTGGGACCAGCGCGCTTCGCATCACGCTGCGGGACGAAGCCGGATGCGAGCAGCCGGCCGTCGCGCACGTGAACGCCAGCCGGCGCCTGCGCGACATCGAGCTGGCGATCCAGGCAGACAACTTCACGCAGGCGGCCTCGCGCGGGCACGACCTGAGAGGGCGATTCGCGAGCTGACGTCCCTTTCGTCGTTGGGGCTGCATAAGGGGGCCTGGTGTTACCGCCCTCGCTATTTGAACATCCAGCGGCTGAATTATCTGCGGACGATTCGGCACAGCTCCGCGAGGATCGAAGGCGACCTGATCACATAGCATGACTGCCGAAGTGGCTTAGGGCGCGCGCGTACCCGCCGGTCTGGGCGGCGGATGTCTATACGGCCAGCACGTGGCAGACGCGATCGCCGTCCTGGATGCGGCCGGGGCCGGCCGCGCCTACGTGATCGGTCATTCCTGGGGCGGTCACCTGGCCATGCACATGGCCGTCCGGCACCCCGGCCGGATGCTCGGCCTGGTGATCGTCGACCCGCTGGGAGCGGTCCCCGACGGTGGCGCAAGCGACATGGAGCACAACCTGACCGAGCGGATCCGGCCGGAACTGGCGGCGCGGGCGCGGGAACTCGACGAGCGGGCCATGGTCGGCCAGGGTACCGCCGAGGACACCCTGGACGGCCTGGCCATCGTATGGCCGGGGTACGGAGGTGAATGAGACCGAAACTGTGCCCGGACGCCGGACCGGGACCTGTCGCGCTGGCCGGCGGCCGGGGGTGCCCGGTGAGCGCCGGGGCGATCTCCTGCGCGCTGAACCTGGCCCTGGTCCCGGCCGGTCGGGGCGGGCAGCCGTCCAGCGCGCGCAAGTCTGGATCAGGTCGGTGGCGGGCACGGCCATGATGTCGTGGGCTATGTCGTGACCTCGCAGGTCCGTTTCCAAGCTGGGTCATGGGTGAGCAGGGCGTCGCCTTGGCCGCGCTGGTGATGTCCCGTCAGGACATGGGCTTGGCGTAGTCGGCGAAGCCTTGCCAGTCGAGGACCACGCACGGGTCGTCGCCCACGATCCAGGCGTCGTGCCCGGGCGCCATGATGGCGAAGTCGCCGGGGCCGTAGTCCATCTCCTCGCCATCGTCCATGACGACTTTCATCCGGCCGGAGATGAAGTAGCCGGTGTGGGCGGCCTGGCAGCTGCCGGTCTTGGCGATCGGCTTGACGTGCTGGGACCAGCGCCAGCCGGGCTGGAAGGTGGCCCGGCCGACCGGGCCGGCGTCGAGGTTGACCAGCTCGAGCTGGCCGCTGCCGGCCTTGAACTTGCGGACCTCCTCGGGCGAGTCGAGGCTCTTGCGGATGAGTCCTGGCATGTCATGTTCTCCGTTTCTGATTGGTTGCGGACCGGGTCAGCGGGTCAGGCCGCTTGGACCGGGGTGCCGGGCATCTTGCCCCATTCGGCCCAGGATCCGTCGTAGACGCGGACATGGTCGCGGCCGAGCAGGTGAGTCAGGACGAACCAGGCGGTGCTGGCGCGGCCGCCGATCGTGCAGTAGGTGATCAGTTCGCCGTCGCGGCCGGGGCCGGCGGCTGAGAAGACCTTGCGCAGGCTGGCGGGATCCAGGAAGGCCCCGCGGTCGTCGTAGATGCCATCGATCGGCTGGTGCACCGCTCCTGGGATGTGGCCGGCCTGTCCGCCCGGCTCCATGCCGCCGGACGGCCAGAACCGTTCGCCGGAGTACTCCTGCGGGGTGCGCACGTCCAGCAGGGTGGTGCCGGGGCTGCCGATGGCGTCGAGCACCGCGGCGTGGCCGGCCCGCAGCCGCGCGTCCGGCTCGCCGAGCGGGTAGCTGGCCGGGGCCGGCTCGGTGGCCATCGAGCTGCCAGGCCGGCCCTCGCCGTGCCAGGTGTCGCGCGAGCAGTCCAGGATCCGCGCGTCGGCGTGGCCGTACAGCTTCATCAGCCACAAGCCCATAGCGGGTCCGTAGCCGTAGAACACGACCGTGGTGTGCGGGGTGATCCCGGACCGCTCCAGCAGCCGCTGCACCGCCAGGGTGGGCACCGGCCGGTACTCGGCGTCGCGCAGGTCGGCGTAGATATTCCACAGCACCGCCCCGTCGATGTGCCAGTCGTTGTAGGCGGCCCGGCTCACGTCCACCTCGACCACCCGCACCGCGGGGTCGTGCAGGCGGGCCTGCAGCCACGCCGGGCTGACCAGGACGCCGGCGGCGGCCGGCTCAGGTACGGGCGGGCTCGTCACTGGCGTGGTGTTCATCGCTGCCTCCGTTCAGCTGGCTGATTGCCGCTGCAGTGCCGGACTCGGTGACGGCAGGCCGCGGCGAGGTGTTGACCTGCAGCCGGAAGATGTCCGGGCGGTTGTAGTGGCCGACCGGATCCAGGTGCCGGCGCGCGACGGTGACATCGCGCAGGCTGAGGTCGGCGATCAGGGTCTCCTCACGCTGGCGGACCGGGCCGGCGAGCACGGTCCCGCTGGGCGCGACGACGACGGTGTTGCCCTCCTCCAGCCACGGCCCGTTGTCGTCCAGGTATCCGGCCGGGATCAGCCGGTCGCGGCCGGGGAACCCGGCCGGGACCTGGTCTGCGTGCAGCACCGGGTTGACCCCGACCACGAACATCCGGTTCTCCCTGGCGATGTGCCGCATGGTCGCGATCCAGCCGTCGCCGGAGGCCAGCGTGGGCGCAAGCCAGACCTGCACGCCCTGGGCGTACAGGTGGAACCGGGCCAGCGGCATGTAGTTCTCCCAGCAGATCAGCCCGCCGATACGGGCCAGGCCGGTGTCGATGACCCGCAGCGTGGACCCGTCGCCCATGCCCCACACGGTCCGCTCCGACCCGGTCGGCACCAGCTTGCGATGCCGGCCGGCCAGCTCCCCCAGCGGCGAGAAGTACAGCACCGTGTTGTAGATGGTGCTGCCGTGCGGCTCGCGTTCCTGGACGCCTATGACCAGCCACACCTGGTGCTCGGCCGCGATCGCGGCGAGCTGCTCGCTGGCCGGGCCGGGGAGTACCACGGCGTTATCGGCCAGCAGCGCGAACCAGTCCTCGTCGCCTGTCCAGATCGGCTGGGTATCGATCCAGATCGGCGTGCCGGGCACGAACACCTCGGGAAACACGATCAGCTGCGCCCCCCGGGCCGCCGCGGCGGCGGTGAGCGCGCCGACCTTGCCGATCGTCGCGTCCCGGTCCATGAGCACGTAGCTGGCCTGCACGGCCGCTATCCGGAGCGTGGTCATCGCGCCGACCTCTCATCAGCGGGCAGCGATGCCTGCTGGCCGGGGATGAGCGCTGCATCCCGGGACAGGGCCGCGGACCCGGTCGACGGGCGGGCTGGCACGTCGGCGTCATCGCGGCGGAACGTCACCGCGGCTCGCGGGGTCGTGTCCACGGTCAGTCGCAGCACGTCGCTGCGGCTGTAGTGGCCGACCGGGTCGAACTGCTGGCGGGCGGCCCTGGCTACCTCGGTGTCGATCTCGGCGCAGACAATGCCTTCCTCGCCGGTGAGCGGACCCGCGATAATGTCCCCGCCGGGGGCGATGATCGCGGAGTTGCCGCGGGACAGCCAGTCCTCCGCCCCGCCGTAGAGGTCCGCCCGGCCGGGGAGGTCCCCGGGGAGGTCCGTAGCCCGGATGCAGGCGGTGACGCCGACCACGTAGGTGCGGCCCTCCTTGGCGATGTGCCGCAGGGTCGGTATCCACACCTCGGAGTTGTCCCAGGTGGGAGCCAGGTAGATGTCGATACCCTGGGCGTAGAGCGCGGACCGGGCCAGCGGCATGTAGTTCTCCCAGCAGATCAGCCCGCCCAGCCGGCCGAACCCGGCCTCGATGGCCGCCAGGCCCGCCCCGTCGCCGGCGCCCCAGACCAGTCGCTCGCCGCCGCTGGGCATCAGCTTGCGGTGGCGGCCAGCGAGTGTCCCGTCCGGGGCGAAATGCAGCAGCGCGTTGTAGAGCGTCGAGCCGGTCTCGTCACGCTCGGTGGCACCGACGCTCAGCCAGATCCCGAGCCGCCGGGCGGCCTCGGCCAGCGCGTCGCAGGCCGGGGAGTCAGCCACCACGGCCTGTTCGAGCAACCGGGCGTACAGCACGGTCGCGGTGGCGTCCCATGGCCGGGTCCGCCAGACCCAGTCCGGGTAGCCGGGCACGAACGCCTCGGGGAACGCGACCAGCCGGGCGCCCCGGGAGGCGGCCTGCTCGGCGAGCGCGACCACCTTGGCGATCGTCGCGTCCCGGTCCAGGAACTCCGGCGCGGCCTGCACGGCCGCCACCGTCACCGGTGACATCGCTGATCCTCGGTGAGCTGTGCGAGGAAGCTGGCCAGCAGCTCGTTGACCGTGCCGGGCTGCTCCATGTTGATCATGTGGCCAGCGCCGCGGACCACGTGGTACCGGGCGCCCGGGATGCGGCGGGCGAGCACGGCAGACATCTCCTTGAAGCACGGCACGTCGTGTTCGCCCACCAGCACCAGGACCGGCATGGCCAGCTTCTCCAGGATCTCGATCGGCGGCGGCCCGGCCTGCTTGTGCGGGTCGTGGCCGGTCCAGTGCTGCCCCGGGTAGCCGGCCACCATCTCCGCGAGCTGACCGGCGAGCCGCGGGTGCCGGCAGGCGGTGGCGAACAGCGGGTGCGCCAGCCAGGCCGCCCGGCCGGCCAGCAGCCCGCGGTCCCGGGCCTGCCGGACCGCCGTGTCGGATGCGGCGGCCGAGCCGGGGTCCCACGGGACACCATCCAGCACCGAGTCCAGCAGCATCAGGCCGGCCATCCGGTCCGGGGCGGACAGCGCGGCCTGCGTCACGACCCGGCCGCCGAACGACAGCCCGGCCAGCACCGCCTTCCCGATACCGAGATGGTCCAGCAAGGCGAGCAGGTCACCGGCGTGGGTGTAGCGGACGGCTGGGTCGAACGGGCCGGAGGCGCCGAACCCGCGGGCGTCATACCGGACCACCTGGGACCGTGCCGCCAGATGCGCGGCCTGCGGATCCCACATCCGCATGTCCAGCCCGAACCCGTGGACCAGCACTACGGCCGGCCCGGTGCCGGTCACCTGGTAGGCCAGCCGGGCACCCGGCCGGGCCAGCACCCCCTGGATGCCGGCCGGCGCGCTGGCTTCCGGGCTGGCCTGGGCGGATGCGGTCATCACGGACGCGCCTGGCAGATGAGGCTGGACGGGGCCTGCGCGGCCCGGCGGAACCGGGTGAACCCCGGATCGGCCACGAACCGGCCGAGGAGGTTATCCGGCTTCGCTTCGCCGATGGCCATGTGGGGGTGCCTCCTGCGGTGCGGGCGGGTGCCGGGTGCACCCGCATACCGCATCGTGGCCCGCGGCCACCGGCTGTCACATCGGTAAGCGGCCCGTATTCCGCACGGTACCCGTTACGTATCCAGGCCGGCCGAATACGTAGCCAGCTCAGCCCGGCGCAACCCGGTCTTGGCGAGCAGTCGCTCCACGTGCTTCTCGACCGTGCGCGGTGACAGGAACATCGCCCTGGCGATCTCCTTGTTGCTCAGGCCCTGGGCGACCAGCCTGAGGACGTCGGCTTCACGTTCCGTCACGCCGAGCGCTCGCAGCCGGCCCGGCACTTGCGTACCTCCAGCCCGCCGCCGCGGCACCGGCGCCCCCGCCTGGCGGAGCAGCCCGCGGCAGGCCGCCGCCACCAGCTCATCACCGCGCGCCCCGAAGTAATCCTCGGCTTCCCGCAGCCAGCCAACCGGCTCACCCCACCCGTCGGCCAGCGCCGCCTGCGCGGCAATCCGGCGGGCGTACTGCCGGTACCAGGCCACCAGCGGCCCCATCTCAGCGTCCGCGGCGGCGAACGCCGCCTCGGCCTGCTCTCGCTGGCCGCGCCGGCCGGCCAGGACCGCGTCGGCATACCTGAGCAGGGAGCCGACCACCAGGTGCCGGGTGCCGTGCGCGGCCCGCACCCGGGCCGCGGCACTGGCCGCGTCCTGGCCCAGCAGGGCACCCAGCAGCGGCCACAACCCGAGGAACGGAGGCGCGATCGTCGCCGGGGAACTCAGCAGCAGCCCGGCCCCGGCCGTCATCCGCTCGTGCGCCTCGTCGAGCCGCTCGGCCAGCAGCGCGAACGTAGCCCGGCAGTGGCCCTCGGCGCAGCCGAGCACATCCGGGTCGCCCGGAGCGAGCGCGATAGCCTCGGCGATCTTGGCCTCCATGTCCTGCTGCTCGCCGCGGATCGCGTGCGCGGTGGCCTGGAAGATCAGCGCCATCGGCAATGTCGCCAGCCGGAACCGGCGCGAGGCCTCCGCCGACCGCCCGGCGGCCTCCAGCGCCTCACAGGCCCGGAACTGCTTGTTCAGCCCGGCGGCGATCTGCAGGTCCAGCGTCGCGGTCAGCGCCAGCGCGCCCTCGGCTGCCGCCAGCTCTCGCGCCTGCTCAAGCCGAGCCGTGCTCTCGGTCCGCAACTGGTCGATAGTGCCAAGCTCGTGCAGCGCCCGCGCATGCCACAGCCGCAGCCCGTGCGCGCTCGCAACGGTCGCGGCACGGGTGAACGCCCGCTCCGCCGCATCGAGGTCGCATTGCCGGGCGACCCTGCCGATCACCTCCAGCGCCTCACACGCCACCTCCGCCAGCCCGCCGCCCTCGGCCGCGGCCAGCGCGGCGCGGGCCAGTTCACCCGCCCGGCCCAGCTCCCCCCGGCCGACCGCGACCTGGGCCGCGCACGCGTCCACCAGCGCGGTATCGGCACCGGCTGACCGGCGGGCGATCTCGACACTCGCAGCAGCCTCCGCCCACCGCCCGCCCGCGATCGCCGCACGGGCGATCCCCAGATGCAACGCCGCCACCCGGGCGGACCCGGGCTGGCCACCGTACCGGGCCAACAGCGCCTTACCCATCTCGATCGCCCGGTCCACCTGGCCGGACAACGCGAAGACCTCGGTCAGCGCCTCGCCCACCGGGCCGCGCACCGCCGGGTCATCCGGGCCGGTCACAGCCTCTGCCCGGGTAAGCGTCTGCTCGGCGCTGGCCAGCGCCCCCACGGCCAGGTCACGACGGCCGGCCTCGAGCAGCAGCGAACCGGCCCGCGCCGTGTTTCCCGAGACCTCGGCCAGTTCAGCGGCGAGCACGCACCATGTCCCGGGCAAGCCGGGATGCGCGGCTTCGGCCGCGGCCAGGGCCTGGCCGGCCAGCAGCGCCCGCTCTGGCGGCAGCAGGCCGGCGAGCACCGCCTCATGCGTGAGCGCATGCCGGAACCGGAAACCATCCCGGTCCGCCGCGACCAGCTGCAAGCCCACCGCCTGCCGCAGTGCCGCCGCCACGGCGGCATCCGGCATGCCGGTCACCAGGCCGAGGACCCGCCAGTCGAACCTGCGGCCGAGCACCGCCGCCGCCTCGATCACCCCGCGGGAACTGGCAGCCAGCCCGTCAAGCCGCCGCCGCACCGCGTCGGCGAACGTGCCGGGCACCCCGGCCCCGGCCAGGACCGACACATGCCAGTGGCCGTCCCGCTCGGCCAGCGACCCGTCACCGATCAGGCCGGCCAGGACCTCCTCGACCAGGAACGGCAGACCCTCCGCCCGTTCTGCAACCAGTGAACGGACCACATCTGGCAGCTGGCTGGCCCCGACGCACGCCAGCGCCATCCGATCGGCCGCCGCCGCATCCAGCCGGCCCAGCGGCAGCACCACCGCCGAGCCGCGGGCCTCAAGCACGCCGGCCAGCCCGGCCGCCGCGGCGCCTTCCTCATCACGCAGCGTGCCCACGCACAGAACCCGCTCCGCTGCCGAGTTGTCGGCCAGGTACTCC
>Ga0335078_10011933_pt1 | contig 12891 bp, 10 predicted proteins | sample Lox_Sample_32_FD_206711 | JGI IMG/M metagenome (GOLD analysis project Ga0335078, IMG submission 206711) | Soil microbial communities from Loxahatchee National Wildlife Refuge, Florida, United States - Lox_Sample_3.2 | ecosystem: Environmental > Terrestrial > Soil > Wetlands | place: USA... | reverse complement strand
TGCTGGTCTTACGTGCCGGGAGCACGGATCGGGCGGATGCCCTGGAGGCCTGCCAGCATTTGCAGGAAGACGGGACTCTTTTGTTGGGCACGGTTTTAAACGATTGGAAACCAACGCGCCGGAGTAAGAATTATTATGAGTATTACGCGGGTCGCCGCGAGGAATAACAGGTCCTAAGCAACCAGGGGTAGAAGCGAGCATGGCCAACGACACAGCGGTTCTGGCGAAGGAGTCTCCTAAGGACTCGATTCGCCGCTACGGTGCCTGGTTTTTGGGAGCCTGGTTCGCGCTGCTCTTGGGAGCGGCCTATCTCCATCCGATCGAAGGCATGGCGGGCAGTTGGTTCAACGACACCATGAACATGGAGCACGGCCTGTTTGTTCCGTTCGCCGCGGCTTACATGACCTGGATGAAACAGGACGAGTTGAAGCAGGTCAAAGTCGCCCCGAGCTGGTGGGGAGTGGCCGGGGTTTTCCTCGTGGGGATGCTCTTCATCCTAAGTAGCGTGGCGCAATGGATCTGGGTTACCCGCATAGCCTTCCTGGGCAGCTTGGTAGCCTGCCTTTGGGCAGTCTGCGGGTTTCGCCTGGTTCGCGCGTTGGTCTACCCGCTCGTCACGCTGGTGTTGATGATCCCGCCGCCCAGTTTTATCAACGATCGGGTCACTTTGAAGTTGCAGTTGGTGGCCAGCCAACTGGGCGAGACGTCGCTGGAGGCGTTGGGCTTCTCGGTGCTGCGCGAGGGCAACATCCTGGAAATGGCAGGCGAGAAGCTGGCGGTCGCGGAAGCCTGCAGCGGTATTCGTTCGCTCATGGCTTTGATCTTCCTGGCGGTCGTCTACAGCTTCTTCTTTGTGCCCCAGAAACGACTGCGCGCCATTCTCCTGGCTAGCGTCATTCCCATCGCGATTCTGTGCAACGCCGGCCGGATCGTGGCTACGGGTGTGGTAGGCCAGTACAACCGCGAGCTGGCGCATGGCATGCTGCACGCCACCTTCGGTTATTTCGGTTTGGCGCTTGGCTCCGTCATGCTTTTCGGATTACACCGCCTCTTGCTCAAACTGCCATCGCTGGGACAGAACAGAAATGCATAAGAAGATAACTGTGGTGGTTGCCTTTCTGACGGTGATCTTGTGCGCGCAGATTGCCGGCTCGTTCACGCTTTCCATCGATGAAAAAAAACTGGGCATCCCCGGACTCGCGCAAGTGCCGGATCGAATCGGTACCTGGATGCTGACTGAGGAGCAGCCGCTGGAGCCGGATGTGGCCGCGTACTTGCGACCCGATGACTATATCCAGCGGGGATACGTTAGCCAGCAGCCGGATAGCTCGATCAGCTTGTTCGTTGCCTATTTCAAGTCTCTCCAGAGCAGCTTCGGGCCGCATTCGCCGCAGGCCTGTCTGCCGGGTTCCGGCTGGCTGGTGCACCTGTGGAAGGTGATCGACCTGCCTGTTCCAGAAGGGGGAACGGTTCCAGTCAATGAGTATGTGCTCGAGAAGAACGGCCAGAGGATTTTGGTGGTGTATTGGTACCAAAACGGCCGGCGCGTCTGGGCCGAGGAATTCCAGGTCAAGCTGCATCTGCTGCCGGATCTGCTGCGGTATCACCGCTCGGACGTGAGCCTGGTGCGGCTGGTCACCACCCTGGGCGGGGACACCTCCGTGGACACGGCCCTGCGGCACAGCATCAGTTTTGCCCACAGTCTGTTCCCCGTGCTGGTCGAACGTTTTTCCCAGCCCGGATAGCGGATGCGAATTCTGTATCTGAACCCCTGCGGTCAAATGGGTGGCGCCGAGACCAGCTTGCTGGAACTGCTGCGTAGCGTGCAGGCCACCGAGAGGGATTGGGATCTCCAGCTCGTGGCTGGCGAAGACGGCCCGCTAACCGGGAAGGTTCGGAGCTTGGGTGTCGGGGTAACGGTTCTGCCGTTTCCGCGGGCTTTGGCGCAGAGCGGAGACGGCGCTCCGCGCTCTTTGCGGGACCTGGGTTCGCTGCTGGCGGCCGGTTGCAGCGCATTGCTCTACGGGTCGCGCCTGGCAGCGGAGATCCGCCACCTCCGTCCCGACGTCATTCACACCAACGGTCTGAAGATGCATGTATTAGGGGCATGGGCCAGTCCCAAGGACACTCCCGTGGTGTGGCATATTCACGATTACGCTGGTTCCCGGCGCGTGATGGGCGTTTTGTTGCGCCGTTTCGCGAAGCGTTGCGCGGCGGCCATTGTCAACTCGGAGAGCGTCGCGGCCGATCTGCACGGGCTGCTGCCGGAAGTGAAGAGCACGGTCATCTACAACGCCGTGGATCTCGACCGCTTCCGCCCCGGCGGAGAGCGGATGGACCTCGATCGAGCCTGCGGAATGGCGCCGGCGCGGCCGGGCACGGTTCGGGTCGGATTGGTGGGCACGTTTGCGCGCTGGAAGGGCCACAAGGTCTTTCTCCAAGCCCTATCGCAGTTGCCTGCGGCGGCGCCGGTCCGCGGGTACATCGTGGGAGGTCCGATTTACCAGACTTCCGGCAGCCAGTGGAGCTTCGCGGAGCTGAAACAAGAGACGGAACAACTGGGATTATCCGGCCGAATCGGATTCACCGGGATCTTGGATGATCCAGCCGCGGCGATGCGTGCGCTGGATGTTGTCGTGCATGCCAGTACGCAGCCGGAGCCCTTCGGTATGGTGATTGCGGAGGCCATGGGATGCGGCAAGGCCGTAATCGTCAGCCTCGCGGGCGGGGCTCGGGAACTGATTGAGGAAGAGCGCACGGCGTTGGGACACGCGCCGGGCGATGTCGCGGGCCTGCGATCGCAGATCGAGCGTCTGGTGGCGGACGAGCCGCTCCGGGCCAGTTTGGGTGCGGCGGCTCATGCGGAGGCGATGCGCCGCTTTGCGGGACATCGCCTGGCCCGGGAGTTGACGACCCTTTACCGGACGTGCCGGGATAAGATAGGCGCTTGTGGGGCAGGCGATCGGATTGTTTCGTCTGCCGGCCTCGCAGGCCGCTGACCGCGGTCTGCGCTCTAAACCGCGAAGAACCGTGCGCATTCTCATTACTACCTATCACCGCAATTTGATCGGAGGCACGGAACGGTACCTGCAGGCCCTGATCCCAGGCCTGATCCAGCGCGGTCACCAGGTAGCCTTGCTGTACGAAAAGCCGTTCGACCCGGCACGCGAGAGCATTACACCTGCCCGGCACGAAGAGGCGACGTATTGCCTGGCCGAAGAAGGCATGCACTCCGTCTGGCGAGGGGTGTCGGAGTGGAAACCGGATGTGGTTTATAACCAGGGGCTGCGGGCGGGGGAATTGGAAGATCGCCTGCTCGAAACCTACCCCACCGTCCTGTTCGCTCACGGCTACTACGGTACGTGCGCTACGGGACACAAGTGCCACGCGTTTCCCCGCTATCAGGTTTGTGCGCGGCGCTTCGGACTGGCTTGCCTGCTGCTGCACTATCCGCGCCGCTGTGGCGGCCTCGATCCGGTGGAAACCTGGCGCTTCTACCGGTTACAAGCCGAGCGCCATGGCCGGCTGAAAAGCTACCAGACCATTCTGGTAGCGAGCCGGCATATGGGGAACGAGTACCTGGTTCATGGCGTGAGTCCGGATCGGATTCGGATCGTGCCGTTGCCGCTGGTGAATCACGAGCGAGAGACGCCACTTCCCAAGGTGGAGTCTCCGCGCGGGCGACTTCTCTTGATGGGCCGCCTCAACAGAGAGAAAGGCGGGGGCTATCTGATTCCAGCCATCGCTCAGGCTTCGCGAACGTTGGGTCAGACGCTGCTGCTCACGGTGGCGGGGGACGGGCCGGATCGGAAGAGGTTGGAGGCCGAGACCCGAGAATACCAGGTCGCGGCGCAATTTGTGGGTTGGATCGATGCGCAGCGCAAAACGGAATTACTGGCCGCGACCGATTTGTTGACCGTACCCAGCCTCTGGCCTGAGCCGTTTGGCCTGGTCGGCATCGAGGCGGGTGTGATGGGCGTGCCGGCCGTCGGGTATGCGGTGGGCGGAATCCCGGATTGGCTCATCGCGGGAAAAACGGGCGAGCTCGCTCCGGGCGATCCACCGTCGGTTGCCGGGCTTGCCGATGCCATCGTGCGGGCACTCGAGAACCCACAGCATCACGCGGAATTGCGCCGCGGCGCGCGAGAATGGGCACAGCGCTACACGCTGGAGGCGCACCTGGACGAGCTGGAGCCGGTCCTGGCGCCCGCCAAGCACGCTCCGCTGATGAATGCGGGTACATGATGCCGGGGCGCCCATCGCCTGCTTCCCTCGCGGACCAGAAGTCCGCTGCGGCAACCGGTCCAGTTCTCCGTGTTCTGCATGTGAGCGGCGGTAATCTTTACGGCGGAGTGGAAACCGCTCTGGTGGCGCTGGCTCGTTTCCGGAGCCTTTGCCCGTCGATGGCCCCGCAGTTTGCCCTTTGTTTTCCCGGGCGCTTGAGCCAGGAACTGGGCGAGACCGGCGTCACCGTGCATGAGCTCGGCCAGGTGCGCACCCGCATGCCGTGGACCATCTGGGCGGCACGCCGGCGCTTGCGTGAGTTGTTGCGAGCGGAGCGCTTCGACGCCGTGATCTGTCATGCGGCTTGGCCGATGGCGATTTTTGGAAGAACAGCCCGCGATTCCGGCGTGAAATTAGCCTTCTGGGCCCATGGCGCGGTCGATGGGCGTCATTGGCTCGAGCGCTGGGCGGGACGGGTCTCGCCGAACGTGGTTATCGGCAACAGCCAGTACACACTGGGCACCGTGCCTGCCCTTTTCCCGAATATCCCGCGGGCGATGGTTCGCTATCCGGTGCCGTTGGAGCAACCCGGAAACGTGGCGGAGACCCGGACACAAGTTCGGCGAGAGCTTGGCGTTTCCCCGGACACGGTTGTCATTATCCAAGTCAGCCGCATGGAAGCGTGGAAGGGTCATGAGCTGCAACTGGCGGGGCTGGCGCGGCTCAAAGACGATCCGCGGTGGGTCTGCTGGATGGCAGGCGGGGCGCAAAGACCAAAAGAGCAGGCGTATATGAAAGGGCTCGAAGGCGCCGCGCGAGACCTAGGTATCGGAGAACGCGTCCGTTTCCTGGGACAACGATCGGATGTGGGCCGGCTGCTGAGCGCGGCCGATATTTTCAGCCAGCCGAACAAAGAGCCCGAACCTTTTGGAATCGTTTTCATCGAGGCGCTATCCGCCGGATTGCCGGTCGTGACCACCGCCATGGGCGGACCGCAGGAGATCGTTGATGACTCGTGCGGGATGGTGGTCCCGCCGGGCGATGCCGGGCGGTTGGCCGATTCGCTGGGGCGCCTCATCGATTCTCGCCAGTTGCGCCTGCGGTTGGGCGGAAACGGTCCCGCACGGGCGCGCGAGCTCTGCGACCCGGCTCAACGCATCGCGGAACTATGCGCGGAGCTGGGACGGGTCATTCGAAATGACGGGTAGCCATTCCACTACTTCCGCACCAGCCCCGTGGGTCTTGGTGGCGGGCGGGTTTCATCGGAAAGGGGGGATGGACCGGGCGAATCTCGCCTTGGCGGAATATCTCCTCGAGCTAAAGGCACCCGTTTATATGGTCGCGCACGAAGTGGAGGCCAGCCTGGCCAAACATCCGCTCGCGCACGTGCGGATTGTTCCGAGGACCGCCGGATCCTATATGCTCGCAGAAATTCCGCTAGGCTTCCATGGACGCCGAACGGCCCGGCGGGTCTTACGTCAATGGCCGCAAGCCCAAGTCGTGGTGAACGGAGGAAACTGTATTTGGCCCGGAATCAACTGGGTGCACTGTGTCCATCAGGCCTGGCCTGCGCCTCCAGCAGGGAGTGCTCCCTGGCTGTTTCGAATCAAAGGCGCTTCCGCGCGGAGTTTGGACCGAAGAAAGGAACGTCGCGCCTTTCGTTGCGCACGCCTGTTGATTACGAATTCCGAGCGCACCAGCCGGGATGTCAGGGCATCCGCCGGGGTGGATCCAAGCCGCGTGCACACGGTGTATCTCGGCGCAGATCCGGATTGGGCATCGGTGACTTGCGCGGAACGGGCCGCTAGCCGGCAGTCAATGGAAATTCCCGAATCGCGCACCGTGGCGTCGTTTGTGGGTGCCCTGGGATACGATCACAACAAGGGCTTTGACAAGCTGTTCCGCGCCTGGGAAGAACTCTGCGCGAGACCGGACTGGGACGTCGATCTCCTGGCGGCGGGCTCGGGGCCGGCGCTTCCCATGTGGCAAAACAGGGTCCACCAGGCCGGTTTGGGTGGCCGCATTCGCCTACTGGGGTTTTCCGAACAGGTAAAGAGCCTCCTGGCCGCGTCGGACGTCCTGGTGAGCCCGGTTCGTTACGAAGCGTATGGGCTCAACGTGCATGAGGCGATCTGTCTGGGAATTCCCGCCATGGTCTCTCGATCAGCGGGCATCGCCGAGCGATACCCATCAGACCTGCGACCCATGCTAATTCCCGATCCCGAGGATGTGGGCGATCTGGTTGGCCGTTTGCTCGACTGGCGGGCTAGAAAGGAAGACTGGAAAGTGCGCTTCGCGCCCTTCGCCGACCGGCTGCGAAGTCGCAGTTGGCGTGATATGGCTGTTGATATCGTGTCCTTTGCTTCTCAGAAAGGCGTTTGATCGGCCTCGAGGTCCTTCTGATGTACAACCTCCCCTTAGTGGAGCTAAAAACTCCCGATAATCTTCTGTTAGGAACTGCACATTGTTAGCGTATGTACAATAACGAACGCCACCATTGTTGTACTAGTACGCCTGGCCGTAGACTCACTTCTGTGATATCGGCATACCTACTATTAACTATCCTTGCTGCCGCGCAACCGACCCCGTTACCCGAAAAATCGCGGGCGATTCGCTCAGAACTCGGAATTAGCAGTCAGGCACACCCGATCGTTCTCCTGGCAGCTTCCCGCAATACCGAAGGCGCTTCACCACTGGGCCGGCCCGTTTCTCAGATGACCCTTTCCATTTCGCCGACGCCGGTATCTTTGATGGAGTCCCAGGTACAGGCATTTACACCAACCATTACCGGCAGCGTGAACACGGCAGTGACCTGGAGCTTGAATCCGGCGGTCGGCAGCATCGATATTAATGGCAATTATACGGCGCCGGGCGTAATCAGCACGGCGCAGACCGTTACAGTCACGTGCACGAGCGCCGCGAATACTTCGGTTACGGCAACGGCTACCATAAACCTCATTCCGGTATCGGTGTCGATGTCGCCGACGTCGGCCAATCTGGGGCCGTCGCAAACGCAACAGTTCACCCCGGCGGTTTCCGGCGCCACCAACAGCGCCGTAATCTGGAGCCTAAGCCCGGCGATGGGCTCGGTGAACAATGGTCTCTACACGGCGCCATCGGTGATCGCTACGACGCAGCCGGTGACCATAACGGCAACCAGCGCGCAGGATGGGACTGAATTCGCCAGCGCTACCATTCTTCTGCAACCCCCGGCAGCCACAGTAGCCGTTTCGGTGACCCCGGCGAGCGCCAGCCTCCAGGCATCCGGCACGCAACAGTTCACCGCCACGGTAACCGGTAACAGCAATACTGCGGTGACCTGGAGCCTCAGTCCGAACGTCGGCACAATTTCGACGACCGGTCTGTACACCGCCCCGACCTCGGTAGCGGCGACGCAGCCGGTGACGGTTACGGCTACGTCCGTTGCCGATACCACCAAAACGAGTCAGGTGACGGTAACCTTGAATCCGACCACTGGACCCGCCCCACTCACCCTGCCGATCGAGGTGATGGGTGCCAATGGCACGATTGTATCGGCGGTGGTGAATGCGCCCACGGTTCCCGCCGGCAGCCATACCATGCAGATGCGCATTCATGGTCTGAAGTATGAGACCGAAGCCAGCGTTCAGGTGAACGGTTCCGCGTGGGTGCCGCTGAATACCGCGACGGTCACGTTGCTAGGCAATGCGAAGGCTTATGGCGGAATTGGCGGAGGGTTCAGCACGTTGGATTTGACCGTGCCGCTCCCCGCCGGCGCCATTGTGGCCGGCAACAACACAGTCAAATTTCAATTCATCGCCACGGATGGCCGCACCAGCGGCTTCCGCGTACTGTCGTTTAACTTCCTCGACCCCAACGGGAATAGCCTGATACCGGCCGCAGCGTTTGTGCAGGATGATCCCACCACCTGGCAGCCGCCTCTGAACGATGCCGCCGATATCGCATCCGGCCAGGCATTATGGCGGGGAGCGGCTCTGACGACGCCGCAATCCACCGGCCCCGTTCCCATCCAGGCGAATTGCATGAGCTGTCATACCCAGGACGGCCGGGACCTGAAATACTTCAACTATTCCAATAATTCGATCATTGCGCGCTCCGTGTTTCATGGCTTGACGACACAACAGGGTCAACAGATTGCCAGCTACATCCGCTCGCTATCGGTGAACAATCCAGGCCGGCCGTGGAATCCGCCGTATCAACCGGGTCCCGGCCTCGACTCGGCGCCCGTCAATCAATGGGCCGCCGGCGCGGGCTTAGATGCCGTTGCGACCAGTAATCAGGATCAGCTCAACGACCTGTTCCCGAATGGAATCCAGAGCTCGGTATTCTCACCATCCGGTGCACTCAGCCAACGCCAGATTCGGATCACGTTTCAGTTGATGGATTGGAACCAGTGGCTGCCCTCTGTTCATCCGATCGATACATTCGGCACCACCTTCACGACCAGTTCGTATTTCACCACCTATCAGGCGCTGCGAGCAAATCTCGTGGTCGGAAATGCGGCGGTGTACAGTTCAGCGAATGTGAAAAGCCTGTTCAATTCATTCGGAGCCGGACGTCAGGCCTTTTGGAATTCCCTTTATTCGATTCGCAGCAACCCGGCCAATTGGACGGCCTCCAACACCGACGCGTTCTACTCGCTCCTGTTGTGGGGATTGGTAAAGAGCTGGGAACTGAACAACGAGTTTCAACTGGAAGGACTCGCCCAGTCGTTTTATGGTCCGACGGGCGAGCCTCGTGCCTGGGCGGGAGATTTTCCATTCTTTGTGTCGCCCAATATCTCAGGAATTCCAGCGACGAATCTGAAGAATGGCTTGCAAACCACCCATGACTACCTTGCGTTTGCGTGGTATCACCTGCAGCTCCTTCTGAACGACTCCAACGGCCAACAAGTGGATTCGAATCCCATCGACTGGGGCTATGCGTACGAGATGATCAGCACCATGGGGCGAATGGTCGGTCCAACCGATGCTCTGCAAATGGAGTGGGGAATACGCGCGTTACAAACCCAGGGTAGCTTCAAGACACCCGATCTCAATATTGGTTGGCAATGGAGTATTACCAATCCCTACTGGGTGGCTACTTGGGCCACGGACATTTGGGACGGGGAACAAATCACCACGCGGACCGCGCTGGCGCAAGCATACTTGAGTGGTTGGCTGGCCGAGGTTAGCCAATACACCCCGCAACAGCTTTACAACGCGGGAGAGGCGTCCTCGACGGAGGTCCCGAATCCGGGCCTCTACAACGTGTTTGGGTCCACTACTCCACGCTTCATCGATTCGGTGTGGTATGCCATCCCGCAGTTGGGTTATATCGGGGTAAACCAAACGCTGATCAACCAGGCAGCCGCCTGGGCACAGACCGTCTGGCCACAGGCCAACTGGGCCGCTACCACCACGGCAACCTGCACCCTCCAGGGTCCGATCCCGGTGTGCAGTACGGAATAACCGGTCGCGGGCGCGAAACTGCCAGCTACTCCGGTAGTTTTTCACCGATGCCGATAATGGATACCGATCCCCATGGTAGCCAGCGATCGATAATCCGCCACAAAGGCACCAAGCGATCGAATACCCACAGTTGGAGGCGACTGAAGCTGCGGCGTCTCAGCCATTTACCATTGACCACCCAGCCCGGCCGCGTAACCCGGTTGAAGTGAATCACCTCGAGAACGCGCAAACCGGCCCCCTCCATCCTCTCGCGTAGCTCGGCCTCTGTATAACGCCGATAATGGCCGAGTACCGCATCCAACTCTCCAAATATCTTCTGGTCCTGCGGGACCAGAATCACCGCCTTCCCACCCGGCGCCAGGGCGGAGGAAATGTTGTTCAAAGCCAACCGTTCGTTCTCGACGTGCTCGACGACATTGAGGCAGATCACGGAATCGAAGCGGCCCTGCAACGTGCGGAAATCGTTCGGATCGGCCACGTCACAGGGAACCACTTCGAAATTCACGCGGCGGTGGAAACGGCTCCGCAGGCGTGCCATGTGTTCGTCATCAATATCGCTAGCGACGTACAGTTGTCGCCGGGACGATAACTTGCGCGTCAGATTGCCGATTCCCGCTCCGATTTCGAGCACGCGCGCGCCGAGAAAGGGCCGGATCGTTTCCGCCATCCACTCGTTGAACCGTGGCGTATCGGCGAGAGTATCCAATATGCGCGCGCCGGGATCGAGATAGATATCGCGTATGAGCCAGTGGCGGACAATTACGTACAGCGCCTGTATCGCATCTCGCAGGCCGATCTTCTTACCCTCTTCGTAAGTACGCCCGTGATAGCTGATGGGGACTTCGTAAATCCGCGCGTGTCTCTGGGCCACCTTGATGGTGATTTCCGGTTCGATCCCGAAGCGCTCGCTGCGCAGCGGAATGCTTTGGATCAGCCGCGTGCGAAACGCCTTGTAACACGTTTCCATGTCGGTAAGGTTGAGATCGGCGGCCATGTTGCAGAACGTAGTCAACGCCCGGTTGGCCAAGGAATGCCAGAAATATAAAACACGCCGCGGACCCGCGCTCTGAAACCGCGAGCCGAACACGACGTCCGCCTGCCCGTCGACCAGGGGCTGCAGGAGCTTGACGAAATCCCTGGGATCGTACTCCAGGTCAGCATCGTGAATGATCAGGTACTCGCCGCGCGCTTGCTCGATAGCCGTCCGTAAGGCGGCGCCTTTGCCCCGATTCCGCGGATGGCGCAGCACGCGAATCTCAGGATGCTGCCGCGCCAATTCCTGGAGAACCTCAAAGGAGCCATCGCGGGAACCGTCGTCCACGGCCAAGATCTCACGGCTGAGACCCTCCGGGACTGGTGCTTCGAGGGCGCGTTCCAGCGACAGTGCGACATATTCCTCTTCGTTATAGACGGGCACTACCACCGTGAGCAGCGAGGGCGTGACGGCCGCGCTGACCACAGCCATCGCCTCTGGTTCGGGACTGGGAACGGATTCCTTTGCGAGTGCCATGCTCGAGTCAGGCTGAACCGCGCCAGCCAATGGGCATTCCTGCCCGAAGCGATCACCGGTTTCGAAAAGGCTGGCACGCCCGAGTGGATGCGAACCACCGAGCTTTTGGCTCCGGTCGCTAAGGTAGCACGATCGGCCTTTCGTTTCAATGCCGGTGTCGCCGGCGCTGAAACGTTCCGGCCGTATTCAATTCGAGGTACGCTAGTGCTGAACAAGGAGGCAGTTTGATGAATCGTGCCATTATGCGGTGGATTGTGCTGTTTGGTGCGCTCCTCGCCCCGGCAACGAGTTTTGCACAGATTGCCTGCACACGCGACGGCCTCGATGCCGCGACCAATCTCTACCTGTCTGCGCAAACGAAAGGCGATCCTTCGGGCTTGCCGCTGGCACGCGGGCTTGCCTACATCGAAAACATGGAAGTCGTCGATATCCAGGCGGGCGTCATTCAAAAGCCGATGAAGATAGACTTTCATCGCACTCTGATCGACCAGCCCACCTGCCAGACATTTACCGAGGTGATCGTTACAGATAAGAGCCATCCCTACGTCCTCGGCACACGCCTCCGGGTCAATCACGACAAAATCGCCGAAATCGAATCGATCGTGACCCAGACGGGCGACTGGCTGTTCAATGCCGACAATTACTTCAAGTGGTCGCCGGGGGAGGATTGGGGAGTCATCCCAACGGCGCAACGCGACACGCGCGCGACCTTGGTGGCCGCGGCGAACGCCTACCTGGATGCGTTCCTGGAACAGAAGATCGACGCCGTGCCGTGGGGGTATCCGTGCAATCGAACCGAAGGCGGCCTCCGCACGGGCAAAGGTGTCCCGGAAGACAGTTGCTCGGTGGGCGTACCAAGCGGCGTCAACATCGTCGCGCGCCGCTTCCTGGTCGACGAGACCATTGGCGCGGTGGTGGCTTTTTGCAATTTCGGGGTCGGCGGACTGCCGGACACCCATATGTTTCGCGTGGAGAAAGGCAAGCTGCGTTTCGTGCATACGCTGACGCACGTGCCGCCCGGCCGGCAGGTACCTCGCGGGCCAGGGCGCGGGCCCCAGCCCAACCCCCAGCAATGAACCAGGCATGCATCCGTCGCGGGTTCGCGGGCGCGATCAGCGTTCGCAAGCTCGCGCTACGGACCACGGCGAGCTCGCACGACGCGTAGCGAGTAGTAGAATCTAAAGACGCTATGCGGAAATTGGCTTTTTCTTGCTGGCTCCTGCTAGCAGTCGCGGCGCATGGCGCCGACAAAACCGTATCCAAAGAGTTCTTCGTCGAGCCTCCCACGCTGATCTCGCTGGGATTCGAGTGGCAGATCGGCGGCGACGACAACCGCAATGCCGCGGTAACGGTTTCCTTCCGCAAGAAGGGCGAAACGGCTTGGAAGGAAGGGCTGCCGCTGCTTCGGCTGGATCGCGAACACATCACCGAGAATGCGCTGCTGTTCACCACGCCGAACATGTTTGCCGGAAGCATCTTCGATCTCGAACCGGACACCGAATACGAATGCCGGTTCGTACTCTCCGATCCCGATGGCGTTGCAGGCAAGACTGAGAACGTCGTCACGGTGCGCACACGCTCCGAGCCGAAACCGGCCGAAGGCGGCAAGGTCTACCACGTTTATCCCGCCGATTACAAAGGGCAGAAACAGGAGCCGGCGTTTACCGGCTTGCTTTCCGCATACTTCACAGGCGCCAGTCACTCCGA
>Ga0335078_10011932_pt1 | contig 12891 bp, 8 predicted proteins | sample Lox_Sample_32_FD_206711 | JGI IMG/M metagenome (GOLD analysis project Ga0335078, IMG submission 206711) | Soil microbial communities from Loxahatchee National Wildlife Refuge, Florida, United States - Lox_Sample_3.2 | ecosystem: Environmental > Terrestrial > Soil > Wetlands | place: USA: Florida... | reverse complement strand
GGTCGAAGGGCGGCGAGGCTCAGAAGTGACGGCCCGGTGCTTCCGGCCTTCTGGAATGACGAAAACTGAAGAAAACCCGCCCGCCCGAGCGTGGCATTTGCCCGCGCTGGTATGCGGCGTGACTTTTCTCACCTACGTCACGACCCTCTGGTTTCACTTCAATTACGACGATAATCCGCAAATACTGGAAAATCCTGCGGTCCATTCGTGGCGCTACTTTACCAGCTATTTCAGCGGGCATGTGTGGAGCGTCACGCGGCCGAATGTGGCCGGCAGTTTTTACAGGCCGCTGTTTCTGGTTTGGCTGCGGCTGAACTATGGCCTGTTCGGCGCGCATGCGATGGGATGGCATCTCACGACGATTGGCGTGCATGTGGCTGCCACATACATGGTTTATCTGCTGGCACAGCGGTTGATGCGCGAGCCGGCGGCGGCCATTGCGGGCTTGATCTTTGGTGTGCATCCGGTCCACGTGGAGGTGGCAACGTGGATTTCCGCCGTCAGCGATTCGCTCATGACGGTATTCTTCATTGCGGCGGTGCTGTGCTTCGCGAATTCGCGCGAGCGCCAGAAACCGGCATGGATGGCGCTTTCGCTTCTGTGTTACGCGCTCGCATTGCTGACCAAAGAGCCGGCGGCCACGCTGCCGTTCGTGATCGTCGCTTACGCGTGTTTCTATCCGGAAGATTCGAGCCCAAGATGGCGGACGGGATTGCAGGACGCGGCCCCCTATGTAGCGATCACGGTGGCCTATATTGTCGCGAGAGCAACCGCCTTGCGCGGATTCAGTCATCCGGTGACGCCGCTGAGCACCGGGCAGGTATTTCTGACCTTCCCTTCGCTGCTCTGGTTTTACCTGCGGATGCTGCTGTTTCCGTTCCGTCTGAGCCTGGATTACGACTTGGCGTACGTAAGCGCAGCGGGATTCCACAGCTTTGTTCTTCCGCTGATCGTCGTTTTGCTCGCGGCGGGCTTGCTGTTTTTCTGGGCAAAGCGATCACGTGATGCCGCCGTGGGGTTCGCTTCGATCTGGCTCGTGGCAGCGCTTCTGCCGGTGTTCGATCTGCGCGTCCTGGAGCAGGGCGATTTCGTACACGACCGCTATCTTTACCTGCCATCAGTTGGGTTCGCCATTCTCCTGGCGGCCGCCATCGCGCAACTCAGCCAGGTAAAGCCGGGCTATCCGGCGTTGCGCTTTGCCGCGGCGGCCGTAGTCGTGGGCGCGCTGGCACTTGGGGCGACGCGGCAGGAGGTTTACTGGGCCAATGATCTGGCGCTGTTTCAGCAGGCCGTTGCCGTCGCACCGCAGAATGACGTCGCCTGCAACAATCTGGGCGGTATTCTGCTGATGAATGGCCGCTATCAGGAGGCGGTGCCGCTTTATCTCGCCATCTTGCAGCGCACGCCGCAGGACTGGCTCGCAAACCGCAGTCTTGGCCTCACGTATTACAGATTGGGCGAGTGGTCTCAGGCACAGAGTCTTCTCGCGCGGGCGACAGACTTGAGACAGGACGATCCCACTTCGTTCGCTTATTTCGGGGCGGCGGAAATGCAGCTGGGAAATTTTGCGCAGGCGGAAAAGCATTTACGCCAGGCGCTGGGGCTTTTTCCCCAAGGCATGGGGTATCACTACTTTCTGGGGATGGTCCTTGAAAAAGAAGGGCTGCCGGAGGCTGCCAAGGCGGAGTACCGCGCAGAACTGGCAAACCACGGGCAACATGAAGGTGCGAGGCTGCGGCTGGCGCAGATGCAAGCCGCGGGCGGCTAGCGAACGAACACGAATGGCACAAGTCCAACTCACCTCGTTTGCATCGCCGCTGCAGAAATCCTCGGAGCGCATGGTTGCGCTTGGAACTCGCAATCGAATCGGAGTTGGGCTGGGCATTGCTTGCGTTCTGGCGGCGACGTATTGGCTTTACGCGGCGACATTTCGTTTCCAGTTTGTTTACGATGACATTTTTCAGATCGTGCAAAACGACCACTTGCGGTCATGGCGTTTTCTGCCGGTTTATTTCACTCAGCATTTCTGGAGTCATGTTCCTGGCGTGCCCGCCAATTTCTACCGGCCGGTTTTCTTGTTGTGGCTGCGGATGAACTATTTGCTCTTTGGCACGGAGCCGGCCGGATGGCACCTCGCGACGGTGCTATTGCACCTGCAGGCGACTGGACTGGTTTGTCTGCTGGCCAGAAAGCTTTTGAAAAACTGGGTCGCCGCATTAGCGGCGGGGCTGGTCTTCGCGCTTCACCCGGTGCAGGCCGAATCGGTGGCCTGGATTTCGGGCGCGACGGAACCGCTGGGGGCAGTTTTCTTTCTCACGTCGTTTCTGTGCTACTTGCACGGCTCTGGGATAGCGGGCGATTCGCCGCGGGGCAGGACAAAAACCACGGGCTGGGCGGTGTTCTCCGTTGCATTGTTTGCGCTGGCGCTTCTTACCAAAGAAACCGCTGCAGTCCTGCCGCTGGTGATTGCAGCCTACGAGTTGACAGTTGGTGCCGGGGACAGCGGTGAACCCGTGCGGGCAATGCTCAGGCGGCATCGCTGGTTCTTGCCGTATTGGATGGTTCTGGCATGCTACGGGGCGGCGCGCACGGCCGCTTTGCACGGATTCGCCCATCGCATGAATTCGATGTCCTGGGTGAATTCCGCGCCGACGTGGCCGTGGTTAGTGGGTTCGTATATTCGAACTTTAGTTTGGCCTGGCGGGTTGAGCCCGTTATACGACCCGATTCGAATTTCGAATGTCGCGCTGGGTGTGATCCCGCCGCTGATTGCCCTGGCCCTCGGCGCAGCAGCAATTTGGTGGGTTGCCCGGCAAAATCGAAGGTTTTCAGATCAGATCCGGGTTCCCGTATTTCTCGCAGCATGGTTCCTGCTGACTCTCGCGCCGGCGTTGCTGGCCTTCGCGATTGCGCTGCCGGATGAGGCGTTTCACGACCGCTATCTCTACCTGCCTTCGGTGGCTTTTGCTCTAGCCGTGGGCATGGGATTTTGCGAAGCGTGGAAGAAAGCGCCATTGGCGAGGGGATGCGTTGCCGCGGCTTCCATGGCTGCTCTCTTGATTGCGCTGGCTGTCGCCGCACACTCGCAGATCGGGTATTGGGCTTCAAATTACGATTTGTTTCAGAGAGCGGCGGCCGAAGCGCCACACAATCAGACGGCACAGTTGAATTTTGCCGCCGAACTTCTGCGAAGCGGGGAATTCCAGCGTGCGCTGACTCTTTCGCAGGCCATAATCGCCCAACATCGCCATTCGTCGCGCGCATTTGCTATAGCGGGCAGCGCGACACTGTATCTGCACCGATACGTGGAATCCGAGTCCTACTACGCCACCGGCGCAAACTTAGATCCCTCGCAGGCGGCTCTTCTCTATCGCCTGGGACTGGTGCGAATGCGGATGGGGCACGATCTAGAAGCCGAGATCGCATTGCAACGTGCCGCGGAGCTCGCGCCCGAGCTCGCGGGCGTTCACTACGCGCTGGGGTCGTGTGAGCTCCACCTGGGAAAATTCGAGATGGCGCGGAAACAATTCTCCGCCGAGCTCATGTTCGATCCTTCAAACCACGACGCGCTCTTTGCCCTCACCATGGTGCAGAACCGGCTGCGCTCCGAATCACAACAGCGAAAAGTGAACGAGATTTCGACCAGACCGGATTGAGCTGTTGCGCACACGGTCTCACATCTGCGATGGCGGGATGTTCAATCACAAATTCTGTCACTTTCGCGCTGGGCGGCGGAAATTGGCCGGCCCGCAGGTTATTGCTTCTAAAGGTGCGAGCGAGTTATTACAATACTTTCATCTTTGGCAAAAAACCTGCATAATATTTTCACACGCACGTCGGAACGGCCTGTCGGCCATGGGGCAATACCTCGGCAAAGTTTGTGAGAGGTTGGACGGCTTCGGGTCCAGCGAATCAGATTCCTTGTGCAGCGGGGGCAAATCGAACAATGCGGAAACGGAATGGTTTTTCTCTGATTGAGCTGTTAATCGTGGTCGCGATTATTTTGATTATTGCGGCAATTGCGATTCCCAATCTTTTGCGGGCCAGGATCGCAGCCAATGAGTCATCGGCGGCGAGCACGATTCGCACGGTCAACACAGCGCAGATCACCTATCAGTCGAGCTATCCGACGGTGGGCTACGCTTCGTCCCTGCCTGTGCTGGGGCCTTCTGCAGCAGGCGCTTGCACGGCACCAACGAGCACCAATGCGTGTCTGGTGGATTATGCCGTCTCGCAGGCAACCACAGCCTCGAAACCCAAGAGCGGCTACTACTTCAATATGGCGAGTGCCAACAGCGGGCAATCGTACACGGTGGGCGGAGCTGCCGCGGTGTTCAACCAGAGTGGCGTGCGCAGTTTCTGCTCAGTCGAGGATGCAGTAATCCGCTTCAGCATTCCGACTTCTCAGCAGTCGCCGCTGACGACTTCCGCGACCTGCAGCGGCTGGAACAATTTGCAATAGCGAGACGGTCTCTCGATTTGAGACATTTCGCTTTGTAAACCATTGACAAAATTTGTCACCGCTGCTCGCCGATCCGTGCACGGCTGAATCTGTTCCCCCTCCGCGAGTTGCAACTGCCTGATTTCAGGGCGATTGACAGTCGGTCGCGCGCGATTGCGGCGACGATGCTCTGGTCAGCAACGTGCAGCGAAAATTGCGGTGAACTACATGGCGGGCCACAGAACTCGGGTCTCTTTGCTGAGCAAGCCAGGCGGTTTTTCTCTCATTGAGCTATTGATTGTCGTAGCGATTATTCTCATCATAGCGGCGATTGCCATTCCAAACATGCTCCGCGCACGCATCGCGGCGAATGAGTCTTCCGCGGTGAATTCCATTCGGGCGATCACGCGGGCCCAAGTCACGTATAACGCTGCTTATCCCACCGATGGCTACGCCAGTTCTCTGAGCGCATTGGGCGGCCCGGCGGTGAACTGCCAGCCTGCGGACACTTCAGCGTGCCTGATTGATGCAGACCTTGCCGGCGGACAGAAAAGCGGCTACCAGTTCCAGGTGACGGGTTTGCTACCTTCCGGCGGAGTGAACACCGCATTCGTGGCCGGGGCCGTACCCATTACGTTCAATGGGACCGGCGTTCGCGACTTTTGCACCACCAATGACGGAGTATTGCGGGGGCAAACCGGCGCTACCGGAGACGTTCCGGTGACTGACATTACTCCGTGCGTTGCCTTCGCGCCAATTGATTAGGCACGCGCCAGCGACTAATTGATTGCTTCGATGGCCAGCGCCATTCCCATCCCACCGCTCACGCACAGGGTGGCCACGCCGCGTTTTGCCTTGCGCCTGAGTAATTCGTGGAGCAATGTGACTGTGATGCGCGTACCGGTGCAGCCGATGGGATGACCGAGCGCGATGGCGCCGCCGTTGACGTTGAGCTTTTCAGGATCGAAATGCAGTTCGCGGTCGCAGGCGAGGACCTGGGCGGCGAAGGCTTCGTTCAGTTCGACGAGATCAAAGTCCGCCAGGACCAGGTTGTGCTTCTGTTCCATCTTGCGCAGTGCAGGAACAGGGCCAATGCCCATGATGCGGGGATCCACGCCAGCGGAGGTGACGGCGAGAATTCGGGCAAGAGGTTTGAGATTGTTCCTGGCGGCGAAGTTTTCTCCTGCGATCACGACCGCCGCAGCGCCATCAGTGATGCCGGAAGAATTGCCGGCGGTGATGGTGCCCGATTTTGAAAAAACTGGCGGCAGCTTCGCCAGTTTTTCCAGACTGGCGCCCACGAAGGGATGCTCATCCCGGCTGAAAGCCTGCGCGCCTTTCTTGCCTTCGATCACAACCGGCGCCAGTTCCCTGCTGAAGTAACAAGCTTCGATTGCGGCGGCGGCCCGGGTTTGCGAGCGCAGAGCAAATTCATCCTGCTCTTCGCGGGTGATTTTGTACTGTTCGGCGAGCACTTCGGCGGTTTCGCCCATCACCATTTTGGCCATAGGGCAGAAAAAACCATCGCGATACATGCCGTCCACCAACTCCTGATTGCCCAGACGGTAGCCCCAGCGGGCGCCATCGAGGTAATAAGGCAAGCGCGACATGGATTCGGTTCCACCGGCCAGCACGCACTCGAGATTGCCGACCGCGACTTCCTGATAGGCCAGGGCGATGGATTTCATTCCCGAGGCGCAGGCCTTGTTCACGGTGTAGGCGGGAATCTCCTGCGGCACTCCGCTGCGAATGGAAATTTGGCGCGCGGGATTGGGCCCTCCGCCGGCCTGGCGGGCGTTACCGAAGATGGCCTCTTCGATTTGGTCCGGACGGACCCCGGCGCGCTCGATCGCCGCCTTTGCGGCGACCACGGCCATATCGGCAGCGCTCATTGAAGCGAGCGATCCGCCGAACTTACCGATGGGAGTGCGGGCCGCGGAAAGGATGTAAACCGGTTTCAAGCTGATCTCCAGACGGATAGTTTACTGTTCGGGCCAGGAACCGGCTACTCACGGCCACACCGTATATTTGATGCGGGTTCCTCGCGAAGGAATCGCAAAAGCCAGTAAACTGACAGTTCATGAATCTTATCTACGGTATGAATGCCGTCACGGAGGCGGTGAAGGCGCGCGGGCGCGCGTTCGAGTGGGTGGGGGTGGCGAAGGAGCGCCATGACCTGCGCCTGCAGCGGCTGGTGGAAGAGTGCCGGCGGCAGAGAATTGCGCTGCGATTTCTGGCGCGGCCGGAACTGGATCGCATGGCTGGGAATAATGCGCACCAGGGAGTTGTGGCGGTTACATCGGCCAAGCAATACAACGATCTTGAGGACGTGATTGCGGCCAAGCGTGGACGGTATTCGCTGATCGTGGTGCTCGACGGTGTGGAGGACCCGCACAATCTGGGCGCAATCCTTCGCACTGCGGACGCGGCGGGCGCCGACGGAGCGGTGATTCCGGAGCGCCGGGCGGCGGGCGTGACGGCAACGGTGGCGAAGGCGTCGGCGGGCGCGAGCGAGCATTTGCCGGTGGCGAAGGTCACAAATATTGCGCGCACGGTAGAGGAGCTGAAGGCAAACAATATCTGGGTGGTTGGGCTCGACGAGCGTGGACCGCAGACCTATGACGCGCTCGACTACAACATGGATTGCGCGGTCGTGTTAGGAGCGGAAGGCAAAGGAGTACACGATCTGGTGCGCAGGAAATGCGATTTCCTGGTCTCGATTCCGATGCTGGGCAAGGTGCCGTCGCTCAATGTTTCGGTAGCGGCGGCGGTGGTGCTGTATGAAATCGTGCGGCAGCGGCGGAAGAAAGCGGAGACGCGGAGTTGAGCATCAGGGCGGTTTCCATTTGCTGTTTGTTTCTTTTTTCAGGATTGCATTGTTTCGCGATTGACCGCGCCGCATTCACTTTCGTCAACTACGATTTAGACATTCGCATCGAGCCGGAGCAGCAGCGGCTGGCCGCACGGGGCACGATCGAATTGCGCAACGATTCGAGCAGCCCACAGAAAAACATCTCTCTGCAAATTTCTTCCAGCCTGCACTGGAGTTCGATTCTTTTCGCAGGGCAGCCGGTGCAGGTGGTCTTTCAGCCTTACATTTCTGACATTGACCATACCGGGTCTTTGTCCGAGGCGATCGTGTCTTTGCCGCGCGCGCTTGAGCCGAGGTCTCTGCTCGAGTTGGAGATCGGATACGAAGGGACGATTCCCCGGGATGCGACAAGATTGACCCGGCTCGGCGTGGCAGAGGATGAGGCCGGGCACACGGATTGGGACCGAATTGACAATTCATTTACCGGCGTGCGCGGGGCGGGCCATGTGGTTTGGTATCCGGTGGCGATGGAGGCCGCCAGCCTGACCGATCCCAATGGACTTTTCGAAATGCTGGGACAGTGGCAGGCGCGGGAAGCCAGGGCGAAGATGAAGTTGAACTTCACGTACGCAGGCTCAGCGAATGCACATCGCAGCCTGCTGTGCAACGGGACGGCCGACCGCTCGACGGCGGATGCGAGCGGGGCCGAAACGATGACATGCTCGTTCGCGTCGCTCGAAACTGAGATCCCCGCCTTTGTGATCGGAGACTATCAGACGCTCGATAGGCCGCCCGTGGTCGTCCACTACGCACTCATTCACCAGTTCACGGCGCAGAAGTATGCAGCGGCTGTGCAGAAGGTCGCCCCTTTCGTCGCCGGATGGTTTGGCGGGACGCATGGAACAGTTCAGGTTGCCGATCTGCCCGATGAAGACGCTGCGGCATACGAAAACGGTGGTCTCCTGCTGACCTCGCTGGAAGATGTGAGCGCGACGCAGGCTGAAATTGTTGCCGTCCATCAACTCACGCATGCGGCGTTTCCGTCACCGCGCCAGTGGATTTTCGAAGGCCTGGCGCATTTTGCGCAGGCGCTGTATGCGGAATCGCAAAACGGGCGAAAAGCCGCGCTGGAGTCGATGGAGCCCCATCGCGTGGCGATGATCGAAGCGGAGAAACAGTTGGCCAGCCAGCGCGGGGGGCAAGAGGGGAGGAATTCAAGCGGCGGCCGATCGATCAGCACTGCTTTGGTCAATACCTCGGTCGAGGAGTTTTATCGCAGCAAAGCGATGTATGTGTGGTGGATGCTTCGCGACATGGTGGGGGATGCGGCGCTGAAGAAGGCGTTGACGGCATACCACCCCGAAAACGACAAAGAGCCGAATTATCTGCAACATTTGGTCGAGGCGCAAGCCAAGCGTGACCTGCAGTGGTTTTTCGATGATTGGGTTTACCACGATCGAGGGTTGCCGGATTTTCGGGTGTACTCCGTTTATCCTTACCAGACACCGCAGAACACAACCATGGTGACGGTCATGGTTGAGAATCTGGGCTCGGCCGGCGCGGAGGTGCCGGTCACGGTGCGAAGCGCAGGCGAGGATGTGACCCGGCGCATCCAGGTCCGTGGAAACTCGAAGAATTCCATTCGGATTGAGCTTGCGTCAGCGCCGACGGAGGTCGTGGTGAACGATGGCAGCGTGCCAGAGAGCGATATGGGCAACAACAGGTTTGAAGTTGAATCGGGAAAGCGATAGGGATTTCGCGGTTCGCTTGAAATGACGGCTGAAGGATTTCGGGCATCAGTTGTATGGCGGGCTTCATGTTGCGGAGGAAAGCTTGGCGTACATCCAGTTCTTAGGGGCGGCTGGCACGGTCACGGGCTCCAAGCATTTGATCAATACTTGTTCTGACGGCAACGGGGCGAGCGGCCTGCAGGTGCTGATTGACTGCGGGCTGTTTCAGGGACCGAAGGAATGGCGCGAGCGCAATTGGCAAGACACGCCGGTCCCGGCTCGCAACATTGATGCAGTCATTCTGACTCACGCTCACCTTGACCACTGCGGATGGATTCCGCGATTGGTGAAGGAAGGATTTCGCGGGCCGATTTATGCCACGCAGGCCACGATTGACCTCTGCGGCGTTGTTCTGCCCGATTCTGGTCACCTGCAGGAAGAGGACGCGAACTTCTATAACAAGCGCAACAAGTCGAAACACCATCCTGCGTTGCCGCTCTATACACTGGAAGAAGCGCAGGATTGCCTGCATTTTTTTCAGGCGGTGGAGGTGGGCAAGACGAAACAAGTCTCTCCCGAACTTTCCTTTTGCTTTACGCCGGCGGGTCATATCGTTGGATCGGTGATGGCGGAGATTGCTCTCAATACGAACAGCCACACTAGGCATCTGCTTTTTACCGGCGACATCGGACGGGTCCGCGATCAAACGGTCGCGCCGGGCAAAGTGGTGCACAGCGGACCAACCGAGGGCGAAACTGCCGATGTTCTGGTGATGGAATCCACGTACGGGAATCGCGAGCATCCGGATGTAGATCCGCGGCCAGAGCTGGCCGCGCTGATCCGCAAGACCGTCGAGCGTGGCGGCAGCGTAATCGTTCCTGCATTCGCCGTCGAGCGCACACAGAAATTTCTCTTCATGCTGAAAGAGTTGATGGAATCAGCGCAAATACCTCGGGTCCCGGTTTTCTGCGACAGCCCGATGGCCATCAAAGCGGTCGAGATTTTTCTGCAGCATTCAGAAGACTACAGCAACGAAGCGCGGCGGCTGATCGAGAGATATGGTTCGCCGCTGCACTGGCCGGAGTTTACCTTTGTCTCAACGCCTGCGGAATCGAAGAAGATCAATGACAACCAATCTTCCTGCATCATCGTTTCCTCGAGCGGAATGGCGACGGGCGGACGCATTCTGCATCATTTGGCGCAAAGACTGCCGGACGACAGGAACACGGTGATTTTTATTGGATTTCAGGCCCCGGGCACGCGCGGTTTCACGATCAAGAACGGCGCACCCGAGGTAAAGATTTTTGGGGAAATTGTGCCACTGCGGGCGCAGGTGGCGGCGTTTGAGCAATTCAGCGATCATGCCGATCCGAAAGAATTACTGGAGTGGCTGCGGACATTTCAGCAGAAACCGGGTGAAACTTATTTGGTGCATGGCGATCCTGCCGCGGCCAAGCAATTGCGCGACAGAATGCAGAAAGAGCTGGGATGGAAGGTGCAAGTGGCACAGTGGATGCAGAAGGTGGAAGTGAAATAAGCCGACGTCGCGCTATTGATACCGGTTCGTGAAGCGCACCAGTGCTTCCAGCTTCGCAGCGGCGGCACCGGAATCAATCGAGCTTGCGGCTAAGCGCATGCAGTCCCCGAGGTGGTCGGCCTTTCCGGCCACCATAAGCGCCGCGGCAGCGTTGAGCAATACAACATCGCGGCGCGGCGATGGAGTGCCGCGCAGCACCTCACGAATCACGACTGCGTTGCCATCCGCGTCGCCGCCGGCAATCGCGTCCAGGCCAGCGCACTGAATGCCAAACTCCTCCGGCGTGACCTCATAGCTGCGCACGGCGCCTTCGCGGACTTCCGCCACGCGTGTGGGTCCGGTGATGGTAACTTCATCCAGCCCATCCAAACCGTGGACAACCAGGGCGCGATGCAGGCCTAACATGCTGAGCGCCTCAGCCAGTTTTTCGACCAACTCCGCCGAATAGACCCCAACCACCTGCGCCGAAGCATGCGCGGGATTGGTCAGCGGGCCCAGCAGGTTGAAGACGGTACGCAGACGAAGCTCGCGTCGCGCAGGTTGCACATATTTCATGGCGGAGTGCACGGTGGGAGCGAAGAGAAATGCGATTCCCACGGTCGCCAAGCAGTCGGAAATTCGCTCGGGAGTGAGTTTGATGTTTACGCCGAGGGCCTCCATTACGTCGGCAGAGCCGCAGTTGGAAGTCACGCCGCGGTTGCCGTGCTTGGCCACGCGAACGCCCGCGCCGGCCACCACAAAGGCGGTTGCAGTCGAAATGTTGAATGTGCCGGCGGTATCGCCGCCGGTGCCGCAGGTATCCACCAGAGCATCGTGGCCTGTGCCGCTGACGTCCACAGTCGAATTGGCGGGCGCGCTGACCGGAGCTGCCGCTGAGCGAATGGCTTCGGCGAAGCCAACGATTTCCTCAACCGTCTCCCCCTTCATGTGTAAAGCAACAAGCAACGCGGCAATCTGCGCATCAGCGCACTTGCCGGAGAGGATTTCTACCATCACGGCGCGAGCTTCTTCGCGGGCAAGCGACTGGCGATGAACGGCAATGCGGTGCAGTGCGTCGAGGATCATGGGGAAAGCGGTACTGGCATTGTAAGTCATGCGGGGCCGCGTTCCCCGGAATTGGAACTTGCGCTGTTCGCTTTCCGTGACATTCGGTACTGATCGGATTCAGCGCAGAACGCTAAATTAGATCAGTACCTGACATTCCTTTACCGATTTCGCGCCTCCCTATAGAATTAATGTTTGCTGCCTAAACTCTAAGCTGCAATTGCATTCCTGCCGATCAGACTTAAATCAGGAATCTATGAAGATTCACGAATACCAGGCAAAGGCGATTCTCAAGAGGTATGGCGTGGCCGTGCCGCGCGGCGAGATGGCGCAGAGCCGCGATGAAGCGGAACGGGTGGCGAAAAACCTGTTTGAGGCGGGCGCGAGCGGCGTAGTGGTAAAAGCCCAGATTCATGCCGGCGGACGCGGCAAGGGCGGCGGAGTGAAGGTCGCAAAGTCGGTGGAAGAGGCAGCCCAACTGGCCTCGAAAATCTTAGGCATGACGCTGGTCACGCACCAGACCGGGCCGGAAGGCCGCGTGGTGCGGCGATTGTTGATCGAAGAGACTCTGCCGATTGAAAAAGAGTTATACCTCGGCATTGTGATTGATCGCGCAGAAGCGAGACCGGTCTTCATGGCGTCTGCCTCCGGCGGGATGGAGATCGAGCAGGTTGCAGCGCAGAATCCCGAGGCGATTCTGAAAGAGCATATCGAGCCGGGCATGGACCTTAAGCCTTTCCAGGCGCGCAACCTGGCGTTTGCTCTGGGACTGAACAGCAAACAGATCAACGAAGCTGTGAAGTTCATGACGGGGCTTTACCGCGCGTTCGCTGAAACCGATTCGTCGCTGATGGAGATCAATCCCTTTGTCAGCTGCTCGGATGGACGCCTGTTTGCGCTCGACGCCAAGATCAACTTCGACGACAATGCGCTCTTCCGCCACGCCGAACTCAAGGAGTTGCGCGACATCACGGAGGAGGATCCGCTCGAAGTCGAAGCTTCGAAATACAGTTTGAATTACATCAAGCTCGACGGGAATGTTGGATGCATGGTGAATGGCGCAGGCCTGGCTATGGCGACGATGGACATCATCAAGTACGCAGGCGGAATGCCGGCAAACTTTCTCGACGTGGGCGGCGGCGCGAATGCCGAGCAGGTGACGCGTGCCTTTGAGATTCTGCTGAGTGACAAAAACGTGAAGGCGGTCCTTATCAATATTTTTGGCGGGATATTGCGGGTGGACACGCTGGCCCACGGCGTTGTCGAAGCGGCAAAGAAAACGCACATTCAATTGCCGGTGGTCCTGCGCTTAGAAGGAACGAATGTT
>Ga0335078_10011931_pt1 | contig 12892 bp, 11 predicted proteins | sample Lox_Sample_32_FD_206711 | JGI IMG/M metagenome (GOLD analysis project Ga0335078, IMG submission 206711) | Soil microbial communities from Loxahatchee National Wildlife Refuge, Florida, United States - Lox_Sample_3.2 | ecosystem: Environmental > Terrestrial > Soil > Wetlands | place: USA... | reverse complement strand
TCGGTGTGCTCGCCGATGAGATTGACGCGGCCGGGAGCGGCGGCGATCCAGCTGGGCTGGCGACCGTACACGTTACCGAATTGCTGAGCCGTTTGGCTAGCGAGCTCTTTTGGTGTCATGGATTTACAACGCTAAAAACAGTATAACATACAAACAGTGCCGGTAAAGGCATGTTTTGGTATAATTTGGCATTATTTTGGCCAGTCAGGCGGAGGGAGGCGTCTTCCGGCCCAGCAAAGCACCGAACAACATCAGGCCGCCGAATATGAGCAAAACGAGGCCCCACCAGAGGTCAATGTTGATATTAAGCGAGCGCGCGTCGGCGCCGTTGGAGAAGCCGGTGATCACCAGCAACACACCAATGAGTGAGAACATCAGTCCGATTGGCAGGCGAATGTCGAGTCCCATAAATTTGTTCCTTTCAGTTTACCAGAAAATGATGTTGAGAATGATGCACACGATCACGAGCACCACGCCGACGACGGCGGTCCGCTGCCAGAACGGAACGTTTTCGTCCTTGATCTTTGGCGTCAGCGAATAAACGAGCCCTTTCAACTGCTCATCGCTCTTGGTGTCTTCGGTCATCAGGGAAATGAGCACCGTCAACACGAAGCAACCGATGAAGGCAAACGAGGCGAGCCAGAAGTTCTGGGCCATTTCGCTGGGGAACGTCTGCACCACGTGGATGTAGCCGCCTTTCAATCCCGGAGTGTTGCCTTCCGCCAGGGTCAGGGCGTGAAATACGGCCGAGCTGGCGATGCCGCCGATCAGACCCAGGAACGCGCCGGTGCCGTTGGTGCGCCGCCAGAACATGGCGAGCAACATGGTGGCGAAGATCGGGGCGTTCACGAAACCGAACACCAGCTGGATGATATCCATCGCGTTGTTGTATTGCTTGGCGAAATAGGCGCAGCCGATGCTCAATAAAATCCCGACCACGGTGATGAATTTGCCCATCCACAGGAAATGCCGGTCCGCCGGCTCTTTCGGCGTCAAAATCACTTCCTCCGCCTTTCCGCTGCGTTCCAGCGTGCACGGCCGGGGGGTGTCGATGAGTTTGCGGCGGCCGAACTGGTAAAGGTTGTAGGTCCAGACCGTGTTGAAGGCGGTGACGTTGCCGGCCATGCCCGACATGAATGACGCGAGCAAGGCGGTGAGCGCCAGACCCAGCAACCCGGGCGGACAATACCGTTTGACCAGGGAGAAAATCACGCCATCGTAATCGTTCGCCGCAACGGCATCACGCAGGCGGTCGCTGAGGTCGCCGGCCACGGCCTGATATTTCTTCTCGGCCTGGGTCAGCGTATTTTTGGCCTGGGCCACGGTGTTTTCCGCGTTGGCGATGTCGCCGCCGGAAGCGGTGCCGCCGCGCTTTAATTGTTTTAACGCCGAGCGGTTGGTCTCGACGGCGGTTTGGGCGCCCTGTTCGGCAGCCAGGACGGATCCCAGCGAGGCAACGACGTCCGACTGGACCAGCGCCTCCATTTTATCTTTGTTCAGCTTCTGCCCCAGGGCGGCGGACACGCCGTCATAGGTGACCGCGAATTCCTGGGTGGGCGCCTTAGCCAGGACCGCGATGGCGGCCGTAAACCGGTCGGAATCAATCGGCGGCGGCGGCAGGCGATAATTTTTTCCCGGCGTCACGGCCAGGGCGATGGCGATCATACCGGGCACGATGACCAGCGCGGGGAAGAACATTTTGGGCACTGCGGCCACGAGCGGAGTATTGCGGGCGGCCGTCATATTTTTGGCGGCCATGGCCCGCTGGACCACCAGGAAGTTGGTGCACCAATAACCGAACGACAGGACGAAACCGAGACCAAACACCATTGCAAACCAGTCGACCCCCATGGGATTGCTTTCCGGCCCGGCGAGCAGCGGCTGCCAGGCGCCCGTCCAGGCATTTGGCCGGTAGACTTCGCCCGCGGGCTTCAACTGGAGCGCGGCCGGATCGGCGGCCACGGTATGCAGGGATTGCGTCATGGCGTGCCAGCCGCCGACGTCTTTCAAACCGAGATAGACGACCGGGGCGAACCCGAGCACGATCATGAAAAATTGCAACACTTCGGTGTAGATGGCCGAGGTCAGCCCGCCTTTCAGCACATAGACCAGGACGACGCCGGAGCAGATCACCAGGGCGAAATTATAGTCCCATCCCAGCAATTGGTTGAGGAGCTTGGCCAGCGCGTTCATGGAAATGCCCGAGGCGAAAACCGTCATGATGGCAAAGAGAATCGCATTCAGGGTCATCACCCGTCCGTCGAACCGCATCTGCAGGAATTCCGGCACGGACCGCGCCTTGGAACCGTAATAAAACGGCATCATGAATACGGCGAGGAACACCATGGCCGGGATGGCGCCCACCCAATAGAAGTGGCTGGTGGCGATGCCGTATTTGGCGCCGCTGGCGGCCATGCCGACAAGTTCGAGTGCGCCAAGATTGGCCGAAATGAAGGCCAGACCGGTCACCCACGTTGGAATGGAACGCCCGGAGATGAGGAAGTCCGAGGACGTCTTCATGTATCGGGCCAGAGCCCAGCCGATGCCGACGACAAAGGCGACGTAGGCCAGCAGGATGGTGTAATCTACCCACGCGAGATGAATGAGTTGCATAGTGATTGGGCGGGACTTTAGCGATTCGCATCCAGGGTGTCAACGCCATTGCTTTCCGCCGGTTTCTGGTTTATCGTCAATGCAATTTGAACTTATGCCTACGAAAATCGAAGAGAAAACACGGGAACTTTGCCAGGTGATCGTCGATCAGCCGGAGATGGTTTCGATCCGCAAACGCATTGACACTTTCCTGGCTGATTCCAATGCCCGCGGGCAGTACGAAACGGTCATGAGCAAGGGCCATGCGCTGCAGGAAAAACAGGCCCACTCGCAGCCCCTCGAAGGCGCGGAAATCGCCGACTTCGAAAAACATCGCGACGCCCTGCTGAACAACTCCATCGCCCGCGGATTTCTCGACGCGCAGGAGGAGTTGCATCAGATCCAACATTCCATCCAGAAGCACATTTCCAAAACGCTCGAACTGGGCCGGGTTCCCGCCGAAGCCGATCTCGAAGACGATTCCTGCGGTCACGGCTGTGGATGCCACCATTGATTGATGAGCGAGACGTGGCCTCCTCCGAAGCCACGTTTACGGTGTAGAAAATAGAGCGTCGGACCGGTTCGATTCTCCCACCCCAGGCCTGCACCTGCGGACTTCTGCATAGTTATTTGAAAAAAGTGCACTTGTTCTCCTAAATTCTTGAAAAAAGGAACGTGCGCTTTATACTCATCCTCGATTCATGCTCAAGAAGCAAAAGCGGGTATTACTCGCATTGGGATGGTATGACTATCGCCTGCACCAGGGCATAGAGAAATACGCCCAGGAACACGGCTGGTATTTGTCCGCCGATTTGACGCGCGAAAAGGTCATTCCCTGGGGCTGGGAAGGCAACGGCGTGCTTGCGTGGCTGGGCGCCGGCGATGACCTGGCCGATTTTGTCCGGTCCACCCGCAAACCCACGGTGGATTTCAGCCTGCGCCGGTCGCAGTTGAAATTTCCCCGTGTCCTCGAGGATCACGCCCACGCGGCGCAACTCGTCGCCGATCATTTCCTGTCCCGCGGCTTCAGCAACTTCATTTTTTACAGCGACGCCGACAACTGGTCTTACGATGAGCGGGGCAAGGGATTTATGGATGCGCTGGAGCGGGCCGGGCGCCCGTGCACCTGGTTGCGCTGGCACCAGTCGCCGGATTTCGCGGCCGGCCGCGAGGAATGGAAGCGCAAACGCAAATGGCTGGTGGCCGAAATGAAGCGCGCCCCCAAACCGCTGGCGGTTTTCGCCGCCAACGATCAGCAGGCTCTGGACGTGCTCGAATCCTGCGAAACCATCGGCGTCGCCATCCCCGAACAGGTGGCCATCGTCGGCGCGGAAAATTATCTCCTGGCGCCGGACGCGATGCATATCCCTGTTTCCAGCGTCGACACCAACCTGGAGATGTTGGGCTACCGCGGCGCCGAATTGCTGGATCGATTGATGGACGGGGCGCCGCCGCCGGTGGAACCGATCCGGGTGCCGGCCCGGGGCGTCGTGGTCCGGCGCAGCAGCGATATTCTGGCCATCAAACACAAAGGCGTGGCCCGGAGCCTCCGGCATATCCTGGAGCACAGCCACGAACCTATTTGCGTCAAGGACCTCGTGGTGGTCGCCGCCATGTCGCGACGCGGCATGCACAAGGCGTTTCTGGAACACATCGGCCGCACGCCCGGCCAGGAACTGCAGCGCGTCCGGATCGAGCGCGCCAAAAAATATCTCGCCGAATCCAGCCACAAGATTGAAACGCTGGCCCGGATGTGCGGCTACCAGAGCATCAACAGCTTTTGCATTGCCTTCAAGCGCACCACCGGCATGTCCGCCAAACGTTATCGCGATACCATCCGGCATTGACCCCGGTTGTGCGCATGGTGCTACAGGCAGTATAGGCGTTTATTCCCTCGTCCCGCCCTCTCCTCTGTCGGCGACGGAGGAGAGGGGGGGCAAACCGCCGCCGCTTTCTCGTCATTCGAAATGTTTTCTGCAGGGCAGCATTTCTGCCTGCCGGTTCCGGGGATTTTTCAAATCCCCGGGCGAAGCTGGAAAACGTCGCCCACCGGCAGGTTGAAAGCCTTCCCTACAGCCAAATCCGCTTCCCGCACCGGCCGGCTTTTGGAATAATCCGGCGCGTGTCCGAACCTTTTCATCCCGGTGATCCCCGGCGTTTCGAGGCGGCGATGAGCCGGTTTGACGCCGAAAACTCGCGCGATCCAAACACCGAGGTCGCCGACGGCGCCGCCCGGCCGCGTGAATGGCTCTATGCCCAGCGACTTACGAAATGGGTCCTGTTCCTCTGCCCGGCGGCCTCCGAGGAATTGCGCCTGGCAGCTCGTTGCCAGCATCTCTGCCGCTGGGAAATTCCGCGGCAATCCTATCCCATGACCCGCGCCGGCTATCTGCAGTGGCGGGCCACGCTCAAGAAGTTCCACGCCCAAAAAGCCGGCGAAATTCTTCGCGAAACCGGTTATCCCGATGCCGTCGTTCGCCGCGTGCAGGAGTTGAATCTGAAACAACATTTTCCCGACGATCCGGAAACCCGCGTGCTGGAGGATGCCCTGTGCCTCGTTTTCCTGGAATTCCAGTTCGCCGACCTTGCGGCTAAAACCGACGAGGACAAAACGGTCAACGCCTTGAAAAAATCCTGGCAGAAAATGACGCCGACCGGCCGGGCCGCAGCGATGAAATTGAATTATGGCGCGCGCGAAAAAGCCTTGCTGGAACGCGCCCTCAACGGCTAAACATCCTTGTTCGGTGGGGCGAGACTCCGTCGAGCCCTGACAAAAATGCCGTCGCCGGAACCACCATCCCATCCGCCCGTCCCGCTCTGCGTGGACCTGGACGGCACGCTGATCAAAACCGATCTGCTCTGGGAATCGCTGGCGCGGCTGCTGCGTCGTAATCCGTTTCAACTCCTGCCGGTCCTGCTCTGGTGGTTGCGCGGCCGGGCTTGCCTGAAACGGCAACTCGCCCGGCGCGTGGTGATCGATCCCGCCGCCCTGCCCTACCACCAGGCGTTCCTCGCTTTTTTGCGGGAACAAAAAGCCGCCGGTCGAAAAATATTTCTGGTCACCGCGTCCGACCGCGATATGGCCCTGCCCGTCGCCGACCATCTGGGCCTGTTTGATGAAGTACTCGGCAGTGACGGGAAATCCAACCTGCGCGGGGCCAACAAGCTCAAGGTATTGGTGGCCCGGTTTGGTGAACGCGGTTTTGATTATGCCGGAAATTCATCCGTTGACCTGGCGGTCTGGCGCGGTGCGCATGAGGCGATCGTCGTCAACGCCCCGCGTTCGTTGTTGAAGCCGGCGGCTGACTGCGCTCCGCTGGGGCCGGCATTTCTGGACGGTTATTCGCCGCTGGCCACGCTGAAACGTTTTCTCCATGAACTGCTCATCCGCAGCGGCTATCTGTTGGCCATCGGCGCCGGGTTGTTATTGACAGCCGCATTTCCCAAAATCGGCATCGCCGGTTGCGCCTGGATTGCCCCCGGCCTGCTGATCGCCGCCGCCTGGGGCAAATCCGGCGGCGACGCGTTTCGGGTCGGTTACGTCGGCGGACTGGCGCATTTCCTGTCGTCGCTGTCCTGGTTGTTGCTGATTCCGGTGATCGGTTTTCCGATTCTCGGCTGGATTGCCCTGTCCGCGTATGTGGCGGTTTATCCGGCGGTCTGGACGTGGCTGGTTTCACAGTGCGGCCTCCGGATGACGGCCGTGGGACGGGATTGCTGGAGCGGGCGATTGTTATGGTCGTTGGGCGGTGCGGCGGCGTGGGTGGCCCTGGAAATAGTGCGGCTGCGGCTGTTTACCGGTTTTCCGTGGAATCCGCTGGGAGCATCGCAATATCAACTGGTGCCACTTATCCAGATCGCCGCGGTGACCGGCGTCTACGGCGTCGCCTTTCTGGTGGTGTGGTTTTCATTGTCGCTGTTTTCCGCCGGCCGGATGATTTTTCGTCGACCCGCTTCGCGTTTTGCGTGGCAGGCGGAGACCTTTTTGCCGCTGGCTGCCGTCGCCGTGCTGTTTGCCGTCGGCTACACCCGCACCCTTGGGCCCGAGCCGGCCGGAACGGCAACCTGGCGCATTACTCTTGTTCAACCCAGTATTCGGCAATCCCTGATCTGGGATCCAGGCGCGGGCAGCAACCGTTTCCGGCAGTTGCTGGAGCTTTCCGACCGGGCCCTGGCCGAGGCCACCAACGCTGAACCGCCGGAACACGTCATCCAGGTCGTTGATCCTTCCAGTCCCGATGAGAATGGGGCTCGTAGAACTCGCCCCTCCGGGCGGACGGATTTATTGATCTGGCCGGAATCCGCCGTGCCGGGATTGGATGAAAATACTTACGTTGCCATTACCAACTTTGTCGGCGCCCATCATGTCTGGCTGGTTTTCAACGCCGAAGACGCCGTATGGCGGCCCAACGCACGGTCACGGGATGACATCGACTATTTCAACGCGGCATTTTTATCCGGCCCGGACGGCCGTTTCCGAACGGTTTATCACAAACAAAAGCTGGTGGCTTTCGGCGAATACATACCGCTGGTGCGCTGGTTGCCGTTCATCCAATGGTTTACGCCCATCACCGGCGGCTTCGCTTCCGGCACCAACGCGGTGCCGTTTGAGATGGAAATTCCTTCGGAGCGCCGGGCACCGACCCGGCCGGGCATCGAAGGCGGCAACCGAACCGCGGGGATGGTGCCTGGCGCTCCGGAACGCGTGAAAACCGCCGTGTTGATCTGTTTCGAGGACGGCTTTCCGGAACTGGCGCGGGGATACGTGCGGGACGACACGGATTTTCTGGTGAACCTGACGAACGACGGCTGGTTTGGCGATGGCGCGGCGCAATGGCAACAGGCGGCGGCGGCCATTTTTCGATCGGTGGAAAACGGCGTGCCGCTGGTGCGCTGCTGCAACAACGGCCTGACCTGCTGGTCGGATGCCACCGGCCGGCTGCGCCGGATTTTCCGGGACCCTGACGGGAGCGTCTACGGTCCCGGGGCGCTGACGATTGATCTTCCGGTGGGAGTGAAGCGGACGGCGACTTTCTACAACCGCCATGGCGATTGGTTTGGCTGGGCCTGCGTCGGTGTCACGGGCGTTTTACTCGTCATAATTATTTCATCGCCGCGCCGCCGATCCTGACCGCTCGTCAACAACGTAGCAGCCGACGCAAGGAGGCTCACTATTTACGATGTGCGCTTGACGAGCCTCTCACCTGCGAGGCAGGTCGCGTGAATCGTATGTCGCAAATCGTAAATCCAGTCAGAGCCCTCTCCCGGCGGCGGCTACGAATCAAAGATTCCGCCAACCCGCGGATCACGAAACGGAGATGACCCGATAAGGGTCGCGATTGCCGGCGATGGTCAACTGCAGTTGGTCGCCCTGCTTCCGGCCCAGGAGTTGTTCGCCCAACGGCGATTGCGGAGTGATGACCAGCACCTCCCGTTTGTCGTGCGCCACTTCCGTCCCGCCTGCCCGCGGACCGATGAAATAAAACGTCCGTTCGCTGCCGTGCTCCAGTTCCACCAGCGCGCCAAGATCGATGGGTTCGCCGGCGGCGAATTTGCGGGCATCGAGCTTTTCGAAGGCGCCGATGGCCGCCTCGATCTCCGCCGCCTGTTTGGATTGGCCGCGGGCCAGATAGGAGGCTTCGAGGCCGCGGGTGTCATATTTGTTTTCAGCCTTGCTTTGTTCGTGCGTGGCTTCCGCGCGGGAAGCCTGCGCCGCCCGGAAATAAATCCCCAGTTCGCCCGTCAGACAGGCGATGATTTTTTTGATCAGCAGACGTTTGTTCATGAATCGGGCGCTGGATTCTGCCCGCATCGGCCGGCCGGCGCAATCCTCGGAACAGCGGTCCTGCCACCCATTTCGCGAATCTTCCGCGGAAAACCAGCTTTTCAGGGGAAGGAACCGGCAGATATAAAAAGAAAGGCCGGACAACAGGTCCGGCCTTTGCACACTTGAGAACTAAAACTAAGTGCGGCAACAACACTAATATATTACCCCAGTTCCTGTCCCCAGCCAGTCACCAGTTATGGGGACATGAGCCCGTGGGACTATATCCCTTTCACAAACCCATTTATTTTGGCCTTAAAAGCCTTGAAAACATTAGGCTTTATGCATCCAGCGGGTTTGCGGATGCTCTAAAGGTATGCGTGATTGGCTTCATATCGTTCACCCCGCTTGAACCAATACATGGGACATTTCGGTCAGCCAACCATTTTGCACAATTATGATCGCGGCTGTCATATTCTGCATAATGCTGGTTCTGGTTGGATTCCATCGTGGGAAGGAATTTGCAATAGATTAGAGCCGGAGCCAGATTTCAGGCTCGTCTCGCCGAGAAAATCACTCGTCCAACGGCCTGAATTCAAGAACGTCGACCAATTCTTCCTCGGAAAATGCGTTTCGCCATTGGCCGCATTCGTCCAAATAACCCAGACAACTGTACGTTTGGCACTGGACAATCACGTGCCTGCCGGCTGGCGGCAAAAGATGCTTCGACGAGTTCGCTTCCGAGTGGGTCATAAGCCGTTGCCCGCCATCCTAACAAACGCCCGCTCCACCACTTCCCGATTATTGCGCAACAGCCATCAAAATTTGCTAAATATCGCCGAGCCGGTGGGTCCGGGCAAAGGTGGCGGACTTATTTCAGGAGGGCTTCGGCGTGCTTGCGGGCGGCGTCGCTCTGGCCGCCGAGCATCCGGGCCAGTTCGGTCACCCGCTCCTTTTTGCCCAGTTGTTCGATTTCCGACACCGTCCGGCCGTTCTGGATTTGTTTGGTCACGACGTAATGAGCATCAGCCGGCGCCGCCACCTGGGGCAGATGCGTGATGCACAGCACCTGCCGGCGTGCCGCAATTTGCTTCATTTTTTCTCCCACGGCCCGGGCGGTCTCGCCGCCGACATTGGCGTCCACTTCATCGAATACCAGCACGGGAACTTCGTCTTCGGCCGCCAGCACGGTTTTGAGCGCCAACATCACCCGGGCCAGTTCGCCGGAAGAGGCAATCGCGCGCAACGGCCGCGCCGGTTCGCCCGGATTGGGCGCGAACTGAAATTCGATCTCGTCCAGGCCGGTCGAGGCAGGGATGGCGCGCTGCGTCGTCCGGTCATCGCAGCGCGATGACCCCACCTCAATGGAAGTCATCGCTACATCAAACCGGCTCTGCTTGAACCCGAGATCGTTGAGTTGCTTCTCCGTGGCTTTGGCAAGCCGGGGAATGACCTTGCGACGTTTGGCGGAAAGGTCTTTGCCGGCGCGCATCAATTCCTGATCGAGCTTTTCCATTTCCGTATTGAGTCGGGCCAGTTCGGTGTCACGCTGTTCGAGGTTCCGGAGCTGGCGTTCCGCTTCGGCGCCGAAGGCGATGACGTCCGCCAGTGACGCGCCATATTTGCGTTTGAGCGAGTGAATCAGATTGAGGCGCTCTTCGAGTTGCGCCAGTTGCGCCGGGTCCACGTCCACCTTTTCCGCGTACCGGGAAAGCTCGGCCGACAATTCGCGCCAGGCCGACACGGCCTGGTGGTGGAGTTCGGCCAGTCCGGCGGCGTCGGCGTCGATCCGTTGCAGTTCCTGCACGGTGCGTCCGAGCGCGCCGGCCTGCGTGAGCAACGCCTGGTCGCTTTCGCTCAGGGCTTCGAGCGCCGCCTGGCTCAACTGCAACAGTTTCGCGGCGCTGCTGGCACGGTGATGAGCCTGCTCGATCCGGGCTTCCTCGTCCGGTTGCAGGCGCGCGTCATTGATTTCCCTGACCTGGAATCGCAACAGGTCGAGTTGCCGGGCGTACGTTTTTTCGTCCACCACCAATGCCGTCTTTTCGGCTTCGAGCGCCGACCGGCGGCGGGCCCGTTCAGCAAACGCCTCGCGGTCGGCAATCAAGTCGCCGTACGCATCCAGAATGGCGAGTTGGCGGGCCGGTTGCAGCAGCGACTGGTGATCGTGCGGTCCGTGCATGTCCACCAGGCCATCGCCGAGGGCGGCCAGGACGGCCAACGTGGTGGGCGAACCATTGACAAACTGGCGGTTGGTGCCGCCGGCGGTGAAGGTGCGCTTGAGCACCAGTTGGCCGTCAACACACGGCTCCAGGCCGTTGGTTTCGAGGAAGGATTGCAGCGTCGAGCCTGTGGTTCGACTGGTTTCGGCCACAGGCCGAACGCTAAACCGAAGTTTGCCCATCTCGAACACCGCCTCCACCGAACAACTTTCCTCGCCGCTGCGGATGAGGTTGCGATCAGCGCGTTCGCCCAGGACGAGATTCAGGGCGCCGATGATAATCGACTTGCCGGCGCCGGTTTCGCCGGTAATGGCGTTGCAACCGGCCTGGAGCTCGAGCGTCAGGTCGGTCACCAGCGCGAGGTTTTTAATGCGCAACGCCGTCAACATCGGTAGATTCCGGTCGGCAAAGGTTAAAGCCACGGATGGACACGGATAACATTTGGAGTGCGGTGGCAGAGCGCAGCGGGCAACACCGCTTTTTGCACGTCAGTTTGTTCGGAAAGCGGCGTGGCGCTTTGCTTCCCGCCGCAGTCCGAATCAAAAGTCACCACACCAGTCACATTAGGTTTATCCAGATGCATTCGGGATTGAATTGAATCGGTTGCGGGTCGGCAACGAAAGAAAATTTTGACATGGCGTTTGAATTTACATTTCTCGGCAGCGGCACGTCGCAGGGAGTACCGCTCATCGGCAAGGAATATCCGCCGGAATTCCTGGCCAACCCCAAAAATCACCGGACCCGGCCATCCATTTATGTCGCCACGGACAAAATCAAGCTGATCGTGGATACCACGCCGGAATTTCGCATCCAGTGCCTGCGGGAAAGCATCCGCTGGCTGGACGCGGTGATTTTCACCCACCCCCACGCCGATCATATCATGGGCCTGGACGATTGCCGCCGGTTTTGCGATCTCCGGCGCGGGCCATTGCCGATATATGCCAACGAGGAGACGCTGGAGGCATTGAAGCGGATTTTCATCTACGCCTTCGATGGCCGGCCCATTCCCAAGGGTTATTTTCATCCCGAACCGCACCGGATTGACGGGCCGTTCACGCTGGGCGATCTGGAAATCGTACCGCTTCCCCTGCCGCACGGCGGAATGACGGTGAACGGTTTTCTGTTTGTTCAAAACGGCAAAAAACGGCTCGCGTACCTGAGCGATTGCAAAGAAATCCCGCCGGAAGCGACCGAAATAGTCCGCGGCGTCGAAGTGGCCGTGCTCGATGCGTTGCGCTACACGCCGCATCCCACGCACATGTGTCTGGATGAAGCGCTCACGGCGGCACGGCGGATCGGGGCCGGGCGGACCTATTTTACGCACCTGACGCACGATTATGATCATGACCGGGCACAGGCGGAATTGCCCGCCGGTGTCCTGCTGAGTTATGACGGTCTCAAGGTGGCGTGTGATTAATCAGGCGGGGCAGTGACCTGTTCGGCAGGGACGCCGCACTGCGGCGTTTGGACAGGGCAGGCGCTGTCCCTGCCATAATTTTGAAATGCCGCGCGATATAGCCGGTCAAAGGGCAAAGGTGAAAAGAATCTGGAGTTATCTCATTGTGTGGGGTTTTGTGCTCGCACCGCTGCTGATCCATGCGGGCGGGGACGAGGTGGTGGTGGTTTATAACAGCCGCCTGGCGGCGTCAAAAATCGTGGCGGACCATTACGCCCAAATGCGCCGGGTGCCCGAATCGCAGGTTTACGGATTCGATCTTCCGACCACTGAAGAAATCAGCCGCGCGGAATTTCAGGATGCATTGCAGCTGCCGCTGGCTTCCCGCCTGGTGGTTGACGGTCTGTGGCGGTTGGGTTCGGTAACGAATGTGGCGACCAAAGCTCATGCGGCCGGTGTCGAACGCCGGGTGACCGCGTCGAAAATCCGTTATGTCGTCCTGTGCTGGGGGGTTCCCTTGAAAATTGCTTCGGACCCGGATTTGCACGAGGCGGTGCCTGAGAAAATTCCGTCGGAACTGCGCCGGAACGAGGCGGCGGTTGACTCCGAACTTGCGTGGCTGCCGCTGGTGCAGGCGAACGTGCCGTTATCCGGTCCCCTGCCCAGCTGGGTGTATGGCGCCACCAATGCCGCCCTGCTGAATCCGACCAACGGCATCCTGCTGGTGGCCCGATTGGACGGCCCGAGCGTGGATGTTGCCCTCGGGCTGGTGGACAAAGCCCTGGCCGCCGAGCGGGACGGTTTCTGGGGGCGGGCTTATTTTGACACCCGCGGTCTGCCAAAATCGGACACCAATTATGTCCTGGGCGACGAATGGATTCTGGGCGCCGCGGACGTTTGCCGGTTGATCGGCTTTGA
>Ga0335078_10011930_pt1 | contig 12893 bp, 10 predicted proteins | sample Lox_Sample_32_FD_206711 | JGI IMG/M metagenome (GOLD analysis project Ga0335078, IMG submission 206711) | Soil microbial communities from Loxahatchee National Wildlife Refuge, Florida, United States - Lox_Sample_3.2 | ecosystem: Environmental > Terrestrial > Soil > Wetlands | place: USA... | reverse complement strand
AAGTGTTATTGCGGAGTTATCAAATTTGGGGAAGCGACTGCCTGAGTCGATTAAACGGGATGTTTGCTTTCGCGGTATGGGATGAGAATCGCCAAGAATTGTTTGCGGCACGCGACCGATTCGGAGAAAAACCATTCTTCTATTATTTAGACAATGAACGAGAGTTCGTTGCGTTTGGCTCGGAGATCAAGGCTTTGGTCGCGGGAAACTTTTTTATACCTCGTGCCGATGGCTCCGCAGTATATGGGTATTTGGTCAACCGCGAGATGAACTCTGGTTCCGAAACGATGTTCGCAGGAGTTTCGTCTCTTCCAGCTGCCCATGCGCTGCGATTTTCCTGGCGGGACCGTTCTCTGAAGATTTGGCGCTACTGGGACCTTGAGCCCGACCGGGAAATTCGCCTGTCTGATGCGGGCCAATACGCCGGACGATTTCTAGAAATCTTGTCTGACTCGGTTAGAATCCGGCAACGATCGGATGTTCCAGTCGGCTCCAGCCTTTCGGGCGGGCTTGATTCATCGACCATTGTCGGTCTGATTGCCAGGAACAGAGGGGCTGGCAGGCAGGATACTTTTTCCGCTCGGTTCTCCGACCCTGCGTTCGACGAAGGCAAATACATTGATCTCATGGCACGGTGGGGGAACGTGAACAGCCACTACGTCTATCCCGATGCCGCCCGGCTGCCAGAGGAAATGGAAGCACTCACCTGGCATCAGGATGAACCATTTTACAGTTCCAGCATTTACGCGGGGTGGTGCGTAATGCGCCTGGCAAAAGAATGTGGAGTTACGGTGTTGCTCGATGGCCAGGGTGCAGACGAAACTCTGGCCGGCTACCATAGTTACTTTGCCGCGTATTACTCGTATCTCCTGAAACGGTTTCGCGTACCCCAGGCGATTTTCTCCTTCAGAAGCTATGTTGCAGACCACGGAGGCAACCTGCTTCCGCTAGTGTTGTCCGGCCTGTTGCCCGTAAAGCTGCGGTCGGCTCTCATGGAACGACGAAGGCCCAGGGCCCTTCGTGAAGTATTCAAGAGCCAGTGGCACAAGCCACCGGTGCAGGTCTCGAGGAAATTCCGCGACAGCGTTCACCAGTCCCTGTATGAAACCCTGACACAAACGGTCTTGCCGCAGCTATTGCGCTACGTGGACCGCAACTCCATGGCGTTTTCACGTGAGGTGCGACTCCCATTTCTGGATCATCGGCTTGTCGAGTTTCTGTTTGCAATCCCAGTGGAACAGAAGATTTCTGACAGCACAACAAAAGTCGTGCTCAGGAACTCAATTGCAGGCATTGTGCCGGAGGAAATTCGTAATCGCAAAGATAAGCTGGGATTCGCTCCGCCAGAAGTCGCCTGGCTTAGCGGACCACTGCGTTCGTGGGTGGAAGAACTTTTCTCCTCCGCCGAATTCAGGCAGAGGGAATGGTGCGACCCGGTGATTGTCGACTCAGTGTGGCGCCGATTCCTGAGCGGCGAGAAATGGCTTTACACCTCGGTTTGGAGATGGCTTTCTCTGGAGGTGTGGGCGAGAGCTTGCTTGACTCCCAGACGCGTGGCGCGATCCGATAGCAAAGAACTGACGCTGGCAGCGGTTCCCTCGGCAAGGGTCGTCTAGGATTCTGACGACATCGACACTCTGAGTTTGAACCCTCGGGTACTCGTTCCTAACAATGTCCACTCAAAAGCCCTCAGAAAAGGCGCGTGAAATCACGCACCTCACGACGGTTCATCCACCCTTTGACGTACGCATTTTTCACAAGGAATGCAAATCGATCGCTCGGGCTGGGTATGATGTGACCCTGATCGCATGTCACGATCGGGACGAGATGAGAGAGGGAGTACGGATTCATGCCTTGCCCAAGGCACATGGCCGACTATCCCGCATGATATGGGGAGCGTGGGCCATTTATCGAGAAGCGATTCGCCAGGATGCGGACTTATATCATTTTCATGACCCGGAGCTACTTCCGGTTGGGCTTCTTCTGCGGATGCGTGGGAAATTGGTTGTCTATGACGTGCATGAGGATGTTTCAGCGGATGTGGCTGCAAAGCATTACATTCCAAGAGCATTACGGCGCGTAGTGGCGTGGACGGCCGGCACCATCGAATCGCTGAGTTCCAGATTGTTGTCCGGCGTAGTCGCGGCGACGACCACAATCTCACGGCGCTTTGCTCAAGATCAGCACCGGGTAGTGGTAAGCAACTATCCCCTTCTGCAGGAGTTTCAAACTACTGCTCCACCTGTCTGGGAACATCGAAGCCTTTCCGTCGGTTACGTGGGGGTGCTCGCGAGAGATCGTTGCCTCCCCGAACTCATTCAAGCCATGTCGCTTCTTCCAGAAGGATTGCAGGCGACTTTGAAACTGGCAGGCAACTTCTCTCCGTCCACCCTGAGAGAAGAACTAGCTGGAACGAAGGGATGGGAGCGGACGCGCGTGATGGGTGTATTGGATCGTGCTGGAGTGACCGGGCTGTTGGCCGATGTGCGCGCGGGGTTGGTGGTTTTGAAACCGACCCCTGCTTATCTGGACTCCGCTCCTGTCAAAATGTTTGAATACATGGCCGCGGGCATTCCTATCATTGCCTCCGATTTCCCAAGATTTCGTGAAATCGTGAAGGGTGCAATGTGTGGGCTCTTGGTGCGACCTGATGACCCTGCCGGGATCGCGGGTGCTATTGAGTTTATCCTTACCCATCCTGAAGAGGCCGAAGGTATGGGGAAGCGAGGGCATGACGCAGTTGTGAGAAAGTACAACTGGGCCAGCGAGGAACGCAAACTCTTGCACCTTTATCGAACACTTTTGGACTCACCATGTGCGGCATAGCGGGCATCGTGGCGCACGAGGGTTTCGACCCAGCGATTCTGATGGCTATGACAAATCTGGTGAGCTATAGGGGACCAGATGGGCGCGGCTTTGTGTTCATCGATGTCCACTCAGGCTCCGCGGGGGAATGCTTTTACAATCGAGAAACTCCGCCTGTTCTCCAGAGACCATCTTTAGGCTTCGGGGCTCGCCGCCTCGCAATTCTGGATCTCTCTGATCTTGGCCTCCAGCCCATGCAAATCGACAACGGGGACTACTGGATCACCTACAACGGCGAGATTTACAACTATGTCGAAATTCGCAAAGAGTTGGAAGGGCAGGGTGAGTCATTTCGCACCCACACGGACACCGAGGTCATTCTAAGAGCCTACCGGCGGTGGGGTCAGGGCTGTGTGACGAAGTTTAACGGCATGTGGGCATTTGCAATCTGGGATCGAAAACAACGCAAGCTTTTCTGTTCGCGAGACCGTTTTGGCGTAAAGCCGTTTTACTATTTCATTCAGGGCTCGCAAGTTGTCTTCGGATCAGAGATTAAGCAAATTCTCGCTTACCCTGGCGTGTCTCGTACTGCCAACGAGGCTGTTGTTGTGCAATATCTGGAGCAGGGCGTGCAAGACCATTCGGAAAGCACCTTCTTTACTGACATTCGCCAACTCTTGCCCGGGCATTCGATGACAATCGACCTCACAAAATCTTCTATTTCGGTCGAGATTGCCAGATACTGGGAGTTGCCAATCAAGTCAGAAGAGGATATGCCGGAGAAAGAAGCGGTCGAGCAATTCCTGATGCAACTGCAAAGAGCGGTGAATTGGCGGTTGCGCAGCGATGTCCCAGTGGGCTCGTGCCTCAGTGGCGGTTTGGATTCTTCCTCTGTCGTCATGCTGGCTAGCAAGGCCAAGCGCGCAAAGGAGTTTCACTCCTTCTCCTCATGTTTTGACGAAAAAGCGATCGACGAGCGTAAGTATATGGAGGAAGTAGTCCGTTCATCCGGGGCTACTCCACATTATGTTTTTCCTCAGGCCGAGAGCTTTTGGGACGACCTCAATTGCGTGATTTGGCATCAAGATGAACCCTTCGGTGGAACGGGAGTCTACGCGCAATGGTGTGTGATGCGGGCGGCTCGACAGGCCGGCATTCCCGTGCTGCTCGATGGGCAGGGAGGCGATGAAATCCTCTGTGGTTATCGGAAGTTCTACCTTTTCTACCTATGGCATCTATTCAAAACTGTGAATCCGCTGGTTCTTTCCGAGGGGATGGCTTGGGTGCGAAACCTCGGTCAAAATCCATGGAACTGGAGCAGCGCAAAAAGATATACCCCTTTCAACGGGTCCAAGCAGCCCCTCCTCGCCCGGGTTGGCAATCCCGGGCTTGCCTGCGCGGATCACAAATCGGCCCAGGTAAGTCTCGGACCGGGAGCGAACCTCCGGCAACGTCAAAAGGATGACCTGAGCTACTACAGCATTCCGGCGCTGCTCCATTACGAGGACCGGAATTCGATGGCCCACTCCATCGAGGCCCGGGTACCGATGCTCGATTACGAACTCGCGACCTTTGCGGTAAACTGTCGTCCGTCGTTAAAACTACACGGTGGATGGACGAAGTGGATCCTCCGCGAAGGAATGACTAACATTTTGCCGGAGGCAGTACGGTTGCGAAAAAGTAAATTAGGTTTTTCAACGCCTCAGCGAGAATGGCTTCGGAAGGACGCCCGCGGAACCATTCGCTCGTTGATCCAGGCCCCAGCCCTGAAAATTGAACGAATTCTCTCGCACAAAAAAGTTAGCGCTGCATTGGCTGCGTTTCTTAATCAATTGCCCGGCAGTTTGACGGAGATCGAAGCCTATCGCGTTTTGAATCTAGAGCTGTGGGCCCGTGTATTCAGTGTCTCTTAGGATCTCAACAATGTTTACGGGAAGTGCAGACGAAAGCAATTTATTGCCGGATCGGCCGCTGGATATTTGGTGGGTCTCACAATACGCTTCCACGCCAGACCAGCAATTTACGACACAACACGACCTCGCCCGACGACTTGTAGAGAAAGGACATCGTGTCACTTTTTTTGCGGCCGGCTTTAGCCATTACAAGTTCCAGGAGATCCGGCTAAAGGAAGGCGAGAGTTGTTGCGCGGAAGAATATGACGGGGTTCGATTCATCTGGATCAAAACGCCAGCGTACAAGAAGAACGATTGGAAACGCGCCTTCAACATGTGTGTTTTTGCGTGGAGGGCCTACCGGACGGCTAGAGCGTTGGGCGAAAGCCCGGATCTGATCATTGGCACCACATTCCACCCATTGGCATCCCTTAGCGCTTATGGCATTTCCGTCTCGAAGCAGAGACCATTTGTTCTAGAGGTGAAGGATCTCTGGCCCTTGACCATGATTCAGTTTGGGCGGTTTTCTCCAAAGAGCCCTGTTGCCTGGGGATTGGGCCTTTTGGAAAGATTCCTCGCTCGTCGAGCGGTAAAAATCATGACCACTCTCCCTGGCGCCGCCGATTACTATACGGCGCTGGGAATTCCCAGGGAGAAGACGGTTTGGATTCCAAATGGGTTAGAACTCTCCCGCTACGCGAATTTGAAACCGTACGACGGGAAACCACACAAACCATTTGTTTTACTCTACGCCGGGGGACATGTCTCGGCCAATGCGCTGGAGACAGTTATCCGCGCCGCCCTGCTGGTGCAGGAAAATGGTCATAATGATGTCAAATTCGTTTTTATTGGCGGCGGGCAAGAGAAGCCAAGGTTGATGGAGTTAGCCAGCGCTCTGGGTCTCCGAAACATTGAATTCCGAGATGCAGTTCCAAAGAGTGAGCTGTACAAAATAATGGAAGGTGCGGACGCTTTTATTCTGAGCATGCGAAATCTTCCTGGACTGTATAAATACGGGATGAGTTTTAATAAATTGTGCGATTACGTGGCGTCCGGTAGGCCTGTCCTCTTCGCGGGGTATTCCAGCGTGAACGTGGTGGAGGAATTCCAATGCGGTATTGTTGTCCCTCCGGAGGACCCCAAAGCATTTTTCGAAGCGATTCAGGAGTTCAAAAATATGTTGCCGCAGAAGCGGGCGGAAATGGGCAGAAACGGAATCCGTTGTGCCAAGGAACGTTTTGACATCGCGATGCTCGCAGACAGGTTAGAGGGCATGTTGATCTCGGTCGTCAATGGTGAATTTCGGGGGGCGAGAGAATCGGTGCCGCAACCTGTTGCCGGAACGCCTTGAGAAGCGTTCAATAGGCAGCCGAGCGTTCTCCTTCGGGAGTCTCACATGGCTCCTGCTTGAGGAGATGCCACAGCTTAATCAGAGAGTAGCTGGGACGCGTTATTACACAAGTCGGAATTCTTAGTCGCGAGGTCAAGAAATGAAATTCTCTTCCCAAGCGGACACACTCACTTTGGCCGGTGAGCCTCCCAGTGAGATGCCGGTGTTTCAACGGAGTCCGCTTATAAGAATCTTGAAGTCTCTTCTTGGTTCGGCGCAGTCCTTTCTCCCGAAGGCAGTGTACGAGCCAATATACGAATGCTCTTTTCGCATGTACAAGGGAATGCTGCGGCTGTCCTATTCTCGACATGTGTTTTACCAATCTATTCTTGGCAGCTCCGCAGGACGGAAGCGCGCACAGTTGGTACAGAGCGTGATGCCCTATTCGCTTGTGGGAAGCTCTGGCTTGGAAGCCACCTACGATGCCGCCACCACCGTAGTCGCCGCGGCAATCCCAGGAGACTTTGTCGAGTGTGGCGTGGCACAGGGGGGATGCTCCGCGCTCATGGCCATGGTAGCGAAGACGGACCCGAACGGCCGCAGAATGTGGTTGTTTGATTCCTTTCAGGGGATCCCGGATCCGACCGCGGAGGATTTTGACGAGGAGAAAGCGGTTACGGGAGAGCATATTCGACCCCTCGTCCGTGGCTCCTGTCTCGGTACCAAGAGCAAGGTCGAGTCAGTGCTCTTTTCCAAATTTGGCCTGAGCCGGGATTCTGTCTGCTTGGTTGAAGGATGGTTTCAGGACACCTTGCCTGTCTATCGAGATCGGATAGGTCCGATTGCCGTTTTGCGACTCGACGGTGATTGGTACGAGTCGACGCTTTGCTGCCTGCACAATTTGTATGATCATGTATCCCCAGGCGGCTACATCATCGTCGATGATTATGGTTCCTGTTTCGGGTGCAAAAAGGCAGTCCACGAATTTCTCGACAGCCGGGGCATGAAAGTACGCATGGTTCCGGACGGCAGGGGAGGAGTGCTGTTTTCAAAGCCAGGGTAAGGGAACAGTTGGTAGGGCGTATGGGGCCAGTTGAAGGATCGGTCAAGCGGTCCGTGGATCTGCTTTTTTCTGCTGTCGGATTGATTCTGATTTCACCTATGCTTCTGTTGATTGCGCTCGTTATCAAAGTGGATTCTCCAGGCCCTGTTTTCTATCGAGGGGTCCGTAGCGGAAGATATGGAAAACCCTTTCGAATCTGGAAGTTCCGAACCATGCTCGTGGGTTCGGAGAGCCTTGGTGGCACCACTGCCAAGGACGACCCGCGGGTCACACGGGTGGGCAAATTTCTGAGAAGATGTAAGTTCGATGAATTGCCTCAGTTGATGAATGTCCTGACCGGAGATATGAGTCTGGTTGGACCGCGGCCAGAACTCGAGGAACACACCGCCGCGTATGAGGGCGAAGAGAAGCTAATCCTTTCGGTTCGGCCAGGAATTACCGATTATGCTTCGGTCCAATTCCGCAACCTTAATGAGCTGATAGGTTCGGAGGAACCCCATCGGGTGTTCATCGAAAAGTTTAGGCCGGAAAAGAATCGTCTGCGCGTTGCCTATGTGAAACAACAATCTCTGGGAGAGGATATGAAGATTTTGTTCAAGACTCTGGCTTGCGTAATCTTGAGGCGATAAATGGAATATCGGCAGCTCGGAACAACTTCCATTTCGATTTCGCAGATTGGTTTCGGAGGCGGTCCTGCCGGCGGGCACGACTACGGGCGGGTGGATGAAGAGGAATGGAAATGCGCTGTGCTTGCTGCGTTGGATAGCGGTGTCAATTTGTTCGATGTTGCGAACGTTTACGGATTGGGACGAGTCGAAGAATTGCTTTCGCAGGCTCTGGGGGAACGACGTCATGACGTTGTAATTGCGACAAAGTGTGGTTTGGTATGGGACGAGCATCGCAAGGTGCATCGCGACCTGGGCAAAGCAACGGTGATGCGATCCTTGGAAGCCAGTTTGCGACGATTGAGAGTGGATACGATCCCTCTCTATCAACTTCACTGGCCTGATCCTGCCACTCCCATAGAAGAGACCTTGGAAACCCTTGCCTTGTGTCGCGAGCAAGGAAAATTTCAATTTCTGGGTGTCTCGAATTTTCCTCTCGATCTGACGCGGCGAGCTCACGCGATTCTGCCCATTGTCTCTCAGCAAGTTGCATTCAATTTGCTCTGTCGCGAACCGGAAGGAGAAATGTTCTCCTGGTGTGCTTCGTCACAGGTTAGCGTTCTGGCGCACTCCGGGCTCGCCCAAGGTTTACTGGCAGGGCGGCGAACCATCGGACAGATGGCCGACAGCCACGATGTCCGCAGGAAGAGCCCGTATTTTTCGGAGAAGGACCGCCGCGAGAAACAGGGAGTCCTTGATGCCGTCCGATTGCTGAGTGATAGACTCAACCGGCCGTTTTCGGCTGTCTCGATTCGGTGGGTTCTCGATAATCCCGAGGTCGGCGCTGTGTTGGTTGGAATAAAGAACCGGCAACAGTTGACTGATAACCTGAAGGCTATCGGTTGGCGACTTTCTCCCGAAGAGAAGGAGAACCTTGACTATCTCTCATCTTTGTGTCCGAGTGGTTTGGCGGGAACTCCAGCGCATAGCGCGGCCATTTAGGTCCTTGTCTCGCGGTGTTGGGTTGATGCAACCGCGGTGCTTTTGGCGAAGTGCGGAATTAGCAAGAGTGAGATAAATTGAAGAGCGGAGTTAAATGGTGAATAACCTAGCCCCTCCGGCGGCCATGGACTCGACGGAACACCTGGCAAATCGAATCCGGTGCCGTGCCATAAAGATGATCCATCGCGCCAAAAGTTCGCATGTAGGGTCGGTTTTTTCGGCGGCCGACATGCTGGCAGTGCTATACCAGAAGGTATTGCGGATTGACGCGTCTCAGCCGGATTGGACTGATCGGGACCGTTTTATCCTCAGCAAAGGTCATGCCAGCGCCGGTCTATATGCAGTATTGGCCGAGCGTGGATTTTTTCCTGATTCCTGGTTGGATGAGTTCTGCCTCGATGCCGGTCGTTTGGCTGGCCACGTAACCCACATTGGCGTTCCCGGCGTGGAACTCTCCACCGGTTCCTTGGGCCACGGTTTACCGCTCGCCTGTGGAATCGCGCTTGTCGGAAAAAGAGAAAATCGGCCGTTTCGGGTATTCACGATGCTCAGTGATGGCGAATGCGACGAAGGCTCCACCTGGGAGGCAGTGCTGTTCGCCCCCTTCCATCGCCTGGACAACCTAGTTGCGATTGTGGATTACAATAAAATCCAGAGCCTCGGGACGGTGAAAGAAGTTTTAGACCTTGAGTCTTTGGCCGCGAAATGGCAGGCGTTCGGTTGGTCAGTTATAGAAATCGACGGCCACGACTACGCACAAATCGAAAATGCTTTCGGAAAAATTCCTGCTCAGCCTGGAAGCCCCACCTGCATCATCGCGCACACGGTTAAGGGGAAGGGCGTCAGCTTCATGGAGAACAAACTCTTATGGCACTATCGCGCGCCGGACGAGGGCGAACTTCGTTTGGCTCTGGCTGAGCTCGGGGAGGCCAATTGAGAGGGGCATTTTTCCAGACGTTGGTCGAACTCGCCGGCTGCGACGACCGCATCTATCTGGTGGTAGCGGACATCGGGTTTGGTGTGGTTGAAGCTTTTGCACGGAAATTCCCCGAGCGCTTCCTTAATGTTGGAGTGGCGGAACAGAATCTGACTGGAGTCGCCGCGGGCATCGCGATGACTGGAAAGATCGTGTTTACTTACTCGATCGCAAATTTTCCCATCCTGCGGTGCTTCGAGCAGATACGCAATGACGTGTGCTATCACAAGGCAAATGTGAAAATCGTCTCGGTAGGCGGTGGATACTCCTACGGTCCGCTCGGTATGACCCATCATGCCACCGAGGACATTGCCGTTCTTCGGGCGCTGCCTGAGATGGTAGTGCTGGCCCCGGGAGATCCGGTTGAAGTACGAGAAGCTGCTCGCGCGATTGTTGCCCACCAGGGCCCGTGTTACCTGAGGTTGGGGCGCGCCGGCGAGCCGATAATCCATGAACCAGCCGTCAAGTTCCAGATCGGCAAAGCGATTCAGGTTCGCGACGGAGATGCTATCACCATCATATCCACGGGCGCGCTGCTGCAAAGCGCAGTGCAGGCGGCAGACAGGCTGGCAGCCCGGGGGATTCAAGCTCGCGTTCTCAGTATGCACACGGTTAAACCGTTGGATGAGGGTGCAATTTTGGCCGCCGCTCGTGAAACACGAGCCATCGTGACCGTAGAGGAACACAGCATAATTGGTGGTTTAGGCGGGGCGGTCGCCGAATGCTTGGCGGAATCAGGTATTTCGGTACCGTTCAAGAGAATAGGACTTCCATCCGCCTTTTCTGCCCACATTGGGAGCCAGGATTACCTTCGCTCTAAGTACAATCTCTCGCCGGAGGGTATTATTAACGTACTTGAGCCTCTCTTGGCTGTTCACCTGGTTTGACGCTGCGCCCAGAGACCTTCTCCGGAATACGTCTCGCGCACCTCGGTTGAAGATCAGCTTTAACGTCTGCGACTGGTTGGTGCTCCCATAGTGGCTGTGACCGTCAGAGTGTAGGCTGCGGCCGGAGTTCCGCCCGTCCCCCCGCCTCGGCTTCCACCACTTCTTCCTCCGCACGAAGCCAAAAAATGTCACTAGCGCGGTACGTCGCCGATTGCATCGCAGAAGCTGTCAGCCAAGCGGTGCCCGTCGCCGCCGTCTAGTGCACTCCTGAAGTCCTAGGCGTCTCTAAACGGACACGCATTAAGGCCCCCCCTCATCGGTTCGTGTTCAGAAGTACGCCGACTGTACCATTCGCACAGCCGCTCTTTGCGCAACCGACCGCTACAGCCAGGTCAGGTTTCCCGTCTCCATTAAAGTCCGCCGCTGCGACAGAAGTCGCGTAATCTTCTCCCCCAGAAAGATAAGTGACTTGCGGTTGCAGAGTACCGTCGCCATTGCCCAGAAAGACCAACCCGGTGGCTGAAGAGAAGTTGCCAAAAATCTTTACAACGAGCATAAATCAAGCGGTGTAGAGCAGGTACGCGGGGAAAATAGGGTTTAACTGCTCTTTTGTGTCCGCATAGTTCATTCGTCGCGTCTTTTCGCTGCCTTGTGCAGACCCGCAGCTCTTCGAAATAAGAAAACGGGCCACCGGTGAATTCTGTCCCAACGGAGAAAATTGCATTTGCCGCAATCCGGCGAGTCGCAGACGTTGAATCTAGGGTTCTTCTCGAGGATTGCTTTTTCGATGTTGTAACAAGGTTCCGCACCGGCACAAATCGAATAGGCCTGACCAATGTATCCGGCTGATAACACTTCATGCCGCACATAGTGTGCGTAGAACTTCCAATAGGACTCGGAGCAGAATCCGGTGTCTTTCCGCTTGAATGTCTTGATACTCCCATCGGCATCGACGTAGCGACTGCAGGCAAGCCAGGGTGCGATGACCCGGTTGTTCAGCCCTAAGTCACATTCAGCCAAATGCGCGGTGGTAAATCCCGGACTAGACTCAACGCAACCGACAACCATCATTTTTCCTTTCAGTTCAATCAGCCGGCGCATAGGCTCGTATGCGCCGGACTCTGGCCCATGGTCAGACGTTAAATACCGGGCATGCTTTCCAATCGCCACGAAGGAAGTTTGTGGATGCAGGCTACGGTGCGCCCCAGGGTGCCGCAGCATAGAATTGGTTAAGGCTCCCGCATAAGATGGCGTCTCGGCTGTAAATGGCGGGAAACTCGAAAGTTTCCATGGATAGGCAGCGAGGGTGAATGCTATGTTCATGACCGTCCCATCCTCGCCCAGCACATTAAACAGCGCCTGAAGAAACGACTCGCGATTCATCCTTCCCACAGCCCTTAACTTGGCTCTGATATAAACCGTATCGCCTCTGGCGAGGCCGAGCTTCACAAAATCTTCTTCAAGCGAGGGGACGGTGATCTCATTTTGCATGACTGGATTTTATCGAGTACCACACAAAAGAACTAGAGGATCGCGTGATGCAGGCTCTGAGACTTTTTCCCACGCCAGCAGCGCTAAGGCGATGCCTCAAGACGCGACACCGTCGGCATCGCGAAACTCCGAGAACCGCGGATGAGTAACACGCGTTTGCCGGGTCAATTCTCCGAACCAGTCAAACTTGGCTTTCGCTCCTATGGCCTCAACGAGTGACAAATAAAAGTTCTCCCCGAATGCAGGTTCAGTGAGCCAGTCGGTGTGGCCAAGAAAAGTGAAGACACCACCGGCGATCCGGCACCTTTCCGCCAAGCTCCGAACTTGCGCAAGGGCTTCTTCTTCCTGCAATCGCATAAATTCCGCGGCGACCAACGTCCCGTCCATTACGAGCAAGGGAATCTCCAGAAGACTTAACGCACGATCCTCAGCCACGCTCCAGGGTCTAAAAGGAATACAGGTTCCAGCGCGGAATCCGATGTGATCGGCATAGCCCACCGAACTGTCATAGGAAAGCCCTGCGTTCTCCCAGTCGTTCCAGGTTGCCGGCAGCCACCTCAGGTAGTGCTGTCGGCCGCCAATGGGCTTCTGGCCGATGACTGAGCGCCATTCATTCACTTCCTTCCGAAGCCTCGACGGATCTCCGAAACTGAAATAGCTGGGATGAATCCCCATCTCCACGTCGCGCTCTCGAAACGTCTGGATGCGCTTCTGGACCCTCGGCTCCAAAAGCGAGTAACCCGTGTCGTAGGGCGATGGCTTGGCGTTCATCCAGTAAACCGCGGAGTCAAGCCCCCTTTCAAGAGAAAGCTGTACGATGCGATCAACTGTCCGTATGGGCG
>Ga0335078_10011928_pt1 | contig 12893 bp, 12 predicted proteins | sample Lox_Sample_32_FD_206711 | JGI IMG/M metagenome (GOLD analysis project Ga0335078, IMG submission 206711) | Soil microbial communities from Loxahatchee National Wildlife Refuge, Florida, United States - Lox_Sample_3.2 | ecosystem: Environmental > Terrestrial > Soil > Wetlands | place: USA... | reverse complement strand
CAGATCTACTCTCCTACATGCAACAGATCTCCTCAATCAAGGACGTACGATTATTCATCACGTCAAGGATACAATACCGGGGGTTGCTGGCACAAGAGTTCAGTGCTCCCGTTGCGGAAATAGAGGTGCATGAATCTGATGTCGACAAATATGTTGTGGAGCAAATGCAGCCCAGGCCGCTGACACCTGCGCTGAAAGACAAAATCAAGAGCACTATTTTGAATGCCTATCGAGGATGGTAAGGTGCGTTACACTTAATGGTTTAATGGTAGGTTCCTTCTCACTAAATTGCAACTAGACTACGTCCTAAAATCCACAGATGCTCGACAAGTAAACCGAAAACTTCAGCACTTACCTACTGATCTACTCAAAGCTTACGCCAGTGTGATGGAAAGACTCGGCGACGATGAACAAAAACATTTTGCTGAAAGTATCTTAGGATGGATTCTTCGGGCAAAGCGGCTCCTAAAGATGAGAGAGCTTCAGGAGGCTCTTGCAGTCGAGAGTGACGACACTGAACTGAATCGCAGCCTCATCAATCCGCCGGCATCTATTTTACATGCATGCGGAGGTCTGATAGACCATGACGCAAGTACAGATGTTGTAAAATTCAGCCACGAGACGGTAAGAGAATACGTGGAGCGCGCGAAATTTGAGCATCTCACCTCACATTCAATGATAGCGGAGACTTGCCTAACATATCTTAGCTTCGATGCAATTTGTGGACCTTGTCAAGATTTTCAGTCTTTGAAAAAGCGAATGACCGAGTATGCATTTGGTGAATATGCAGCACATTTTTGGGGGGAGCATGCATATGCTGCTATGCAAGACGACAATGTTGATGACGCAATTTTTAAGGCATTCCAGAACGCGGATGTGCGCGACTCGATGTATCAGATGACCTGTTACTCTCACGGATATATACCGACAGATCGATCCCTTCTGCACTTGGCGTCGATGCATGGACTATTAACTATGTGTGAAAGTCTTTTGGGAACGTCGACTTTGTCTACTAAATTGTATGCATCTTCAAGTGTATGCTGACGGACAGGGTTTATACATCATGGAGTGAAGTGGACCTCGAGGCGAAGGATTATGGTGGACGGACGCCACTGAGCTGGGCAGCAGAAAAGGGACATCCGGCGGTGGTGGAGATGCTACTGAAGGTCGGAGCGGACTTCAAGGGGAAGGATGATTATGTAATGACGCCGCTAAGCTGGGCAGCAATATGGGGCCATGCGGCAGTGGTGGAGATGCTGCTGAAGGCCGGAGCGGAGATCGACGCGAAGGATGATGGTGGACGGACGCCGCTGAGCTGGGCAGCAGAAAAGGGACATCCGGCGGTGGTGGAGATGCTACTGAAGGTCGGAGCGGACTTCAAGGGGAAAGAAGATTATGTAATGACGCCGCTAAGCTGGGCAGCAAGAGAGGGCCATGCGGCAGTGGTGGAGATGCTGCTGAAGGCCGGAGCGGAGATCGACGCGAAGGATAAGCATGGACGGACGCCGCTGGGCTGGGCAGCAAGAGAGGGACAAGTGGCTGTGACGGAGATGCTGCTGAAGGCCCGAGCGGAGATCGACGCCAAGGAATATTATGGACGGACGCCACTGAGCTGGGCAGCAGAAAACGGACATCCGGCGGTGGTGAAGATGCTGCTGAAGGTCGGAGCGGAGATCGACGCGAAGGATGAGCATGGACGGACGCCGCTGAGCTGGGCGGCAAGAAGGGGTCATGCGGCAGTGGTGGAGATGCTGCTGAAGGCCGGAGCGGAGATCGACGCGAAGGATGATGGTGGACGGACGCCGCTGAGCTGGGCAGCAGAATGGGGACATCTGGCGGTGGTGGACATGCTGCTGAAGGTCGGATCGGAGATCGACGCGAAGGATAAGCATGGACAGACGCCGCTGAGCTGGGCAGCAGAAAATGGACATCCTGCGGTGGCGGAGATGCTGCTGAAGGTCGGAGCGGAGATCGACGCGAAGGATAAGCATGGACGGACGCCGCTGAGCTGGGCAACAGAATGGGGACATCGGGCAGTGGTGGAGATGCTGCTGAAGGTCGGATCGGAGATCGACATGAAGGATAAGTATGGACAGACGGCGCTGAGCTTGGCAAGAACAAAGGGACATGCGGATGTGGTGGAACTACTCCAAAATTGGCCTTCAAATCCGTGATTTCTTTGGTCCGTATACGGCACAACCTTCATCATGCCCACCTGTCTGCTATAATGTTCATAAGTACGTCGTACTTACGGGCTTAAAGCAATTCTGGGCGAAATGCCCTGAGGGTAAGCGGAAGGGTGATCCTAGACCGTGGCCTGGGATCAACTCGAGATCTGATTGGTAGAAAGAAATCGATTTTCATTAGGTGCTAGCCTGTGGGCAGACCAATCTCTGATTGAGGGTTGCCCTAGCAACCCGAACAGTGCAGCTTAGGTCTAGGCTAATTAGGTGCATTCACACTACCGTAAATATTTAGCTAAATGTATCTTTTTAAGTGACTTTTTGCACCGTGGATTTTATATAAAGCCACTTAAAAAGATAGCATTTAGCTAAATATTTACGGTAGTGTGAATACACCTACTGGTTGTCGTGCATCGCGGAGGCACCCCCACCCGTAAAGGCTCCAAGTTAAAACGTGTCGTACTTATAACGTCGTCCCTGCAGCCAATCAGAATGCAGAATTTCCGTGATGACAATACTATTATGAGGGGGGATCAATGAGCTGATTTTTGCAATACCTCTACTGCCGAGACATATATCGGACAACCGTGTGTCCCCCTAAGTTGTCTCACCTTCCCAATTTGGATTGCTTACATCATCAGGCAACGACTTTCCCCTTTGGTTAATTTGAGAACGTGGATCTTTGCCTGCGACTTCTTTTTCTTTTCCAACTTTCTTGTCCTTCCTTGTCTGAGCGCGTATATTCCCTCTTCTTTCTCCGTATAGAGTCTAATTGAGGCTAGCTCTTGGTACAGTATTCCTGTCGTTATTGATATACCCCGGGACATGGCTCCGCCCAGACGAAAGGATGGCGTAGTCGTCGTCTCGGTAAGATTCCTCAGCCTTTCAGTCTGATTCATTTAGTTCTCTGGCGAGTGGGTCGCATATGCTCATACGTTCTTTGCATACAGTAACTCGATTCAATCAATCGTAGAAGCTAATATAGGCGCGTTCCTAGGCTCATTAATAACGGGAATGGCCTTACATTATAAAAAGATAGTCAAAAATGAATACTATGGATATCCACAAGAATGGTTTCCGAGTGTCTCCGCAACAATAGGTTTACTGCTCAGGGGAGTACAGGTTAATTGTAGGCGACTGGTATCCCGAACGAAATGTATTCCAGATCCTCATCGCCATTTGTTCCGGTCCTCGATTCGCGTTGATTTTCCTTTGGTACTTGTTGACTGTCCGACGAGGGACAGCATTGCCAAAAGTCATTGCTGCCATTGGCGTGTTACGGACGTTTTTGTGTGGAGGATGGGTCTATGTGACTTCTACTGATGATCATGGGTTTCATGATATTACTATGATTGGGTATTTAGTGTGTACCCTTCCCTGGACATTGGGAGTCATTTCCATGTCTCCCTTGAATCCCCGTGCATTGAAGTATCGTAAGCGGATTGCGGGGAGTTTCTTCGCTACCCTCATCCCACTTATCTACTTCTTCATCCAACACAAAGTCCATAGAGTCCCCGGAGGTTATTATCTTGTTTTCATGGCTGATTGTAGCATACACGATCTATGCCTTCTTTGAGTGGAGTTTGGTTCTTATGGACGCAGCATTCGACGCAGTCAGCGTCTTCGATTTCCAAAGATTCGAATTCCAGGTCGTAGAGAAGGGCCTAAAAGATACAAATGCAGGGTCAGAAGAAACCCGCCCTTTGGTTTATAGTCCAGTATAGTTAACATGTGTTATAGAAACCCAACCGTATTCGGAGACCTTGCAATTGATGATACTCGGTAATTTGCCATTGCCAAATGTGATTGACAGTAGAAAACGAAAAGAAGACGCATTCGTACGAGTGAAACGGATCGATTGGGAGGATGTGGGTGATTTTGCCGCGGAGACGTATCTTGGATTTGTGTATTGGTCGATTTTCACTTCGCTTGGAGTCTCGATTTGGTATTTTCCGTTGTGGCATATGGGAATTTCGGGATTCGAGGCTGTTTTGTTTGTCACGGTGTCGCCTTTCTTGCTTGGGATACCGGCTGTTCGGAGTTTCGTTGCCAACAGATCGTCGTCTTTGCATTTCGCATCTCTCATCGCGCTTGCGGCTTACCTCGTCCGTGATCCTACCAATCGACTCATGTGCGTTGGACTTGGGTTGGGAATTTCAAATCTTACATGGACTGGACAATTTCACCACGCTGCAGTCACGAATCCTGCCCGGTTTCAGCGATATACATTAGTCTTTGCTCTTGGATTGGTTCTCTCAAGTATTGCCAAGATGGCTTGTTATGCGAATAATCCAATCTGGCCGATCATGAAAGCGGATACAGGGGGATGGAACAAGACCGGAATCTTGCTTGCCGTCATATCTTGTGTCAGATTGGGTCAACGAAGTCCTACAGTTCCAGCGGTAGGCATTCCAATGTCGAAAGGAAAACCAGAGTCTGGAATGTTGGCGGCGGTAGGTTTAGCAGGTGTCGTGTTCGGTTTACATACATTACTCTGCGATTCAAGCACTTTGATTTTGTGGGTATGGGATGGATTTCCAGTCAAGGGACCTCTTGTCATTCCCCATGGCGCAGTGACAATTATCGGAATGAGCGTGGGACTAATCTTGAGTGGACAAGCACCGACATCACTTCTACTTGGCTGGCCAGTCTTCGGTGTCGCCTGTCTCGGCGCTTTATTCCTTTACTGCTTCGCAGGATGGTGGGGATACTTGGGCGGTCTCACTCTCGGAATCTATCTCATGGCAATCACGCCGCACTTCCTTCGCGCCAGCTCTGAAAGTCTTACTCCTGGTCGAGTATTCGGTGTCGCATTCCTCATCTATGATTTTATCCTCCTGGCCTCAGTTTGGGTCGTCGCTTACGCCTTCGTTCCTGGTGGTCCCCTCCTCCGCGAACGGACCGATCTCATTATGATAACCATGCTCGCTTGTATCGGAGCAGGCATCCACCATCAACAAGGCAAATTTCTCTCCAAAGACGACCGTCGGGAATCGGGTCTTCCGTACCAACGAACTCAATCTTACACGCGCGCCACCGTCGGAATTTTCTCCATTCTAGCTTGTGTCATTGCCTTCCTCCGATTTCCGACATTCGATTATACTCCTTATCATCCAGAGGCTAAACTCTTCACAACGGGTATCTGGACCGTCCATTTCGGTATCGACAATGAAATGTGGGCGTCGGAAATACGTATGCGCGACGCCATCAAGGATCTTGAACTGGATGTTGTTGGACTTCTGGAATCGGATCTTCAACGGGCGATTGGTGGATTCAGGGATATGACGCAATTCCTTGCTGAGGATATGGGGATGTATGTTGACTATGGACCAGGTCCGAATAAACATACGTGGGGAGCTGCGTTGTTGTCCAAGTTCCCTATTGTGAATAGTACGCATCATTTGTTACCTTCGCCGGTGGGTGAATTGGCGCCTGCGATTCATGCTACATTGGATATTTACGGACATATGATTGATGTCATCGTCAGTCACAATGGTATTTATCACTCTGTCACCACCACTGATTGTAGGACAGGAAGAGGATCCGGAAGATAGAAGGTTACAGACGACGGAGTTGGCGAGAATTATGCGCGAGTCACCCCGGCCATTTGTGTTTTTGGGATACGTTGTCACTAAACCACATGAGGGCAACTATCATATCCTCATCAACGATGCGAATATGAATGATATCGAGCCTGCAGATCATGATAGATGGTGTGAATATATTGCATTCCGGGGAGTCAATCGGGTTGGGTATGCCAGAATAAGTCGAGGGACAATTACAGATACAGAGGTTTTTCCATCATCCTTATATTGGCTTACGACAGATACAAGCTGGCAAGTTCATCGTGAAGGATTATCCTGTTACACAGCCAAGTTATGATCGATTACATGAATCTCAAGTACCACAAGCTTGGAGGTTCCCATCAATATTTTACGGAGAGGGTATCTCATCTCAGAAATTTCCATTGACCCTAGGTGTACGTGGCCATCGCTTCCATGTTTTTAATGAGCCTTGGTATTATGCAGAGCCAGAAGAGGGACATCAAAATCATCACTAAGCAGTATTTTCCGAGAGGAGAGAGAGAGATAATATTACTTGTAGCATCTTTTATATCTCCGGTAATGAGAGAAGTTGTGGGCCATTTTTTGATCATGTGATCTGGTTCCTTTTACAACTCCGCCACATTGGTTTTTTTCAATCAAGTTGACATCGACATCATCATCAACTGCTGAAGGTAAAGTCAATAAAATCACTTTCTACAAATATTTTCTTCGCTTTTTCAGTGCGCGATTGTTGTGTTGAGCTTATAATCGTTTAAGCACCCTTTTCAAACGTTTGAGCACCGTTGACCCAATTCCATTCCAGAGAAAAAGGCACAAAAACCCGTCGTCCAAAACCCAATCGTCCTTCAAGCCATGTCAGACAAGGAAGACAACGACGATATTTACGATCCTTCCCAAGCCCAGGATTTTGCAGATTACAATCCAGAATCCATCGATTATGAAGCCGCTCAAGATGACGATGATGCAGAATACTCTGCCGAAGAGAGCCCAGAGGATTCATCTTATGACACAACAAAGGAAGCAGAAGAGCCTCCTGAAGAAGGACCACAACGACGAGCTTCTGCGTCGCATTCTCCTGTAGTGTCCCGTCCACCCGTTGGTTCTCTATCCCCTACTGCCACTCGCCAGCCTGACCTTCCTGAGACTGCTTTCAACAACAATGGCGGCGACTCCTTTAGGTCGCCATCCGCCGCCTTCATAAATGACCCATACCAGTCGATGTCTCCGCCCGCAAATGCTCCATCTACCGAAACCGCCCAGGAGTCTACTGCACCCACTTCCACCCTCCCCAAAAGTGTCGACCTCCAAGCATTGCTCGCAGGCTTAACCCCCGCTCGAGCTAAAGTAGCTTCTCCACCACAAGAACGAGATAGACCCGCCGCTAGTGCTGCACCGCCTCCATCGGGAAATCTCCCACCTGATATCATGTACCAGCTCTCCAATCTCGGTTCCCCAACTTCCCAGAATGCACCGCAATTCCAACAACCACCCCAACAGCAACAGACTGGACCTGTAGACATTCAACCCCAAGATCTCGTTCTCACTCCACAAGAAGAACAACTTTTCGAGAAATTTATTGAAAATGAGCGTGAAATCGTGTCGAATGCTCGATGGGATCAATTCCCTCCTGGTTCAAGAATGTTCATCGGCAACCTTCCATCTGAGCGAGTGACCAAACGCGATATTTTCAGATTATTCTATCCTTATGGACGACTTGCGCAGATCTCTATTAAACAAGCGTATGGATTTGTCCAGTTTTATGAACGGGAGGATTGTGAAGCTGCCATTCGTGCTCAGCAGGGAATGATTATCACAGGCCGGAAAGTCCATCTTGAAGTCTCCAAGCCACAGAAACCAAAGGAGGACCGCGGAAGAGGAGCAGGAGCAAGAAATCGCTCGCCCGTCGGAAGAGATCGAGATCGCTCTCCTGGACGTGGAAGGGGTAGGAACGATCGTGGATTTGAGCAACGGGGACGACAACCTTCAAGGGATTATTCTCCACCTGGTCGATATAGAAGAGATGATTACGACGATAGACGGTACTCACGATCGAGGAGTCCGCCGCCTGCAAGAGGACACGCATCCCCACCGCCGAGAGGACGACAAGAACCTCCTGAAGTTGCACTTATTGTCCGCGACAATGCTGATCGGTACGATCCATTAGCCGAGTATACTGATGTCAGACCATACATTAATTATGTCGTGGACCTTTTTGAAGACCGACGAATCCGTACGGAGACGATATTCCCTAATCCACGAACACCCATTCAAGAGCTCACTAAACAATTGATCATCGACGGAGTTGTCGCCGTTGTCTTTCTTTCCCGCCAACTCCAAGACCGTCGCAAAATCTCCATGCAAACATTCCAACGAAACCCAGCGGATCCAGGTTCAGTTAAATGGGACGAATATAACGAAATTGATTTTGAACCAGCTGTCGATCTCGTTCTTGCTCTGAAACGAGGACCAGTACAGCCTTCCTATCCTACGTTTCCACCTCAGTCCGGTTACGGAGCACCCGCACCTATCGCTGGTTTACCAGCTGGCGTCAATCCTAACCTCGCCAATATCATCGGGAGTTTGAATCCGGGGGATTTACAAAAGCTCCTTGGCGCACTCGCTCAACAACCTCCCGCCCCAGCACCTGCGTACCCCGCATATCCACCTCAGGGAGCTGGTGCAGTTGGACTTTCGGGGTTACTTGGACAGCCTGGATTGCAAGGTTTCGGTGGGCAACCTGCTGGAGCGGCAAATCCGCCGGCACAACAGGTGCAGGATATTATGGCGCAATTGGCTGCTTTGAGTAAGAAAAGCTAGGTATTTAGTTGTAATGTGAATGGTTATCGCATGAAGGTGTTCGAATGTTCCGTCTGGAAATTGAACGGAAAAGTTCAATTTATAGTGGAAGAGGAAGATCCCTGGGGAAAACTTGAGAGGGATTTAACTCCTCGATACGTCCGGTATCGATTTGCATCATAGACTCATAGTCATAGCAAACTCCTATGAATTCGAAGACACTACGTTAAGATGAGATATTTTTCCCCTACAACTCTGATATTCTACCGAATCGGATCATCTCTTTTAGATACATCTCATGCGAAAAAGATTTCTTCGGGTGTTTATTGTTATTCAAAGTCAACCAAGCGACCAATAACTTGTACAACTCCTCCGGGCGCTTATCTATAAGACCAGTGTTGTCGAATCCTGCTGGAGCAATGTTAAAGATGGAACTACAAATCAGATCAAAATAACGAATGAAAATATACACTCCGCGTTCTACGAGGGATCTTTTGACTTCATCGAGGGACATGTTATTGAGCTCTGGGTTGCCGTAAATGCGGAGTAATTCGTCGTCATATTCAAGGTAATTGACTCTTCGAATAAGGCGTTCTCGGAGATAGGCTGTGGGATAAATATATATAGGCGCTCTTCTCCAGAATACACCGAGCAATCTGAACATAAGTATGTCACAAAAAGAAAACTTACCTACACTCGTGTATCAATGTTCTTCGGGGGAGATCGTTGACTTGTGCTATCGTGGGAAATACTCGAGGGGTGTAAGGTAATTTCTTCCGGTCCAGATCGTCCATGCGCTTCCGCTGCCGATTCTCAAGATACCTCTGAGGGAGGCAGGTGTACGGAAGGAACCAACTGCCCAATAACCAAAGAACAATAGGCATGAATTCTGCAGTAATAAACATCAAAAACAAAAACACTGATCTTAGCAACAGTTTTTGAGGCAAACGTACCTGGCAATTTCATCATATCCTGCCTTGTCCGCACCATCATTTGGAATTCACTTCGAGTCATGGTAATGTTCATACTCCCTGGTATGTTTACATTCCTCATGCAACTTTTCAATTCTTTCTTCAATTGTTTCCGGAGACGCATATTGGCAACCGTCTGTGCGATGCCGGCGCGATAAAATGTAATCCATGCTTTGAACCATTTGAAGAAATACTTGCCGTCTCCCCATAACTGGAGTCTCATTTTCTGATCGGGACGAATGAAGATGGGTGCGAAGGTCGTGGGACAATTGACGACGGAAGGAATTTGGGAGGTTAATGAAGGGAGAAGTCTTGCCTTGAAGTTCGGGGGGAAGGTTGCTGGAAGAGGGAGTTTGGGCCTAGAACGGGCAGTTGCTTGTGCTGCAGCTGCTCCCTGCAGTAAGATTGGCGAGAGCCTCATCTTATCACGGCTTTGCCTCCCCTGTAAATCAGGAGTCGTTTGTTGATGGGAGGGGGGCAAATTGAGGCGGTTACACAGAAGGATTTTTGACGATCGGGGGATCTTCATTCAGTCCAAACGGAACTTCGTGTGCCTGTCGTCCAGAAATTTTCTTATGGCAGAAGTAAAAGGAAAAGATGCTACGTAGACCCTCTGTTTAGTTGTAGATACTAACATGGACAGATACACCAATCCTAGAGGGATACCAAGAGCTCCCTTCGTTGAGAAAGTAGAGGAATACGTAGCTTCCCCTGAAGAGGTCCCTGCAACTCTCCGAAAATTTGATGAAATGCTCTCGTACCCATTCCCTGGTAGGAAAAGGCTGACGACTAGCAAATACAAGTTTATGGAAGTTAATCGTATCAAGTCACTGGCCAGATTACGAAGTTCGATACCTGATATGCAAAAGACACTGGATACAGTCAAGTTTTTGGAATCACGACAGGTTGAGTCATGATGGCAATGAGGCTGATGAAGGACGCTGAGGAAGATTTCGAGACTAGATTTGAGTTAAATGATACTTTGTATGCTACAGCCACGGTGCCGCCGTCGAATGAAGTCTATCTTTGGCTGGGCGTATGTTGCAAATGAAGCGATGCTGACGACTAGGCGAATGTGATGGTCGCGTATCCCATTGACCAGGCAAAGACTCTGTTAGAGGAGAAACTCGTTTCACAGCAAAACAGCATGACAACATGTCAAGAAGATCTAGAGTTCCTCAGGGAACAAATCACCACAATGGAAGTCAACATCGGTATTGATATTAATACCATAGCTAACAAAAAGCACGAACGTACAATTGGGACGTTAAACAACGACGGCAACAGCCTAAACCAACAACAGTGGAAGACGCCTCCGATGACGAAAAATAATCTTATTCGCTACATAATAAAGTCCATTCTATACCCAAGCCATGACAAATCCAAATGTTATTAATTGACAGTAATAGTAACATATAAATCTCCTCGAAGAGTTCCTTCACTTCCCTTCCACATTCCCTGTCCTTTCAATTTCGTCCTAAATTGGCCCTTCCGTAATCTTGTTCTAAATCGTGCTGTGACTTGCATCCCATTGAGAGCAGGAACGTCCAACTCAAAACTCCAAAATCCTTTCCGTATGCGGAGGTCATCTTTATATATTGTATGGTGTACTTCAACGTCACTTGAAGATCCCTCTCTTGGGATGAATTGCCCATCGTAGTTCTCGCCATACAATTGCGATTCGTCGACGGGAACGATGGAGAGACGTTGGAAGGCACTTGAAGAAGAGTGTGGGAATTCGTTTCCGAGGTCGACTAGATCCATGATGGCTTGTTGATCTGGTTTTATTTGGATTTTCTTTCGCACGATTTCGACGACTTTGACTCCATTATTTAGATATCGGTAGCGGAAAATAGTCAGTTCCACGACTTCGCGAGAGAATATTCTTCGTGTTAGACAAAGTTTCAGGAAGACGTACTCTTGCAAGCCGACATGTAATTTCTTTGATAGTGACCCCTTTCCAGTGAGAGCCGGATCATCATCTGGATCACACAACCAAAGATGTCGTCTATCTTCTGGATGAAACGCTATAGTCGCTTCAAGAAAACTCATAAATTGAGGTTGTGACAAACTCTCTTGGAAAGCCTTTTTGGCGTCAAAGTTCGGTACGTTGCTCGCTCGTTGTCGTGGGGAAGTCGAGTCAGGACTTGGTGGCATTTCCGGGCCATATCTCCCATACATCCCAGCATCGTCATCGTCGTAGAATGATCTCGGTGGAGTAAAAGCGTTGAGTCGTCCTAGATCCAAGCGGTCAAGATCATATTCTCGTCGTCGGACAGGGTCGAAGAGAGTATCATATGCTTCTTGGATTTCTTGGAATTTCTGCGTTGCTTCGTCTCGTTGTGATGCAGGGACTTTATCCGGGTGCAAGGACAATGCTTTCCGACGATATGCCTTTTTTATGTCGTCTGCTGTAGCAAATCGACTTATTCCTCTGTGATATTAGATTTATATGAGACGGTCGTACAGAGTCTGGTAATAATTGTCCATTGGTCAATGAGAGAGAAGGAGGGGATCAAGAAAGACCTCAGAGGAACATATGTACACGGAGAGTTGAGGATGTTTTCTGAATTTGGTCAGGAGTGAAGGGGAAGACGGAAGGAGATGGGTGTATTTATTTGGGTGTTCTAAAAATAACACGGGACAAGTCGGACAGTATTTACTGTGCCCACTCAGTTTCACCGGCCAAATAGCGGAAAAATAGCTTGATGTTCAAGGTTCGTCTCTCCCGTTAGTACTGTGACCCAAAGGCTCAAAATAGAACGATAACTAGAGTATGAAATGGATATATGTACTATATATTTACGAACTCAAACATGACTTGCATAGAACAGTCCCCAAGAAAATGCTATGCCAAGACTCTATGCAATTAATCCCTCTGTATTCAATGAGGCGTCCCATTAACAATGATATTAAACAAAGTTCCTAAAACTTCCACCGGATCCTGACGAAGACCATTATGCAAATATCTAGGGTCAGTCGAAAAAAGCGTATTGAATGTACTTATTAGTGATCCACTGTTGACATCCCCTAATCTTCTCCTTGGTGTCTTTGCTCATCTCATAGTCAACGTACATATCCTCAACGTACGTCGCCGCCGCCACAGGAACATCATTCTTCAAAAGTTGTTCCTCGTCATACAATGCAGGCCAATCCTTCTCCTTGGCCAGAATCCCTGCGACTTGCGCTAGCGGCCTTAATTCTGCATAATCGGCAAACATCCAAGAAAAGATCATCTCGCCAGTAAATAGCGGAGGATAATTACTCGCTTCATTCGTTCGTGGAGGCCAGAAGAATTCTTGGAAATGAGATGCCATGATACGGTCTGCGGACCAATTTGAGGCGCGGCCCTGGCAGTAGATGGGTTCGTGGAGGAC
>Ga0335078_10011927_pt1 | contig 12894 bp, 9 predicted proteins | sample Lox_Sample_32_FD_206711 | JGI IMG/M metagenome (GOLD analysis project Ga0335078, IMG submission 206711) | Soil microbial communities from Loxahatchee National Wildlife Refuge, Florida, United States - Lox_Sample_3.2 | ecosystem: Environmental > Terrestrial > Soil > Wetlands | place: USA: Florida... | reverse complement strand
GCCGAATCCTGAAGGATGCGCTGGAGAGCTTTGGCCTGAAGCCCAAGGTGGTGGAGAGCGCCGACGCCGCCCTGGAAGCGCTCGATCGGGCCCAGAGGGAAGGTCAGCCCTTCTCCCTGGTGCTGGCCGACGCCCACATGCCCGGCATGGACGGTTTCGGCTTGATCGGAGCCATGCGAAGCAACCCGAACCTTTCGTCGTCGACGGTGATCATGCTGACTTCCGGCCCGCAGGGGGGAGACATCGCCCGCTGCCTGAAGCTCGGCGTGTCAGCTTACCTCAGCAAGCCCATCCGCCAGTCGCAGTTGTTGGACGCGATTCAGCGGGTGATGGCTGCCAAGCCCCAGAGCGATCGGCCAACCTTGATCACGCGCCAGGTCCTGCAAGCACCGCAGTCACGTCTGCGGGTGTTGCTGGCCGAGGATAACAGGGTGAATCAGAGGCTGGCTCAGCGCTTGCTTCAGAAATGCGGTCACGACGTCGCCTTGGCCGGCAACGGCCGCGAAGTGCTGGCGGCGCTCGAGAGCAGCGATTTTGACGTGGCGCTGATGGACGTCCAGATGCCGGAGATGGACGGATTCGAGGCGACCGCGGCGATTCGAGAAAAGGAGAGAATCGCCGGCAAACACCTCCCCATTATCGCCATGACGGCGCATGCCATGAGCGGCGATCGTGAGAGGTGTCTTGACGCCGGAATGGACGGATACCTCGCCAAACCCCTTCACGCCGCCGAGCTTTTCCAGACGATGAATCAACTGGCGGCCGTGAAGGGCGAGCAGCAGCGATTGAGCAGGGTCGCCGGGAATTAGGCCGGGACCAACTGTTAACCGGCGGCAGGCCTGATCTTCAGGTTTGCCGCCGTTCCTTTTTCCCTCGCCGGCTGGCTCCTGGAAGAAGTGCCACGCTTTGGGGCAAACCCTGTGCTTCGAAAGAACAGAGGCCACGGTCTAATATAAGATTTGAAGCACCCGGGACCAACCACGCCGATTCGTTCTTCTCTTCGTTCGTGATTGGTCATTCTCCATTCACCATTCCCCTCTCATCTCTATTCATTTCTGTCCAAGTCAGTTGCCGGACTCCACCCGGGTAGGCGACCCGGGAATGTTGGGGACGCGCGACACATCGCCGTGTTTCGCGTCCGCCAGCACCACGTGGTACCGGTCGAGCGTGGTCGCAGTGGCCTGCTGGTATTTCACCAACGCCGTGATGTAAGCGCTACGCGCCTTCACTTCGTTAGCCTTGGCGGTGGAGAGGTCGCGCTGGTCTTGAATGATTTGGAAGAGCGTGGATTCGCCCAGCTTGAACTTCTGTTGTTCCCCGTCCAGCGTTTCCTGGGCCAGCTCAGTCGCTGCTCGGGCGGCCTCCATCTGCGCCTTGGCTTGCGTCGCGTCGACCACGGCCGTGTGGATGTCCTGGGTCACCTGGTTCTTCTTCTGCTGGAGCTGGAGCCGGAGCTGGCGTTCTTCGAGCAAAGTCCGCGCGGCATCCGCCTGGCCTTCGCGGTTGCGAATGGGGACACTAAAGGTCGCGCCCACCGAATAGTTGGGAAACTGGTTGCGGAAGGTCTGGGAAAGCACGGTACCGGCGCCGCCGGCCACGATGCCGGGGACAATGGCGACGCCCGAGAGTCCGCTCGGCGCATAGGTGGCAAAGGCATTGAGGGAGGGCAGCAGCCCGTTGCGCGTGTTCTGGACGTTGACCTCCTGGATGCGAAGGTTAAGATCGGCCTGCTCGATCTCCGGCCGGTTCTGCATACCAGTTCGCAACGCTTCCTCCACCGAAGGGATATCATCCGGCTTGGGCTCGGGCATGGGGTCAGTGGGAACGATTTCGGCGGCCTCCACTTCCTTCGTCAGGTCCTTGGCGATCGCCGCCTTGAGGATCTGTTGCTCGTCGTCCTGGGTGGTCTGGGCGACGACCAGGTCCTGCTTGCGGCTGGCCACTTCTGAACGGGCGCGCACCACGTCGAACTGAGCGACGACCCCGAGTTTCAGCTCCTCCTGAAGGTCGGAGAGGGTCTTTTCCGAAAGGTCGAGGGCGTTCTGCGCCACGTTCACGCTTGCGCGCGCTGAGACGAGGTTCCAGTAAGCGGTCAGGACCGTGGTCAGGCTGGTGATCACTTGCTGGCGAAAGACGCTGTCGGCGAATTTGGTCTGGATTTGGGCGATGCGGATGAATCGGGCGTTGACACGATAGCCAAACCCGTTCAGCAGCGGTTGGATCACTCCCACCGCCATCTCAGAGGCGATGATAGGGTTGAAAAGAGTGTTGGTGGAATTGGAGGTCTGCCGCTCGCCGAAGAAGCCGAAGCCGATGCTGGTCCCGGTGAGGAACCCGTCGCCGACGTACCAGGAGTATCCGGCGGTGTGCTGGGTCAGGGTACTGACGCCCTGCAGGAGGGAAATTCCGAGGGGCGTCACATCCTCGTTCCAGCCGTAGCTGAATTGGAGATAAGGATCGCAGCAGCCCGATCCGGAGAAGGCGAAGGCTCCGCCGCTGCCCGACGAACCGCCGGCGGACACGCTACCGCTACTGCCGTTGCTGCTGATGCCGCCGCCGATCGCGCCGCGGAACTCAGCCGCCGATTGGAACGCCCCGCTAATGCCGCGAGTGGCTCCGCCTGCGTGGGCCCGCAGGAGGTCGGTCTGCGCGAAGGCAATGTTGTAGCGCTGCACGGCAATATCGAGGTTGTTCTGGAGCGCCAGAGCGATGGCGTCGTCCGCGGAGAGTTGCAGCTTGCCATCGTGGATCAGAGTGCGGATGAGCTCCGTATTGGTCATCCGTGGCTCGGGCACAACGGGGTTGCCGTACGGCGCAAAGATATTGGGGAAGGCCGTGCCACGGGTGAAATGAATATCGGTCGTTTGCGCCGTATGTTCGGTGACGGGCTGTTGCGCGTTGAGGCTCGCCGGCGCCAATTGCGCCACAAGCATCATCACACCTAAGACAGCACCCCACCGACGTGGTCCGGTTTGCATCATGACGATCCTCCTGGGGAGACGGGAGCCTGAAATCTGGAGCCGCTTGGCGCTGACCCATTTTCTTTCGTGTGGCTCATCGTCGGGATAGCGAGTGGGAGCTTGTTCTGACCCCTGACTCCAGAGTTGTGACTCCAGCTCGTAGGGTTGGGTGTCGCACGTTCGCTGCCGATCCGAGGCTGGCTTATAAGTTATTTATATTGAATTGATTGCGTGTGACTCCGAGCCTCCTTGAAGATCATTTCGCGTGTCCGGTTCCGAAACAGACCGTCCCGAGAACGGACACCTGGAATTGTTGATTTTCAAGGCCGATTGGCCCGATTGGCAAACCCGGAATCCGCTCCCTGGCCATTCGGAAGGAAGCCGCGAAGAAGCTCCCGCTCCGTTGCCGAACTGGACGACCTGCCATTCTGAACGGATCGTAGCGGCTTACTGTCATTCTGAACGGATCGTAGCGGAGTGAAGAATCTCTCTTCGTGCTCCAGGTCCTCAGAGAGTGCGACTCCTTTGGCGAGTGGATTGGTGAGTTTTGCAGCAGCGTCTGTTGAAGTTCTCATCATGGCCCTCCTCCAAGCTAACCACCACATTCTTCGAAAGATAACCAAGCCTGATTCGACATGGCGCACGAGAGTGCTGCGATTCTCAGCAATCCCGCCGGCATCTCCGGCCCGGAGGTCTGGTCGTTGCCGGTGCGATTGTGCTCATGTTTTCAACGTTCTGCGGCGTTCTAAGGAGGAAACTGCCAGGTTGGCAGCCGCTCTGCATTACGAAAGAGCGAGGGCGGAAGCCAAGAGCAGTCCGCCGGGAGGCGTGAGATGACAGTCCTAGCGGTTCTAGCAACATTTGTGATCTTCCTGACCATCGATTACGTGCGCAGCCGGAAGCGCGGTGTGGCGCCGGTGGTGGCGCGCGAGCAAGCCCCAGTGCCCGTGTCGAGAGTGCAGCCTGCCTTTGTAGGTGGCTTTGAGCTTCCTGAGAATCTGAGTTATCACCCTGGACACACATGGGCGCTGGCGGAAAGCCCCACCTTGGTACGCGTCGGTCTCGATGCGTTTGCCGCACGCCTGATCGGCCTTGTGGGTGTGACCGGCAAGATCGAAGGCTTCACCCTGCCCAAGCGTGGCCAGTGGATTCGCCAAGGGCAGAAGATCGTCACGGTCCAGCGCGATGGCAGCAAAGCCGAGTTGGTGTCTCCGATTGAGGGGGAAGTCAGCAACGTCAACGACGCGGTTCTCGCCGACAACGCGCTGCCGGGCCGCGATCCTTACGGTGACGGGTGGTTGCTGACGGTGATGGCGCCGGACGCCAAGGTCAGCTTCCGCAATCTCCTGAACGGCACTCTGGCCCGACGCTGGATGGAGGACGCGGCCAATCGGCTACGGATGCGGATGCCGGCACTAGCGGGTGCGGTGGCTCAGGATGGTGGAGTCGTGGTGGACGACGTGGCGGCACACCTTCCCGATCAGGCCTGGAGCGAACTTACTCGCGAGTTCTTCTTGATGTAGGAAGGTCCGTGTGACCTTCGGGTCACCAAGCACCCGGGCCTTCCTTACGAACGTGGCGCCAGGAACCCGCCCTTCCTGGCGCCGCGTCGTCTTAGGGCCGCTGGCCGGCGGCACCCACTCCCCGTGACACAATCCTTGTCGACTAGGTTGTTGCCGGGGTCACAATCAGAGGTGACGCCGGTCACTGTCGTGAGCGCCTCCAAGGGAACACCCTATTGAGTTATAGGGCGGTCGCAGGTGGGGCGCCTACCGTATACGGTCTTGGCTTCTCGCTCGCGGGCTATCCATGATTCTGGAAAGATTTTTTACACTTGAGTTAACAAGACCTAAGGAGTACTCAGTATGCCGACATTAGCCTCCGAGGCGGCCTCGAAAGTGGAGAAGGTGGACCAGGATTTCATCGATCGGGTGATTGCCGGTCAGAATGGCCGCCCTGGTTCGTTGCTCAGCATTTTGGAGCAGGTCCAGGATCATCACCCTAACCGGTACCTTCCCGAGGAGACGCTGGAATATATCGCGGCTCGCGCCAATATTCCTTTGTCCCAGGTTTACAGCGTGGTCACTTTCTACGCTCTCTTCAATCAGGAACCCCAGGGCCAAAACACGATATGCATCTGTCGCGGTACCGCTTGCCACACCCGAGGCTCTCGTAACCTGCTCGAACGTTTAATGGCCGACCTGAACCTGGACGGTTCCCACGAGGAATCGGCGGACAAGATTGCCGCCAGCACGCCGGACGGCAAGTACACCGTGCGTACGGTCGCCTGTTTCGGCCAGTGCGCCCTCGCCCCCGTGGTTGAGGTGAACCACTCCATTTACGGCCACATGAACGAGCGGGCCCTGCGCCGCGAAGTGGAAGCCCTGACAAAGGAAAGGGCAAGCCAATGAAACCCATCCGGGATCTGAACGCGTTCGCCAACATTCGCATGGCCGGCACCAGCAAGCTTATGCCTTTCAAGCCGCGCATTGCGGTAGGAATGGGTACCTGCGGTTCCGGCAACGGCGCTGAGGGCGTCTACCACGCCTTTGCCGACGCCATCGATCGCCGCGGTCTCGATATCCAGGTAGCTCGGGTAGGGTGCTTCGGTTTTTGCGGCGAGGAACCCCTGGTCAACATCTGGATCCCCGGTCGTCCGCTGGTGGTTCTGCACCGTGTCCAGAGTAACCACGTCGATCAGATCCTCGACGAGTTGGCCATGAGCAACATTCCCACTGAGCTTGCCCTGTGCAAGATCGAGGAGTGGGACCATCTGACGGCTCAGATCAAGTACGGCACCGGCTACGGCTCACTCCCTAACTGGAACGAGGTCCCGTTCTTCCGCGGCCAAAAGAAAATCGTCCTGCGCAACTGCGGACTCATCAGCCCTGACGACATCGAGGAGTATTTCGCCGTCGGTGGCTATCGGTCTTTGTATCAGGTTCTCATCGACGACACGCCCGACCGCGTGATTGAGCAGATCAAAGCCGCCAAGCTTCGGGGGCGTGGCGGCGCCGGCTTCGCCACCGGCCAGAAGTGGGAGTTCCTGCGCCGGAACCAGTCAGACCGGAAGTACGTTATCTGCAACGCCGATGAGGGGGACCCCGGCGCCTACATGAACCGCAACGAAATCGAGAGCGACCCCCACTCGTTACTGGAAGGTATGCTGATCGGCGCCTTCGTGATGGGCGCCACCCAAGGCATCATCTACATACGGGCGGAATACCCCCTGGCCGTTCATCGCCTGAATTTGGCCATCGACCAGGCCAAGGAGTACGGGCTGCTGGGCGAAGACATCCTCGGTCGCGGCTTCAATTTCAACCTCGAGCTGGTGGAGGGTGCCGGCGCCTTCGTCTGCGGGGAGGAGACGGCGCTGATCAGTTCGCTGGAGGGCCGCTCTGGCCGGCCACGCCCACGCCCGCCCTTCCCGGCGCAGAAGGGGCTGTGGGGCTATCCCACCAATATCAACAACGTGGAGACTTGGTACAACATCGCGCCCATTGTTGCGAAAGGCCCCGCCTGGTTCGCCGAAACCGGCAGCACCAAGAGCCCCGGCACCAAGGTTTTCTCCTTGGTGGGCAAGGTGAAGAACACCGGGTTGGTGGAGATGCCCCTGGGCACGCCCCTCCGCACCTTCGTTTACGCCGTTGGCGAGGGCGGGTCAAACGGTCGGGCTATCAAGGCGGTCCAGACCGGCGGACCCTCGGGGGGCTGTATCCCGCAGGAGATGTTCGACACCCCTGTCGACTACGAAACCCTGGGCAAGCTCGGGTCCATCATGGGATCGGGCGGCATGGTGGTGATGGACGACGACAACTGCATGGTGGACGTGGCGCGTTATTTCATAGAATTCACCCACTCGGAATCGTGCGGCAAGTGCATTCCTTGCCGCGTCGGCCTCGACAAGTCGTTGCGTATTCTCAATCAACTCGTCCACGGCAAGGCCAAGGAAGAAGATCTGAACGACCTGGATGAGCTGAGCCGCATGATCCGCGACACCTCCCTCTGCGGCCTCGGCCAGTCGGCGCCCAACCCCGTGCTTACCACCATGCGACACTTCCGGCACGAATTCGAGGACCACATCCGCGCCCACCGGTGCCGGGCCGGGGTCTGCCAGGACCTTGCCCTCTCGCCTTGCGAGAACAGTTGCCCGCTGCACATGAACATTCCCCGTTTCCTCCAGTTGTACAAGGAGGGCCGCCTCGAGGAAGCCTTCGAATCGGTGTTTTTGGACAATCCGCTGCCGGCCTCCACCGGCCGGGTCTGCCAGCATCCCTGCGACGATCGCTGCCGCCGCCAATCCATCGACGAAGCGGTGAATACGCGCGAGGTCCATCGCGTCATTGCCGACTCCATCCTGCTGTCGAACCGCTTTGAGGAAATAGCCGGCAGCATTGCCGCCAAGCGTCAGCCGCCCACCGGCAAGAAGGTTGCCGTGGCGGGAGCCGGGCCCACGGGCCTGACGATAGCCTTTTACCTCGCGTTGCTCGGCCATGAAGTCACGGTTTTCGAATCCCAAGCGGCGGCGGGTGGGATGTTGCGCTATGCGCTGCCCGAATACCGGCTTCCCAAGGCCGTCCTGGACCGCGAAATTGAGATCATCCGTCGCGTCGGCGTCCACTTTGTTTTCAATACCAGGGTGGGGGAGGGAATCTCCGTCAGCGATCTCGATGCCCAGTTCGACAGCGTGTTCCTTTCCATCGGGACGTGGAAGGAGGCCTCGGTCCGGCTGCCCGGCAACGAGCTTAAGGGCGTCATGCCGGCGCTCCTCTTCCTGGAAGCGGTCGATAAGGGCGAACCGCCCGTCCTCGGCCGCCGGGTGGTGGTGATCGGAGGGGGCAACGCCGCCATCGACTCGGCGCGCACCGCCCTGCGCCTGGGCTCTGCCGTCACCATTATTTACCGCCGCGAGCGCAAGGATATGCCGGCCATCAAGGAGGAGATCGAGGCGGCCGAGCAGGAAGGCGCGCACTTCGTTTACCTAGCCACGCCCCACCGCATCGTGGGCGAGAATGGCGCCGTCAAGGCCATCGAGGTCGCCAAAACGCGTCTGGGGGAGTTCGATTCCTCCGGCCGTCGCCGCCCCATCACCACGGAAGAGATTCAGAGCTTCAAATGCGACAGCGTGATTCTGGCGGTGGGCGAAGCTGTGGACCTCGATTTTTGCCGCGCCTCCGGCCTGGCGATCAAAGAGAACGGGACGCTCGAGGTTGATCGCTACACGCTGGAGACGAGCCGCAACAAGTTCTATGCCGGGGGTGACCTCATCACCGGCGCTACTAACGTCTCCAATGCCATGGGCTACGGCAAGAAGGCGGCTCGCTTCATCGACCAGCGTCTCATGAGCAGCTCTCGGTTCTACGATCTGTTCCCCACGTTCGAGTATGACGTGACCCCGTCCGAGCAGCCCACCGAGGTCCATCGTCACCATCCCCACGCCCGGCCGCCGGCGGAGCGGGTGAGGGGATTCGAGGAAGCGGTGCTGGCGCTCGCCCCGGGTGAGGCTTACGAAGAGGCCTGTCGCTGCCTGCGGTGCGACATCCGGGAAAACGGCGTGTTCGCGCCCGAACCAGTCGGAGCGCCAGAATAAGGACCGAATAAGGACCGGAATAAGGAGTTGTAGCGATGCCTAAAGACATCTCCATGCGGATCGACGGCGAGCTTTGCAGCGCCAGCGAGGGCCAGAGCGTGCTCGACGTGGCCCGCGCCCACGGAAAGTACATTCCGACGCTGTGTTTTATGGAGGGTTTGTCGCCCGCGGGTTCCTGCCGCTTGTGCCTGGTGGAGGTGGCCGGCGTCGGCCGGTTGCTGCCGGCTTGTACCACTCCGGCGCAAAACGGGATGTCGGTCCTCACCAACTCGGAGAAGCTGACCCATTACCGGCAGATGACCCTCGAGTTCCTGTTTATCGAGCGCAACCACTATTGTTCGGTCTGCGTCTCCAACGGGCACTGCGAACTGCAAGCGTTGGCGCAGAAACTGGGTCTCACCCACGTTCGCTTCCCCTACAACTACCCGATTCTGCCGGTCGACGCCTCCCACGAGCGGTATGTCCTCGATCACAACCGTTGCATCCTGTGTACCCGCTGCGTGCGCGTGTGCGCCGAGGTGGAGGGAGCCCACGTCTGGGACGTCAGCTCGCGCGGCATCCGCTCGATGCTGGTGTGTGACCTCAACCGCCCTTGGGGCGAATCCGGCTCCTGCACCAGTTGCGGCAAGTGCGTGCAGGTGTGTCCCACCGGCGCCCTGGCGGAAAAGGGGCTGGCGGTGGAAGAGATGATCAAGCATAGCGAGAGCATCCGGCAACTCGCGACCAAACGGGGAGTTCACGCATGAAGAAAGCCAAATTGGCTACCCTGTGGCTGGACGGCTGCTCCGGCTGCCACATGTCCATCCTCGACATCGATGAGGCGATCGCGACCATTGCCCAGAAAGCGGATCTGGTTTACGGTCCGTTGGTCGACGCCCACACTTTTCCTGATGACGTGGACGTGACCCTGGTGGAGGGGGCCGTCAGCAGCCAGGACGACCTCGAGAAAATCCAGCACGTCCGCCGGCATACGCGGCTTCTGGTGGCGCTCGGCGACTGCGCCATCACCAGTAATGTCCCGGCCATGCGCAATCCAATCCCCGTGAAGAAACTCCTGGAGCGAATCTACGTGGAAGGCGTCGACACGAACCCCGGCGTCCCCACCGAAGGCGTGCCCCAACTGCTGAAGCACGCTGTGCCCGTTCAGGAAGTGGTGAAGGTGGACCTGTACGTTCCGGGCTGTCCGCCGCCGGCCTCCGCCATAAAATTCGTGCTCACCGAGTTGTTGAACGGCCGACGGCCGGAGCTCAATTCCAAGGTCAAGTTCGGCTGAGGAGTCTGTAATGCGAAAGATCACCATTGAACCGGTCACGCGCATCGAGGGCCATGCCAAGATCACGCTCCGCCTGGATGACGACGGGCAGGTGACTGACGCCCAGCTTCATGTTACCCAGGTGCGGGGATTTGAAAAGTTCACGGAGGGACGCCCTTACTACGAAATGCCCTCCATCACCGCCCGCATCTGCGGCATTTGCCCCATCAGCCACCTGCTGGCGTCGTCGAAGGCGTGCGACGCCATCATGAGCGTGCGCATCCCCGAGGCGGCCGCCATGTTGCGCGAGTTGCTGCACTGCGGCCAGATCGTGCAATCCCACGCCCTCAGTTTTTTCCATCTCTCGGCGCCCGACTTGTTGCTTGGCATGGATTCCGACCCCGCGCAGCGCAATGTCCTCGGCATTCTCGCGGCGCACCCTGACCTGGCCCGCGACGGCATTGCCCTGCGCAAGTTCGGCCAGCAGGTGATTGAAGGCTTGGCCAAGGAGCGTATCCATCCCTCCTGGATCGTTCCCGGCGGCGTCAACGCTCCCCTCGACGCCGCCGTACGCGATCGGTTCCTGGCCGGGCTGCCGGAGGCCAAAGCCATCGCTCATCGTACGCTCGAGCTCTTCAAAGGTGTTGTGGATCAGTTCCCAGAGGAGATTGCAAGCTTTGGTAACGCTCCGACCATGTACGCCGGCCTGGTGGATGCGGACGGCAACCTGCAACTCTACGACGGCCAGATCCGCTTTCGCGACGCCCAAGGCAACATTGTCGCCGACCAGATTCAAGCTCGCGACTACGCGAAGTTCATCGGTGAATCGGCTCTGCCCACGTCTTACCTCAAGGCGCCCTACTTCAAGCCGCTCGGGTATCCGGAAGGCATCTACCGCGTCGGTCCTCTGGCCCGGCTGAATGTGGCCGACCGCTGCGGTACTCCCGAAGCCGACGCCGAATTCGTGGAATTCCATCAGCGCTTTGGCAAGGTGGTTCAGAGCTCGTTTCACTTTCACTACGCCCGCCTGGTGGAAGCGCTCTATGCCCTGGAACGTATGGAAGTGCTGCTCAGTGACCCGGCAATCCTGGCGAAACACGTGCGCGCCCGCGCCGGCGTGAACGCGCTGGAAGGAATCGGCATTGCCGAAGCTCCGCGCGGCATCCTCATTCATCATTACAAGGTGGATGAGAAGGGCGCCATGAGGTGGGCGAACCTCATCATCGCCACCGGCCACAACAATCTGGCCATGAACCGGAGCATCCTCCAGACGGCCAAGCGCTTCGTGGACGGCCGGCGGCTTAACGAGGGCATGTTGAACCGGGTCGAGGCCGTGATTCGCGCTTTCGATCCCTGCCTGAGTTGTTCGACGCACGCGCTGGGCCAGATGCCGCTGGAGGTTCAACTCGTGGCCGCCGATGGCCAAATAATCGACGCGCGGAGGCGCAGTTAGGGTGCTGTAACACCTAATTCTGAGCATGGCTAACGGTAAATGCGGCCTCGGCATCCAGAAGAATTGACGATTGCAGATTGACGATTGGAAGAAGACCACTGGCGATTGTCGGGGCCCATCGAAAGGCCGTTCGGCTTGCTTCTTCTTCTCTTCCAAACGTCAATCGTCAATCTGCAATCGTCAATTCTTCGCCTTGTCGGAAACGGGATGTAAAGTAGATGCCCAAGGTTCTCATCATCGGGTGCGGCAACCCTCTCCGAGGCGACGACGGCCTCGCTTGGCAAGCCTTGGCGCAACTTGAACGCGACCCGGCCCTTGGGAAGGTCAAGATGATTTGCTGCCACCAGCTCACCCCGGAGTTGGCCGAGCCGGTTAGCGGGGCCGATCGCGTAATCTTCATCGATGCGCGGACCGGTGAAACGCCGGGCCAGGTGGATCTCGACAGGATCGAGCCGGCAACCTTTGTGGGTTCGTCTTTTTCTCATCGTCTCGACCCGCCGGCATTGCTGGGTTACGCCGAGAAACTCTATGGAAAGCGGCCGGAGGCTTTTATGGCATCGGTGGCCGCCGAGTCCTTCGGCTACGGGGAGGAGCTGTCAGATACCGTTCGAGCTTCGCTGGCGACTCTGCTCCTAAGGGTGGTAGAGTTGGCTTTGGGAGGAGAGGTAGCGGAAGAGTTGGCCGCCGGCGAGCTTCGCCTCGGTTAACGCGCGTTTCTGACGAGGATTTGGAAGGGTGGGGCTTCAGCCCCGCCGTGGCAGCGTCATCCCTGTGATTCCCGACTCCTGCGACCTGCACAGATTGCGGCTGCAATCTTTGCGGGTCGCAGGATAAGGAAAGCGTAGCGGCCGCGATTCCGGCGGGGCTGAAGCCCCGCCCTTCGCTAGCCGTTGTCAAATCTTAAGAGTCGCGGCACACTAGGTCCGAGAAAAAGGGTACCCCATGACGGAAGCAACCCTTGCGCGTCATGACCAGGCGATCCTGGAGCACGACCAACTCCAAGCACTGTTCGACGTTCTCACCCAACGTGGCTACAAAGTTCTGGGGCCCACGCTGCGGGACGGGGCCATTGTGTACGATGAGCTTGCTGCCGCCGCCGATCTCCCCGCCGGCTGGACGGATCGGCAGGACGGCGGAACCTACCGGTTGGAGCGGCGCCAAGACCAAGCCCTCTTTGGATATAACGTCGGGCCCCAGTCGTGGAAGCGATTCCTCCATCCGCCGGTGCTGCGTCTGTGGCAGGCCGAGCGCGCGGGCGGCACTTTCCAGATCAAAGAGGAAGATGGCGGCGAGATACCCAAGATGGCGTTTCTTGGCGTGCGCGCGTGCGAACTGAATGCCATCGCCATTCAGGATAAGGTGTTTCTGGGCGGAAACTGGGCTGACCCCTCGTATCGATCCAGGCGGGAGAGGACCTTTATCGTCGCTGTCAACTGCGGCCAGGCCGGTGGAACGTGTTTCTGCGTCTCGATGAACACCGGCCCCAAGGCCACCTCCGGATTTGATCTGGCTTTGACCGAGGTGCTGGAAGGCGAGTCCCACTACTTCGTGGTGGAAGTCGGCACCGAAACCGGGGCAGAGGTTTTGACTGAGGTTTCTTTCCCCAACGGGCGTGCCCAGCAGGCCTGCCGGATGGCTT
>Ga0335078_10011926_pt1 | contig 12895 bp, 11 predicted proteins | sample Lox_Sample_32_FD_206711 | JGI IMG/M metagenome (GOLD analysis project Ga0335078, IMG submission 206711) | Soil microbial communities from Loxahatchee National Wildlife Refuge, Florida, United States - Lox_Sample_3.2 | ecosystem: Environmental > Terrestrial > Soil > Wetlands | place: USA... | reverse complement strand
ACGCCGATCCGGGTCTTATGGAAACGGCGGGCCCTGGAGCGCGGGCATCAGTGGAAGCGCCCTTCGCTCGTGGCGCATCAGCAGCGCTCGGTTGAGCAATTGCGCCGCTTCGCGGTAGAACGGTCGCCGTTTTATCGGCGGTTTCATCGAGGCCTTGAGAACCGGCCGCTTCACGAACTGCCGATTCTCACCAAGGCGACGCTGATGGAGAACTTCGACGGCGTCGTCACCGATCGTTCGCTGCGGCTGGCTGACCTGGAGACGTTTCTGCATCAGGACACCGGCCGCGGCCTCTTTCGCGGCCGGTACGTGGTGCTGGCTACCTCGGGAAGCACGGGCCGGCGCGGCGTGTTTGTGTTCAGCGAGTCGGAATGGATTCAAGCGCTCGCGTTCATCGCGCGGCCGCTGGCCTGGGCGGGCTTGAACGCCGGCCTCCGCAAACTGCCGCGTTCGGCATTCATCGCTTCGATGACGCCCTGGCATTATTCGGCGCGAGTCGGCGTGTCGCTGGCGAGCCGCCTGCTGCCCGCGCTGCGGCTGGATGCCGCCGATCCTTTGGAAACCCTGGTCCGCCGCCTCAACGAATGGCAGCCGGAAGCGCTGGCGGCGTATCCATCGGTTCTCAAGCCGCTGGCAGAGGAACAAATCGCCGGACGCTTGCGCGTTCCGCTGCGCAGCATCACGACCAGCGCCGAAGTGCTGACCGACGAAACCCGCCGCCGCGTTCAGCAGGCGTGGGGTGTGCGTGTCTATGACACCTACGGCGCCACCGAGTTCGCGCCCATCGCCGCCGAATGCGTGCGCGGCCGCAAGCACCTGTTCGAAGATGGCGCGGTGATCGAAATTGTCGATGAACGCGGACGGCCGGTTCCCGCGGGCTCGTTGGGGGACCGGGTGCTGTTGACCGTGTTCAATCGCTGGACGCAGCCGCTGATCCGGTACGAAATCAGCGACATGACGCGACCGATCGAAGGGGAATGCGAATGCGGGCGGCAGCTTCAGCTGATCGAGCGCATCGAAGGGCGCATTGAGGACGTGCTTTACTTCGCTGGCCGCTCAGGAGCCCCGCCGGTTCCCGTACATCCGAATGTGTTTCATGAGCTTCTGGAAACGGCGCCCGTGGCGGGTTGGCAGGTCATCCAGGATCACGATGGCCTGTCGATCTTCGTGACCGGGCTGCGCGATTCCTCCTGGAGCGAGAATTTGCCGCGCACGCTCGGACATCGCCTCGAAGGGCTCAACGCCCATCCGCTGGCAATCCGCGTCATTGCGGTCGACGCATTGGAGCGCGGCGCCACGGGAAAAGCGCCGCTCATCCACTCGCGACTGCGCAAGGCGGCCCAGGCATGAAACATCCGTGGCTGATTGGCATCGGCACGGTTGTCGTGCTGCTGTCCGGATGGATGATTCACGATCTCACTTCCACCGAACGGCATTCGCTCCGCCGCTTCGATCCGCACGAAGTGGCACGGCTGGAAACGGACATGTGGCGTTCGTATTATGACCGGCGCCGCGTCAGCCTCGCCGAGGAACTGGTGGAACTGCTGCGCCAGCAGTATCACCTGCCATTCTGGAAATCGGTAGTCGGAGCGGTGCATGCGGCGCGCGCGGCCGCTGTATTTCAGGATGGACACAACCGGGGGGAATATGAACGAGCCCTGCCCGACCTGGTGAGCTATTACCAGCTCATTCATGACGCGGGCGAAGAGCCGTTTGACGTGGACAAGACGGCCCGGCTGGAACTGGAGTGGTGGATCGTCCATCGCGAGCGGGCGCAGCATCCGCGCGCGGATCTGGATCGATCACTGGCCGACCTTCAGGCCGCGATTTATCAACGGCCTTCTGAGCTCTTCGCGGAGCACGCCAGCGCTCGTGCCGAGGCCATGCTGATCCGCGACACGCGGCAAGAAGAAGGGAAAGTCACCGAGCAGGACTGGGCGCGGATCGGGGCGCTGTTGGACGCTTCGTGGACTTCGCTGCAAGCCGTGGTAGGGCAGGCTGCCAGCCTGCTGCCGCTTGACAAGCGGCCCTACGCCAGTTCGAGGCGCATCTCGTTGGTCGATTGGAAGCCCAGGGATTCGTAGAGCGGACGGCCTTCGTCGCTCGCATTCAGCGCGGCCATAGCCAGGCCTTGCGCGCGGCAGTGGGCGAGGATCGTCCGCATCAGCATCCTCGCTAAACCGCGGCGGCGATAAGCCGGCTCCGTATAGACGTTGAGGATGTAGCCGCGGCGCGAATCGCGGCCGACCCGGCTCGGCATCCATTCTTGCAGCCACAACCCCGCCCCGGCGGCGATCGATCCATCCGGCGCCACCGCAAACCAGGCGCGGTACTCGCCTGTCTCGATCTTGCCGAGCAGCCACGGGAGAAAGGCCCTCGAGGTCTCGTCGAGCCAGGCCTCGTCGCGATAGCGCATGTCCCGGAACATGGAGCGGCGATGCCTCGTGATGGTCTCGGCATCGGCGACGGTTCCCGTGCGAATGAGAAAACCCTCAGATGCGTTCGAGGACATCGACCGTCCGCTCGCTACGCACGTTGCCAGTGTTGAGCGTGCTGACGGGCTCAAACAGCATGACATGGACTTCCCGCTCCGCCACGGGCCTGTGCTCCACGCCGCGCGGCACAATCAGAAACTCGCCTTCGTTGAGATCGATGCGGTGTTCCGCGCCGGCTTCGTCGCGGTACTCCATGCGGAACCCGCCGTGAAGCACCAGAAACATTTCGTCCTCGTGATCGTGATGGTGCCAGACAAACTCGCCCTGAAACTTCACCAGCTTGATGTGCTGGCCGTTCAACTCGCCCGCGATCTTGGGGCTATAGTGCTCGTGAATCAAGGCTAGTTTCTCGGCCAGCCGCACCTTCTGCATTCTGCCTCCTACACCACCTGCAGGACGAGTTTTCCGCGCGTGTGCAGGGTCGCGTTCATCTCGTGGGCCCGCCGCGCGTCTTTGAGCGGCAATACCGCCTCAACGATGGGTTTCACTTTCCCGGCGTCCACGAGCGTTCCGATCTCTTCGAGTTCAGCCCGGTTCGGCTGCACGAAAACACCCGCCGCGCGCACGCCGTGTTTTTCCGCGTCCTCTTTCGAAGGCTGTCCGAGAATCGTGACCAGAATGCCGCCCTTCTTGATCACTTTCCAGGAGCGATCGCGCGTCTCGCCGGCCATCGTATCCAGCACCAAGTCTACATCGCGAACCACATCTTCGAACCGGACCTTACCGTAATCAATGGTTTCGTCCGTACCGAGATCCTTCAGAAACGCATGGTTCCGCTCAGACGCCGTGCCGATCACGTGAGCACCTTTCCACCGTGCGAGTTGCACGGCAAACGTGCCGACCCCGCCAGCCGCGGCGTGGATCAACACCCGCTGTCCCGCCTTCAACTCGCCCGCGTCGAACAATGCCTGCCAGGCGGTCAGCGCCGCCAGGGGAATGGCCGAGGCTGTGGCGTGATCGACAGTCTTCGGCTTGCGCCCCAGTTCTTCCGCCTTGACCGCGATGTACTCGGCATACGAGCCATCGCGGCGGAGATCCGGACGGCTGTAGACTTCATCTCCGATCTTCCAGTCGGTCACGCCGGCGCCCGCCGCTTCCACGACGCCGGAAAGGTCCCAGCCCGGAATCATCGGCAGCTTGTAGGGAACGAACGCCTTCATGTACCCGGCCCGGATCTTCCAATCCACCGGATTGACCCCGGCCGCGTGGACGCGCACCAGGACTTCGCCCGCCGCCGGTTCCGGCCGCTGCGCGTCTTCATACTTCAGAACCTCGGGCCCGCCATACTCATGCAGCCGCACTGCTTTCATGGTCGTCACTCGATTTCCCGTCTCCTCGTTTTATTCAGCTTGGGTTTGTAGTAAACTTAAAGTTTACTCCAGTGGTTCCGACGCACTTCGTGTGTTCCGGCTCCCGGAAGAGGTTTTACATATGCACGCGATTATCGAAACAGGCGGAAAACAATACCGGGTGGCCCCGGGTGACGTCATCCGCGTGGAAAAGATCGAGGGCGACGTCGGTTCGGAAGTCGAGCTGGCCGCCAAGGCCGCGTTCGGAGACGGAGGCGAACTGGTTTCCGGCGCCACGGTGAAAGCGACCATCGTCGGCAATGGCCGCGGCGACAAAATCATCGTCTTCAAGTTCAAGCGCAAGAAGCAATATAAGAAGACCATTGGGCATCGCCAGTCTTTCACCGAAGTGAAGGTCGGCGACATCTCGGCGTAGGTGGCGTATGGCGCATAAAAAAGGATTAGGCAGTTCCAAAAACGGCCGCGATTCGAATTCGCAGCGGCTGGGCGTAAAGGTGTTCGGCGGACAATTGGTTCCGGGCGGCTCAATCATCGTGCGGCAGCGCGGCACGAAGATCAAACCCGGCCTCAACGTAGGTTGGGGCAAGGACGACAGCCTGTTTGCGAAAGTCACCGGCGTGGTCGAGTTCAAAGACCGCGGCCGCATGGGCAAGTTCGTCAGCATTAAGGCCTCCGAAGAGGTCGCGTAGTTTTCCCGCGGGGCCGGTATCCGACCGGCCAACCCCATGTTCATTGACGAAGTACGAATCCTGGTGAAAGCCGGCGACGGCGGCAACGGGTGCCTGGCTTTCCGCCGCGAGAAATTTGTGCCCAAAGGCGGGCCGAGCGGCGGCGATGGCGGCCGCGGCGGCGACGTCATTCTGGTCGCCACCGGGCACCAGAACACGCTGCTGCCGTTTCGCTTCAATCCCGAGCACAAGGCCGAACGCGGCCGTCACGGCGAAGGCAGCAATCGGACCGGCGCGGAAGGCCGTTCGATCGAAGTGCAGGTGCCGGTCGGCACCGTCATCTACGACGAATCGACCGGCGAGCGCCTTTACGATTTCACGCATCCTGGCGAACGATTCACGGTGGCGCGAGGCGGCCGGGGCGGCCGCGGCAATGCGCGCTTTGTTTCTTCGACGCACCAGGCGCCCACCGAGCACGAACCCGGCCGCCCGGGTGAAGAAAAACGGCTGCGACTCGAATTGAAGCTGCTGGCTGATGTCGGCCTGGTCGGATTTCCGAATGCCGGAAAGTCTACGCTCATTTCCCGGATTTCCGCGGCGCGGCCGAAGATCGCGGATTATCCGTTCACCACGCTCGAACCCAATCTCGGCGTGGTCGAGCTCCCCGATTATCGCAGCTTCGTAGTGGCCGATATTCCCGGGCTAATCGAAGGCGCGCACCTCGGCCACGGCCTCGGCATCCAGTTTCTGCGCCACATCGAGCGCACGCGGCTGGTGGTGCACCTGGTCGACGTTTCCGAAGGCTCCGGCCGCGACCCGGTGCACGATTTCGAAACCGTGATGGAAGAACTCGCCAGTTTCAGCGACGACATCGTAAAGAAGCCCATGATCGTGGTGGCCTCGAAAATGGATATCGCGCAGGACCCGGCGCGCGTCGATGCGCTGCGGAATCTTGCCGCCGAACGCGGGCTGGCGTTTTACGAAATTTCGAGCGCGACCGGTCAGGGGATCGACGCGCTCAAATATGCGATGGCCGAGCGCATTCTGGCCGACCAGCCCGCAGCCGGCTTTCAGCCGGCTGGACCCGCTTAGAGCGGGTCCGCAGGCCGGCGGCCTGCCCCACAGCTATCCCCGGCGCAATGCCGTCAACGCCTTCCGCTCCTCGCCGTGCGGATCGTTGACTACCTTGCACTCTTTATCGAAGATCATGGTGGCGCGCTGATCGGCCGTGAAGCGCGGCCAATTCGGCAAGCCTTTGTGGTTCGGATCGCCGCCGTGGGCAAACGCTGCCCACGCGCCGCTCATCTCGGACTGCAGCGGATAGCGGTCCTGCCCGGTGCCCGTCATCGACTTGGCTTCATCCACGTTTTCCAGCACAAACGGGATTTCAAGCGTGTGAAACGCTTTCAATTTGCCGTCGCGCACGGGTGACGCCCATGTGAAGTAATACTTGTAGACCGGCGCCTTCTGCTGCGATTTGCGCTCGGCTTCGGTGAGCACCGCGCCGGCGAAGCCGTCGGACGCGATGATCTGCGAGAGCTCGACGTTGCTGGCGTTCGGCCGGCCTTTGCGGTAAACCGCGATCAGGTGATCCACTTCGGGATCATTGGCGCGCGTGGCCTGTTTCACCGCGGCATGCAGCCCGGCATCATCAATCGGATTGAAATTAGTTTGCGGGAAGAAGTTGATCTCGAATTCCGTGTTGCCAATCAGCAACGGAATATCGGCCGAGATTTCGGGCGCGGTGGGATCGAACGGGCCGCCCGGCAGTGTCTTGGCGTCGACCACGGGCGCGAGGCGAAGTCCGGGAGTCGAGAGCGTCGCGGACACCAACTGCTCCATCGGAACTTTCTGCAATTCCTCCACGCTATTGACGTTCAGTTTCGACATCAGCATCTGGGCCGATTTGGTGGCATCGGCAGCCGAAACGCCGCGCAGATTCGCGCCGCTCTGCACGATAGCGCGGTGAAACAAACCCTTGGCGGGAGGCATCGCCAGCAGGGTGCTGACCTTCCCAGCCCCGCCGGACTGGCCGAAGATGGTGGCATTTTTCGGATCGCCGCCGAAATTCGAGATATTGTCGCGGACCCATTCGAGCGCGGCAACGATATCGAGCATGCCGACGTTGCTCGCCTGCGCGAATTTCGCGCCGCCCAGATCCGCCAGGTAGAGGAAGCCGAACGAATTCAGACGATGGTTGACCGTCACGGTGACCACTTCATGCTTCCGCGCCATGTTGGCGCCGTCGTACATGCTGTAGCTGCCGGAGCCGCTGGCGAAGCCTCCGCCGTGCAGCCACACCATGACCGGGCGTTTCCCTTTGAGACTGCTGGTCCAGACGTTCAGGTGCAGGCAATCTTCGCTGATCCCCTGCTTGGGAATGGTGGCGGCGACTTCGGGAATTTCCGTGTGCGGACCTTGCGGCGCTTCCGGCCCCCATTCAACTGTGTCCTTGACGCCGGTCCAGGCCTCGGGCTTGGCGGGCGGCTGGAAGCGCCGCTCTCCGGCGGTAGATGCGCCATAGGAGATGCCCTTGAACGCATATACCCGGTCGATCATCAGCCCGCGGATCTTACCCGCCGTGGTAGAGACTGGCGGCGTGGCCGAGGTCGCCTTGGCCATCACGTTTTGCACCGCTCCCGCTAGTGTGGCGCCGCCGAACGTGGCCCCGCGGAAAAACGCGCGCCGGTCCATTTGTTTGCTCATAGCCCCTCCCGTTTGGTGGTGAAAGATGTCCGAATCGGCTTTCATTTTACACCTTGGCCCGTACGCACGACTGTGTATGCGACATTACCATTCTGCAAAACATACAGAAAAAGATAGCGGAGAATTCCGGAGGCGCCCCTTTATACTGGCCGGTGATTCCCATTTCTGTGTCGGTAAAGGAGCCGTCGATTTGACGAGTCCCCGGCTGTACGGGCCGTTTCAGCTCAACGAAAAAGGGCTCGACTCGAATCTGCAGTCCAAATCGCCCGGTGTTTATGCGCTGGGAACGACCAAAAACAATCTGTTCATCGTGCGCTATGTCGGCCGTGCCGACGCGGATTTGAAGTCGGGCCTCAAACCTCACATCTCCGGCCCGTATGCGCAGTTCAAATTCACCTACGCCCTCTCTCCGCGCGATGCCTTTCTGAAGCAATGTGAGCTTTATCACGATTATGTCGGGCTGGACAACAAGCGCCACCCCTCCCCGCCGCGCGGAGTCGATCTGGTGTGTCCGCGTTGCCAGGTCACGGGCGGGAGCGATCGAGTGCTCCGGACGAGCCGCTAGTCCGGTCGCTCTGCCTCGATCGGCCCTGAATATATTCATTGACAATATATCCACAGTGGCTATAATCAACCCATGGCCGAAATGCCCGATTCCTTCCTCCCATTGCCGGCTGCGGCGTTTCATATCCTGATGGCGCTGGCCGAGGAGGATCGGCATGGCTATGCCATAATCCAGGACGTGGCCGCCCGCACGGGCGGCGAGCTCAAGCTGAGCGCCGGCACGCTCTACCGGTCCATCCAGCGGATGCTCGAGCAAGGGCTGATCGTCGAAACCGACGAGCGCCCCGACCCGGAGCTCGATGACGAACGCCGCCGCTATTACCGGATCACCGCGCTGGGAGCCGCGGTGGCGCGGGCGGAGGCGCGGCGACTGGTGGAACTGGTCAAACTGGCGCGAGCCTGCGGCTTTGCGCCGGGGAGGGCCTGATGCGATTCTACCGGGCGCTGCTCCATTTGTATCCCGCGTCCTTTCGCACCGAATATGGCGCCGAGATGCGCGCGATCTTTGCGCGGAAACATCGCGAGGTCGCGGGCGCCATCGGCTGGCTGTGGTTGTGGATCGGCACCCTGGCCGAGACCTCAACCAACGCCGCTGCCGTTCACGCCGACATCTTACGTCAGGACCTGCGCGTCACAGCCCGTGGTTTGCGCCGTGCGCCCGGTTTTGCGTTCACCGCGATCGTAGTGCTGGCCTTGGGCGTCGGCGCCAACACGGCGGCATTTTCGATCGCCGACCACGTGCTGGTGCGGCCGCTGCCGTTTCGCGACCCACAACGCCTGGTGAAGCTATGGGAAAGCGTTCCCGGATACAATCGCCTCGAGCTATCGCCGCCCAACTTCCACGACTGGCAAACGATGAGCACGTCGTTTGAAGGGATGGCGGCAATTCGCGGCGACTCCGTGGTCTTCCTCGGAAACCCAGAGCCCGAGCGAATCGAAGGAGCAGCCGTCACTGCGGATTTGTTTCCGCTGCTTGGGGCGCAGCCCGTGCTCGGCCGTCTTCTCGCGCCCAATGACGATCGGGAGGCCGCGCCCGGCACCCTGGTCCTCAGCGAGGGCCTGTGGAAGACGCGCTTCGGCGGTGACCCCATGATAGTGGGACGTACGGTGAGGCTGGATAGCGGCTTGTATACCGTCATTGGCGTCATGCCCGGCGGGTTCCACTTTCCCAGCCGTGACGCACAATTCTGGACGCCCATGCGGTTTGCGGCACGCGATTTTGACGACCGGGACAACAATTTTCTGCAGGCGGTAGCACGGCTCAAACCCGGCGTTTCCCTGGCGGCAGCGCGTGCGGAAATGCGCCTGGTGGCATCGCAACTGGAACGGGAGTATCCCAAGGAAAACCAGCACACTGGCGCCAACGTGCTGCTGCTGCGCGACGAGATCTCCGAACAATCGCGGCTGCTGCTCCTCGCGTTGTGCGGCGCTGCGTTGTGCGTGCTATTGATTGCCTGCGCGAACCTGGCGAATCTGCAAATCGCACGTGCGTTGATGCGGCAGAAGGAACTGGCCGTGCGGACGGCGCTCGGCGCGGGCCGCGAACGCCTCGTCCGGCAATTGCTGACCGAGGGCCTGGTTCTGACGCTCCTCGGCGGGCTGCTCGGCGCGATCCTCGGAATCTTCGCGCTGCCGGAGCTGGTGCGCCTGGTTCCCGATGCGCTTCCGGTCGCGGCGGCACCGTCGCTCGACCTCCGCATCTTCGCGCTGGCCGCCCTCCTGACGGCCGCGACCGGCATCGGGGTCGGCGTGATTCCAGCGTTTCGCGTGTGCCGGCGCACCGACTTGACCGCATTGCATCAGGGAGCCCGCGCCGGCGGCGGCCGGACCGAGCGCCTGCGGTCGGCACTGGTGGCGGCCGAAATCGCGGCCACCGTCATTTTGCTCGCCGGCTCCGGCCTGTTCTTGCGGGCACTGTACCGCCTGCAGGCGGTGGACCCCGGTTTCCGTTCCGAAGGCGTCCTCACGCTACGGACCGCGCTCGCGATGCCGAAATATGAAAAGACCGCCAGCCGGACGACATTTTACCGGCGGGTGCTTTCGGACGTTCGCGCGCTGCCGGGCGTCTCCAGCGCCGCCTACATCAGCTTTCTTCCGCTTCGCATGCGTGGCGGGGTCTTTCCGGTTTCGGTAGCGGGGCGCGTGGAAACTCGTTCGGCGGCCGACAGCGTCTTCCTGCGGTTTATCACACCGGAGTACTTCCAGACCATGCGGATTCCGTTTCTGCAGGGACGCACTGTCAGCGAGTCCGATTCTGCCGACCGGCGGTTTGTTGCCGTGGTGAGCGCATCGTTCGTGCGGCGTTACTGGGCAAACCAAAATCCGCTCGGCAAGCACTTTCAATTCGCATTTCACGACCGGCAGGTAGTCGGAGTGGTGGGCGACATCCTGACCCGTGGACTCGATCGGTCGAGCGAGCCGCAAGTGTACCTTCCCTATCAGCAGGCCGAGGACGGCGAAGTGGTCTGGTACGCGCCCAAGGATCTGGCGGTCCGTTCCTCGCGAAATCCAGCAGAATTGGTGACGGCAATCCGCCGGATTATCGCCCAGGCGGACCCGGAACAGCCCGTCGACAACGTCCGCCTGCTCTCCGATATCGTAGGTGCCGAGACATCTCCGCGGGCGCTTCAGCTAAACGTGCTGGCGGCATTCGCGGCGTTGGCGTTCCTGCTCGCCGCGGTCGGCATCCACGGAGTTCTCTCATTCGCCGTCTCGCAACGGGCGCGCGAGATCGGCGTGCGGGTGGCGCTCGGCGCTCGGCGGGGCGCCATCATCGCGATGGTGCTGCGGCGGGGTCTGCTCGTAACCTGCGCCGGCATCGTACCCGGGCTCGCGCTGGCATATGCCGCGGCGCGGGCCATGCAATCGCTGCTGGCGGGCATCAACCCGGGCGATGGCGGGACATTCGCCGCAGCCGCCGCGCTGTGCCTCATCATGACACTGGCGGGCAGCTTGTGGCCGGCGGTGCGCGCGCTCAGCGTCGATCCGATCACGGTGATGCGCAGCGAATAACTCCGTCAAAAGCGGAGCGGCGTGCGGAACACCGTTACAGCGAAGAAATATAGTTCCGCGTCGAGCGCGCGCTTGATGGTCGCGGCCTTGCGGAAACCATGCTGCTCGCCGGCGAACAGGAAATAGGCGGTCGGGATGTTCTTCGCTCGGAGCGCTTCCACCATCCGCTCCGTCTGGTTTGGCGGGACCACGCGGTCTTCATCGCCCTGAAAGAAAATCACCGGCACCGAGAGACGCTCCGCATGTGCCACCGGCGAGCGCTCCCGGTATCGCTCCGCGCATTCCGGATAAGGGCCGACCAGTGAATGGTTGTAGCGCGATTCGAACTTGTGTGTGTCCAGCTCGAGCGCGGCCAGGTCGCTGATGCCGTAGTGGCTGGCGCCGGCGCGGAAATAGTCATGAAACGTGAGAGCCGCGAGCACCGTGTAGCCGCCCGCGCTGCCGCCGCTGATCACCGAGCGGGCACCGTCCACCCGGCCTTGTGAGGCGAGAAAGCGGGCGCCGTTCGCGCAGTCTTCGACATCCACGATGCCCCAGTTGCCTTCCAGACGTCGCCGGTATTCGCGCCCGTAGCCGGTGCTGCCGCCGTAATTGACGTCGAGCACCGCGATGCCGCGGCTGGTCCAATATTGAATTCGCAGATCGAGCGTGCTGGAGGCGGCCGTGGTCGGCCCGCCGTGGCATTTCACGAGGAGAGGCGGCCTCTCCGATTCCGGAGCGCGGTATTCGGGATTGTAAGCGGGATAGTAGAGCCCAAACGCGGTTCGGTTTCGGCCGGTCGGAAACTCGACCGGCTCGGGACGAGTGAAGTACCGGTTCAGTTCGGGATCGTCGGCGATTGACGTCGCCTTCTTGAGGACTTCGATAGCTCCGGAAGTGAGATCGAGGCTCGCGATACCCGGCGGCGCGACTGGCGAGCCCGCGCGGAAGACGACGCGGTCTCCCGCGGCGCGGACGGAGTAGAAATCAGTGTATGGCGTTTCGATCGGCGTGAGTGTGCCGGAATTAAGATCGAGCGCGGCGAGGTGTCCGATTCCTTGCGATGAGTAAGAGCAGACCAGCCGGCTCGGACCGGCAAGCGCGTAGGCGGACATGCCGAGGACCCATTGCGCGCTTCCAAATTCGGCCTGCATCGGCGCGAGCGGCTGTGCGGTGGAAAGCTCCAACTCGCGGCGGTACAGATTCCACCAGCCGGTGCGATCGGATATGAAAAAGAGCGCGGAGTTGTCGGGCGCCCACTCGGGTTGGAAGATGGATTCATCCGGTCCGCCCGCGAGAACCAACGGCTCGGCCGGAGCGGCGCCGCTTTCGTCCAATGCGACCACATAGAGCGTAGTGCCGTCCCACGGCATGCGGGGATGATCCCACGCCAGGTACGCGAGCCAGCGGCCGTCGGGAGAGAGACGCGGAGAGGAGTAGAAATCGTGCCCCGAGGCCAGCACACGGGCGGCATGCGCCGGAGGGCCCGAGGCATCGACACCGACAATGGTGTTGACCGGCTCACGCGACGTGTCGGTGTGATCCTCGCGAACCCCGATCCAGAGGCCGCGCCGCCGGTCGATCAAACCATCTCCGTAGCGCCACGCGCCTTCGGGCGTGAGCGGAACCGGCTGCGCGGCGCCGCGATCGAGACGATAGAGCCGGCGGTCGGCATCGTGCGAAAAATAGAGCGTGCCACCGGCGACCGTCCACGCGCCGCCGCCGTATTCATGAATGCGGGTTCGGACGTTGAAGGGCGCCGGAGTGACATCTTCGGTCGCGCGGTTCGGCGATCGGCGCACGACGACGCTGCGGCCCTCTTCTTGCGGGCGCGATTCGAGCCAGTAGACATCAGCGCCATCGATCCGAACTTCGGAAAGCCCGATGGATTGCGAAACAATGAGGTCGGAGGTGATCGGGGATTGCCAGGAAGCGTAAGGGGCAACGGGCATCACTCGCAGTTTGACATGGATCGGCGGCCATTCCCACAGACTTGCTACCCTGGTAAGCAGAATGAAGCGCAGAACCTTCTTCCAATCGGCGGCGCTTCCGGCGGCGGGGATGCTGGGCGCGGCGCCCGCTCCGTCGCTTGAATCCCGCATCGTGCGGCTCAATCTGCAGCACACCTGGACCACCACCATGTCGTCCAGCGAGTATCGCG
>Ga0335078_10011925_pt1 | contig 12895 bp, 10 predicted proteins | sample Lox_Sample_32_FD_206711 | JGI IMG/M metagenome (GOLD analysis project Ga0335078, IMG submission 206711) | Soil microbial communities from Loxahatchee National Wildlife Refuge, Florida, United States - Lox_Sample_3.2 | ecosystem: Environmental > Terrestrial > Soil > Wetlands | place: USA... | reverse complement strand
CGCTGGTCCGCGACTTGTGAGTTCATGAACCGCACTGGGGATTCGGACGCGACAAGGGCTTCGTTCATTGCGATCCGCGCTGCGAGGGCTTCGTCGGGATCCCCGGTCTCGTGCGGCGCATAATGGTCGGTCAAATAGCTGTTGCGCAAAATCGTAGTTAGCCATGCCTTGGCATTAGTTTCTTCATTGAAGGAGCCAATCGACGCCGAGGCTTTCTCAAGCGTCTCCTGAACCAAGGCGTCGGCTCGGCTGCGGTCGCCGCACAGCCAGACCGCGAAAGCGCGCAGAGACGGAACGGCGGATGCGATCGCCGCCTCGAGGGCCTCCGCGTCGGACCAATTACGCATACTGTCATCCATCAATGCATCTCTCCCCGAGGAGCCTCATTGTTGACCGAAGGCCGGGCCGGCGCTTCGGTAAAGGAGGCGCTCGATCAAAGAGCCCCGCCCGCGCCAAAAAGAGCGTCGGGCGGGGAAGTTCGTGGAACCTCACGCGAGAAGAGATCGACAGCGTGAAGCGCCCAACGCCGGGGAGAACGGCGTCTCATCCAGGCGCCCGGGGGGAGGAGGAAACCCGGACGCCAAGCTCTCATCTCCAGCGTCTCACGACAGCCGCTTCGGTCTCGGGGCCGCCGGCTCGCGCACTCGCCTGACGCCAAAGCAGCCAAATGTGCGCTGGGTGATGGGCCGTCCGGCGCTCTCGACGCCGCACCAGCCGAAGGTTTGATTAACGCTCATAGTCTAAGTCCTCTCAAGGCTCACAGACCTCGTTTGCCGCGAACTTCGCTCGCGGCTCGCGCGTGCAGATGCGCGACCTCTCTGGTCTTCCGGCGCGTAGACGCGGCTGTCCCTATCGAGAAGGAACAACAGGGGGCTGGGGGAGCGCCTGAGGCACTGGTGCAGCGCGCGCGGCAGACCGCCGCTCAAACTCCTCTAGGGTCGGCCCCTTGGCGTTGCCTGAGCAACGCCGGGCGCTCTTGGAGGAGAGGCCTAGAATTGGAAGGTCGGAGGACCGCGCGGCGAGAGCGGCTCAAGTTCCGGCGGCGCTCGCGCAGCAACCTGATTCTTACGGCTCGCCGAAAGTTTGACATCCGCCGGAGGCATCAGGCGATCGCCGACGTCCTCTTGAGCAGCCAGTCCCACGACGGCACTATGGAGAATGCAGCAAAAGCCATGCACATGGCTGTGCCCGCCGGGAGCGAGCGGATAATGTTCCGTCGTCTGGCTGCTCGTGGATGTCGCGCAATTTCGCGAGAAAGCGGCTTCCTTGGAAGGCGCAGCCCAGGCGACCGCCACTCCGGTCAGGAGCACCTGGACGCAGAACACACACGCGAGAAGCAGCGCCACGAAGGCCTTTTTCCTCGCAAGATCAGCGCGACCGCACCTGAGCACGCCCACTCTCCGTTAGGGGATATCGAATGCTTGGCTAGCGCGCCGAGGCAGGCCTCAATACGACAAATCCCAAAAATGTTCATACGACGATTTCTTGAGGTGCGCAACACATTCCTTCGCTGCGCCATCGAGAGCATGCAAAGTCGTGGGGCCTCATTATGCTCCAAGGCGCGCTGAGTAGCTTTCATGGTCTGGTTGGAAATCTGGGTAGAGCCGCCTGAATGAGCCGGCGAGCGTTTTGTTGAGAACGGCAACACGCACGTCGAGGAAAGGCTGCACGGTCCATCTGTTCCATCTCATCTGTTGTTTCTTGATCATGCGTTTTGAGAGGATTTCGTTGACGGCGCTTTCGACGAAGGCCGTTGAAATCGGCAGCTGATCGTGGCGCCGTCGTCCGTAGTTCACGAGGGCGAGTCGATTGGCGTAAAGATATTCAATCAGATCGTTGATGTGCCGCCGGGCTCCGGCGGCGCCTCTGATGTCCCTGACATGAGGGGCGTCAAACCAATGGCTCAGGCGAGCCAAGCGCCCGAGACATGCGCTCGAACGGCCGTGCCAAAGTTTCCATTTGGAGCTCTCCGATTCGCGGATCGGATTGACCGCGGAGATAGTCGCTGGATGTGCCGGCGCCCATGCCGCGCGACGCCTGCAAGGCGTGCTCGAAACGCATGGCGATGTGAAACCAGTCGAGGACAAGAGTCGCGTTTGGCATGACCCGACGCTGCAACTTCCGCAGTCCGGGATCGCCATCGCACAGCACCGTCGCCGGCGTGCCGAGACGGACGCCGGCACTCACAACCGCGTTGGCAAATTCGCTCACAGAATTTCCGTTGCGGGCAAAGGCAAAGCGATGCTGAGTTCCATCGAGATTGAGCACCTTGCCCGCGATCACTTCGAAATTACGTTCAGGGCGACGATGCCGGCTGCGCAGATAGCCTCCGTCAAAGCCAATCACAACGGAAGGAGTCACCGCGTCAATGTCGGGACCTGCGGTTCCCTCGGGAGGCAGCCGCGCGATCTTCTCGCCGATGCGGCGGGTTCGATTGCGCACAGTGCCGGCGTTGATGGCGCCGCCCACGGGCAGCAGTTCCGCAAGCAGGTCGGCAACCTTCGCAAAAGGTGCGAGCGCGGCGAATTTGGCGGTGACATAGGCGAGGCGAGCTCGGGGGCCAGGCCGCCCTCGAGCGTCAACGCTGAAAAACTTCTGGGCTTCTCTAATATTTCACGGCATCGACAGCTCGCAAAGCGACGAACTCGAAGTGGGACGTCGCCGAAGAGAGATCGAAACGTGACGGATCGGTATCCCTTGCTGGACAAGGCCGATCCGCAATGCGTGCAGCACCGAAAGCGCTCGCCCATCGTCGCCGCCTGTGCGCGGACCATTTCGCTTTGGATAGCAGCGATTAGGCGCTTCCCCTCGGCAAGCGACAGGCCAAGGGTTTCGGGAACAGCGAAATCGTCTCTTTCGATCCGGGCCACCTCGACTTCGGTCTCCGCCGCTTCGTCACCAAAGTCAGCGATGAACTTCAATCGCCAAGCCAGCTTTTGCATAGGCTCCCCCTTCCCAAAATGGCGATCTTAGCCCTCGAAAATCTAAACACCCTCACGATCTTGCATGCTCTCGATTCGGAATCGAATATTCTGAAGCCACGATGCCTCCTGACAACTGTGCCCTTCGCAAGGGCGGCCAGAGGCCCACGTTCCTGAAGGGCGCTCGCTCTAATTCGCGCACGCTTTATCGAAATCGTTCACTACGATCCGGCCGCCCGAAATGACGAGAGCAGGATATTCCAGAAGCTTGAACTTCTCGAACGGATTGCCGCGCACCGCGATGATGTCGGCGGGGGCGCCGACGCTCAGCGTGCCGAGCGGCGCCATCCCAAGCTCCTCGCCGGCTTTCGAGGTGGCGGCGCGAAACACATCGACTGCGGACATGCCCGCAACATGGTGCATCAGCTGCAGCTCCTGCGCATCTATTCCCCAGGGAATGTCCGTATGAGCGATTTCGGCCCCATAGAGAAACGTGGCGCCGGCTTTTGCAAGACGCGCGGCGTTGGAATAGATGCCGGAGCAATGCGACATCGTGTCTAGCGTCGTCACCACTTTGACCTTTTGTCTCACGGTTTTTTCGATCAACTCGTCGCTGATCTCGGAACAAGGGATGTGCGCCCATTCGTCGACTCCAGCTGCGAGCGCGAGCGCCACGCCCTGACTTTCGCCGACATGCGCGGTGACGCGCTTGCCTAGCCGATGCGCCTCGGCGACGATAGCGGAGACGACCTCCGGTGAAGACATTGGCCACGGCGGGCGAACTGCTGCCTCATGGCTCATGCTCCAAGGCGCACCGCGTTCTCCACCGGGGTCGAGCGCGATCTTGATGATCGTCGCGCCTCCTTCGACAAACTTGGTGACGAGCTGTCGCGCCTCCTCGGGCGATTGCGCCGTCTCGGCGATGTATCCCTTGCCGAACACGGAAATGGGATATCCGTGCTGGACCGTGATGATCGGTCCGGCCGTCAGCAAGCGCAATTCTCCACGCCCGCCTGAGGGCGGAAGCAGCGGCCCGCCGACGTCCCGGACGGTGGTGACGCCATGGCGCAGGACGATGTCGCGCGGAACCTTCTGGAAAGCGAGGTGCGCATGGAGCTCGATGAACCCAGGCATGACGGTCGAGTCGCCGAGGTCCATTTCGCGGTCGGCTCGGCCGACGAACTCGCCCGCCGATCCGACGGCGACGATTTCGCTCCCCGCGATCAACACAGCGCCGTCATTTTGAAGCTGCTGGCCGTCGAAGACCTTGGCAGCGCGGATGAGCAAGGTCGGCGCTTGCGCCGGACCGTCATTTGGAAGCGCCGCTGCGAGGGAGTCTCCGATGCCGCTCGCGGCCGCTAGGCCTCCGAAAACGGCCGAGATCCGAAGGAGACGAAATGCGTGCACGGCGGGCAGGGGCATGCGGCTCAGATTGTTCATTTTTGCCGAGGACTCCCCAGACGGACAAGGGCGAGGACGAATGCGAGCGCACTGCCCGACAGCGCGACGAAGATGAGCCCGCTCCAGGCGGCGGAGGCGCCGAAAGTGGTGTTGAAGATCGCGCCAAACGCTGGAGCCCCCAGCGCAAATCCGCCGAAAAATGCGACCGAGAGCAATCCCGAGGCGCCGGTCGCGGTTCCGAAGGCGGGATCGAGCAAGAGCATGCCCATGGCGATCGCGTTCCTGGCGACGACGGTCAAGCCGACGCCCGCGGCGCCGGGCCACAATCACAAATGACTCGCTGCGTCCGCCTGCATCGTCAGGTGTAGAGCGGCGGCCGATATGGCGAGCAGCGCGCATTATGTGCCCCTTTCTGACCGCGGCGGCGAGCGGGCCGCGGCGATGTACACGCTGATTACGACGGCGAAGCTCAACGGCGTCGACCCGCAGGCCTGGCTCGCCGACGTGCCGGCGCGCATCAATAATCACAGGATCACCGACCTTGCCGCGCTACCGCCCTGGCGATGAGCGGCCGAACAACAGGTCTGCAAGCTCGCCGCCCGACTGGCGCCACGGCGGAAACATTCACCCTGCGCGGCTCACCGTAGGCTAACTTTTCACAAGCCCGAGCTGCTGGAGAGCCTCGTCCACCGCGCAAGGAGGTGGACGAGCTGCGCTTACTGTTCCACATAGATGCCCCGACGCCGCCACGAGAGTCTGGCGCCGGCTTTCTCCACTTTGGGCTTCAGAATCGCACCTTCACGCCCGTGAACACCGAGGCGCCATTGCCGGGATAGAAGGACTGCGGATTACCGGGCGTCCAGTCGTACAGACCCGTTGCGTTCGAATACGGCGGCCGAGCAGCGTTAGCGACGCTGATCACGTCGCTGACATAATGGACGTTGGCGAGATTGCGCGCATCCACATACCATTCGAAACCGTTGGGCAGCTTTATGCCCGCCTGCAGGCCAATCAGGACATAGCCGGGCGCCCTGAGAGTATTGGCGTAATCGACATAGGCGCCGACCGGAACCCAATCGATCTGCGGCGCGATGTACAGTCCTTCCTTCGTGTTATAGCTGACCGTGGTGCGCAGCACATGGCGCGGGATCGCCGGAAGCCAGTTGTTTCCATAGGTCGGGTCGCCCTTGAAGGCGTAGAGGTTCATGTTCCAGATCTGGGCGACCTTCACGACGTCGCCCGCGCCTTCGCCCAGCAAGTCACGAAGAACCTCGACGCTGCCGCCCAACTCAACACCCTGATGCACGGTGTTTGGCGCGTTGCGCGTTACCGAGACGGTTCCGGAGGAGGGGCTGGTGTTGAACTTCAGCAGTTCGTCCCAGATGTTGGCGTAGTAGTAGGTGATATCCCAAGCGAAACGGTCGTATTTGCCCCGAGAGCCGATCTCCCCCGTCCAGGCTTTTTGCGCCTTGAGATTGTTCATCTGGAAACCGAGTTGACCCTCGGAATTCGGGAGCCATGGCGGCTGCGGAGGGAAAATTGTCTGCGTCAGGTCGAGCAAGTCTGGCACGTCGCGCGACATCGTAACGTCTGAGAAGAGCTGAATATCGGGGGCCGCCTGCAGCATCAGGCCGAATTTCGGCATCACGCCATGGTAGGTCTTAGACGCGTTTCCGGGCAGTGGCTCGAAGGGAATGCCGCCCAGCGCCGCCGTGCCGCGCTGATCGCTGATGTATTTCAACCCCACCATCGCGATGAGATTGTCGATCACATGAAATCTGTCCTCGCCATAGAATTCGGTATTGAAGGCGTCGATCGCATTGTTGCGCAGCGCCGGACTCTGGCCAACCGGGACAAAGGGAACGAGCGGGCAGTTCTGCGCGATCGCATAATTGAAGAAGCCGCAGGCGTTGTTCCCGTTGTTGAACCCGAACTGCGACAGAGAGTTCCACGACCATGCCGGGAAGCCGGCGCCGATGACGCTGCCGAAAGGCGGGAGGCCGAAGGAATTGAACAGCGTGGGACGATCCGCCAAGCCATAAGGGTTGGCGATCGCGCCGTTGAAATTCGTCCACCACTTGTCGCCGCCGTTCTCGCTCCAGAAGCGCGCGCCGGCGATCAGTTCATTCTTGTGTCCAAGCACGTCCTGGTTTGACGTGAAGCGCGGGGTGACTCCCCAGTTCGCCGTGTTCTGCTGAATGATGACGAAGACAGGGTGATACAGATACTGCCCGATGTACCAGCTGTTGATGTCGAACTGGCCGATGTCCGTGTTGTAGGACGTCTTGTTGGCGACGCGCCAGTTCTGCTGATAGCGGCCCTGATTGCCGCTGAAGCCGTAGTCGCCGGACGCGGGATTGATGTAGTTGTTGTAAAACGTGCCGAAACTTTCGACGAAAGGCGGCAACGTGAGCTGCGGATCGGCGTAGACCTCGCCCAGGGTCAGCGTGCCGGGCAACTGCTGGTGCGTGTTGTAATAGCCGTAGTACATGCGGGTTTCGAGGTCGTTCGAGAACCGGTATCCCGCATTGCCGTTTATGAGCGAGTAATCCGAGAGTTCATGGCCGCGAAAGCCCTTTGCATGCATGAAGGAGCCGTTGAGGAGAACATCGAAGTCGCCGATGATTCGGGAGGCCTGCGCCTGACCGCGGATCGTGTCGAAGCTTCCGCCCTCGAGATTGAGATAGTTTGGCGAGAGCGCGGTGTAGGCCGTGGGAGAAACGAAATTGATGGCGCCGCCGAGAGTCGACGAGCCATAGGCCAATCCGTTGCCGCCCTTATAGACCTCGATGGCTCGATAATAGTGAGGATCGATCGAATAGGTGTCGCCGGCGCCGTCGGCGAAGGTCATCGGAATGCCGTCCTGCAGGAGCTCCAGACCTCGATTGTGGTAGTCACGCGTCAGATTGGATCCGCGCACCGAGAGGCGGAGTTCCTGACCATATCGCGACTCCGCGAAGACGCCGGGCGTATCCTTCAGCGCGTCGCGCAGATCCGAGATGTAGCGCGTCTGCTGCTCCGGCGTGTTGGAATCGACAAAGCCGACAGAACCCACGTTGCGCTTGAGATCGGCGCGCAGAGTGGAAATGGCGGGCGCCACCAGCGAGCCGCCGCCGGGAGTGAACAACGCCGGTTCGGACGGGTTGGCTTGTCCCACACCCGCCGAAGGCGCTGCAGGGCCGGGGTGGGGTCTGCTGGACGCAGCGACGCGCGGCCCGCCGGACACGCGAGCGGACGAGCTTCGCGCGTGTTCGATGGTTCGGTGCTTCTGGTTGCCAATCTGGATTGTCGGCAATTGTTGCTGGGCTTCAGCCGCTGTCGCAAGAGCGAGCAGGATCGTTGCACCGCTGACGCAGCGCAAAATGGTGTGCTTCGACATGTGAGTCTCCCGATGCGACCGAAAGGCCGCTGCATTGATCGAGCGAATGGGTAGGTGTGCCCGGAGGGCGCGATCAGGAGACGAAAGGAGGCGCGCGCGAGGACCAGGCGCCGCCCGAGCCGAGCGGCGCGCGCGAAGGCGCGATTGTCGCCACACTCAGCCGCAGGAGACGGAGCTCCCGCGGGGGCTTCAAGGTCTCGCTCAGCGGCGAGGAGGCACCCAGGAGAGGCGAACGATAATCCGCCTGCCCGCAGCAGACGACGCAGCAAAGGCCGGGGTTGTGCGAGGGCCTGTGCTCACCGCTGCCCTTCGAGTCGCAACCGGGGGCAAAGATTTGACCCTGCTCTTTGCCAAAATTTCCCGAAGCCGAGACGCGGGTCGAACCGAAGAGGGAGAGGCAAAGAAAAGCCGCGGCGAGAAAAAGGATCAACGGGCGAAGCGCTCGCCCACCGATCTTCGCTCTCATATTCGCCCAATACAGGCTCATGCCGCCGCCTGCCTCGTTTCTCGCATCAACGCGGAGATTCGCCCTAGAGGGCGTTTTGCAATTTGGTAACTGACCAAAAACTGGCTCGCAAGAATAAAAGCGCCCAGAACGGCGTCACGATTAATTTTTTTCTCAACTGTTGCAGGAATGTCACTGTCAGCGACAAAGTTCCAAAGTGCGAGCGTCGTCGACTTATGCCAATGCAGCAGGCGAAGGCGTAGAGCTGCAGCTCCGGCATCATTCTCGACGAGTCATTGCGGCACTCGATGATGCGGGTCGCTCGGGAGGCGATCGCCGGCTGAATCCATCTCAACAACTCTCTCGAAGCGAGCGATATTTTCCAGCGCCTCGCGAGAAAGCGCGCGTTCGGCTTCGGCAAGCTTCTTCTCCAGCAACATGGCTTGCGGCATTGGAAGGCCGAGCTTCGCCAGCGCGTCGGCTCTCTTAAGCGCGTCACCGGCGCAAAGGGCGATGCTCCATTTTCCGTCCTTGCGACGCAAAAAGGCCCGCCCGGCGAATTCGCCCTGGCTCCAATCGGCGATGGCCGAGTCGCTTTCGACCGCCATCGCATCGAGCTGGAGTGGCGCCGAGGGCTTGTCATATTCGCGTGCGAGCAGTTCCCGCACGGCGGCGAGGTCTTTCGACTCGTCGGCCTTGGTCCCGCTCGTCAGCAGCGCGCCCATGAACATGATCGCGAAGGGAAAATGTAATCTATCCATATTAAGCGCCCCGCTTCGGCTCAATTAATTGGTAACCTACCAATCTTTCTACGGCAAGCCCGGGACCAAAGCGAATGGGATCGGCCTCGCCCCGATCCGCGCGTGGTGGGCGGCCCCGCTTTTTGTTACTAATAGTTAGCTGCACAGATGCCGCGCAGTGGGGGCGAGAAAGATTGAAATCAGAAAATATTCTACGGCAGCGCATTCTCGACGCCGCGCTGGATATTATCGAAGAGCAAGGGATTGCCGCGCTGACGCAGCCGAAGGTCGCCAAGGCAGCGGGGGTAAGGCAGTCGCATCTGACCTATTATTTTCCGAGGAAAGCCGATCTTTACGTCGCGCTGCTCGAGGCCTCACACGCGCGAGCTACGAGGAAAGAGAAGCCTTCGGCAGGAGTTCTGGCGTCGCGCGACTGGGCGGACGACATCGCCGCGCTGGTTCTCGATCGGCGCCGCATGCAGTTTTTCCTTGGAATCATGCTCGCGGCGAGCGAAGAGCCGGATTTGACGCGGATCGTGGCCGATCACATGCAGATGCTGCCCAAAAAACTTGCGACAATCTTCGGCCGCGACGAGGCCGACCCGGCCGTGCTGGCCTTTGTCGACCAGCTGCGTGGCCTGGGCCTGCGCGCTCTGGTGCAAGGTGAGGGCCTAAGCGAGGAAGCGCCGGATCTCGCGGAGCTCGCGCAGCGCAATGGGCTTGAAGCGCCGCGCGAACGCTGAGCTGACGAAAAGTTCTCGCAGCGCTTCAGGCTGGTTCGGTCTTCAGTAGGCGGCCACCCGCAAGCGCTCGCGGTGTGGGGGATTCGTCGTCTTCGCCCTTGGACATCGGCACCGTACAACAAAGCGCTTCGCCGCCCTACTTTGATTCACCCCCCGCTTGGCGACGATGGTCGCGATAGGCGCAAGACCAGGCGCGGCAAGGTGCGCCGGCGCTGGTGACCGGGCGACGAAGAGTGGCGCTACAACTCCGGCTTGTCAAACGAGTCCGATTGGAGGAAGTTCTCATCCGAACCCGTGAGTATCCGATAAATCCCGGCTTTCGCCTCGAAGGATCTTCTATGAGTTTCGTTACGCGCGCCATGCCCGGCGTCCCGGAACCCGTCGCTTTTGGCGCCGCCTATCGCACCGTCTGGCGCTGGCACTTTTACGCGGGGCTCTACTGCCTTCCGTTCATCGTCGTATTAAGCCTTTCGGGCGCGGTCTATCTGTTCAAGCCGCAGATTGACGCCTTTCTCGATCGCAGGTTCGATCACCTCGCCCTTTTGGAGCGGGTCAAGCCGCTCGATGCGCAGGTCGCGGCGGCGCTTAAAGCCAATCCCGGCTCCCGGCTCAAGGCCCTGCAATATCGTGAGGACCCGAGCGACGCCGCGCGGGTGATCCTGATGACGAGCGAGGGCCGCGAGCTGCGCGCGCTCGTGCGCCCGGACACGCTGGAGGTCGTCGAGACGCAGGCGCAGAAGAGCCGGCTCACTCAGATCGTGCACGATCTGCACGGCGAGCTGCTGATCGGCGAGCCGGGCGCGATCGCCGTGGAGCTCGCCGGCGCGTGGGCCATCGTCATGGTCATCACGGGGCTTTATCTCTGGTGGCCGCGCGGGTTGGGGCTTGCTGGCGTGCTTTATCCGAGGCTCTCCGCCGGCGGGCGGACCCTGTTGCGCGATCTCCACGCCGTCACGGGCTTTTGGATGTCGTTCTTCGCGCTGTTCTTCCTTTTGACGGCGCTGCCTTGGACCAGGGTCTGGGGAGAGGATTTCAAGGCGTTCCGCGGCTTCATCGGGGCGCGTCAGGCGAAACAGGATTGGGAAAAATCGCCCGAGATAAAGCAGGACTGGACTACGGGGCCGGCGAGCGAGAGAGCGCAACGGTTACAGGCTTATCGCGAGGCGCCGCCCGCCCAGGATGAACATGCGGAGCATCGGATGTCTGGAGGCGTCCATCATGAACATGCTGCGACGCCGGTCGGCTTCGACCGGCTCGCGGCGCTCGCCGCCGAGCTCAATCTCGCCGATCCCGTCTATATCAAGCCGCCCTCGCCTAATCGGCCGAATTGGGTGGTCAAATCGGAAACGCAGAATCGCACGCTGGGGGCGACGATCGAATATGACCCGTCGAGCTTCGCCAAGGTGAAGGAAGAAACCTTCTGGGATCGCGCCGTGGTCGATCGCGTGGTCGGCATCGGCGTCGCTGCCCATGAGGGGCAGCTTTTCGGGTGGTTCAACCAGCTGCTCGGGCTCCTCACCGCCATCGGATACATGACGCTCGTGGTGACCTCGTTTTTGATGTGGTGGCGCAGACGGCCGATCGGATCGCTCGGCGCGCCGCCGGCCTTGGTCGAGCCGCCGCGGCTCGCGCCTTTCGTCATCGGCGTCGTCGTTCTGCTCGGCCTGTTCTTGCCGACGCTCGGCGTGTCTCTCCTCGGCGTGCTGGCCTTCGAGCAAATCGTGCGGCGCTTAGCGCCGCGCGCCGGCCGCTGGCTCGGGCTGACGCCGGAAAAGCGACAGATCGCTGCAGACGCAATTTGAACGCTGAGCGCGAATGCGGCTGCGCTCGACGTGAGCCGGCCGTTTCCGTCTCGCGAAGTGTTGCAAAATTGATACGCTGTAACAAATTCTGCACGTGGCCCCTTCCGAACCCTTGCGGGGACGCTAGAACGCTCTTAACGTCGACATAGGTACTTTCCCGGATCAAGGACTCACATGAGTCTGCGCTTCGGGCAGAGAGCCTCCCCCATTTTCATTGGTTGAGATGGTCGTTCGGTGTTCCGTGCCGCGCGCGTGGCGCATTGCGTCTCGCCGGGGCCGTCCGCACGCCTCTCGCATGAGCAGAGGGACAACGCTCCCGGGCTCAGAGGATCAATTGGGTCTGCGCCGGTTCCGAGCTCTGCTTCTCGTCTTGGCGATGGCGATTCAGGCAGCGTCGGCCGGAGGCGCCGTCGCCGCAATGGCGTCGGAGCACAGCGTCGCGTCGATTCACTGCTCGACAACTGATACGGAGAACGATGTCCCGCCGACTGGCAGCGGCGACCGCAGCCGGCACAACTGTTTTCACTGTCTGAGTTGCACCGATGGCGCCGCAGCGGGCTTCCCTCTCGATCACGCCGCGGCTTGGCGCGTCATGCGCGTCGAAACAACGATGCGCCTCGGCACGCCGGCCCAGTCGGCCTCTTTCCGCAGGCCTGTCGTCCGTGCGCAACAATCGCGCGCGCCGCCCGCGTAGTTTTCGGCGCCATTGATTCCGGCAGGTTGAACCGCTCACACGCCGCCTGCTTCGGACGAGACAGTCTCTAACGCACCGAGAATCCGATCGCCGGTACTCCGTACCGCACTGGCGACGCATGGCGTCCCGCCGGCGCGAGGAGCCGCGCGCATTCCTCACGAAATCTCCAAAAGGAATCGCACCATGCACCCGTCCCGCCTTGCCGCACTTCTGTGCGGCGTCTCCGCCTGCGCGCTCGCCACCGACGCGCTTATCACACCCGCAGTTTCGCAGAGCACCTTGCCAACCATCGACGTGCGGGCGCCGCGCAACCACGTCATCCACTCGAACCATCGCGGGGGCGGAAAACCGACGGGCGTCGCCGCTCGAAGCTCGGCGCCGCCCGCGTCTTCGGCCCGGCTCCGGCAGAGGCTCCAATTTCGGTGCCGGCGCCGGCGCCGGTCGCCGATGCGCTCGGCCATACGGACAAGCCCTTCAGCGGCTCCTTCGTTCCGGCGAGCGTCGCCCGCGTCGCGCCGACCGCTTCCATCACGCATCAGGAGATCACCACGACCGTCAACGCGATCACGTCGACCGACACGATCAAATATCTGCCCAGCATCGACTTGCGCTTGCGCTACGAGGGCGAGCAGAACCCGATGATCGGTTGGCGCACGGTCTCCCAGGATACGCCCGCGCAGTCGCTGGTCTATGTCGACGGCATATTGGTTTCGAATCTGCTCGGCAATTATTACTATTATCCGCCGGTGACGCAGCTCGTCACGCCGAAC
>Ga0335078_10011924_pt1 | contig 12896 bp, 13 predicted proteins | sample Lox_Sample_32_FD_206711 | JGI IMG/M metagenome (GOLD analysis project Ga0335078, IMG submission 206711) | Soil microbial communities from Loxahatchee National Wildlife Refuge, Florida, United States - Lox_Sample_3.2 | ecosystem: Environmental > Terrestrial > Soil > Wetlands | place: USA... | reverse complement strand
CGCTGATGAAGGAACACGGGTTTGCCGCATTCGGCCGCGAGCTCGAGTTGACGATGAAACGCCTCCCGTTGAGCTTCGCGCGGCGAGTAGTTGCGGTAGTAATCGAGACCGCACTCGCCAACCGCAACGACCTGCGGCTCACGCGCCAGCTGTCGCAGATCCGCGAGTCCTGCGGGAGTCAGCTGCGTCGCATGGTGGGGATGCACGCCCGCGGTCGCGAAAAGTGTTTGCGGATGTTGTCGGGACAGTGCAATCGCGGCGCGCGTGCTCGCGGCGCAGGAGCCGGTGACGATCATCTGCACGACGCCCGCCGCCGCAGCGCGCGCGATCACCGCGCCGCGGTCGCCGTCGTAGCTGTCGTGCGCCAGATTGACTCCGATGTCGATGAGTGGCGCCGGGGGCGAGAGGGCCGCCGCCCGCATCCGTGTGCTATCGTTGTCAGCCATGGTTGGAGCGCATTCTACCGTTCTCCTCGCGCTGCTCGCGGCGGCAACCGCGTTGGCGCCGCCGGCCGCCTCGGCCACGGCTGGCGCCGCCGTGCCGCACGCTCCTTGGATGCAGATCGAGCGCCGCATCGAAAACGGTTACTTTCAGCAGAACGCGCCTGGCTTGCAGGCGATGGCCCCCACCCTTGCGAGCGACCGGGGTCCCGCGCGCGGCGACGCTGATGAGCAATGGCGAAGCTATTACGCGGCGCTCCTCGCCTACCGGCTCGCGCTGCTTGCGAAGAATGACGAGACGCGGGCGTGGCCGTTCACCGAGCACTGCGTCGATCGGCTGAACCAGGCACTGCTCATCGACCCCGGCTCGGCGGAGGCGCTCGCGCTGCAGTCGGCGTGTCTCGCGGTGCAAAGCCGGCTCGATCCCTGGCGCTCGCCGCTCGCCGCGCCGCTCAGTCTCGCCCGGATCGACAAGGCGCTGAAGCTGGCGCCCGATAATCCGCGCGTCCTGTTGCTCGGGGCCGAAGGGGCCCGCGATCGTCCGCGGTTCTTCGGCGGCGACGACAAGGAGGCGTTCGCACTCCTGAAACGAGCCGTGGACGCATTCGAGGAGCCGGACGCGCGCACGCCGGGAGTGCCCGACTGGGGCGCCGCCGATGCTTTCACCGGCCTGGCGCGGGATTACCTGACTCGCGGCGATGCCATCGCCGCGCGCAATGTGCTCGAGCGGGCGCTGCTCGTCGCACCGGATTTCGGCCAGGCGCGGCGGCTGATGGCGGAAATCGTCTCGGGCTGAAGCGCCTCAGGTTCGGGCCGAGGGGAGGGGTCGATGAGTGGACTTCCACAACCGCTCGAGCGGCCGCCGGCTGGCGATCTCGGCGTGCGTGTGCTCTACATGCTGCTCTTCGCGGTGGTTTTCTGGATCGTCAGTTGGACCCTCGCGGTGACCGCGGTCGCACAGCTGCTGGTGCGGCTGTTCTCCGGCCGTGTCAGTCCGGAGTTGGCGCGTTTCGGCGGTGGCCTCGCGCGCTATACTAAGCAGATCGTCGAATACCTGACCTTCGTCACCGATCGGGTGCCGTATCCGGTAGGGGAATTCCCGGCGCAATGAAAGGGCCAGAAGCCCAGATGGCACCCGAATCGGAAAAAGCTCAACTGCTCCATCAGCTGAAGATCGATCGCTCCGACCGGGAGGAGGCCGGCGGCGGGCAGCGGAAATGGTGGCTCGCGGGCAGCATCGTCGTGCTCGCCGCGATCGCCGCGGCGGCGCTGCTCCTCGTGCGCAACAGCGCGATCGAGGTGAGCGCGGCGACGGCGGTATCGGCTTCGGCCCCTGCTGCCCCCAGCGCCATCCTGCAGGCCACCGGCTACGTCACCGCGGAGCGCGAGGCGACGGTCTCCTCGCAGATAGCCGGCCAGGTCTCTCACGTCTACTTCGATGAAGGGGAGCACGTTCATCGCGGACAGGTGCTCGCGCGGCTGGACGATAACGTGCAGCGAGCCGCGCTCGAGCAGGCCCAGGCACAGTTGGCGGCCGCGCAGGCGCAACTGAGCCAGTACCAGGTGCAACTCACCCAGTACCAGCGCAATTTCGCGCGCGATGAGGCGCTCATCGCCCAGCATCTGGTGTCGGAGCAGGACTTCGAGAACGCACGCACACAGGCGGTCACGATGGCCGCTCAAGTGAAGACGCAGCAACGCCAGGTTCAATCGGCGAGGGCCGGCGTTCAGGCGGCCCAGGTGCAGGAGGATTACACCGTCGTGCAGGCGCCGTTCTCGGGAGTCGTGATCGCCAAAGCCGCCCAGGTCGGTGATTTCATCTCGCCGATTTTCGGCGGCGGCACCTTCGAGGCGGCCGGCGTTGCCACCATCGTCGACATGAGCTCCCTCGAGGTCGACGTCGATGTGAACGAGGCCTACATCCACCGGGTCACGGCGGGACAGCCGGCGGTGGCGGTGCTCGATGCCTACCCCAACTGGAACATCCCGGCGCACGTGATCGCGATCGTGCCGACGGCCGACAGGAGCAAGGCGACCGTGAAGGTGCGCGTCGCGTTCCAGAAGCTCGATCCGCGCATCCTGCCGGACATGGGCGTGCGCGTGTCGTTCCTGCAGCCCGCCGACCAGCAGGCGGGCGGCTCCGCCGCGGCCTCCTTACCCACGGGGACGGTCTGGGTGCCGGCATCGGCGGTGGTGCAGCGCGGCGGCCATACGGTCGTCTTCGTGGTCCAGGGGGACCGGGCGCGCGCGGCGTCGGTGACGCCCGGCGAGAGCCAGGGAGATCTGCGCGCGGTCCAGGGAATCGCGAGCGGGACCTCCGTCGTGCAATCGCCGCCCGCGCGCCTCGAGGATGGTGCGCGTATCGCGGTGAAGTCCGAGCAGAGTTGAGGACCGCCCCCGGGTGACAACTGTCACATCAGCGGGTGATGAGCCGCACTGGGACCGCGTCCTTCGATGCGAGAAGCTGGGCTTGCGGCTGCCGCCTCGGGAAGGGGACGCCGACGCGTCGGGTCGAATGAGTCGGGTCGAGTAAGAAACCGCCGTTACGGGAGTAATCGCCATGAGCGCGCTGGTCGAGATTCGCAATCTGAGCAAGGTGTACGTGCGCGGCAAGCAGAAGCTGGAAGTGCTGCACCACGTCAATCTCGACATCGCCCAGGGAGACTTCCTGGCCCTGATGGGACCCTCCGGCTCCGGCAAGACGACACTCCTCAACCTGATCGGCGGCCTGGACTCGCCCACCGAAGGCACGCTCACGGTCGGCGGCCAGCGGATCGACCGTCTGGGACAGAGCGATCTGGCGCGCTGGCGGGCCGGCCACGTCGGCTTCGTCTTCCAGTTCTACAACCTGCTGCCGATGCTCTCGGCGGCCAAGAACGTGGAGCTGCCGCTGCTGCTCACCAAGCTTTCCGCCGCCAAGCGCCGCAGCCACGCCGGCATCGCTCTCGAGCTCGTGGGACTGGCGGACCGTGCCTCGCACAAGCCCGGCGAGCTCTCCGGCGGACAACAGCAACGCGTCGCCATCGCCCGCGCCATCGTGTCCGACCCGATGCTGCTCGTCTGCGATGAGCCGACGGGCGATCTCGACCGCCAGTCGGCGGTGGAGGTGCTGACGCTGCTGCAGCGGCTGAATCGCGAGCATGGCAAGACCATCGTCATGGTGACCCACGATCCCAAGGCGGCCGAGTACGCGACCCATACCCTGCACCTCGACAAGGGCACGCTGGTGGAGACGGCGGAGCCGGCTGCGCAGGCGGCATCGTGAAATATTTCAACCTCGTCTGGTCGGCGCTCTTCAGGCGCAAGACCCGTACGATGTTCACGCTGCTTTCGGTGCTGGCGGCCTTCCTGCTCTTCGGCCTGCTGGACTCGGTGCGCACGGCGTTCGCGAATGCCGGGCACAGCGTCGCCGGTGCGACCCGGCTGATCACCATCTCCAAGGTCAGCTTCACGCTCGAGCTGCCGGAAAGTCTCTACATGCGCATCCAGAGCGTGCCGGGTGTGGCCGAGGCGACCTATGCGAACTGGTTCGGCGGCATCTATCAGGACCCGAAGAACTTCTTCGCCAACGAAGCGGTGCCGTCGAACTTCTTCGACATCTATTCGGAGTTCCAGCTGCCCGCGGCCGAGTTGCAGGCCTTCCAGCAGACCCGTACCGGCGCGGTCGTCGGGGCGAGCCTCGCCCATCGCTTCCATTGGAAGATCGGCGATCAGATCCCCCTGCAGGCGACCATCTTTCCGCAGAAGAACGGCTCGAACACCTGGACCTTCCAGCTCGTCGGCATCTATCACGTCACCAATCCGAGCGAGAGGCAACAGGAGGATGCGCTCTTCTTTCATTGGAAGTACTTCGATGAGGCGCGCGCGTTCGGCAACGGCAAGGTGGGCTGGTACATCGAGAAGATCGCCAATCCCAAGGATGCCGACCGTGTCGCGCAGGCGATCGATGCCATCTCCGCCAACTCCGATCACGAGACCAAGACCCAGAGCGAGGACGCGTTCCAGGCTTCCTTCGTGAGTCAGTTCGCCGACATCGGCCTCATCGTGGGCTCGATCATGGGCGCGGTATTCTTCACGCTCATCCTGCTCACCGGCAACACCATGGCACAAGCGGTCCGCGAGCGCATTCCGGAGCTCGCGATCCTGAAGACGATCGGCTTCTCCAACCGCAGCGTGCTGGCGATGGTGCTGGCCGAGTCGGTGCTGCTGCTCGCGATCGGGGGAGCCGTGGGACTGGCGCTCGCCGAGCTCACGGTGAGCGTCATCCGTGCCCGGCTCGGCGCCGTGCCGATGTTGCCGGTGGGCGAGGCGATCTGGCTGCAGGGCCTCGGCCTGATGGCGCTCATCGGGCTGCTCGTGGGGGCGCTGCCGGCGCGGCGCGGCATGCGGCTGCGCATCGTGGATGCGCTCGCCGGACGCTGAGGGAGCTCGTATGTGGCGAAAGATCGGCTATGCCCTCGCAGTGACGCTCGCGGCCGTGGTGCCGGTCATCGCGCTGGTGGCGCTTCCCCCCTGGGCGATCCTCGCGGCCGTGGTGCTGCTCGGCGCCTGGCTCGCGTTCACGAGGACCGGAAGGCAGGCATCCTCGGCCACCGCCGTCGCCATCACCACCATTCCGCAGCGGCTCGGATCCTCCTCCGTGGTGGTGATCGGCATCGCCGGCGTGGTCGGCGTGCTGGTCGCGCTGCTCGCGATGGGCGAGGGATTTCGCTCGACCCTGCAACAGACCGGAAGCGATGACACCGCCATCGTGCTGCGCGGCGGCTCGCAGACCGAGATCAACTCCGTCGTGGGTCACGATGCGGCGGTGACCATCGCCCAGGAGCCGCAGGTGATGCGGGATGCGCAAGGCGTGCCCATCGCCTCGCCCGAGATCGTCGTGGCCGCATCGATCCCGAAGAAGGGCAGAACCACGGACGCCAACGTCGAGATCCGCGGCATCGGCGAGCAGGCCTGGGAGGTGTACCCCCGGGTCCGGATCATCGCCGGGCGGCGCTTCACTGCCGGGCTGCGCGAGCTCATCGTGGGCAAGAACGCCGCGCGCGAATTCGCGCACACGGCGATCGGCTCGAAGCTCGATCTCAACGGCCAGCCGTGGACGGTGGTCGGGGAGTTCGATTCCGGCGATTCGCACAACTCCGAGCTCTGGGCCGACACCAACGTGGTCGCCACCACCTATCACCGCGGCGACAGCACGAGCTCGGTCACCGTGCGCCTCGGGAGCCCCAAGCTCTTCGATGCCTTCAAGACCGCGATCAAGACCGATCCGCAACTGAAGCTCGATACGCAGACCACGCGCGCGTACTACAACGCCCAGTCCGCGGGATTGACCAAGATGATACGGATCCTCGGCACGACGGTCGCCGTGATCATGGCGATCGGCGCCCTTTTCGGCGCGCTCAACACCATGTACGCGGCCGTCTCGACGCGCACGCGCGAAATCGCCACCCTGCGGGCGATCGGCTTCAGAGGTCCCCCGGTGGTCGTCTCGGTGCTGCTGGAGACCCTGTTGCTCGCGGTCGCCGGGGGCCTGATCGGTGCGGGCATCGCCTGGCTGCTGTTCGACAATTACACCGCCTCGACTCTCGGCGCCAACTTCAGTCAGGTCGTGTTCGAATTTCGCGTCACGCCCGCGCTGCTGGCTTCGGGGCTCAAGTGGGCGCTCGCCATCGGCTTCCTGGGCGGGCTTTTCCCGGCGTTGCGCGCGGCGCGCATGCCGGTGACCGACGGGCTGCGGGAGCTGTAGTTTATCGGCCCAAGGTCGCCTGGCGGCGCTTTGGGCGGACAGCGACTGAGCTTCTTTTGATGCCGCCCTGTCTGAGACACGCTAGCGCGCGACCCAGAGCCTCGGGAAACGGCCGCTCTTCATCCCCACTCAGGGGCCTGGCCGGGCTTCCACTTGATGCTGCAGCCGATGCTCGGGATCTGTCTCTCGATGCGGCGGCCGGCGAACAGGGCGTCGACGGCGGCGCGCAGGTCGCTGCCGGTCACGGGCGAGGCGTTACCCGGCCGGCTGGCATCGAACTGGCCGCGGTACACGAGCTTTCTCGCGGCATCAAAGAGAAAGAAGTCGGGCGTGCAGATGGCCTGATAAGCCTTGGCCACCGTCTGCTCCTCATCGATGAGATAGGGAAAATCGAACCCCTTCTCGGCCGCGATCCGCACCATGTGCTGCGCATCGTCATCGGGACGCGCGCGCGCATCGTTCGAGTTGATGGCGATGACCGCGAGACCCTTGGCGCCGTACTCGCGGGCGAAGCGGACGAAGCCCTCGAGGATGTGCTTGACGTAGGGGCAGTGGTTGCAGATGAACGCCACCAGGAGCGCCCGGGAGCCGGCGAAATCCTCAAGCGCATAGCGCTTGCCCGTGCCATCGCTCAGGCTGAAGGGCGGCGCCGGCGTGCCGAGCGCCAGCATGCGGGATTCTCTTGCGGCCATGAGCTTACCTACAATGCGGCCAGCGCCGCGCACAGCGCCTCGACCTGGCGCTCATCCTGATCCCACGAGGCCACCAGGCGCGCGATGCCGGAGCGGGGCGCACCCCAATCGTAGAATTCGAAACCCGCCGCCCGCAAGGACTCCTTGTGCGCATCGCCCAGGTCGACGAACACCTCATTCGCCTCGACCGGGTGCAGCAGCCGCCCGCCGGCGGCGACGCCGATCCGGCGAGCGAGGGAGTTGGCGCGCTCGGCGTTGCGGCGCCAGATCCCGGACTCGATGTAAGCGAGCAGCTGTGCCGAAACGAAGCGCAGCTTCGAGACAAGATGACCGGCGCGCTTGCGCCGCAGCTCGAAGTCGCGCACCCGCTCGCGATCGAAGAACACCACGGCTTCGGCGGCGAGGGCTCCGTTCTTGGTCGCGCCCAGGGAGAGCACGTCGATGCCCGCGCGCCAGGTGACATCTCCGGGGTGGCAGCCGAGGTAGGCGACCGCATTCGCAAAGCGGGCGCCGTCCATGTGCACCGCGAGGCCGCGCGCATGCGCGGCTTGCGCGAGCGCGGCGATCTCGGCCGGGCGGTAGACCGTGCCGAGCTCGCTCGCCTGACTGATCGAGACCACGGCGGCCTGCACGTTGTGCACCGAGGCCGGATGCGCCTCGAGCACGGCCGCCAGCGCTTCGGCGGTGAGCTTTCCCTGCGCGCCCTGCACCGACACGAGCTGCGCGCCGCCCGAGAAGAACCCCGGCGCGCCGCACTCATCGACGGCGATGTGGGCCTCGGGGTGACAGAAGATCGCCCCGTACGGAGGACTCAGGGTCGCGAGCGCGAGCGCGTTGGCCGCCGTGCCGGTCGCCACCGGGAAGGAGCGTACCACGGTGCCGAAGAAATCCCCGAGCACCTCATCCAGACGCGCAGTCCAGGGATCCTCGCCATAGGGAATGGCGTGCTCGCGGTTGGCCGCCGCGATGGCGGTCAGGATCTCCGGGCAGATCGAGGCCGTGTTGTCGCTGCAGAAGCGCTTGAGATCTGTCAATCGACTCTCCACTTGAAGGACCAGGCGCCGAAGGCGAGGAAGATGAGCGTCATCAGCGCGAGATAGATCAGATGCGGCGTAATGCGGGCCAGGCCGGCGCCGTCCAACATCACGGCGCGCGCCGCCACGATCAGCTGGGTGAGCGGCAGGATGTCCGCGATCCTCTGCAGCCAATGCGGCGAGCTTTCGATCGAGAACCACACGCCCGAGAGGAACATCATCGGCCAGGTGAGCAGATTCAGGAGCCCGCCGACGAGCTCTTCGCTCGCGATGCGCGCGGCGATGGTGAGGCCGAGCGCGATCATCGACAGCGAGCCCGCCACGGCGAGCAGGAGCAGCAGAGCGACGCTGCCGGCGCTGTGGAAATGAAGAATCGCGCCGATGCCGACGTAGAGCACGATGGTGACGAAGAGGATGAGGCTCAATCGCGACAGCACCTGCGCGGTGAGGAACTCGAACGCGGTGAGCGGAGTCGCGTGCAGCCGCTTGAGAAACCCGCTCTTGCGGTATCGCAACACGACGTAGCCGACCCCGAAGAGGCAGCTGAACATCATGTTCATGGCGAGAATCCCCGGAAAGAGCCAATCGACGTAGGGAATCGCCTGTCCCGTCACCGGCTCGCGCAGGGCGCCCGGATCGGCGGCGATGAGCAGCTTCTCGACGATGTAGCCTTTCGGGGAATCGGTGTTGACCCAGTAGCGCACCGGGCCGTGCAGATCGAGCAGCAGGTCGATCTGCTGATGCTTCACCCGATAGAGGCCGCTCGCCTCATCGCGCACGGGCACGAACTGGGTGTAGCGCTCGTGCAGCAGGGGGTTGGCGGGGCGGGCATCGGCGGCGGCCGCGGACGAGGTGCCGAGCACGCCGATCGTGAACAGCGGCCGCGGCGGTCCGCCGAAGATGAGTCCCATGCCGATCACGATGCCGAGCGGCAGCACCAGCGTGAACAACAGCGTCGGCCGGTCGCGCAGGAACTCGAGGTTGCGCGCATGCCAGACGGCGAGCAGTCGCCTGATCACGTGCGCAGCTCCTTGCCCGTGAGCTCGAGAAACAGATCCTCGAGATTCGCCGGACGCACGCGCAGGTTGCGCAGCGACACGCGCGCCTCGACCAGGGTGCGCAGCGTGCCGTCGAGGTCGTGCGTGCTGATCTCCACGTGCTCGGGGCCGTCGATGAGCTTCAGCGGCAACGCCCGCGCGATCTCGGGGAAATCGTGTCGCGGCAGCTCGAGCAGCACCTCGGCGAAGTGCTCGCGCAGCAGCCGCTCCGGAGCGCCCTGGGCGATGATGTGGCCGCGGTCCATGATGACGATCTCGTCACAGAGGAGTTGCGCTTCCTCCATGTAGTGGGTGGTGAGGATGATGGTCTTGCGCCGCGCCTTGATCGACTCGAGCAGCTCCCAGAAGTTGCGCCGCGCCTGCGGATCGAGGCCGGTCGTCGGCTCATCGAGGAAGAGCACCGCCGGATCGTTCACCAGGGCGATGGCGAGCAGGAGCCGCTGTTGCTGGCCGCCGGAGAGCTTGCGGTTGTCGCGGTGCGCGAGCTTCTCGAGCGCGCACAGCTCGAGCACCTCATCGACTTCGAGGCCGCGGGCGTAGAGCCCGCGAAAGAGCGCCACGCTCTGGCGCACGGTGAGGAAGTCCTGCAGCGCGGTCTTCTGGAAGAGGATGCCCGCCTCCTCGCGCGAGCGCGAGCCGAGAGGCTCGCCGCGGTAGCGCACCTGCCCCGAGGTTGGGGCGAGGATTCCCTCCATGATCTCGACGGTCGTCGTCTTGCCGGCGCCGTTCGGCCCGAGCATGCCGAAGCAGGTGCCCTCGGGCACGCTGAAAGAGACCCCATCGACGGCGGTCACCGACGGATAGCGTTTGACGAGATCGCGGACTTCGAGGATCGGTGCGCTCACGGGCACGGCGTCTCCTGGCCGGACGCGCCACAGGTGCCGCGCCGTCGTATTATGGGTGGCCGGGGATTTTGCCGCCACGGTTTCGACTTTTCCAATATGGTGACGTCGCAGTTGCCGTTATGGTCCGACAAGGACGCCACCGAGGGGTGGAGCGTTCGCGAGAGCCTGCGCGCGCGGCGCCTGACGGTGCGCGTCTTTCATACCGGTCGCGTGGAGGTCGTCGTGCCCTCGAGGACCTCGCCGCGGGCGGTGGAGCGATTCCTCGAGCGTCATCGACCCTGGATCGAGCGCAAGCGCGATGAGGCACGGCGCCGGGCCGGACCGCCGCTTCCGTTTCCGCCGCCACAGATCGAGCTCGCGGCCTGCGAGGAGAGTTGGCGCATTCAGCTCGCGGGCGGACCGCGCCGGGCGCGCATCACCTGCCCGACACCCGGGCAGCTCGTTCTCGCCGGCGGAGCCGGCAACGACCCCTCGGTCCGGCAGGCGCTGCGGCGCTGGCTCGTGGACCGCGCCCGCCAGGTGCTCGCACCGCTTCTTGCGGAGTGCGCGCGCGAGCTGGGCTTCAGCTATGAGCGCATGCTCATCCGCCGACAGCGCACGCGCTGGGGAAGCTGCTCGACCCGCGGCACGGTGAGCCTCAACTGCTGTCTGCTCTTTCAGCGCGCCGCCGTGGTGCGCTATCTCATGATCCACGAGCTCGTGCACACCCTGCACATGAATCATTCGCGCCGGTTCTGGCAGCGGGTGGCGCGGCACTGCCCCGAGTATCGTAGTCTCGACCGGGAGCTGCTCGATGGCTGGCGGCGCGTGCCCGCCTGGGTGTTCGGGGACGAGGCCTCATGAGCGACAAACGCTACGATAAGACCGAGCGAGTCGATCTCGCGGACGAAGGGATCCACTGGGATCTCGGCTCATCGCTCTCCTACGGCGAGTACCTGCACCTCGAGCAGCTGCTCAATGCGCAAAAGCCGCTGTCCTTCGAGCACGATGAGATGCTGTTCATCATCGTGCACCAGACCTCGGAGCTGTGGATGCGGCTGATGCTGCACGAGCTGCACGGGGCGCTCGAGTGCGTGCGCCGTGACGATCTCGATCCCTCCTTCAAAATGCTCGCGCGCATCTCCCGGGTTCAGACCCAACTCATCGCCACCTGGGACGTGCTCGCGACCATGACGCCGTCGGAGTATTCCGCCTTTCGCAACGCCCTCGGACGCTCCTCCGGCTTCCAGTCGGTCCAGTACCGCATGCTCGAGTTCCTCCTCGGCAACAAGCACGCGCAGATGCTGCAGGTGCACGAGCGCGATCCCCGGGCGCACGAGGCACTGAAGCGGGCGCTCGAATCCCCCTCGCTCTACGATGAGGTGCTGCGGCTCCTGAGCCGCCGCGGGTACGAGATTCCCGAGGACTACCTGACGCGGGAATTCAGCGAGCCCTATCGCGCGAGCAAGCAGGTCGCAGGCGCCTGGCTCGGCGTCTATCACAACGCGGAGAAGGATTGGGACCTCTATGAGCTCGCCGAGCGGCTGGTCGATCTCGATCAGAACTTCCAGCTCTGGCGCTGTCATCACCTGAAGACGGTGGAGCGCATCATCGGCTACAAGCCCGGAACCGGCGGCACGAGCGGGGTCGCCTATCTCGCCAAGGCGCTCGAGCTCAAGTTCTTCCCCGAGCTCTGGCAGATCCGCACCTCGATGTAGGGCTCAGCGCCACTGCGTGCAGAGGATGCCGGCGCGAGCGGCTTCGCGCCGCGCCGCCGCGGAGCCATTGACGAGCACGCCGCGCTCGGCGAGCTTCAGGTGCGGCAAGTCGCTCGCGGCGTTGCCGTAGGCCACGGCCTGAATGCCGGGATGCCGGGAGCGAAGCGCCTCGAGGCAGCGGGCTTTCTCCTCACCCCTGCGGTTGGGGGTCGTGAGCGCACCCTGCAGCCGCTCGCCCTGCCAGCGCAGCCCGGTGCAAATGAACTCCTGGAAACCGAGCGCGCGCGCGATCGCGGGCACGTAGAGATCCGGGCTCGCGCTCATGAGGACGAGATGATCGCCGGCGCGGGCATGCGCCTGGATGGCCTCGAGCGCCTGAGGGAAGAGACCGGCGGGAATCAGACGGTCGATGAATGTCGCGGTCCAACTCTCGAGCGCGCTGCGGCGGCAGCCGCCGAGGGTGGCGCGGATGAAAGCCGATTTGAGCCCGCCGCGATCGATGCTCCCGAGCGCATAGCGCAGCAGCGCCGGCAGCACGAGCAGCAGGGCCGGAGCGCGCCACGGCCGGCGGCGCAGCAGAAAGCCGAGCACATAGCGCCCCAGCGTGTCGTACCGGGTGAGGGTCCCGTCGAGGTCGAATACGGCCAGACGCACGTGCTGCACCTGCGGCGTGCGTCGCCTGCGGCGCGTCCGCTCCCGGTCAGCTCGCGCGGGCGGTGCCGGCCAGCTGCCGCAGCACGTACTGCAGGATGCCGCCGTGACGGTAGTACTCGCGCTCCTTCGGCGTATCGATCCTGAGGCGGGCCGTGAAGGTGATGGCGTTGCCGCCGCCTTCGGGCGTCGCCCTCACGGAAACCTCCTTCGCATCCCCGGCAGCGAGGCCGGTGATCTCGAACACCTCGCGGCCGGTGAGGCCGAGCGACTTCACGCTCTCACCGGGCTTGAACTGCAGCGGCGCGACCCCCATGCCGATGAGATTCGAGCGGTGGATGCGCTCGAAACTCTCCGCGAGCACGGCGCGCACGCCCAAGAGCATCGGGCCCTTGGCCGCCCAGTCACGCGAGGAGCCGGTGCCGTACTCGCGCCCCGCGAGGATGATGAGCGGTGTGCGCTCCTGCCGGTAGCGCATCGCCGCATCGTAGATCGAGGCCTGCTCGCCGCTCGGCAAGTGGACGGTCTCACCGCCCTCGACACCGGCAAGCAGCTGATTGCGCAGCCGGATATTGGCGAACGTGCCCCGCATCATCACTTCGTGGTTACCGCGGCGCGCGCCGTAAGAGTTGAAGTCGGCGGGTTTCACGCCCTGCTCGATGAGATAGCGCGCCGCGGGACTCGACTTCGCGATGTTGCCGGCCGGTGAGATGTGATCGGTCGTGACGGAGTC
>Ga0335078_10011922_pt1 | contig 12897 bp, 8 predicted proteins | sample Lox_Sample_32_FD_206711 | JGI IMG/M metagenome (GOLD analysis project Ga0335078, IMG submission 206711) | Soil microbial communities from Loxahatchee National Wildlife Refuge, Florida, United States - Lox_Sample_3.2 | ecosystem: Environmental > Terrestrial > Soil > Wetlands | place: USA: Florida... | reverse complement strand
TCGGAAAGGAGTTGGCAAAGTCACTGGGAGCGTATGTGGGTGACACGATCCTGATTACCAGTCCCCAGGGTTACCTGACTCCGCAGGGAATATTCCCCAAGTACCGCCACTTCCGGGTGGTAGCGGTCTTTGACTCAGGTTTCTACGACTTCGACGCCACCTGGGCGTTTACCAATCTCCCTGCCGCGCAAAGCTTACTCGACTTGGCAGATATTGCCTCAGTAATTGAGTTTAAGATTGATAATATCTATCTTGCGCCCTCCGTCGCCGAGGAGATCAAGGCTGCCGCCGGGAAGGGATTTGAGACAAGCACCTGGATGGAACAGAACCATTCCCTGCTGAGCGCGCTGCGCCTCGAACGCCTGGTGACCATCCTGACCATTGGCTTGATCGTGGTCGTCGCCGCGCTCAACATCTTCATCACCCTGGCCATGATGGTAATGGAGAAGAACCGGGATATAGCAGTGCTCATGTCCATGGGGGCACGAAAAAGGCAAGTTTGGACGGTTTTCACTCTTCACGGGTTGCTGATTGGTGCCTTCGGTACATTTCTCGGGCTGGTCCTGGGTTATGGAGCTTCCTGGCTCGGGGGCCGGTACAAGCTTTTTCCGCTCCAGCCGGATGTTTACGCGCTCGCCTCGGTACCCTTCCACGCGCGACCTTGGGACGGGATTTGGATCAGCCTGGCGGCGCTCGGCATCAGCTTCCTGGCGACCCTCTACCCGTCGTTATCGGCGTCCGGACTAGACCCGGTGGAAATACTCAGGTACGAATGAGCAGACCGTTAGGAATTGAGTCATTGAGCCATCGGGTCATTGAGTCATTGAGCCGTTGATGGATGGAAAGCGTTCCAGTGTCATCCTTAGCGCAGCGAAGGATCTCCGGAGTTCGTCGCCAACTGCGAGGTACAAAGAGCCACTGCAGGGATCTTTCGTGCGTTCAGGATGACGCCGAAGCCAAGTGACCAATCGAGCGCCAACACAATGTCCCAATCAACTCAGCCACTTCTGCGCGCGGAAAAACTGACCAAAGTCTATCGCTCAGGTGACGAAGAGATCATCGTCCTGAACGAACTTGACCTGGACGTGGGCAAAGGAGAGTTGGTCGCGCTGGTGGGAGAATCAGGAACGGGCAAAACGACCCTGCTCCATCTGCTTGCTGCTCTGGACACTCCGACGGGGGGTGCGGTATACTTCATGGGGCAGGGGCTCAGTGAGTTTGGCCAGGAGAAACGTGCTGCCTACCGGAATGAGCGCGTCGGTTTTGTCTGGCAGATGCACTATCTCCTGCCGGAATTCAGCGCTCTTGAGAACGTAGTAATACCGCAGTTAATTGGCGGCCTTGAGTTCTCACGTGCCAGGGCTCGCGCCCGCGAACTGCTGGGGGAAGTTGGGCTGGCCAATGCTGCGGGGCGACGCGTGGGCGAGCTTTCGGGGGGTGAGCAACAGCGAGTCGCCCTGGCCCGGGCCTTGGCCAATCAGCCGGCCCTGCTCCTAGCCGATGAGCCGACCGGCAGTCTGGATCAGCGCACCGCCCAACGGGTAATTGAGTTGTTGGAGAGGCTGCACCGGGATCACCATTTGACTTCCGTGCTAGCCACCCATAATCCGGAATTGGCCGGGCGCGCGCAACGGGTATTGCGCCTGGCGAATGGAAAGCTGATAGACGGCAGTTCAGGCTCGGGTTTGTAAGGGCTGAGCCTTTAAATTCCAATAGTTCAATGACCTGCTAACCCCGGGGGGGCCGGGGCGAGGGGGTTACCGCGAGGGGCTGAGGACCTATGTTCGAACGCTATACAGAAAAGGCGCGGCGCGTGATCTTCTTCGCCCGCTACGAGGCCAGCCAATTCGGCTGCCCCTATATCGAGACGGAGCACCTGCTGCTGGGGTTACTGCGCGAGGACAAGGCGCTGACCAACCGCTTCCTCCGCTCTCACGCCTCAATTGAATCCATCCGCAAACAGGTTGAAGGGCGAACTCCCGTGCGCGAGAAGGTCTCCACTTCCGTGGACCTGCCCTTAAGCCAGGAGTGCAAGCGAGTGCTGGCTTTCGCGGCGGAAGAGGCCGAGCGCCTATCGCACAAACACATAGGAACGGAGCACCTGCTATTGGGTCTGCTGCGCGAGGACAAGTCGTTCGCGGCGGAGATGCTGCATGAACGCGGGTTGCGCTTGAACGCCCTGCGGGAGGACTTGAACCGCGCGCAGAGCGAAAAGGCCTCCAGTTCGCGCCCCAAGGAAGCCTCCCTGCTCTCGGAATTCAGCCGCGACCTCACCCAGTGCGCGGTGGAAAATCAGCTCGATCCCCTGATCGGCCGCGAAGCCGAACTGGAGCGGGCCGTCCAGATCCTCTGCCGCCGGACCAAGAACAATCCCGTCATGATCGGGGAGCCGGGTGTGGGCAAGACGGCCATCGTGGAAGGGCTGGCGCAACGCATCGCGGACGGCGACGTACCTTCCTTTCTCGCCGACAAGCGGATCCTGGCGCTAGACCTTTCTTTGATCGTCGCGGGCACCAAGTATCGCGGCCAGTTTGAGGAACGGCTTAAGACCATCATGAAGGAGCTGATGGAGTCGCAAAACGCCATCGTCTTCATCGACGAACTGCACACCCTGGTGGGGGCGGGGTCGGCGGAAGGCTCGCTGGACGCTGCCAACATCCTCAAGCCGGCGCTATCACGGGGCGAGATCCAGTGCATTGGCGCAACCACCCCGGCGGAATACCGCAAGTCGATCGAAAAGGACCGGTCGCTCGAGCGGCGCTTCCAGGCAATCAAGGTCGCCCCACCGTCAGAGGGCGAAGCCATCAAGATCCTTTTCGGCATCAAGGAGCGGTACGAAAAGTTCCACGCGGTCAGTTACACCGACGAGGCTCTGAGCTCCTCCGTCTACCATTCCAGCCGCTATATCCCCGATCGGTTCCTTCCGGATAAAGCCGTGGATCTGATTGACGAGGCCGGGGCGCGCGTGAAACTCCGGCAGAGTTCCCTGCCCGAAGAAATGATCGACGTGCAGAAGAAGATCAAGTTCGTGGTGCATCGCATGGAGAATGCCATCGCCAACCACGAATTCGAAAAGGCCCGCTTCTATTCGGATGAGGAGCGAAAGGAACGCGAAAACCTCCGGCTGCTGCGCGAGAAATACAACATCGATGAGACAGCCATGGGGAGCGTGACGCGCGAGGACATTGAGGATGTAGTTTCACGCTGGACGGGCGTGCCGGTGACTTCGATCAAGGAAGAGGAGAGCTCGAAGCTGCTGCGGACGGAAGAGGAGCTGCACAAGCGCATCATCAGCCAGGACCGCGCCATCTCCGCTCTGGCCAGGGCCATCCGCCGCTCCCGCGCCGGCCTCAAGCCTCCCGGCCGGCCCGTAGGCTCGTTCCTGTTCCTGGGCCCCACCGGAGTCGGAAAAACCGAAATGGCCCGATCGCTCGCGGCTTTTCTTTTCGGCAGCGAGCGGGCGCTGATTCGCTTCGACATGTCGGAGTTCATGGAAAAGCACTCGGTCTCCAAGCTGATCGGGTCGCCTCCCGGTTACGTAGGCTATGAGGAGGGAGGCCAGTTGACGGAGCGGGTGCGGCGCGCCCCGTACTCGGTGATCCTCCTGGACGAGATCGAAAAAGCGCACCCCGATTTGTTCAACATTTTGCTGCAAGTCTTCGAGGACGGGCACCTGACCGATGGGCTGGGGAATACGGTGGACTTCAAGAACACTATCCTCATTATGACTTCGAATATCGGGGCTCGCTATTTGCAACGCCGCTCCCACCTGGGCTTCCAATCCGCCGCAGAAGGTGCCAGTGAACGCAAGGCTGAAGATATGGTGATGTCGGAAGTCAAGCGGCTGTTCAATCCTGAGTTCCTCAACCGTTTGGACGAAGTCATCGTGTTCAACGCGCTCAGCGATAACGACCTCATACAGATCCTCGAGTTGCTGGTGCGGCAGATGAACCAGAATCTGGAGCACAAGAATATTTCGCTTTCTCTGTCGCATGAGGCGAGCCAGTGGATACTTGAAAAAACCTGTGAGGACCGCTCCTATGGCGCCCGTCCGCTACGCCGGGCTCTCCAGAAGTACGTTGAGGATCCGCTTTCGGAAGCCTTGATTCAGGGGGACATTCACCCGCCCTCGGTTCTGGAAGTGGTGGTAGAGAACGACGCTCTCTGTTATCGATCGATGAACGACAAGCTCGTTGCGGCCACGCCACTCGCACGGTAAAGCAGCCTGCCCGATTGAGTTATTGAGCCATTGTGCTATTGAGTCATTGAGCCATTGTGCCATCGAGTCATTGGGCCACGGTACCGCTGTGTGACCCCAGCGGCCGATTACGAATTCGGTACGTGGTCAGGGCCAGGAAGTTATTGACAACGCTGAGGTCTCAATGGCTAAATGACCAGATGGTTCAATGGCTCAATGACTCAATGGCACAATGGCTCAATGATTTTGGGTCTTCGGGCCAACTTCCGAGGCACTCCCGGCATCGGACTCTCTGAGCCCAGTCAACGAGGGGGAAGACCGTTTCTTGAAGCCAAGTTCTGCCACTTGTAGAGCATATCGGAGTAGACCCTGGAAGAGTCGAGTCTGGCTGGCGCTTGCCGCCGCGCTCCTGGGTTCCGGCTGGGCGTTGCGCGCCCAGAATCCGCCCGCTGCGCCCGATGCTTCATCCTCCACCCAGCAGAAACCGGCGCAACCCGCGCCAACCGCGCCGGCAAAGCAGAATCCACCCGCGCCCTCGGGCGCGCCATCTTCCGGCCAGCAAGCGCCCCTGCCGCCCTTGCAGACGCCCACGCCGGCTACTCAGGAGAAGCTTCAACTGGAGACGCCCCAGGCGGCGCCCCCCCAGCAGAAGCCTCCGCAACTTACTACCCCGACCGTACCTGGGCAACCCGCAAAGCCTGCCAGCCAGCAAATCATTCAAGAGATCCTCTTCCGAGGCAACCGCCGTATAACCACCGCGGTCATGCGCGCGCGCATATTCTCCAAGAAAGGCGACGTCTACAACGAAGGCGCGCTGCGCCGGGACTACATGTCGCTCTGGAACACGGGCTACTTCGACGATATCCGGTTGGAGGCGACCGAGTCCCCCAAGGGTGGCATGATCATCACCTTCTTCGTGCGCGAAAAGAAGCTGGTTCGCAGCATCGACTACAAGGGATTGAGCAGCGTTCAACAATCGGATGTGCTGGATGCCTTCAAAAAGGAAAAGGTGCCGCTCTCGATCCAGTCCCAATACGATCCCGTGGTTGTCCGGCGGGCCGAGGTGGTGCTTCAGGATATGCTGTCGGCGCACGGAAAGATGTTTGCCACGGTGCGTCACCGCACGCGGAACATACCTCCCAATTCCGTAGCCCTCACCTTCATCGTGGTGGAAGGCCCCAAGGTGAAGGTGGGAGACGTGCGTTTCACGGGGAATCATGTCTTTTCTTCGCGCGAGCTGGCGCGCTCCATGAAATATTCCCGGCCGGCCGGCGCGCCACCCTGGTTCTACTGGTTCCACAAGACGTACGATAAGGAGCGGATTGAGGCTGACCTCGAGAACATCCGCGATCTTTACCGTGACCACGGCTATTATTTTGCGTTGGCGAAAGAACCGGAGACCAAGATGGTCGACACGCGCCGCCGCTACCCGTTCTTTTTCTTCAGTTGGGGCCGGGGCAAGCGCGTGGATCTGAAGATCCCCGTCGAAGAAGGATTGCAGTATCGCCTGGGCAGGTTTGTGATACGGGGTAACAAGCTCTTCAAGCAGGAACAGTTGGCGCCGATTCTGCGGATGAAGCCGGGAGACATCTTTGCACTTGCCAAGGTCCGCAAGGCGATGGAGAACTACACCAAGCTCTATGGACAATTCGGGTACATCAATTTTACCGCCCAGCCTGATATCGAGCCGGACAACAGGCGCCGGGTCATTAACCTGGCGCTGGATTTCGAGGAAGACAAGCAGTTCATCGTTCATCGCATCGAATTTGCCGGCAATACCAAGACGCGCGACAAAGTGATTCGACGTGAGTTGCTGCTCAGCGAAGGCGACATGTTCAACTCCCAGTGGTGGGACTTGAGCGTCCTGCGCGTGAACCAGTTGGGCTTCTTCGACACGGTGAAGAAGGAAGACTACGACATCACCCAGAACGCTTCGAACGGCACCGTTGATATCACCATGAAGGTCAAGGAAAAAGGTAAGAACCAGATCGGGTTCTCGGGAGGTGTCAGCGGCCTGGCGGGGAACTTCGTTGGGGTCAATTACGCCACCAACAACTTCCTCGGGTTGGGCGAAACCTTGAGCATTCAAACCGAGTGGGGGACCTATCAGAAGCTCTACTCGTTTGGATTCACGGAGCCGTACGTCTTCGATCGCAACATGACGCTGGGATTCACGGTCTACCGCAGCGACTACCGTTACGACCAGCTCCGCCAGTTGGCCTATGTTTACGGCGTCAATCCTACGGCGCTGGCGAGTTCGGCGTACGGTCAATACTACGCGCAGAATTTCCAGCAGAATTCATCGGGATTCACCCTGTTCAGCAGCTATCCCTTGCGGCGCCACTTCGCCCGCGTCGGGATGACCTACAGCTACTCTTATAGCAGCATGCAGGCCTTCAATGCGGCATCCGAGTCCTTCTTTGAGGCGATCAATTTCCGAGGACTGGCGGGCCCGTCGGCGCTGAAGGGCATCGTCTCCAGTTCGATCATGCCGACATACCTTTACAACACCATCAACGACGCGTGGAATCCTACCCGCGGAAAGTACCTGTCTCTGACCTTCGGAGTATCCGGGTTGGGTGGAAACGTCTATACCGCGACGCCGTCCATCGAGTTCAAATACTTCCATCCCGTCCGCAACGTACGCTCCGAGAAACCCACAGCGTTCGGCATGCGTATCCTGGCCGCCTCGATTGAAGGGTACGGAGGCCGGGTGCCTCCGCCCTTCTCGCGCTTCTACATTGGCGGCGAGTATGACATCCGGGGATTTGACATCCGGTCCATCAGCCCGCTGGCGTTCTTCCCGGGACTTGGCCAAGTCTGTAACCGCGACAATTTCGGCAATCCCATTTTAGCGAGCGGCTCCAATGGACAAAAGGGATCCACTTGCGGATCTTACTCGCAGTTTCCCTACTACACGCCCATTTACCCCGGTGGTGACACGGAACTGATCAGCAACTTTGAATACCGGGTGCCCATTATGGGCCCTGTCACCCTGGCGGCTTTTGTCGATGCCGGAAGCGCTTTCGTCCTGCGGACCAACCAACTCCAGATTGACACGACCATTCCCACCCTTCACAACTTGAGCGTGGAATACCCGTACTTCCAGTTGCCGAGCCGGCTTCGCATCATTTCCACCACCAACCTGCGTCCCCGCAGTTCAACCGGCCTCGATCTGACGGTGATTTTGCCGGTGGTTAACGCGCCATTTCACCTCTATTATGGCTACAACTGGCTTCGAGAGGATAACGTTCTCATCACACCGCCCCAGGTGCTTCCGCCGGAGACGATGTTTCCCAATACAGCTACATACGTAGCTGCCCGGGGATTGTTCAATCCGTTTACCCTGCGGGAGCGCAAGGGCAGAGTGGGGTTCACGGTAGTCCGCACCTTTTAGAGAAAAAATGAGTTAGAATGGATTTTTGCAATTCGTACCTTAATGCCTTGAAGGAGATTGAATGAAGACTCGAGTTTCCACTCTTACACTTCTGTTCTTTCTGGGAATTACCCCGGCGGGGTTGCTGGCTCAGAGTCCGGGTGCGCCGTCCAAGGTTGGACTGGTGAATATTCAGGAGGCGATTCTGAGCACCGCGGAAGGGAAGAAATCGATGGCTGACCTTCAGAAGAAGTATCAGCCTCGCCAGCAGGAGATCCAAAAGGAAAATCAGGATATCCAGGCCATCACCGACCAGTTGCAGAAGCAAGCCGCCACTTTGAGCGACGAAGAACAGCGACGCTTGAACCGGGACCTGGAAGAGAAGCAAAAGCTCTTGAAGCGCACGCAAGAAGATGCGCAGGCTGACTTCTCGACCGATCGGGACGAGATGTTTCGACGCATCGGCCAGAAAATCGTTAAAGTCATTCAGGATTATGCGTCCAAGAACGGGTTCTCACTGGTCATCGGAAGTGACCAGATTCCGATCTATTACGCGGCGACGGAAGTCGATCTGACGGACCAGATCGTAAAGCTCTATGACGCCGCGAACCCTTCTGACGCCCCGACCTCGGGTGGACCGGCGGCGCCTGCAACGCGATCCGGTACGCCTTCCGCCCCCAAGCCAGCGACCAAACCGAAGCCGTAGGAGTGGATCCCCTATTGCCAGCGGCCTGCGTCCGTGCGTAGCGGCGGGTGTGGTGTGCGCAAACCCGCCGCTCCAGTGGCGGATTCGTGTTGCATCCGCCCCGAGGCTCGCATAGTATAGAAAGCATAGCCCGATTAAACAGAGCCCAGCATGAAGGAACGAACGCCCAAGACTGTCGCCGACTCCTTCACAGAAACTGTGGAGATCGTGCTCCCGAACGATGCTAATTCTCTAGGTAACATCCTGGGCGGCAAAGTTATGCACTTGATTGATATCGTTGGAGCAATCTCCGCCCGCCGTCACTGCCGCTCCCTTCTGGTAACCGCCTCGGTCGACAATCTGGATTTCGTTCACCCGATCAAGGTGGGCCAGCTGATTATTCTGAGAGCTTTCGTCACCCGCGCCTTTAACACCTCTTTGGAAGTCGAAGTTAATGTCTTTCGGGAAGATGGCTTGACCCGCGAGCGCCGTCAGACAAGTTCAGCCTTCGTCACTTACGTTGCCGTCGATCAAGACGGCCGCCCAACCCGGGTCCCCCCCATAGTTCCGGTTACGACGGAAGAAAAACGCCGTTACCGGGAAGCGCTGGCGCGGCGACGGCGACGGCTGGCGTTTGCCGCCAGCGCTCACCGCCGTTATTTCGAACCGGAGAAATAGCGACAGCCCGTAGGGGCGGCCCTTGTGGCCGCCCTTGACCGAATGAACGGAACACCCGACGCTACATCGTGAAGCTAGACCAATTCCCACACGGAGACGCATATGAAGATCAAACGGGAAAAAATCTTCTCAGGAACCCCTTGGGAACCTAAGATCGGCTACTCGCGCGCCATCAAGGTCGGGGACATGGTCTATGTCTCTGGAACCACCGGAACCGACCCTTCCGGCAAGGTGCTGGCCCCGGGAGACATGTACGCGCAGACCGTACAGGCGATTCGCAATATCGAGAGCGCCCTCAAACGCCTTGGCCTGGGCCTCGAATACGTGGTGCGTACGCGGATTTACGTTACCAAGATCGACCGCTGGGAGGAGGTAGCCAAAGCGCACTCGGAATTCTTCGGCGAGATCCACCCCGCCACGACGATGGTCGAGGTCTCACGCTTTATCGATCCCGAAATGCTGGTGGAAATCGAAGCCGCCGCGGTCAGTTGAAAAGGCAAGATTCAAAAGCCAGGGTTCAGGAGGCCGGAGTAAGCATTCAAGCATCAGGAACGCGCCGTGAGGAATCGAAAGCCCCAACCATCATGCCTTCCTTGACAGTAGGGGCGGTTCGCGAACCGCCCCTACGCCGTCTCATCAATCTCCAACATGCCATCACGGACTCACCTTCGCGCACGGCATCAATTCCCGAGGGGCCTTGGCAGGCTGGCGCAGACGGTTGCCTTGGAACGTCTGTGATGCGCCGAAGGCGCGGGCTGGGTTGGCGGCACGGTTTGCTGCACCTGTCCCTTCGGGACATCGCTGACCCCAAACTACAGGGATCTGCGCCATCCCGAAGCCTTGGGTGAGCTACTTCGCGGACCGCGGCCCCTTCAGGATTCCGGGAATTCTGGCGAACAGGGTGACGGCGTTTTGGACTTCCGGATCGCCCTTGGTTTCCGCTTCCTCGCCGCTCGAAAGGCCGTAGACCAGGTTGAGAAGTTCGACCTTGATCCGGAGTTTCAGGTAAGGCTGGTCGCTACCCCAGAATTCCGCCGGGGTGCGGATTCCGCGTCTGGTAAGGTAGTCCTTGAAATCGCTGAGCGTAGCATCGTCCGGCTCAAAGGTCTGATGCGCACGCCCGTGGAGCGTTAAGTACTCCGAAGCGTAGTCCGTGAAAGCACCGGACTGGTTCAGAAAGCTAACCCACGGGTCGAGATTGCGGGGAGGGATCTCGATGTCAGGAGCGATTCCACCGCCCGGCGATAGAGGCCGGCCGTCGTCTGTAGAAAAGTGGTTGGAAGTCGAAGCCGGATCGAGTTCTCTGCCTGGCGAAGCGAGGGACGTTCCCGGAATGGGACGCTGCAGGGAGCGGCCGCTGGGGGTAAAATATTGAGCTGTCGTCAACGCCAGGCCGGTATCCTCGCTCAGCGGCGAGACGGATTGCACTACGCCTTTTCCATAGGTAGGCCCGCCGGCGATCACCGCCCGGTCGTGGTCTTGAAGCGCCGCGGCGAGCACTTCTGCGGCGCTGGCCGTGTCGCCATTCACCAGTACGATGAGGGGCGCGTCGAACCGTTTCGCGAGTGCCGTCGCGCGGTAGGCCTTTTCCGGCGACGCCCTGCCGCGCATGGTCATCACCAGGACATCCGGCTTCAGGAAAAGGCTGGCGACGCCGATCGCGGCGTCCACCACGCCGCCATGGTTGTCGCGCAGGTCCAGCACCAGGCCCTGGAGCGGCGGCGTATCGAGCTTGCCCACGGCATCCAGGACTTCCTGCGGAGTCTTCTGCTCGAAGCCGCTCAAGTGGACATACCCGATTCCGGGCGACAGCAAGAACGACTTGTCCACGCTCGGCAGGGCCACTTCCGCCGGCTTCATATCGTAATCCTGCGAGACGTATCTGCCCGGGTGCATCACCCCGAGGCGGACGGGATGCGAACGGGAGCGGCGCAGCAATTCAACCAGGGTTTGAAAGTCGACCTGATTAACGCGCGTGCCATTGATTTCCACGATCTCGTCGCCAGGGCCCAGTCCCGCCCGCCACGACGGAGACCCCTGGGCCGTCTCGAGCACCAGCAGTTTCCCGGGAGTCACATATAGGATGGAACCAAAACCCAGCGCCTCGCCGCGCGTTTGTTGCTTCAGGAGTTCGAATTGATCTTTGTCGAAGAAGGAACAGAAGGGGTCGAGAGCGGAGAGCATGCCCCGGATGCCGCCGTCCAGAACCGCGCGATCGGGATCAACGGGATCGGCAAAGTTCTTTTGGATGGCGCCGTACGCCTGCGTAAACTTCAGGCTCTCGACCGTGACGCTGTCCGAGGGGGGAGCCGAAGAAGAACTCTGGGCGAGCGCGACGGAGACCAAGGCGGCGAGACCCAGAAGGTTCGAGGCAACGAACTTTAGCCGGCGCTTCAACTTGTCCCAGTCTTCCTCCTTGCTCAGTATAACGCAGGTGCAATCTGCCCGTCGTGAGTGTAAAATATCTCCGACACGTGTTCGCGACTCGAAGAGGAGTTCTGACTATGGAGAAAGATCAAGATGTAAGCCGCCGCGATTTCCTGAAGACCGCAGCCGCGGTGGCCGCGGTTTCCGCGCTCCCCGGGGGCGGAGCGCCCGCCATTCTGGCGAATCCCAGCCCCAACAGCGTGGTGAACTATGGAATGATCGGCACGGGAACTGAGGGATGTACGTTGCTGAAATTCCTCGCAACTATTCCCGAGGGCCGGTGCATCACCACCTGCGACATCTACCCTCCCAATCTCAAGAAGGGCGTCGAAACTATCGGATCGAACCCGCAGACGTACGACGACTATCATAGGATGCTGGATCGGAAGGATCTCGATGCCGTCATGGTGGTGACGCCGCTCAATCTCCACACCCAGATGGTGGTGGATGCCATGAGCGCCGGCAAGCACGTCTTCGTTGAGAAGACCATGTACTTCAAGGAAGACGAAGAGGAGCAAATTCGCAAAGCGGCGGAAGAGCATCCCAAGCAAGCGCTGCAGGTCGGCCTGCAACGCCGCTCCAGCGAGCTTTACCAGGTGGCCATGGAAATGGTCCACAAAGGCGCCCTCGGCAAAGTGCTGTTCGTGCGCGCCAACTGGCACCGCAACAGCAATTGGCGGCGGCCGGTGCCGGATCCCAAGTTCGAACGCCTGATCAACTGGCGAATGTACAAGGAATATTCGGGCGGGTTATTTGCCGAACTCTGCTCGCACCAGCTGGATGTGGCGAACTGGGCGTTTGGAGCGGATCCGGTTTCAGTAACCGCTACAGGCGGAATCGACTACTGGAAGGACGGGCGCGAAGTCGCCGATAATATCCAGGCGATTTACGAATACCCGGGCGGCCAGAAGTTCCTGTGGAGCGGCATACTCTTTAACGAGCACTTCCAGTTTCAGGAAGAAATCATGGGCGATCGCGGAACCCTGGTGATCACGCTCGGCAAAGGACTCTTCTATCGTGAGCCGGTGGCCAGAGTTTCGAATACCGGCTTGAAGGAAAACTGGTGGGCCGGCGCTACGGTCTCGAAAGCTGCAACCCAGGAAGGAATTCCCATCTTCCCGGACCGCACTGCGAATCAGTCCACAGGCTTCGTTGACCGCGAGATGCTCTACGCCAAGCGCTGGCTGGCGTCGATGGGGATTTATAAGTACGAAGAAGCCCACGACCCGTGGTGGAGCGAAATGTCGAATTTCTTCGCGACCATCCGGGATGGAAAGCCGGTCATCGCTCCGCTCGAGATCGGCGTCGCCGATGCACAGGGCGTCATCTATGGCAACCGCGCCGTCGAAACCGGGCAAAAGGTGTTTTGGCCCAAGAAGCCGGAGTCAGGACTAAAGAGTTAGGAGTTAGGATTCAGGATTAAGGAACCAGAAGAACCGCCGATGGCCTGTCATCCTGAGCGAAGCGAAGGATCTCTGCAGTTGTTCGCAATCCATTGAACGGCACGAAACTACGGAGATCCTTCGCTTCGCT
>Ga0335078_10011921_pt1 | contig 12897 bp, 10 predicted proteins | sample Lox_Sample_32_FD_206711 | JGI IMG/M metagenome (GOLD analysis project Ga0335078, IMG submission 206711) | Soil microbial communities from Loxahatchee National Wildlife Refuge, Florida, United States - Lox_Sample_3.2 | ecosystem: Environmental > Terrestrial > Soil > Wetlands | place: USA... | reverse complement strand
AGGTCCATCTTGTCTTTGGGTTTGGCTTCGGCCAGGAAGTCGTCCACGCCGGCTTCGCGCGCGATCACCGCCGCGGTGAGCGGGTTGTCGCCGGTGATCATGATGGTGCGGATGCCCATGGCGCGCAAGCGCGCCAGCCGCTCCTTCAGGCCGCCCTTGACGATGTCCTTGAGATAGATCACGCCCAGGGCGGTCGCGTTCTCGGCCACCACCAGCGGCGTGCCGCCGGCGCGGGCGATCTCCTCGACATGTTCGCGGACCTTCTGCGGCAACGACGAGCGTTGGTCTTCGAGGAAGCGGGAAATCGCATCCACCGAGCCCTTGCGAATGCGCGTGCCGGGCAGATTGACGCCGGACATGCGCGTCTGCGCCGTGAAGGGGACAAACTCGGCGTGGATGCTGTTCAGGTCACGGCCGCGAAGGCCGTATTTCTCCTTGGCCAGCACTACGATCGACCGGCCTTCGGGCGTTTCGTCGGAGAGCGAAGCAAGCTGCGCGGCGTTGGCCAGCCGCTCGTGGCTCACGTCGGGCGCGGGCAAAAATTCCGTGGCCTGGCGATTGCCCAGCGTGATGGTTCCGGTTTTGTCCAGCAGCAGCGTGTTCACGTCGCCCGCGGCTTCCACGGCGCGGCCGCTCATGGCCAGCACATTGTATTGCACCAGCCGGTCCATGCCGGCGATGCCGATGGCCGAGAGCAGCCCGCCGATCGTCGTGGGAATTAAACACACCAACAGCGAAACCAGCACGAATACGGTCTGCGGCGCGCTCGAGTAAATGGCGAAGGGCTGCAGCGTGACTACGGCAAGCAGAAAGACGATGGTGAGACCGGCGAGCAGGATATTGAGCGCGATCTCGTTCGGCGTCTTCTGCCGAGTTGCGCCTTCCACCAGCGCGATCATGCGATCGAGAAAAGTCTCGCCGGGATTCGAAGTGATGCGGACCTTGATCCAGTCGGAGAGCACTTTCGTACCGCCGGTGACGGCGGAGCGGTCGCCGCCGGCCTCGCGAATCACCGGCGCCGACTCGCCGGTGATCGCCGACTCGTCGACCGACGCCACGCCTTCGATGACCTCGCCGTCGCCGGCGATGTAATGGCCGGCCTCGACGTAGATCACGTCGTCCAGCCGCAGCAGGCCGCTGGGAACGTCTTCGAGGTCCCCGGAGGCTTTGTAGCGGCGCGCCACGGTCTCGCCCTTGGCCTTGCGTAGCGTGTCGGCCTGCGCTTTGCCGCGGCCTTCGGCCATGGCTTCGGCGAAGTTCGCAAACAGCACCGTGAACCACAGCCACAGCGTGATCTGCAGATTGAAGCCGAAGCCGGCGCGATGGTGGATCGCGTTGTCAATCAGCAGCGCCGTGGTGAGAACGCTGCCTACCTCCACGACGAACATCACCGGGTTCTTCACCATCCAGCGCGGGTCGAGCTTGCGCACGGAGTCGATCAGCGCCTGACCGGCGATTTCGGAATTCCAAAGACCTTTTTTCTTATGCATCTTCGTTTCTCAGTCGTGTTCCTATGAAGGCTCCGACCTTCGGGCTTTGAAAGGGCACGGATTTATCCGTGCCGAAGAAGCTCCTTCTTTCCCCTTCTACCCGCGGGCTTCAGCCCGCGACAATCCGACTCCTGCGGCGAATTGAAGTCTCCTCACCACAACTCCCTAAAACACCTGCCCCGCCTTGAGCAGCAGGTGCTCCAAGATCGGTCCCAGGCTCAAGGCCGGGAAGAACGTCAGCGCGCCGAGGATGAGCACCACGCTGACCAGCAGCATGGAAAAGAGCGGCGTGTTTACGGGAAAGGTGCCCGGCGACGGCGGAACGCTCTTCTTCTGCGCCAGGTTGCCCGCCAGCGCCAGCATGGGAATCATCATCAGAAAGCGGCCGATCAGCATGTCCCAGCCCATCGCGACGTCGTAGGCATAATTGGGACTGAGGCCCGCGAAGGCCGAGCCGTTGTTGCCCGCCCCCGAAGTAAACGCATAGAGAATCTCAGACAGGCCGTGCGGCCCCGGATTGGCGATCGACGACAGTCCGAACTTCGGCGAGAGGACAAAGCCCGCCGTCAGGCTGAGGATGATGAGCGGAAAGACAAGCACGTAGAGCATCGACATCTTCACGTCGTAGGCCTCGATCTTCTTGCCCAGGTATTCCGGTGTGCGGCCCACCATCAGGCCGGCGATGAAGACCGACAGGACCACGAAGATGAGGATGCCGTACATTCCCGCGCCCACGCCGCCGAAGACGACTTCGCCGAGCATGATATTGACCAACGGAACCATACCGCCCAGCGGAGTGAGCGAGTCATGCACGTTGTTGACCGCGCCGCAACTGGCGTCGGTGGTGATGGTGGCAAAGAGCGCTGAGTTGGCGATGCCGAAGCGCACCTCCTTGCCTTCCATGTTGCCCGCGGGAGCGGTCGCGCTGCCTGTCTGCGCCGCGCCGTGGATCATCGAGTAAGGATGCGATTCGGCCCAATACAACGTCGTGAAGCCCGCCGCGAAGAGCACATACATGGCGGCATAGACCGCCCAACCGTGACCGGGCGACCCGGTCACGCGGCCCAGCGCATAGGTGAGTCCGGCAGGGATGATGAAGATGGAGAGCATCTCGAAGAGGTTGGAGAGCGGCGTGGGGTTCTCGAAAGGATGGGCGCTGTTGGCGTTGAAGAATCCGCCGCCGTTGGTGCCGAGCATCTTGATGGCTTCCTGCGAGGCGACCGGGCCCTGCGCAATGAGTTGCGTCTGGCCTGAATGATCGAGCGTTGCAACAGGCGTGTAAGCATGCAGGTTCTGCGGCGCTCCCTGCCAGATGAGAAGCAGCGCATAAAGGAACGATGCCGGAAGCAGGATGTAGAGCAGCGTGCGCGTGCAGTCGACCCAGAAGTTGCCGATGGTGCCCGAGGTGGTCCGCTTGATGCCGCGGATCAACGCGATCGCAACCACGATGCCGACCGCTGCGGAAAAGAAGTTGTGCGTCGCCAGGCCCGCCATTTGCGTGAAGTAGCTCATGGTGGTCTCGCCCGTGTAAAACTGCCAGTTGGTATTGGTGGTAAAGCTGGCAGCCGTGTTCCACGCCAGATCCGGGCCTACCGCGCCGAGTTGCTGCGGATTCCATGGCAGCCACTGCTGCAGCCGCTCGATGAGGTACGTAACCACCATGCTGACGGCGGAGAAGCCGAGTACTGCGAAGGCATACTCCCGCCAGTTCATCTCTTTGCCAGCGTTGACCCCGGTCAACCTGTAGATCAGCCGCTCGAGAGGACGCAGAACCGGATCCAGCCAGGTGCGCCCGCCTTCGAGGACCCGCGTCAGATAGAGTCCGACAGGACGCACCGTCAGGAGCAGAATCACGCTGAAGACGACAAATTGCAGCCAGCCGTTGGCCGTCATGTCAGAATTTCTCCGGGTAAAGCAAAGCGAGGAAGAGATAGCCGAGGAGGAGAACCGAAATCAACAGCACGATCGCTGTAACGAGATTCATCGCCGTGTCACCTCAGCTTCTGGCAGGCTTTGACGTAGAGAAACGCCAGAGCGAAGAAAAGCGCTGTGAAGAACAACATCGCCAGATCTTGCATTTGTATTCCGCAACTCCGTTATGGGCGGTTTCGATTCGTGCCAGGGTCTTGAACGCAGGAGCACAGCACAACTTGGGTTGTCATTCTGAGCGAAGTCCGCCGCGGCGGACGGAGTCGAAGGATCTGCGTTTCGTCTTCCTGGGCCGGCAACCGATCAACTCGATTCTTGCGCGCACTGCCTTAAAGTATCGGCAAAATTTCCTAAATAAGGCGTAAGGACAGTGCGGGCGCTAGGGCGCTCCCGACGAAATCCGAGGAGGCGTGACTTTGCAAGGGCACAGCTTCATGGGTCGTTGAAAACAGCGGTGGAATGGGAAACAAGTGGGGGGCACGATCTACTCGTTCCGAAATCGGCCGCTGTTCAGACTCCTGTATGAAGAATGTCCTGCCTTCGCCAGAAGGACAACCGCCGATCCTTCACTCCGTCCGCCGCGGCGGACTTCGTTTAGGATGACAGGATGGCAATCGGGCAGGATTTATGCCGCGATCGATACTCGTGACTGCGCTCGAGACTGGCCTGCCCAATAGTGCTAACAGGCCCTGGCCATTCTTCGCGCATGTCACGTCATCGCGTCGGATTGGGCGTCACTCCTCCGTCATGCTGCTCAAGCCTTCGGGCACAAAGCGGTAGCCGACCCATGGTTCGGTCTGGATGTACTGCTTGCCCGTCTCGGCATCGAGCTTCTTGCGGAGCTGCCCCACAAAGACGCGCAGATACTCCGGCTGGTGGGCCGACTGCGAGCCCCATACGGCGGTGAGCAGAGCGCGATGCGTAATGACCTTGCCGGCGTGCCGCGCTAGGTGCAGCAGCAGATCGAATTCCTTGGGGGTCAGGTGAATGGCCTTGCCCCGCACGGAGATGGTGTGCGCGTTGGAGTCGACCACGAAGTCGCCGGCTTCGATGGCGGAAGTCGTCCGCTCCGGCGCGCGGCGAAGATGAGCGCGAATGCGCGCGAGAAGCTCCTGGATGCCGAATGGCTTGGTCACGTAGTCGTCCGCGCCGGCGTCCAGCGCTTCCACCTTGGATCGCTCGTTCTCGCGAACCGAGAGAACGACAATCGGCGTTGAGGAGCGCGCGCGGATGGATCGAGTGACCTCGACGCCGCTCAGGCCCGGCATCATCAGGTCGGTAATCACCAGGTCCGGCGGCCACTCGGAAAAGACTTTCAGGGCCTCGTCGGGGTCGTTGGCCGTGCGCACGTCGAATCCCTGCGCGGAAAGCGCGGCGCGCAACACGCGCGTGATTTGCGGCTCGTCGTCAATCACCAGAATCCTGCTGGGCATTTCGATCTGCTTCCATCGGAAGCTTAACTCATCGGGGCGGGTGAATCCGCTTTATCATGCTCGAGGATGGCAATTGCGAGTGCACGCATCGGTGCAAGCGAGCCGGTTCAGTGGCTCCTGGGGACGGCCGTCGCCGTGCTGGCGACTGTCGTTCTGCTCGTTCTGAACGCGAATGCCACCACCGCAGGAATGGTCTTTCTGCTGCTTGTGGTCTGCTCTGCCACCGTGGCCGGTCGATGGCTTTCCCTTTACATCGCCGCTCTCTGCGCCATCTTCTTCGATTACTTCTTTCTGCTTCCTCTGCACACGCTCACCATCGCCGGAGCAGACCAATGGCTGGCCCTACTCACCTTTGCCGCCAGTTGCATTGTGGTGAGCCGCGTGGCCGAGCACGCACGCGGCCAGGCGCGCCAGGCAGAGCAGCGCCGCGAAGACGTGGAGCGGCTCTACGCCCTCAGCCAGGAGATGATGCTGCACGAAGATGCCGCCGGCCTGATGCGCGACCTGCCGGGTCTTGTGAGCCGGATCTTTTCGCTCGAGGGCGTGCTGCTCTATGTGAGCGATCACGATGAGTTTTATGCTTCCGGAGCGGAGATGCCGGCGAGCGCCAAGGCCAGCCTGCGAGCGGCCAGCGTTATACCCAGTGCCACCCTCTCGGCCGCGGGAGATCTCTCAGTAATCGAACTGACTTTGGGTCTGCGCTCGGTCGGAGCGCTCGGGTGGAGACCGGCGGCACGCCTTTCCCGCGAAGTCGCCACCGCCGTGGGCGCGCAGGTGGCCATTGCGCTCACGCGATCCATCGCCCTTGAGGTCTCGGCGCGGCTTGAAGCTTCGCGCGAAGGCGAGCGGCTGCGCACAGCCCTTATCGATTCGCTAACCCACGAACTGCGCACCCCGCTCACTTCCATTCGTGCCGCGGCCACAACTTTGATGCAGGGCGAGGGGCTGGACGACGCGGGCAAGCGCGACCTGGCCGCGCTGGTGGACGAAGAAGCTTCGCGCCTGGACATGCTGATTGGCGAGGCTGTGGAGATGGCCGAGATCGACGCCAACGTCCTGCGCGTCCATCCCATCCGTGTGCATCCGCAAGCGTTGCTCGAGCAGGCGATCGAGGAATCGCAGAAGATCTTAGCGAAGCACCGCGTCGAAATGTCGGCGGAGGGCGAAGACAAGCCGGTCTGGCTCGACCCACAGTTGCTTGGCCGTGTGCTGCATCACCTCATCGAGAATGCAGCCCGGTACACTCCGGCGGGCAGCCACATCACCCTGCGAAGCCGCCGCGAAGTCGGCCGGCTCGAGTTCCGCGTGGAAGACGATGGCCCGGGAATCGACTCGCTCGACCTGCCGCTCATCTTCGAGAAGTTCTATCGCGGGAAGAAGGGCGCAGCTCTTGGCAAGGGCACGGGGATGGGCCTGGCGATCGCGCGCGCCATGCTGGCCGCGCACGGTGGCTCCATTGAGGCGGTCAGCACGCCGGGGCAGGGCACCAGCTTTCGCTTCTGGGTGCCGCTGGTGGAAAAAGAGCCTGTGAGCAATATCGAGAGGCGGCCTGCACGCGCTCCCGGAGGGAGCGAGGAGGTTAGCCCAGGGTGAAGGTCGCCGCGGCGACCGAAACCCTGGGTGGGAAGGGATCGGAAGGTGAGTGTAAGCCCCGTCGGGGCGACCGAATCCAGCCGCATTTTTCCACGAAGCGAATCGCTGCGGCGACGAAGCGAAGGATTTGCGGCTTCAACTTCCGGCCCCTGAACCAAGCTTCTGAGACACGAAAGCTACACCGGCTCGCCGCTCCAGTCGCACTCGATCTCGCGCCTCTGCTTTGCGCTCTCCTCCGCCCACTCGAGCAGGCGAGCCGTTCGCCACGCGTCCAGCGCGTTGACTGGAAGCGCTGACTTGCCCAGCAGCGCTTCGCGCACCCCCTCGTAGTAGAGCCGGTAGTCGCCCGGGATGGGCGTGACCGGCCGCGTCACCATGCCGCCCTCCACATCCACATGCAGCGAGCCCCAACCGGAGGGCGGCTCCTGTCCCCACGGGCCGTCGGGGATTCGCGTGACAAGGCCGAGAGCCGCCTCCTGCGGATCGAGCCCCCATTTCACGTAGTTGCCCTTCGTCCCGCGCAACAGGTAGCGCGGTCTTCCTGGCGACGATAGGCAGTTCGCGCCCAGGGTCGCGAAGAAGTCCGGATAATGCAGCCGAAGACCGAAGGAATCGTTCGCGCCCACGCCGTCGCGCTCTCGCGTCACCTCGGCGCCCACCGCCTGCGGCTTGCCGAAGAGCACCATGGCCTGGTCGGCCAGATGCGTGCCGATGTCGAGAAGCAATCCGCCGCCGCGCGCCGGATCTTCTTTCCACGCGCCGGCTTTCGGGATCGGCCTCCAGCGGTCGAAATACGATTCGAAGTCCACCAGCCGGCCCAGATGTCCTTCCCCCAAGATCTTCCGCACGGTCCTGAAATCCCCGTCCCAACGCCGGTTGTGAAAAGGCGCCAGAAGCAGGCTGCGATCCGCGGCCCGTCGCATCAACTCGGCAATCTGCGCCGGCGAAGTCGCCATCGGCTTGTCGACGACCACGTTTTTGCCGGCTTCCAGCGCGGCCCTCGCGGATTCAAAATGGTTCCCGCTCGGAGTTGTGACCACAACCAGGCCGATCGACGGATCGTCGAGCAGCTCCTCCAGACTGCGATAGACCGCGATGCCGGAATAGCGGGCCGCAGCCTTGTCGCCGCTGCGCTCGACGACTGCGGCCAGCTCCAGCCCGTCGACGGAGGCGACCAGCGGCGCATGAAAGACGCGGCCGCCCAACCCAAATCCCACAACACCCACACGAATCATCGCTTACCCCCAAGATCGACAGTTGAGCCCGCGGCTCGTGTCATCGCGCCTGCCGATTCGGTAGTGGGTCAGTTGGCAGGGTACGGGCTTGAAGCCCGTACATGAGTCGCTCCAGAGAATTCGGGGGCTTTGGCCCCTGAGGGAAGCTGACCTACTACCGCCAATTCGAATATTTTCGGACCCGATCCCTCCGCTGCACAAGTCTGCCTCACGCTTCATGCGCCGTCGGCACATGGGGCGGCGGCACCAGCTCCGTCAAGGCAATTCCCGCCAGGATGAGCAGCGCGCCGATGGCCGGCTGCAACCCCAGGCGTTCCCCGGTGAAGAGGAACGACGTAATCCATGCGAAAACTGGCTCCAGGGTCATGATCAGCGCGGTGTGCGTCGTGGGCAGAATCGACTGCGCCCAGCTCTGAATCGAAAACGCAGCCGCAGTCGCCAGCACCGCGGCCACAACCAGGGCGACAACCACTCTCGGCGTCCAGGCAATGTGCGGATGCTCGATCGTGGGCAGGCTGATCGCCATGAAAACGGCGCAGAAGCCCACCTGCAGCAGCGCCAGCGGCTGAAAGGCGATGCGCGGCGAGGCGTGGCCGAGCGCGAGACAATGAAACGCGAACGCAATCGAGCAGCCGAAGGTGAGCAGGTCGCCGGTGTTGATCGAGCTTAGATCGGGCAGCAAGCCCGCCAGGCCTCCGGGGTCCGAAGCGTGAACGGCGGGCGGAGCGGTGAGCAGCAGGATTCCCAGAAACGCCAGCGCCGCGCCGGTGAAGGCGTTCCAGCGCGGCGGCCGGGCTCCGGGCGGGCGCAGGCGCGGAAGGATGGAAAACAGCGGCACCAGCACCACGACGAGCCCGGTGATGAAGGCAGATTTCGACGGCGTGGTGCGAACCAGCCCGACGGTCTGGAACTGGTAGCCTGCGGCGAGGCAAAGGCCCACCAGCGCGCCGGCTGCGATGTGCCAGCGATGAATGCCTCGCCAGTAGCGATGGTAAGCCGCGGCCAGCACCACGAAGGCCAGCGTCATGCGCACCAGGTTGAAGGCCGCGGGCGTCGAGTCGGTGAGCGCGCCCTTGATGACCACGAAGGTCGAGCCCCACACGGCAACCACGAACGTCATCAGCAGATAGGCGCGCAGCTTCATCTGTCTTGAATTATGGCAGGCGGTCGTAGACTCGGTAATGCAGCCGTGGGAGTGGCCGGCCTCAGAGCTGGCCGCTTTCATGTGCAGGAGTGGACAACATGGATCGAAGAAGGTTTCTTGTCGATTCGCTGGCAGCCGGCGGCGCCTTGCTCGGCGCGCGCGAGATCGCCGCAACTGAACGCCACGATGGGCAGCACTCTGCTCCCGGCGCCATCGCCGAATCCGGGCTCGAATCCGCGCGCTTTCCCGACGGATTTTTGTGGGGCATGGCCACGGCTTCGTACCAGGTTGAAGGCGCGTGGAACGAGGACGGCAAGGGTGAATCGATCTGGGACCGCTGGACGCACACCGCCGGCAAAATACGCGGCGCAGGCAATGGCGATGTTGCCTGCGATCATTACCACCTCTACCCGCAGGACATCGCCCTGCTCAAGCGGCTCAGCCAGAAGAGCTATCGCTTCTCGATCTCCTGGCCGCGCATTCAACCGACAGGCCGCGGCGCGGTCAACCAGAAAGGAATCGACCATTACAAGCGCGTGATGGATGCGGTGCTCGAGGCCGGAATTCGCCCTTTCTGCACGCTCTATCACTGGGATCTTCCCCAAGGTCTCGAAGATCTCGGCGGCTGGCCCAATCGCGATCTCGCCGGGTGCTTCGCCGACTACGCGGGCATCCTCGCCAAACATCTCGGTGACCGGATTCAAGTCTGGGCCCCATTCAACATGCCGTGGACCTTCACCAACCTCGGCTATGGCGCCGGAGCTTTTCCGCCCGGCCGCACCAGCTACACCGATTTTCTGAAGGCCGCGCATACGGTGAACCTCGCGCAGGGCGAGGCGTTTCGCGCCATCAAAGCTACGTCGTCGAAAGCGACCGTGGGCAGCGCCTACGGCATGTGCCCCGCGTATCCGAAGACCGAGAGCGAAGCCGATCGCGCCGCGACCGCACGCTATCACGCGATGAACAATCTCTATTTTCTCGAGACGGCCATGCACGGGAAATATCCCAACGCGTTCGTAGGAGAGATTCCTTACGAGGCAATGGGATTTCGTGCGGGCGACGACAAGATCTTGCAGGTTCCGCTCGACTGGATCGGATTTCACTACTACACGCGTCGCTTCGTTTCGGCCGCGGGACCCGCTGCGAAAGGAGGCGGCAGCGGAAGCCTCGCAACAGAGACGCTGGACACGGGCACGGCCGGCAACAACTATACGCAGCTCGAAGCGGTGATGCCGACCGAGGGGCCGATCACCGATGGAGGGCTTGAGGTGTGGCCGCGCGGAATCTATGACCTCGTCATGCAAATCTCGCGCGAATATAACTTCCCGACGATCGAAATCACCGAGAGCGGATGCGGCTATCTCGATACGCCTTATGATCGCGAAGGAGGCCGCGTTCCCGATGCGCGACGCATCGACTTCTTTCGCGCGGAACTCGCGGAGCTGGCTCGCGCCATTGCGGATGGAGCCCGGGTGCGCTCCTTTCATGCATGGAGCGCGCTCGACAATTTTGAATGGAACGACGGATATACGCAGCGCTACGGCCTGACCTATGTCGACTACCGCGATCAGAAGCGGACGGCAAAAGATTCCGGCCTTTGGTATGGAAGGGTTGCAACGGCCAATCGGCTGGTCAGCTGACCAATCCAAGGTCATCAGATTCGCTGCACGAAGGTCATGGATGCATCTTCGCTCTGCGCGCACCGCATCGAAAGCGCAGGAGTGAATCTATGCCGAATCAAGTCAATTCCGACGCTGGCTGCGGACCCGAAAACGCGCCGTATGATACTTCCTCTCACGAGCCGTCAACCCACGTGCCTGTAAGGGGTTATCCCGGCGAAAAAGCGGAAGGGACGACGGTGAAAAATCCCAAAACACCCGAGACATCGAAGGAGTCGGGCGAACAGCGCGTGGCCAACAAGGCCGCTCACAAAGCGGCAAAGGAGGAGCAGCAGTCGGAGACAAACAAACCGATCTTCTCGAAATAAAAGCTTGACTGGCGATTTCTTGAATAGGAAAATCGCAGAGTTAGCAGAGACGAATAGCATCTCTATCAGAGAGGTCCAACAATCAGGCGCCGGCGCTTCCCCGGCGATTTGGCGCCTGATGGCAATCCCTGATCGCGCAAGATAAAACAACTTTGCGGCAGGGAGTTGCATCCATTAATCGAGGGAAGTCCCCATTCCCCGCAAGGAAACACCAGGGTGAAAACCATGACTGCACCGATGCTTCAACACATTCCGTTGAGGGCCGCCTATCTTTGTCAGGATTGCGACTCGATCGGTAATTCCGCTGTCCGTTGCCCGGCTTGTGCCTCCGAGGTTCTCTTGGGACTTTCGGCGGTGCTTGACCGCGAAGTGGTCGTAGAAAGAAAGCCGGTGGCGCACATGCCGCCAATCGCTTACACCCATTACACCGCGATGGTAGCGTGAACAGATTCTTCGAAAGACTGATGCCAACCGTAAGTTCTGCTTGCACGGCTCGTACTTCGGCATCGTAAATTTGAGTCTTTCCTTCCCTGGAATCCCGGGAAATTCATGGCCATGGAAACCGCGAGTTCCGCGGTAAGAGGCCGGAGTTCGCTTCGCGCGGCCTCGACCACGGACTGGTTCATCGCCGGTGAAACGAAATGTGTTGTGCGACCACTATCAAGTCGGAACGAAAGGAAGATCGAAGATGACTCGCGACGCACTGCAGCATATCCCCCTCACCGGTGCTTATCTTTGCCAGGACTGTAACTCGGTGGGAAACTCTGCGATGCATTGCCCGGCCTGCGCGTCGACCGTGGTGCTCGGTCTGGCCAGCGTGCTGAACCGCGCTGAGGCCGCGTCGGCAAGCGCTGCAACGCAATGGCCCTGGATCGAGGCCGTAGCCGCGTAGGCTTCCTTGGCATGCCGGCTGCCGCGCGTCGAGCAGGCGGAGTGATTCATCGCACAATGACATCTGGAGATTTGGGACGTACCAGTCGTCTGCTGTCAATCTCGGGAGACGGTCAGTTTGCGAGGGAACGGGCTTGAAGCCCGTACGATATTCGCCCAAAGAACAATCGGGCTTTACAGGTTGCGGAAAAAACTCCTGAGCTACTGCGTTCTCGCGGGCTGAAGCCCGCGAGGGAAAGAGGAAACAAAGCACTTGTTTCGGCACGGCTGAAGCCTTGCTCTTTCAAAACCGCCGCGTATCGAGTTTTTCCGCAATTCGTATCGAGTTTTCCCGCATCCTGTTTAGCCCCCTGAGAGAACTGACCCACTACCTCGTTTTCTCCGCTTCCTTGGCTGCGCCTATAATGAAAGATGGCTGGTTGCGTCCTGAACGTCGCAAGGGCGACAGGGAAGGGCCCGCTAATTTCTCTCCGGTGCTCGACGCTTGAATTCATCGAACGACGCCATCATCATCCGCGGTGCGCGGACACACAACCTGAAGAACATCTCCTGTGAGATTCCGCACGGCAAGCTTACCGTCGTCAGCGGCGTTTCGGGGTCGGGGAAGAGTTCGCTCGCTTTCGACACCATCTACGCGGAAGGCCAGCGCCGTTATGTCGAGTCGCTTTCGGCCTACGCGCGGCAGTTCCTCGAGCGCATCGAAAAGCCCGATGTCGACCTGATCGACGGCCTGGCGCCCGCGGTTGCCATCAAGCAGAAGAACTCTACGCGCAACCCGCGTTCGACCGTGGCCACCGCAACGGAGATCTACGACTACCTGCGTCTGCTTTATGCCCGCGCCGGCACGGTGCACTGCGTCCATTGCGACGGTCTGGTGCGGCGCGACTCCATCGACGGAATTGCCGAGGCCACGCTGGCGCTGGGCGAAGGCACGCGCCTGAATGTGCTCTTTCCGGTGATGACGGCGCAGCACGATTCAGTCGATGCCAAGGACGCCGAGAAACAGGCCCGGCCCGCCGCGCGCGGAACCCGGACGCAGAGCAGGAGCGCCCGGTCTTCGCCCAATTTGCATGGCTCCGCGCACACCGAAACCTTGAAGGCGCGTCTCACCGAGCTCCGCAACGCCGGCTTCAATCGCCTTTATCAACAAGGAAGAATCTTCGAGTTCTCGACGCCGGAGTCGCTGCTCGACCTG
>Ga0335078_10011920_pt1 | contig 12898 bp, 17 predicted proteins | sample Lox_Sample_32_FD_206711 | JGI IMG/M metagenome (GOLD analysis project Ga0335078, IMG submission 206711) | Soil microbial communities from Loxahatchee National Wildlife Refuge, Florida, United States - Lox_Sample_3.2 | ecosystem: Environmental > Terrestrial > Soil > Wetlands | place: USA... | reverse complement strand
GACCTGCCACAGGGGAAGAACCTCGTCGGCGCGTTCCACTGGCCTGCCTGCACGGTGATCGACCCGGCGCTGCTCGAGACGCTCGCCGAGCCGCAGCGGCGCGAGGGGATGAGCGAGGTCGTGAAGACGGGCCTGCTCGCCGGCGAGCCGCTGTGGGAGCTCCCCGACGACGAGCTCGTCCGCCGCTGCGCCGCGTTCAAGGCGGGCATCTGCCTCCGCGACCCGCGCGACGAGGGCGAACGGGCGATCCTGAACCTCGGCCACACGTTCGCGCACGCGCTCGAGGCCGCCGCCGGCTACGAGGGCGTCACCCACGGCCAGGCGGTCGCGCTCGGACTGCTCGCAGCGCTCCGCCTGTCCGGCCGGGACGTCGACCAGGTGGAGGAGATCCTCCGGCCGAAGCCGGTCCGAGTCGACCGCGCGCGCGCGTGGCAGGCGATGCAGCGCGACAAGAAGGCGGTGGGGGGCGAGCTCCGGCTCGTGCTGCTCGGCGACGACGGGCCGCGCTGGAACGTCCCGGTCCCCGCCGGTGAGGTCAGACGCGAACTCGATAGGTTGATCGCCGCATGAGAGTGATCGTGTTGAACGGCGTGAACCTCAACATCCTCGGGCGGCGCGACCCGAGCGTCTACGGCGGCCTGTCGATCGCCGAGCTCGAGAACCAGATCTACCAGTGGGGGCGCGAGCTCGAGCTCAACGTCCAGTGCCGGCAGACGAACAGCGAGGCCGAGTTCGTGAAGTGGTGCCACGACGCGCACGACAACACCGACGGACTCGTCGTCAACCCGGGCGCGTGGACGCACTACGCGTGGTCGATCCACGACGCGCTCGAGGCCTTGACGATCCCGATCGTCGAGGTCCACCTCTCGAACGTCGACGCGCGCGAGGAGTGGCGCCGCCTGTCGGTGATCGCCGACGTCGTCTCCGCGCGCTTCGTCGGGCACGGGCCCGACGGCTACCGGATGGCACTCGAATACATGAAGGAGCACGTGTGAGCGATCGCATCGCCCGTTTGCGCGAGCGGCTGGAAGAGCCGCTCCTCGTCACGAACCTCGTCAACATCCGCTACCTCTGCGGCTTCGACAGCTCGAACGCGGCGCTCCTCGTCGAGCCGGACAGGGTGCGGCTGTTCACCGACTTCCGGTACATCGGCTCCGCGCACGAGGTCGCCGGGGTGGAGGCGGTCGAGAGCCGGCGCGCGCTCGTCGCGCATCTCGCAGAGCTCCTCGGCGGACGGATCGGGTTCGAGACGGTGCTCCCGTACGCGCAGTACGAGGTGCTCGCCGGCGGCGGGCTCGACCTCGTGCCGCGCAGCGGCCTCGTCGAGAGCCTCCGGGCGGTGAAGGACGAGGACGAGCTCGAGACGCTGCGCCATATCACCGCGATCACCGACCGCGTGTTCGAGCAGCTGCTCGACGTCGACTTCGTCGGACGGCGCGAGGTGGACGTCGCGTGGGACCTTGCCGGTCTCTTCCACGACGCCGGCGCGGAGAACATCGCCTACGAGCTCATCGTCGGCTCCGGGCCGACGGGCTCGCATCCGCACGGCCGTGCGGGCGAGCGGACGATCGAGGCGGGCGACCTGGTCGTCGTCGACGCGGGCTGCTCGATCGACGGCTATTCGTCCGACTACACGCGGACGTTCGCGGCGGGGCCGGTCGGGGCGGAGGAGAAGGAGGCGTACGCAGTCGTGCTATCCGCGCAGGAGGCGGCGCTCGAGGCGATGCGCGCCAGGGTTCCCGCGATCGAGGTGGACGCGACCGCGCGGAGGATCATCGACGGCAGCCCGTTCAAGGGCATGTTCGGGCACGGGCTCGGGCACGGCCTCGGCCTCGAGGTGCACGAGGCGCCGCGCATGTCGCCGGAGACCTCGGACGTGCTCGCCGCGGGCAACGTCGTCACCGTCGAGCCGGGCGTCTACATCGAGGGCCGCTTCGGCGTGCGCATCGAGGACGACGTCGTGGTCACCGCGGACGGGATCGAGAACCTCACCGGCTTCCGCAAGGACCTCGTCGAGGTGGGCTGACTAACCCATCGTCCCCCGCCTGCCGATGATGGTGTCCGGACGGGTCAACGATGGCTTGGAGGGGGGTCAAGTGCGTGAAGCTCGGCGAAGCTCTGACGCTGAGAAAGGACGCCGGCAACCGACTGCAGCGTCTGAAGGAGCGCCTGTTGATCAGTGTGCAGGTGCAGGAGGGGCAGTCACCGCCGGAGGACCCCGCGAGACTGCTCGGCGAGCTGGACTCGCTGCTGGGAGAGTGGTCCGACCTCGTCGCCCGGATCAACCGAACGAACCTCGCTACCGCGCTCGGCGACGGTCGGACGCTGACCGACGCCCTCGCCCGGCGTGACGCGCTCGCGTGGCGGCAGAAGACGCTGCGTGAGATTGCCGACAGGGCGAGCCAGCAGACGCCCCGGCACCTGCGGTCGGAGCTCCGGATGCTCGCATCGGTCGACGTCGCCGCTCTGCGAGCCGAGGCCGACCGGGTCGCCCGGGAGCGGCGGGAGCTCGACACGGCGATCCAGGAGGCGAATTGGCTGACCGATCTGGCTGACTAGAACCACGCGAGTCGGTAGCCGAGCAACGAGACGAGCGGCGTGCGCAAGGCGGCAACTGCCGAAGTTGCAGGGTGTGGGCGATTCGGACGGTCGTCCGGGCGGAGTTCGAGTCCCGCCACATGCACCGTCAGCGTCCCGCACCGCGCATCCCGCGAGGGAAGCATGACCGCTCATAGCGCACTGTTACGACCATGCGCAGGGCTCGTTTCGCGGCGAGGGTGGGATAGGGGCCTCGCGTAGACCATGAAGCCTCGTGGAGAGCTGCCCGCCGCGCGTGTCGTCGGAGACGTCCGACGTGCTTGCCGCCGGCAACATCGTCACCGCAGAACCCTAACGGTTCTTCTCCGTGCGTTCTCGAGGAGTTGAAACTCCCCTGACAAGTCCCTCGTAGATTCGTCTCTGCGAGGCGCGGTCTCCCTCCCGGAGACGAGATCACGATACGAAGGGAGCGCCCATGAAGCGCGCCTTGTTCCTGCTCTCCGTTGCGGCGACCGGGCTGACGCTCGCAGGCGTGGCAGCCTCGGAGGCGTCGGCTCAGAGCAGTCCGTTCAGCACCTCGGTGGCCTTCCTCTGCTACTCGAAGTTCCAGGTCGATCCCGGCGTGTGGCCTCTGGCGAAGACCTCCTACACGATTCATGACACGGCGTCGACCTTGCTGGGGCTGGGGTACTGGTCGCCGTACGCAGAGAAGGCGGTGCCCACCGCCACCGAGCTCCCCGGGGGGTACTACCTCACGTGCGACGTGCCTGTCGGCATGAGCCGCGTGGTCGGCACCCTCCCGAAGCAGTCGACCGCAAGTGCCGAGCTCGTCACCCAGAAGGGAGCGCTCGTCCCGAGGAGCGTCAAGAGCGCGGGCCAGCCCGGCCTGTATTCGCTGGTGGCCTGAGGCCGACGACTCGTCCGAGTTTGGGCTCCGGGAAGCGCCTCGCCTGCGACGCTCGGGGCCCAACATCCTCCCGACCGCGACTCCAATGATCGCCGGGTTGGGGGCGGGCGGCATCCCTCGCCCAATTTGTCCGTGAGACGTACGACCTCGTCGAGCGACACGTCCCGGGCGTCGACGTCGAGCGCCTCTGCGAGATCTTCCGGCACGCGCGGGTGGAAGCCGGACCGGCCGACGCCTGGTCGCCGCGCCGCTACACTCGACCGCCGTGGCCGAGCAGGTCGACACGAACAGCTTCAAGAACGGGATGCACATCGAGCTCGACGGCAAGGTATGGCGCATCGTCGAGTTCCAGCACGTGAAGCCGGGGAAGGGTGGCGCGTTCGTCCGCACGAAGCTCAAAGCCCTCGACTCGGGGGCTGTCGTCGACCGCACCTTCCGCGCCGGCGAGAAGTTTCCCCGCATCTTCACGGAGACGAAGAACGTGCAGTACCTCTACGACGACGGCGGGGAAGTCCATTTCATGGACAGCGAGACGTTCGAGCAGTTCTCGCTCCCGCACGTCGATCTCGAGGACGAGCTGCCGTTCATGCAGCCGAACGCGACCGTGCAGGTGCTCGCCGTCGACGGGAAGCCGTCGTCGCTGCAGCTGCCGGCGTCGGTGGAGCTCGCGGTGGTCGAGACCGAGCCGGGCGTCAAGGGCGACACCGTGTCGAACGTGACGAAGCCCGCCACGCTCGACACCGGCGCAGTCGTGCAGGTACCGCTGTTTGTGAACGTCGGCGACCGGATCAAGGTCGACCCGCGCGAGCGGCGCTACATCAGCCGCGCGTAGTGGTCTCCTGCAGGCCCGCGACGCCGGGCGACGTGCCTTCGCTCTCGGCGCTCGCGAAGCGGACGTGGTTCGACGCATTCGGCGGCTCGGTCAGCCCTGAGGACGCCGCCGCCGAGCTCGAGGCGACCCGCTCCGAGGGGTATTTCGCCGTCGCGCTCGCCGAGCGGACGATCCTCGTCGCCGAGGAAGAGGGCGCCCTCGTCGGCTACGTCCAGTTCGGTGACGTCGACATCCCCGAAGTCGACCTCCGTGCAGGCGACCAGGAGCTGCACCGCCTCTACGTCGAGACGTCGTTGCAGGGGCGCGGCATCGGCCGCAGGCTGATGGACGAGGCACTCGGCCACCCGCGCCTCGCGCAGGCCTCGCGCATCTTCCTCCAGGTATGGGAGGAGAATCACCGCGCCGTGGCGCTCTACGCGCGTCTCGGGTTCGTCGTGGTGGGCAGGACGGCGTTCACTATCGGCGGCGGCGAGATCGTCGAGGACCTCGTCATGGTGCTCGACCGGACGTAGGCTTCCCCCGTGATCTGGCGGGCCGTGCTCCTGGCCCTCTACGTCGGGCTCGGTATCGTCTTCGGCGTCGTCCTCGGCGGCGGAGCAGCGGTCCTCGTGTTCTTCGCGGTGTGGGGAGGCGTGTGGCTCGGATTCTCGCTCTTCTGGGGTTGGGCGCAGCGCGCGCGCCGCGGGCTGCTGAAGCGTTCGACGTCGGGCTAGCGCAACCGCACCCGCGCGAGCACGGTCTGAGCTCCATGTGAGGCCGCGATAAGGTCCCTCCAGGTGCCGACCCTCGCCGACACCACCATCCGCCTCCTCGGGCAGGAGCCGCTCGCCGGGCGCATGCCCGCCGCCGAGCAGCTCAGGCTCGCCGAGATCCTCGACGAGGCCGGGTTCGCCTACCTCGAGGTCTCGGGCGGCGGCTGCTTCGACTCCGCGGTCAAACGCGGGATCGAGAGCCCCTGGGAGCGGATCCGCGCGCTGAAGGCGCGGGTGAAGACGCCGCTCGGGCTTGCGCTCCGCGGCCGCTTCCTCGTCGGCTCGCGGCCGGTCGACGCCGACTTCGCGCGCCGCTTCGTCGCCTCCGCGGCGGCGAACGGCATCGACGTCTTCCGGCTTCACGATCCGCTCAACGACGTCTCGAACCTCCGCGAGGCCGGGGAGGCGGTGGTCGCGGCCGACCGCGACTTCGAGGCCGGCCTCGTCTACAGCCCGGGGCAGACGGGTGACGTCGACGTGCTCATCGAGCGCGCGCAGATGCTGCCGGAGCTCGGCGCCGTGCGCGTGCTCCTCCACGATCCGACGGGATCGCTGCAGCCGCACAAGGCGAAGGACCTCGTGCATGCGCTGTCGGAGGCGAGCGGCCTGCCGGTCGGCATCTACGTCCAGGGCGCCGGAGGCAGCGCGCTCGCCGCGACGCTCGCCGCCGCCGAAGCGGGCGCGCAGCTCATCGCCTGCGCGATCTACCCGCTCGCGCTGACGCTCCACCGCGTGTCCGGGGAGGCGCTCGCGGAGGCGCTCTCGGGGATGGGGCTCGACCCGGGGATCGACGTCGCCAAGCTCTGGGAGGGCGCCGACCTCGTCGACGAGCACATCGGCGACGAGCCGGTGGCGCCGCTCGCGCCCCGCATCGCGGTACGCGCAGCGCAACACGACGTCCCGGCGAGCCTCGCCGCGGGTGTCGACGCCACGCTGCGGGCGCAGGGCTCCGGGGACCGCCTCGACGAGGTGCTCGAGGAGCTCGACCGCATCCGCGCCGAGGTCGGCTGGCCGCCGCTCGCGGCGCCGATCGGCCAGGTGCTCGCCTCCCAGGCCGTCCTCAACGTCCTCTCCGCAAGCCGCTACCTCACGATGGTCGACGAGCTGCGGGGCCTCGTCGCAGGGCGCTTCGGCACTCCGCCCGGGCCGATCGACCCGGCGGTGAAGCGCGCGGTCGAGCTCACGACCGACCCGGACACGGAGGAGGACGTCGTCCCCGGCCTCGCCGACGTGCGCGAGCAGGCGGAAGGCGTCGCGGCGAGCGAAGAGGAGCTGCTCCTGCTCGGTCTGTTCGGCGAGGATGCCGAACGGCTGCTCCGCGGGATCCGCGGGCGTGCACGCGGCGAGGGAGACGAGCTCGACGCGGTCGACAAGGCGCGCGCCGAGCGCATCCGCGAGGTCGTGCGCATCGTGCAGGAGACGGGCATCGGCGAGGTGACGATCGAGGAGGAGGGGATGCGCGTCACCGTGCGCGCGACGTCCGACCTGCCGGCGGCAACCGACGCGCCGCTCGCGATGCCCGACCTCGAGCCGGGCGAGACGCTCCGTCCCCCGAACGGCTACGTGCGGGTCGAGTCGCCGATGGTGGGGACGTTCTATCGCGCGCCGCAGCCGGGAGCGCCGGCGTTCGTCGAGCTCGGCGACGTGGTCGCGGCCGGGCAGACCCTCTGCATCCTCGAGGCCATGAAGCTCATGAACGAGGTGAAGGCCGAGCAGGAGGCGGTGGTGCGCGCGATCCACGTCGAGAACGCGCAGCCGGTCGAGTTCGGGCAGGCGCTCTTCGACCTCGAGCCGCTCGCAACCGTTCCTCCAGCGGTCTGATGTTCGACAGAGTCCTCGTGGCGAACCGCGGCGAGATCGCGGTGCGCGTCATCCGCGCCCTCCACGAGCTCGACATCGAGGCGGTCGCCGTGTACTCCACGGCCGACGAGGGAGCGCTGCACACGAGCCTCGCCGACCGTGCAGTGCGCATCGGGCCGCCCGCAGCGGCGCAGAGCTACCTCAACATCTCGTCGATCATCGCCGCCGCGCAGACGACGGACTGCGAGGCCGTGCACCCGGGCTACGGGTTCCTCTCCGAGAACGACGAGTTCGTACGCATGTGCGAAGACAACGACCTCGTCTTCATCGGACCGCCCGCCGACGTGATGGCGCGCATGGGCGACAAGGCGCTCGCGAAGCAGGAGATGAAGGCAGCCGGCGTGCCGCTCGTTCCCGGCACCGAGGGAGCGACCGGTCCGGACGAGGCGCGCGCCGCGGCGGAGGAGCTCGGTTTTCCCGTGCTCCTGAAGGCCGCGGCAGGCGGCGGTGGCAAAGGCATGCGGCTCGTCACCGCCGCGGACGAGCTGCACGAGGCGTTCCAGCGCGCAGCAGCCGAGGCGCACGCGGCGTTCGGCGACGGCACGCTCTATGTCGAGAAGGCGATCACGCCCGCTCGGCACGTCGAGATCCAGGTCCTGTGCGACAACCACGGCACGGTGCTCACGTGCGGCGAGCGCGAGTGCTCGATCCAGCGGCGCCATCAGAAGCTCATCGAGGAGTCGCCGTCGCCCGCGCTCGACGCGGCTCTGCGCGAGGAGATGGAAGCAGCCGCCGAGCGCGCGTGCCGCCACATCGGCTACCGGAACGCGGGCACGTTCGAGTTCCTCGTCGGGCCCGACGGTTCGTTCTCGTTCATCGAGCTGAACGCGCGCCTGCAGGTCGAGCACCCGGTGACGGAGCTCGTGACCTCGCTCGACCTCGTGCGCCAGCAGGTGCGGATCGCCGCCGGCGAGCCGCTCGAGCAGGGCGGCCGCGCCGCGCGCTCCGGGCACGCGATCGAGGTGCGCATCAACGCAGAGGATCCGCGCGACGACTTTCGCCCCTCGCCGGGGCAGCTCACCCGCTTCCGGCCGCCGCTCGGCCCGGGCGTGCGCGTCGACACGTTCGTCGAGGAGGGCTCGACGATCCCGCCGTTCTACGACTCGATGATCGCGAAGCTCATCGTCCGCGACTCGACTCGCGAGCAGGCGATCGCGCGGGCGCGGCGGGCGCTCGAGGAGTTCGAGATCGAAGGCGTCCCGACCACGCGCGAGGCATTGCACGAGATCCTCGGCAGCGAGCAGTTCGCGAGCGGCCGCTATTCGACGTCGTTCCTCGACGAGGTCGAGCTCGAGGCGGTGGCGTGAAGCTCCTCGCCCCCGAGGTGCAGGTGACCGAAGGCGCGCTGATGCAGATCGTCGTGCGCGCGGTCGAGGGCGTCGACGGCGCCCACGTCCGCCGCCCGCGCCGCACGGTGTCGATCGCGCTCGAGGGCGGTCACGCGCGCGTCGATCTCGCCCTCGAGGTCGCGTACGGCAAGGTGCTGCCCGACGTGGCGCGCGGCGTGCAGCAGGAGGTGGTCGACGCATTGGTGCGCATGTGCGACGTCACCGTCGACGCCGTCGACGTCACGATCGAGGAGCTCGGGTGAGCACGGGCGTCAGCCGCCGCGAGGCGCGACGCGCCGCGGTCTTCCTGCTCTACCAGTGGGACGTCACGAAGACGCCGCTCGGATCGCTCTACGAGGGCGAGGTGGACGACTACACACGCCGCGTCGCGGAAGCGGTCGTCGCGCACGCGCGGGAGCTCGACGCCCGGATCACGGCGGCGTCCGACGAATGGCCCGCCGACCGGCTCGGCGCAGTCGAGCGAAACGTCCTCCGCGTCGCGGTCGAGGAGCTCGACGAGGCGGAGGTGCCGCAGGAGGTGGTGCTCGACGAGGCGGTGACGCTCGCGAAGCGGTACGCATCCGACGACGCTGGGAAACTCGTGAACGGCATCCTGGGAAGGATCGTGAGAGAGATGGCGGCATGACGGAGAACTCGCTCAACCGCGCCGAGGAGCTGCTCGGTCGGCTCGAGGCTGCGCGCGCGGAGCTCGACCGGCTCGCGACCGACGAGAACGCGTCGCCGGAACGGGCACTCGAGATCCTGAGCGAGCTGTCCGAGCTCGCGAAGGCGGTGGAGGAAGAGCTCGACCGCGCCCGGCGCGAGGCGGAGACCGATGCCCCAGAGCCCTGACGAGCTGCGCGCGCTCGTCGATGACCACCTCGACGGGCTCGAGCTGTGGCCGCAGCTGCACGGTCAGGCCGAATCGGTGCGATATTCGCTCGTCGCCGGCGGCAAGCGCGTGCGACCGGTGATCTGCCTCGCGGTCGCCGAGGCGGCCGGCGCGGCGGCGCCGGCGGCGCTTCCAGCGGCGTGCGCGCTCGAGCTCGTGCACACGTTCTCGCTCGTCCACGATGACCTCCCGGCGCTCGACGACGACGAGGAGCGGCGCGGGCAGCCGTCGACCTGGAAGCAGTACGGCGAAGCGGAGGGGATCCTCGCCGGCGACGCGCTCCTCGCGGAGGCGTTCCGGCTCGCATGCACGTACGAGACGCCGCACGTCGCGCGCGAGCTGGCGCAGGCGACGCTCGGGATGATCGGCGGCCAGTACCTCGACATCACCGGGACGGCGCCCGACGAGCAGACGCTCCATCGGCTCAAGACGGGCTGCCTGTTCGCGGCATCCGTGGGGCTCGCGCTGTGGGCGGCCGGCGTGCCCCAGGCGGAGCAGGGTGCATGGCGCGCGTTCGGCGACGAGCTCGGCCTGCTGTTCCAGATCGTCGACGACATCCTCGACGGCGACGGCTACGTCCTGACGCACGGAGCCCACGGCGCGCGGCGGCTCGCGGACGAGGCCGCCGACCGTGCGCGGGCGCGGCTTTCCGAAGTGAACGCCGACACGAGCGTGCTTCGCGAGATCGTCGACGGCCTCGCCGTCCGCACCGCGTAGCTCAAGCTGGTCCCATACCGCGCCGATGGGGCATCGGTGGGCTGGCAGGATCGCGATTGGGCGAAGTGGAGCGACGACGACTGCTCGCGCTTTTCCGGCGGCGGGACGATCGCCGTCTCCGGCGCGCTTCTCGCGGTCGTCGCCTCGCTCGTCGGTTTCGTCGTCCTCGCGCGGCCGGGCGGGATGTCGCTCTTCCATCTCGACCAGCCGACGACGCCGCGCGTCGTGTACGGGTCGGGCCTCGGGGATCTGATGGGGCGTACGGTCACGTGCACGTCGATGACGTTCACGGAACGCGGGGGCCAATGCTCTGCGTGGACGCCGGTCCTCGCCGGCCAGCGATTCGTCCGAGCGCAGCAGCTGCCGTCCGGATCGGGCTGCTCGGCTGCCGACGTCGACGAGCACGCCGGTCGGTGGATCTGCGTCGCATTCGCCGGCGCACGGAACAGCTGATCCGGGCTACGTACCGGCGAGCGCCGTGAGCACGCGAAGCGGCAGGCGCTCCATCTGCCGGATCCGCGTAGGGAGCAGCGGGACGAGACGCCGCGTCGAGCCGACCGCGCCGGGCAGTGGCGCACGGAGCCCGTACTGATCTCGCAGCGTGTCCGGAAGAAGCCCGGCCGTCTGGGTGACGAGGACATGAAGGGCGGGGCGGAGCGGGAGCGGCGCCGGCGGTGCGAGCACCGTACGGGCGACCGCCCGCGCGTCAGGCCCGACCCGGACGGCGCCGGTCTCGACCATCTCGCGGAGATAGGCGCGGAAGTCGGCGAGCGTCGCAGGGTGGACGTCGTCGGGAACTCCGAAGATGCCGGCGACGACGCGCATCTGCGCATAGAACTCCTCCGCGAGGTCGGGCTCGACCGGCCGCACGTACCGCTCGTACAGCTCGAGCCCGGTGTCGACGAGCGTCGCGTGCACCCAGAGCATGAGGTCGGGATCGGAGGCGGTGTACCTGGTCTCGTCTCTCGCCCCGCGGACGCGGAGGTGGGCGCGGCGTGCGCGCTCGCCCGCGCGGTCGGCCTCCTCGCACGTGCCGAACACGATCGTGTAGAGCGCCGCCATCGTCCGGGCGAGCGGTGCCACGGGTCGTCGCGGTAGCGCGAGTGGTCGACGATCCCGGCAGCCACGAGGGGATGGGCCGCCTGCATGAGCAGCGCCCGCGGGCCGCCGAGCACGAGTACCGACTCGCGGGCGATCTGCCGGATGGCGCTCTCGTTCGCGAAGTAGCCGTCTGCCATGGCTGTCTGTCTACCCTCCGAACATGAGAAAGCGCCTCGACGTCGTCCTCGTCGAGCGGGGGCTCGCCGAGTCGCGCACCCGGGCGCAGGCGCTCGTGCTCGCGGGGCTCGTCCCCGGTTACGAGAAGCCGGGCCAGCTGGTCGACGAGGCGGTCGAGCTGAGCCTCAAGGACCGACGCGCGTACGTCTCCCGGGGCGGGGAAAAGCTCGCGCACGCGCTCGACCTCCTCGGCCTCGACCCGGCCGGGCTCGACTGCCTCGACGTCGGCGCCTCCACGGGCGGATTCACGGACGTGCTCCTGCAGCGCGGCGCCGCCCGCGTGATCGCGCTCGACGTCGGCTACGGCCAACTCCACGAGCGGCTGCGGGCGGACGCGCGTGTGGTCGTGCTCGAGCGGACGAATGCGCGTGCGATCGAAGGGCTGCCGTTCGCGCCGCAGCTCGTCACGTGCGACGTATCGTTCATCTCGGTCCGCGTCGCGCTCCCGCCTGCGCTTCGACTCGCGTGCCAGGGCTGGCAGGCGGTTGTGCTCGTGAAGCCGCAGTTCGAGGCCGGGCGCGCCGACGTGGGGAAGGGCGGTGTCGTCCGCGACCCGGCGGTGCGCGCGCGCGTCGTCCGGGCGATCGCCGAGGTCGCGCTCGGATGGGGGGCGAGCACGCGGGCCGTCGTAGACTCAGGCCTGCCCGGTCCGAAGGGAAACCGGGAGCTCTTCCTCCACCTCGCGCAGGCCGACTCACCGACCCTCCCCGATGACCTCGACGAGCGGATCGCCGCAGCCGTCCAAGCCTGAGTCCGTCGCGGTCGTCGCGCACGGGCGCATCGACGTGGGCGAGGCGGTCGAGCGGGTCGAGCGGGTCGCCGTCGGGAGCGGTGTTCGGATCGTCGACGATGCGGTCGCGTCGGATCTCACCGTGGCGGTCGGCGGCGACGGAACGATCCTGAGGACGCTTGCGCACCTGCTCGGCACCGACACGCCCGTCATCGGCGTGAACTACGGGCGTGTCGGCTTTCTCGCCTCGGTCGCGCCGGAGACACTCGAGCGCGACCTCGCCCGCGTGTTCGCCGGCGATTACGTCGTTCTCGAGCTCCCGGCGCTCGAGGTCAGACTCGACGGCGAGCGGCACGTCGCGGTGAACGACGTGGTCGCGACGAGCGCGACGCTCGGGCGGATGGTCGAGCTCACGTGGTCGATCGGCGGCGAGGGCCTCGGGACGGTGCCGTGCGACGGGATGATCTGCGCCACGCCGGCAGGCTCGACCGCGTACAACCTCTCGAACGGCGGCCCCGTCCTCGTCCGCGGCCTCGACGCGATGGCCATCACCTTCATCGCGCCGCACTCGCTCCATGCACGCCCGCTCGTGGTCCCGCGCGGCGCCCCGCTCACCGTCCGGAACGCGACGCCGGACGTGTCGACGAGCGTGCTCGTGGACGGGCACCGCGTCGCCGACATCCCACCCGGCGCGGAGATCGCGGTCTATCTCAACGACCAGCGCAGCCTGCTCGCGACGCTGCCGGAGACGACGTTCTTCGGCCGCTACCGCGAGGTCTTCACCGGCCAATAGGCGGCGTCAGAGCCCCTCTCTATCCTCGGGGCATGCTGCGCCGCCTGCGCATCGAGAACCTCGTGCTCATCCGCGAGGCCGAGATCGCACTCGCGCCGGGCCTCAACGCGATCACGGGCGAGACGGGCGCGGGGAAGACGATCCTCGCGCAGGCGGTGGGGCTCTTGCTCGGGACGAAGGGCGACGACTCGTTTGTCGGGCCCGGCGGCGCGGAGGCGTACGTCGAGGCTGAGCTCGACGTCTCCGAGGAGCTCGAGGAGCTTGCCGAGCT
>Ga0335078_10011919_pt1 | contig 12898 bp, 8 predicted proteins | sample Lox_Sample_32_FD_206711 | JGI IMG/M metagenome (GOLD analysis project Ga0335078, IMG submission 206711) | Soil microbial communities from Loxahatchee National Wildlife Refuge, Florida, United States - Lox_Sample_3.2 | ecosystem: Environmental > Terrestrial > Soil > Wetlands | place: USA: Florida... | reverse complement strand
TTATGTATACTCGGCGGCGCGCTCGGCCCGCCGTGACCTGGAGCGCCCTCGCTGGTGACCTGCGTCACACCTTAAATCGGTTGACTACGCCGCCTGGCGAGTTCAGACTAGCGCCGCTCAAAGGCCCCACCGACAGGAGTAACTACAATGCTGAAGCCCCAGCTCAGTGTGTTTCTATCCGCATTGGCAGTTTCAATCGCGCTGGCCGCGGCGCCGGCGATCGCGCAAACAGCGGGAAAACCGATTACAACCTTCAAGGTGAAGAGCGTGATTGGGCTCGAAAGCGTTCAGCACAATACCAAGGGGAAAGCCACGGTCTCGAAGGACGGTCTCAATTTTGCGGGCGACACTGCCAAAGGCAACCTGCCCATTTCGGAGATCCAGGATGTTCAGACGGGCGCAGACAGCCAACGAGCGGTCGGCGGAACTCTCGGGACGCTGACGATGCTTGCTCCGTATGGAAGCGGACGTTTTCTCAGCCTCTTCCGGCAGAAGATTGATACGCTGACGATCGCATATCGCGACGGCAGCGGCGGATTGCACGGCGCGATTTTCACGCTTCCACATGGACAGGCGGACCTGTTGAAGGCGCAACTCGTCGCGGCAGGGGCCAAGGCGAGCGTCATAACAGCGGATACAGGGACACCGGCAGGCAGCAAGGAGGCGAAAAAACAATGAGAACCGTACGGTGCTGCATGAAATCGCTCTCCTCAGTCGCCATTTCCCTGCTGGGCGCCGGCTCGCTGGCTCTCGGCGGAGCGGCAAGCGTGCGGGCAGCCACAAATCCGAATCCGCTTCACGCCTCCGCAATTCAGATTCAGCAGATTCAGGCGGACGAGGTGAAGCTGCCCGCGGAATTTCAGATGTCGATGTATGAAAACGTCATCGAGCAGGTGACCAAGGCCAATCGCTTTCAGCACGTCTATCGCGATGGAGATCACGACGCCGCGGCCGCTCCCGATCTCGTGACGTTGCATTGCACGGTCACTGGCTTCAAGCAAGGCAGCGCGCGCGAGCGGCAGGTGACAACCGTGGCCGGCGAAACGGCCATTACCGTGCATCTGGAATTCACCGATAAGAACGGACAGAAGCTCATCGCCAATGACGTTCAGGGCAAAGTCCGGTTCCTGGGCGAAAATCTTCGCGCGACCTACGATTTCGGCAAGAAGGTGGGGGCCGTCGTTCGCCAGGACTTCGCTGCCCCGCCCAAAGGCAAGAAGTAGCAAACGCCGCAGCGAGAGAATCGCGAGCTGGCGTCGCGCGAAATTCGCTGGTTCTCCGCAACGAAACCGCTCGCTGCACGCTCGCGCCCTCACAAGGCTCCGATAGTTGCCCCTAAAAGTCCCCCTGAGCCCACAGATCGCCGGGCCAGCTGAACGGCTATTGCACTCCTGGACAGGCAGTCAGCAACGGTCCGCGGAGATATGCTGGTGACGGGGTAGACTGAGCATCTCCAGAGCATTCTCGCCTTTTCGGGGGAAAAGGACCTTACGTGCCATCTCTGTTTAATCGCGTGTTGCAGGGCGAAGATGTTGAAGAACGCGCAACGCCCGTCGAAGAACCCGCAGATACCTCGCATGCCGAAAACTCGACAGGGTTGATTCGCGCGGACGAACTGCCCTCGGCTGCGAACGCCATGGCCGAGCTGTTTTCTGAAGGGGCCTCGTCTGCCTCGGAAGAAGGTCGCGCTGCGGAGGCCCCCGGCGAGATGGAAGCAGCTCAGCCCGAAGTATCGGAACCCAAAGAACCGCGCCTGAAGCTACAACAGTCGAAGAAACGTCGCGGCATATTCTCCTGGCTATTCGGGTCAGGTGATTCGGAACCGGAATTGACGCCAACAGCGCCTGAATCGGCCGCCCCGGCAGCCGAAACGATCACGACGCCAAAATCAGACAATTATCCTGCGATAGAGAGCGAGCTTCCGGCGGCAGGTCACGTTCCGGTGAGCGAGCCCACAGCAGAAGCGGATTCGCAGCAGGAATCATCTGCCGCCACCGTTTCGCATGAGCCATACTCTGCCGATCAGGCAATCACCGCCGTGGAAATGGATGTACCGAGCTCGTTCGAGGCAGGTGCGGCGCAGGAGGCAGTAACGGCTGGTGAAATCAGATCGGACCTTCCCGAAGAGAACCATTCTGCAACCGAAGAGATCGTCCAACCACCGCCATCGGAATCAAACGAAACAAGCGAAGTGGAACTCCCCGAATTGCAACTGCCGCCGTCGAGTGACGCCAGTCTTCACAAAGCAGGCGAGATCACCAACGACGAAGCGATAAGCGATGCGGACCTCGAGATTCCCGCCGAGGTTCTTCAGCGCACTCCGCAGCCGATCGAACCGGTGCGCCCGTCGTATCGCGATTGGGCGCTCGATGACAAGCTGGCAAGCCACCGCGAGTGGGTGGACTCTCACGGCCGTTCGGGTCAGCGAGCCGATCTCTCGAGCGCCGATCTCGAAGCCGCGGATTTGATCAGCGTGAATCTCCGGCTCGCCGATCTGCACGACGCCAATATGCGGTCCGCCGACTTGCTGCTCGCGGATTTGCGCGATGCGTGCCTGGTTCGCGCCGACCTTGAAGAAGCGTGCCTGGTGGGCGCGAATCTCGAAGCGGCAAATTTGGAGGGTGCGTCACTCGAAACAGCGATGGGACTCGTCCCGCGGCAATTTGCGGGAGCAAATCTGCGGGACGCGCTTCTAGCGCCGCAATTGATGGAGTTCGAAGCGCTCGCCAAGTTCGCGCGGAACGCGCGGCAGGCCTACCGGTATTTTGGCACGGTGACGATTGCCAGCTTGCTCTCCTGGCTGCTGATCGGCAAAACGAATGATGCCCAGATTATTTCCGATTCGGCGGTACTCCCGTTCCTTCATTCACGCGCGGCTGCGGCAGCGCTCCCGACTGCGGAAGCCTACTTGATCATCCCCGTTGTGTTATTCGTTCTCTATTTGCTCTTTCATTTTCACTTGCAACGCATCTGGGAGGCCGTGCAGGAGCTGCCAGCGATTTTCCCCGATGGGCACGTCCTGGGCGAAGACGAACCGGGCATCATCGTCGGCCTGCTGCGCACGCATTTTCGGTGGATGAACGCAGAGGCTTCCTCGACCGGGCTGATCGAACGCGGCGTTTCTCTGCTGCTGGCGTACGGCGTCGTTCCTGTGACGCTTCTGCTTTTTTGGGCTCGCTATCTGACCCGGCAGGAAATTCACGGAACCATTCTGCAAGCTGCACTGAGCGCCGGCGCGTTTGGCGTCTCCATCTACGCGATAACAAAAGTCGGACGCCCACAGGAGCGCTGGGAAATCGACAACAGGCGGGCGCGCAAACTCGCGGCACAGATAAGGGCAGTCAATCCATTCTCCGTCGCGGGCGTGCTCTGCGCGTTTCTTCTGGTCATTTCAACGGGGACAGTCTTCGGCGTACCGCACGACCGTGCGCGCGCTCCGCAATACAGCGCGTTTAGCATCCGCCGCTGGGCGCCGACCGTTTTCGCGTCACTCGGTTACGATCCTTACGCGGATTTGACCGAAAAACAGCTTTCGCTCGCGCCGCGCGGGTGGAACGGCCAGGATGAGCAAGTTTCTTCCGTCGATGGAGCCCGGTTGAACGGCGCGAAGCTCCGTTATGCGCAGGCCTATGGCGTGTTTCTCGTGAACGCGCACATGCTGCATTCGAATCTGCAGGGCGCGTTTCTTTCCCGGGCCGATTTGCGCTCCGCCGATCTCGGCGAAAGCAGCCTGCGATTCGCATTGCTCGATCAGGCGCACATGCAGGGTGCAAATCTCGATCGCTCGATACTCGATGGCGCTGATTTGCGGCGCGCCGATTTGCGAGGAGCCAACCTCTCGCACTCGACGCTCCAAAATGCGGACCTCGAAGACGCGCTGCTGGCAGGCGCGAGCCTTTACGGCGCGAGACTCGAGGGCAGCACGCTCAATCGCGCCGATTTGCAGAAAGCGGACGCTCGCGAGGCTCTTCTGGCGCGCGCGCACATGGACCACGCCAATTTGCAAGGCGCTTATCTGTGGTCTGCGGTGCTGATGGAAGCGGATCTGGGTGGCGCGCAGTTTGCCAGCGCCATTCTGATCGATGCGGATTTGCGAGGCGCAAATCTGGGCGGCGCGCAGCTTGGCTCGGCCGTGCTGAATGACACGAATCTGAGCGGCTCAAGCCTGGAAGGCGCCAATCTCCGCGGCGCGCTTGGGTTGACCGCAGCGCAGGTGTGCTCGGCGAAATCGCGGCGTGGCGCTCAAATGGATGACGCGCTCGCGACGGAAGTGCAAGCCCAATGCGGAGGGCTTCAGTAGAGTTGGATTACCTGCGCCGCTGAGCTTTTTTCGGCCCGCCGGGCCGGTTCCCTTTCCATCACACCGGGCGGCCGCTATCACGATACTTGTGCCCGCGCGAACAGGCCTTCCAGCCTCCGCGATTCGCTTTCGCTATTCTTTCTACGTTAATGCTGCCGCAGAGGTCGCGCCGTAAAACGAATACCACGGATGCGCCGCCTTCAGCCGCTCGTTCACATTCTTGATGTTTTTCACGCCTTGATCCGCGAGCCAGTCCTCCAGCGCTTTCACGCCCTGCTTCGCGTAGACGGGAATGCCTTCCTTCCACGTGGCGCGGCCGCACAGCACGCCCGAAAAATTCACGCCGGATTCAGCGGCAAGTTCGAGCGTTTCATTGAAAACATCGTTGCTGACGCCGGCCGAGAGATAGATGAACGGCTTTTTCGCCACGGCGGCGGCGCGGCGAAAATGTTCTTTGGCCTGGTCGCGCGTGTAAGCGGCATCGCCCTTGCAAGCCTTCGAGCCGGCGACGAAAGCCATGTTCACCGGGACTTCGACCTTGAGAACGTCCACGCCGTATTGCGGCTTCGAAAATTCCTCCATGCTGCGCGCCACCACTTCCGGCTTTTTGCGCGCGAACTCAATTCCCTTCTCGTCCGCGTTTTCCTCGTAGCCGACAAATTCGAGGAAGAAAGGAGCGTCCGCGGCGGCGCATTCCGCGCCGATGCGCTCGATCCAGGCGTGCTTGATATCGTTGATATGCGGCGGATCGAACGGCGTGTAATAGAGCAAAATCTTGATGCAATCGGCCCCTGCTGCAACGAGCCTGCGGACGGACCAGATGTCGAGCAAATCGGGCAGGCGGCCGGGCTTGGTGTTGTCGTACCCGCTGTTTTCGTAGGCGAGCAGCAGCCCCGCATTCTTCGCTCGGGCTTTCGCCGCGGGCAGGCCGTACTCGGGATCGAGCAAAATCGCGCTCGCGTAGGGGGTGAGCACGCGCGTGACCGCCGACTTAAACTCCTCGAGCATTTGCGGCGTGACGGCGTTCTTGTCCACGCCTTTGTCTTTCGCGATCGCACTTTTCAGCGAGCCGCGCTGGTCCATGGCCGCCGCGGCGATCACGCCGCTCGAGTTAGAAACGGCCTGCAAGCCTTTCTGTTTTCCCGGTCCAATTTTCATGACGAATTCTCCCGGCGAGATTTTCAGGGGCGTGTGAATTTTAGCACAGGCCCAAATACGCGAGAACCGAAACGCAGGGTACGCAAAGGAGAAATAAAGAACGCGGAGGATCTAGGCCAGCAGAATTTGATGCTGTGTGGCGCACGATTTCCCGTCGTTTGAGCCGGCAACGGAACTGCGCGCAATGAGTTCGTCGAGAAGCTCGGAGCCATGAAGCGCGAGAAATGGAAGAAGGCACAGCGTGCGTTCCTGCAGCTCGCCGTGCGGAGCAAGTGAATCGATCAAAATGCGTTCGTGCCGGTCGAGCACGCCGGACCTGAAATTTTCCGCTCGCGCCACTTTTCCCTTCAATTGCGCAAGCTGATGCAGCATTTTGGCCTCCGCCCCGCGCAGCGATTCGACGAGCGTTGCGTCTAAACTCGCGATCGGCTCCTCGAGGCTTCGGATCAGCTTGCGCACTTCTTCTTCGCTTTGTTCGAACCGGGATGCGAGCGCTCCCGGGATCGATTTCTGCTCCATCTTGGCTCGCAAATGCTGGCGGCCTGCGAGCACGTCGCGCAGGTCGGCGTCGTATTGCGCAAGAAATCGCGCAATCGGGCCGTCGACAATCGTGAAGCTCGAGCGCGGAACGATCGCCGGCATGCGCACCCCGAGTGCCCCATACACGACCTGCGCCTGCGGAAAATAAGCGATCTCCGCGGGTCCGCCGATGTACGCGGCCGTCGGCAAAAGCGAATCCTGAATCACGGGCCGCAAGAGCGCACTCGGCGAGAAACTCTCAGGCTGCCTTTCAATCGCATCCAGCAATTGGCCCGGAGAGATTTCCGCATCGCCCACCGCATAGGCACCATTCTTGCCGCGGACAGGCTCGCGGCGGCCCTTCGCGCTCCAGAAAAGCAATGTGGTTTCGTTCGTGACTTTCACTTGCGCGTGAAATCCGGACTTCTCCAGTTCGTGCGAGCGCGCAAGGAGCGCATCTCTGATGCGATCAGCGTGTTTGGCGGCTTCCCGCAGATTTGAAACGGAAATCTGGTGCAGGCGCGGATCGAGCTGATCGAGAAAAACGAGCCCGCGGCCGGCGAGCACCTGCGCCATCAGCTTGGCGAATGCCGAAGAATACGTTTCGCCTGCCGTGTACGATTCGTGCAAAGCGCGGCTGATGTCCGCAGCGGATGCACCTTCGAGGGTTCCGGCGGCCGCCGATACCATAGTCTGAATGGAATCACTCAACGCAATTTCGCCAACGCGCCGCCCTGATTCGTCGAGCGGCATTTCGTATCGCGCGAACCCGCTGCGCGTGCACCACGACGAGTGATTGATCTCGGCCAGGTCGTGATCTTCGTCCGCCACCCAGAAGACCGGAACGGCGTCAATCCCACGTTTCGTCGCCTCTTCCGCGCAGCGAATCGCTGAGAGCGCCTTGTAGAACGTGTACGCAGGACCGGAGAAGAGCCCGGCCTGCTGGCCCGTCACGATCGCTACCGCCCCCGCCGCCAGCCGGTCGAGATTGCGAGCGGTAACAGGATCGATCGCATCATTTGCACCGAAAGCGCGATTCTGTTCGCGCAGAATGTCGGTCACTGCGCCGCGAATGCCCGGATCGAGTTGCACCTGGCGCGCGGCTGCATCGATTCCGGCTGCAGTGGGAGGATGAGAGTAGTAGCCTGCGACACGATCGAAATCCTCAAGAAACGCGGAAAAAAGCTTGCTGGTGTGAGGAATTTCGCGAAACGGGAGACAGTGAGACTCCATCGAGGAATTCATGATACACGACACGCGCGCAACTCGAAATTCGAAACGCGAAAATCGGCCCCCGCTGCCATCGACTCAATTGGATGAATCGATCTGCACGAGGATTCGCGCGATGTATGTATGCCCACGGCTGAATGGAAAGATCGCAGCGAAACCGTCTAAGGGAGAGCCACGGATTTTCGGCGGTGCAAATCCTGCAGCGCGGCGACTTCGACGGCGTGGCCCGCCGTCGCACGAATCCCGCGTGCGGCGGCGCTGGCGGCAGAAAGTGTGGTGATGCAAGGCACGTTGTAACGCACGGCCGCGCGGCGAATCGACTTTTCGTCGTAAAACGATTCCCGGCCCAGCGGCGTGTTGATGATCAACCCGATCTTTCCGCTCTTAATCAAATCGATGATATTGGGCCGGCCTTCATTCACTTTGAAGACCGCTTCGATTTCAATGCCCGCTCGCTTCAGAGCTGACGCGGTTCCGCGCGTCGCGATTATTTTCAGGCCCGCTGCGGCAAGATCGCGCGCAACGGGCGCGACGTTCCGCTTGTCGTGATCGTTCACGCTGATGAACACGATTCCTTCCAGCGGCAGCCGCTGCCCCGCACCAAGCTGCGCCTTCGCGAATGCCTGCCCGAATGTCGACGAAACGCCCATCACTTCGCCCGTCGATCGCATTTCAGGGCCGAGAATCGTATCGACGCCGCGGAACTTATTGAACGGGAACACCGGCGACTTCACCGCATAGAAATCGTGCAGCGCAATTTCCTTTACGCCGTTCGATTGCGTGATCGGAAGATGGAGATCCTTTAGCTTGCGGCCGGTCATCAGGCGCGCCGCGACTTTCGCGAGCGGCACGCCAGTCGCTTTGCTGACGTACGGCACCGTGCGCGAGGCGCGCGGGTTCACCTCAAGCACGTAGACCGTATCCTGCTGAATCGCGTATTGCACGTTCATCAACCCGACCACGTGCAACGCGCGCGCCAGCCGCTGCGTATAATCGCGAATCTGCTCGATCACGGCGGGTTTTAGCGAAACGGCTGGAAGCACGCAGGATGAATCGCCCGAGTGAATTCCGGCTTCTTCAATGTGTTCCATGATCCCGGCGATCACCACGTCCTCGCCGTCGGCCACTGCGTCCACATCCACTTCCGTCGCGTTTTCGAGGAATTGGTCGATCAGGATCGGGCGCTTGGGATCGGAGAGGCCGCCGAGCTGCGCCGCTTGCGTGACGTACTCCTCGACCGTTTTCAGATCGTAGGCGATCACCATCGCGCGTCCGCCAAGAACGTAGCTGGGACGCACAAGGACAGGCAGGCCGATTTCTGTCGCTACGGTCACGGCTTCCGCAGGAGCCAGCGCCGTCCCGCCGCGCGGCTGAGGGATGTTCAGCTCTGCCAAAAGCCCGCCGAAGCGCCGGCGATCTTCGGCAAGATCGATTGACTCAGGATCGGTGCCGATAATTTTCGCGCGATTGCGCTTCAGTTCCAACGCGAGATTCAAGGGCGTCTGCCCGCCGAATTGCACGATCACGCCTTGCGGCTTTTCTCGATCGAGCACCGCAAGCACGTCTTCGAGAGTCAGCGGCTCGAAATAAAGCCGGTCGGAAGTGTCGTAATCGGTCGAAACGGTTTCAGGATTGCAATTGATCATCACCGTTTCGAAGCCGTCTTCTTTGAGCGCCATCGCCGCGTGGCAGCAGCAATAGTCGAATTCGATTCCCTGTCCTATGCGGCTGGGACCGCTCCCGAGAATCACGATCTTCGGCTTATCTGTAACGGCCGACTCGTCCGATTCCTCGTAGGTGGAATAGAGGTACGGCGTGAACGATTCGAATTCGGCCGCGCACGTATCGACTCGCTTGAAAACGGGCACCACGCCCAGTTCGTGGCGCCGCGCGCGCACAGAAGATGATTTCACGTTCCAGAGCTTCGCCAGCTCTTCATCGCTCGCACCGGAGCGTTTCGATTCCAGCAGCAGCTCGCGAGAGCACTTCGTCAGCGTCGCGCCGGCAACTTGCCGGTCGAGCGCGACCATTTCCTCCATCTGCCGCAGGAACCACGGGTCGATTTTCGTCAGCGAATGAATTTCATCGCGCGTCATGCCGCGTTCGATGGACTCGAAAAGCCAGTGGATGCGGTCCGGACTCGGCACGTGCAGCTTTTGCCGGAGCAGGGCGGTCGTAACTTCGGCGGGCGGGCGCCACGCGCTGCTCGGCTCCAGGGCGCGAATGCCTTTGCACAAAGCTTCTTGAAACGTGCGGCCAATGGCCATCACTTCGCCCACCGATTTCATCTGCGTGGTCAGCGTCGTGTCGCTGCCCGGAAATTTCTCGAACTGCCACTTCGGAATTTTGGCGACCACGTAATCGATGCTGGGCTCGAAGCAGGAGGGCGTCTTGCGCGTAATGTCGTTGGGAATTTCGTCCAGCGTCATTCCCACCGCGAGCTTCGCCGCGATTTTCGCGATCGGAAAACCTGTGGCCTTACTGGCCAGCGCCGAACTGCGCGAAACGCGCGGGTTCATTTCAATCACGACCATCCGGCCCGTTTCCGGATCGACGGCGAACTGAATATTCGAGCCGCCCGTCTCAACGCCCACCGCCCGGATGATCGCGGCCGCGGCATCGCGCATGTGCTGGTATTCCTTGTCCGTCAGCGTCTGGGCAGGCGCCACCGTGATTGAATCGCCGGTGTGAATCCCCATCGGGTCCACATTCTCGATCGAGCAGATCACGACGAAGTTGTCGCGAAAATCGCGCATCACTTCCAGCTCGAACTCTTTCCAGCCGATCACCGATTCTTCGATCAGCGCCTGATGAACGGGGCTCGCGTCGAGAGCGCGCGCGATCGCGTCGCCGAATTCCTCGTGGTTATACGCAATCGAACCGCCCGTGCCGCCGAGCGTGAACGAAGGCCGGATCACCACCGGATAGCCCATCTCGTCGGCAAGACGAATCGCTTCCGGAATATTCGTCACCACTGCCGAATTGGGAACTTCGAGCCCAACGCGGCGGCACACATCCTTGAAGAGCAGGCGATCCTCGGCGATTTTGATGGCGTCAAGCTGCGCTCCGATCAGCTTCACGCCGTATTTTTCGAGGATTCCGTTTTCGGCAAGCTCGACAGCCAAATTCAGCCCGGTCTGTCCGCCGACCGTGGGCAGCACGGCATCCGGCCGCTCGGCCGCAATGATTGCCTCCAGATATTCCTTCGTGAGCGGCTCGATGTAGGTGCGGCTGGCGATTTCGGGATCGGTCATGATCGTCGCCGGATTCGAATTGACCAGGATGACGTCGTAGCCTTCCGCGCGCAGCGCCTTGCACGCTTGCGTGCCTGAATAATCGAACTCGCACGCCTGCCCGATGATGATCGGCCCGGAGCCGATGATCAGGATTTTCTTGATGTCAGTGCGCTTCGGCATTTGTTTCTCGAAAAGTCGAAGGGTGGGGCTGAAGCCCCGCCTTTCTTCGCTGCATATCGCATAAAGTACGCGCGTTGATCCAAAATCGCGGGCTCATCGCGAATTCTCGCGCATCATTTTGATGAAATCGTCGAAGAGATACCGCGCATCATGCGGCCCGGGCGAGGCCTCGGGATGATACTGCACGCTGAAGAGCGGCAGCGTGCGATGGCGCAGGCCCTCGTTCGTGTGATCGTTCAGGTTCACGTGCGTCATCTCGACATCGCTCGACGGCAGCGAATCCGGATCGACGCAGAAACCGTGATTCTGCGCGGTGATTTCGACTTTCTGGGTAAGCAAATTCTTCACCGGATGATTCGATCCGTGATGCCCGAATTTCAGCTTGAAAGTCTTGCCGCCAAGAGCTAGTCCGCAGAGCTGATGACCCAGGCAAATGCCGAACACCGGCACCCGTCCGACTAGTTTCTTGATATTGCCGATCGCATAAGTCATCGGCTCAGGATCGCCAGGGCCGTTCGACAAGAACACGCCATCGGGCTTGAGCGCCAGCACATCCTCGGCAGAAGTCTTTGCCGGCACGACGGTCACATTGCAGCCGTGATCCACGAGTAAACGAAGGATGTTCTGCTTGATCCCGAAATCATAGGCGACGACGCGATATGGCTCACCGGGCGCAGCGCTGCGTCCCTCCCCAAGTTGTTTTGCCGGATGGCCGTTCCCTTTGACCGCTGCGGGAGCGACCGCCGTTCCTGCCGCCGCGGAGGCGGCCAACTGTCGCCCGAGATCGATTGAACCGTGCGCCCAGTCATATTTTTCCGCCGCAGTGACGCGGCTTGCGAGTTCCTGCCCCGCCATCGTCGGAAGTGCGCGCGCCTCGGCGATGAGCTGTTCGGCAGGCGTCTCGTCCGTCGCGACGATCCCGCGCAGCGCCCCGAATTGCCGCAGATGCAGCACGAGCGCGCGCGTGTCAATGTCCCAGATTACGGGCACGCCGTTGCGTTTGAGATACTGATGCGCGGATTCGTGCGAGCGCCAGTTCGACGCCAGCGAAGAAAATTCGCGGACGATCAGCGCTTCGATATATGGCTTCGGGGACTCCTCGTCGTCATTGTTCGCCCCGACGTTTCCGATGTGCGGATAGGTGAGGCAGACGATTTGCCCTGCGTAGCTTGGGTCGGTGAAAACTTCCTGATAGCCGGTGAGGCTGGTGTTGAAAACAACTTCGCCGCCACGGCGGGTGCGAGCACCCGCGGCGCGCCCCTTAAATACTTTTCCGTCCTCGAGCGCGAGCGTCGCGCGTCCTGCGAGGGCCTCGATCAGTGTGTCCTCCAGAGGATGTCATTTCGATGCGGCGTTGACCGTTGACGTCGAACTCAGCGAGCCAAAGTGATCCACGGGCCAGTAGGCGAAAACCGCTTTGCCGTAGATGAATTGGCGCGGCACGGGACCGAACACCCGCGAGTCGTTCGAGCTATCGCGATGGTCGCCCATCACGAAGTAACTGTCCGGCGGAATTTTTCGCGGCGCGCTGTTCGAACCGTCAAGATAGCCCGGCGGAACGTACTGGTCAGCCAGCTCCTCGCCGTTGATGTACACGTGCCCCATGCGAATCTCGATCGTCTCGCCCGGCAAACCGACGATGCGCTTGATGAACGACTTCGAGCGGTCCAGCGGGTACCAGAAGACGACCACGTCGCCCCGTTCGATCGGCTCAAACCGGTACACAAACTTGTTGATGAAAATGCGCTCCTGGTCCGAAAGCAGCGGAAACATGCTCGTGCCTTCGACCTTCACCGGCTGGTACAGAAAAATCATCACCACGATCGCGAGGCCGAGAGCGATGGCCAGATCGCGCGTCCAACTGCGCAATTCCCGCCGCAATGGCGCGGGGTTTGTTCCTTCGGCGGGATTAAGCGGGCCAGACTGAGAGGTATCCGACATCCTTCACCAGATCACTTATAACATGCAGCGCACGGGAATCAAAGTAGGTTGGACGAGACCGCGGCGAAATCGGAAGCAGGCCGCAACGGAAATCGCGTTCTGAGAAAGATTCGCGCGTTTCGCGACCTCCACTCAGTCGTTTAACGCGTACGCGAGAATCGCCAGCGCCGCGATCACAGCCGTTTCCGTCCGAAGTATATTTTCGCCAAGCGAACATTCCGCGAAGCCCGCGTTGCTCGCCGCCGCAAGTTCCTCATCCGTCCAGCCGCCCTCCGGACCAATCGCCAGCGCCACCCGCCCGACGCCAGAGCCTGAAGAAAGCCTGTCTCGCAAC
>Ga0335078_10011918_pt1 | contig 12899 bp, 13 predicted proteins | sample Lox_Sample_32_FD_206711 | JGI IMG/M metagenome (GOLD analysis project Ga0335078, IMG submission 206711) | Soil microbial communities from Loxahatchee National Wildlife Refuge, Florida, United States - Lox_Sample_3.2 | ecosystem: Environmental > Terrestrial > Soil > Wetlands | place: USA... | reverse complement strand
TGATGCCCGGATTGTAGAAGGCCTGCCGGGGAGCTCCCAGGTCCGTCACCATGTAAAAGCGATCCATTGAATTGCTTCCAGCGTGGGCGACCAGCCTGCCACTGCGCATCTCTGTGAAGAGCCTGCCTGGCAGCTCGGGCTGCGAGGCCCACAGGTTGGTGATCCATCTGTATGCGCCTGCGGCGACGCTCGTGCGGCCGGTGCACAGGCCGGCTAGCCCAAGCTGTGCAGTTGGGTACAGATCCTCGAGTGGCTCGCTCCCGCGTGCCTCGGGCGTCTGGGAGTAAGCCCCGCCCGAAGACTGATTCTGGTATCCGGCCAGTGAATCCATGATCCTGTTAGCCAGGTCGTAGCGATCCAGGTGCCAAGCGCCGGTCGCCAGTATTGCCAGCGGGTACGAGGCTGCCATTGGGGTGAACTTGGTCCGCAGGGAGGAACCGGGAGCCATGTCTCCGTCGGCGGTGAGGACTTCACGGCTTGCCCAGGCCAGTACCGCTGCTGCCGTCTCCCTCCGGCCGGAGACGGCCAGGGTCCACGGCAGGCGGTAGGCAAAAGCGGGGTCGCATTGCGGCTTACCGGATCGATCTATTCGCGACGTTATCCAGGAAAGGCCACGCTCTCGTGCTGCTTGCGCCTTCTCGATTGCCTTGCCGCGATCGCTGAATTCACCGGTCGGGCGTACCGCTGCGGTGTCGGTCATATCCTTCTAGTCCTCCAAACTACCGGCCACGACTGGTAGCGTTTCCTCGATTGCCGCCCGTAGGATTTCAACTCCTTGCTCCAGCTCGGACGGCTCGGAGGTCAGGGCCGGAAGCAGGACCGTGCAGTCCCCCACCAGCCGGCCTCGCGGCGAGCCGCCTCCGGGCTCCGCGATTGGGTCGTTGTATGCGTTGGTCGATACGATGCAGCCCCTGCTCCAGGTAGCCTTGGTCATGAGTGCCGCTACGCCCGCACTCGGCGGGAAGGGCAGCCGGGTCTCGCGGTCTCGCACGTACTCGACGCTCCACATCAAGCCCTTGCCGCGTATGTCACCGACCCAGGGAAGCGCGCCCAGGCGATCTGCCAGCAACTCTCCAAGCTCCTGGCCGTCGCGATCGGCCTTCGGTACTAGGTCCTCGGACACGACAGCTGCGACGACCCTCCGTCCGACCGCGCAACCGATCGGGCTGCCGCTGAATGTGTGCACCTCGGGCATCCGGCGGTGCGCCTCGCTTATGGTCTCGACGATTCTCTCGGATACCAACGTGGCGGCGATGGGATAATATCCGGCGCCGAGGCCTTTCGCGAGGTTCGTCATATCAGCCGTTGTATTGTAATGATCCAGACAGCGAAATGCACCTGTCCTGCCGACGCCAGTTATAACCTCGTCAGCGATCAGAAGGACGCCGTACGCATCGCAGATTTCCCGGACCAGCGGCCAATAACCTGGCGGAGGGACGGCGGTGCCCGCGGATGGGGAGATCGGCTCTCCGACAACGGCGCTAACTGTCTCGGGCCCGGCCCGCTCAATGGCGTCCGCGACCTCCTCGGCGGCCCGCTTCGCGAGGGTACCGTCGTCAAGGTCGGCGAACGGGCCTCGGTACTTGATCGGATACTGAGCCTTGGGCCATGGCAGCAATGTGGGATCGTAGGGATCGGTCAGCGCCGTGCGCCCGGTCAAGCTCAGCGCGCCGACTGTCGCTCCGTGATAGCTCGGCGCCAGCGAGACTGCCTTCCACCGGCTGGCATCGCCGCGCGCGAGGTGGTACTGGCGCGCTATCCGCAGTGAGACCTCATTGGCCTCCGAACCACCCGACGTGAACATTACGCGTCCGGTATTTTGCCCGACGATAGTCACGAGATCATTTGCCAGCAGTTCTTGCTGCTCGTTTGTGACGCGAGCGTTGTGGACGTATGACAGTCGCGCGGCCTGTTCCGCCAGAGCCGCTGCCAGGTCCTCCCGGCCGAACCCGAGGAGAGCGGCGCCGGAGAATCCGCTGGTGAGATCGAGATACGCGTTGCCCGCGTCATCCCACAGTCGCCTGCCACTGCCCCTGACCATTTTAGGGTAATTGTCGTTCGGGCTGCGGTAGAAAACCGCCGAGCTGTCCACGGCTATTCCACTCCACACCAGTCGAGGGTGGCCAGGGCAAATGTTCTTGTGGCCTTGATGACATCCTCGGCGTCTACCCATTCATTGGCTGTGTGAGCTTGCAGGATGGAGCCTGGCCCGTAAACGACCGTAGAGATTCCTGCCTTGCTTAGGAAGGTCGCGTCGCAGACGGCACAGAAGCCGGCCACTGACCCGCCGCGGACTTCCGCGGTATCGCCGTTCGCGCGCTGATGTGCGTCCGCGACAGCACCGACGATCTTGTCCTCGACACTCGTCACGAACGGCGCCCAGTGGAGATTCCAGCTGATCTCGGCCGGGTTCTCGCGAAGCCAGGAGTCCAGCTGGCAGGCTCGATGGACGTGCTCCGCCAGCTCGGTCTTCACGGTCTCGACATCTTCGTCCGGGTTATACCAGCACGCATATTCGATTGTGCATATCTGTGAGATGATGAACGGGACCCTCACTCCGTGCGGTCCGCCGCTGATGACACCGGGGTGAATGGTGAAGTGGCCCGGCCGGAACAGGGGGTGCTGCTTCGAGATACCCCATTCCTGCTCCAGCTGCTGCAGTGCGTATACAATCCCGAGCGCCTTCTCGATCGCGTTGACCGCGATTCGGGAGCCACCGCCGCCCGCCCGGATGAGTTCATCGCGGACGGAGGAGTGGCTGGCCTTCCCGCGGACGGTCACTGTGAACCAAAGCAGCCCGGGGGATGTCGGAACAACCGATAGCGTGGGCGGCGGAGCCGTGGGTTCTGACACGATGGCTGCGTCCGCTCGGTAGCCTCGCTCTATCGTGGCCGATACGCCTGCTTCATGGTCCATGACCTCTTCACCGACCACGGCCTCGATGATGACATCGCCGCGCAGCTTGATTCCTTCTCTGCGGATCGCTGCCAGTGCCATCGCCTGCGCCACGACACCGGTCTTCTGGTCCGACGCACCGCGCCCCCAGATTTTTCCGTCCTGAAGGCGACCGCTGAAGGGCGAGCCATCTGACCAGTCGGCGACATCACCTACCGGTACGACGTCAACGTGCCCGTTCAGGATGAGTGATCTTCCCTGTCCCGTCCCGGCAAAGGTGGCGACTGCGTTGTCGCGGCCAGACTCCACGGTGACCAGATCGAGGTCGCCGCCCATCTCCTTGTAGATAGCTCCCATGAACCGCGCCGCGTCGCCCTCACCACCAACCACGTCCGCATACTCGGTGCCCGGGTACTTAGGATTAACGCTCTCAATTTGGATTAGTTGGCCTGCGGTGGTCAATATCTCGTCGCGCATGCCCTCGATCCGGCTGAGTATGCGCTCATCGACGGATACCAATCGTGGCCTCCCTTTCCTCAAGAACCGACCTTCTGTGGGCTCAGTTCTTCGGCTTGTGCATTCGCACGAACCCCGGCATGACTTGTGCCGTGGGGGCTCAGTTGCTATGGGATTTCCGGCTGCGGAGTCCCCGGCGGGACTAGGCATAAGGTGCGAGGCTGGCGGCGTGCCCACTGAGCTTCGGCCTCCAGAGAAGCCCGGGGCTTCATGCCTGCTCCGGCTAGTTGCTGCGAGCCGGGGCTGCGGCCACTGGACAGTCTCTCAGCGGTCTTGGCGACGGTACTTGTGACAGCGATCGACAGTGGAACCGGTCAGCCCGGCTAAGCCGAATCCACACTGATTGATCACGGCTGTGCGGCCTACGGTGTGACCCATGACGACTGCCATGTTCCCTCCTTGTCATGCCTCTCGTGCTGACATGTTCCCGTTGGGATGGTGTATGCCGAGGTCATCGGGGAGTTCTGCTTCCGGCCCCTCCTGTCGTCCGCCGAGGCGACCGTAACATACCGAATTCTTTCGTGACAAGACCTCTGGTTGTTACTAAGGTGTAAAGATCTAGCCTCTTGACGGTTAGGTCAGACCGATAGATGATTTGGTCTGATATGGGTTGCAGCGGGTAGGCGGGCGGCTGGCGGGCCCGGGTGCTGGCCGGACCGGCCCGGCGCCGGCGCGGCCGGTCAGCAGATGAAGGCAGGGCGATGCACGACTACGGCGTCTTCACCGTCGAGTCCAAGGCCGAGGTCCTGGAGAAGTCGCGGGATTTCTGGAATCCCGGCAAGACCGACTTCTGGTCCGAGACCGGCGTGGACCTCGTCATCGACCGCAGGGAGAGCTACTTCATCTGGGACATGTCGGGTGTCCGCCTCATCGACGTCCACCTGAACGGCGGGACCTATAACCTCGGGCACCGAAATCCGGAACTGGTCGAGGCCATCACTGTTGGTATGCGGTCGTTCGATATCGGCAACCACCACTTCCCGTCCAGCGCCCGCGCCGCACTGGCCGAAGCGCTCGTCCGTACCGCAGCGCCGAGCCTCACCAAGGTGATCTACGGCAGCGGCGGGGGAGAGGCCATCGACATCGCGATCAAGACCGCGCGGCATGCCACCAAGCGACGCAAGATCGCCTCGATCATCAAGGCCTACCACGGCCACACCGGCTTGGCCGTGGCCACCGGCGACGACCGGTTCTCCCGGCTATTTCTGGCCGACCGGCCGGACGAGTTCACGCAGGTCCCCTTCAATGACATCGACGCCATGAAGGCAGCCCTGGCCGGGAACGAAGTGGCGGCGGTGATCATGGAGACGATCCCGGCCACGTACGGCTTCCCGCTGCCCCAGCCCGGCTACCTGGAGGCGGTAAAGGCGCTCTGCGAGAGGCATGGTTCGCTCTACATCGCCGACGAAGTCCAGACCGGGCTGATGCGCACTGGCGAGATGTGGGCGATCACCAAACACGGCATCGAGCCCGACATCCAGGTCACCGGCAAGGGCCTTTCCGGAGGAATGTACCCGATCGCGGCCGTCCTGGTCAGCGAGCGATGCGCGGGCTGGCTTACCGAGGACGGGTTCGCGCACATCTCCAGCTTCGGCGGGGCGGAACTCGGCTGCGTGGCGGCGCTGAAGACTCTGGAGATCTGCAGCCGGCCGGAGACGCGGTCAATGGTCCATTACATCGCCGACATGGTCGGCCGCGGGCTGCGGGAGATCCAGGCCCGCTACCCGGACTGGTTCACCGGAATCCGACAGAACGGGGTCGTGATGGGCCTGGAATTCGATCATCCCGAGGGAGCGAAGCTCGTCATGCGGCACCTGTACCGCAACGGGGTGTGGGCCATCTTCTCTACCCTGGATCCGCGGGTACTGCAGTACAAGCCGGGCCTGCTGATGACGCCCGAGCTGTGCGAGGAACTGCTCGAGCGTACGGAAGCCGGGATCGGGGCCGCCGCAGCGGAGATCCGGCGCAGCCCCGCCAGCGCCCGCGAGGCCCGGCGTTGAGCGCCTGTCCCACCGACGGCCCGGGCCCGGCGGCCGTTGCTGCCCCCGCCGTGCCCCCCGGACTGGCGACAGCACCCGGTGAGACCCCGGCCGTATCCACGACGGCGACGTGGCGAGCACGGCAGATGCTCGCGCGCGCGCACTGGGCGGCCAGTGCCTTCGCGACCTACGACCGGACCTCGGTGCTGCGCATCGCCGAAGCCGTGGCCGCCGCGGCACACGCGGAGTCCCGCCATTACGCCGAGTGGGCGGTCCAGGAGACGGGGTTCGGCGTCGTCGAGCACAAGGTCGTGAAGAACGAGGCCTGCTCACTGGGAATCCTGGAGCGATACCGAGAAGACGACTACGTGAGCCCGCGGATCGACCCCGCGAGCAAGATCCTCTCCCTGCCCCGGCCGGCGGGCGTCATCCTGGCCTTGACCCCGTCGACCAATCCGGTGTGCAGCGTGTTCTTCAAGGTCATCCTGGCCATGCTGACCCGGAACGCGATCGTAGTGAGCCCGCATCCGATGGCCCGGGGCTGCTGCACCGACGCGGCCAGGCTGCTGGCCGCTACCGCGACCGAGGCAGGCGCGCCCGACGGCATCATCCAGGTTGTACCGGACGTCACCGTCGCGCTGATCGAGGCGCTGATGTCGGATCCGGTCACCGACGTGATCGTGGCGACCGGCGGCACCGCCGTGGTACGGGCGGCGCACCGGTCCGGGAACCCCGCGCTCGGCGTCGGCCCGGGCAACGTGCCCGTGCTCGTAGACGCGACCGCCGATGTCGCCGAGGCGGCCCGACGGATCGCCGACAGCAAGTCCTTCGACAATTCCATCCTGTGTACGAATGAATCCGTTCTCGTCGTCCAGGAGTCCGTCGCCGACAAGCTGATCCGGGAACTGCAGCGGCAGCAGGCGGCCCTGCTTGACAAGGCGGCCACCGGCAAGCTCCGCGCTTACCTGTTCCCGGCCGGCCGTCTCAACGGCGAGGCGATCGGCAAGGACGCGGCGTGGATCGCGGCCCGGGCGGAAGTCAGAGTGCGCCCGGGGACTCGCGTCCTGCTAGCGCCTTTTGACCTGGTTGCGGACGAGGAGCCGCTTGCGCACGAAAAGCTGTGCCCTGTGCTCGGTGTGGTCCGGGCACAGTCGGTGGAGCGCGGCATCGAGGCGGCCCGCGCCGTGATCAGGCTCGGGGGCGCGGGCCACTCCGCCGCAATTCACAGCACCGACCCGCGCATCATCATGCGTTACGGGACCAGGGTGCCCGTGCTCCGGATTGCGGTCAACTCCGGGAACAGCACCGGCAGCGCAGGCCTGGACACGCATCTCGCGCTGTCGATAACCCTCGGTACCGGGTTCATCGGCCGCAGCTCAATCGGGGAGAACCTCGAGCCCCGGCATCTCGTCAACTGGACCAGGGTCGCCTACAACGCCGCCGCGAACGTACCATTCGACGACTTCGTGGGGATCGCCGCCTGGCAGCCGCCGGACGGCCCGGTGCCGTGCTATCCACAGGCCTCCAACATGCTCGGCGTCGCTGGCCGGCCGACTGGGGAGACAGACCCGACGGCAGGCGCCGCGGCCGAGGGCACAGAGGTCCCCGACGCGGTCAGGGAACAGCTGCGGGCGCTGATCATCGAAGAGCTCCAGCAGCTCATCAAGGGGTAGCCGTGGCCGAGCTGCGATCGTTCATCTTCCTTGACCAGCTACAACCCCAGACCATGTGCTACCTAGGCACCTGGGTGCGGGGACGGCTGCCGCGCTCCGGCGTGGCGGCGCAAGTCATCGAGATCGCGCCGGGGCTGGACATCGAGCCGCTGACCGACGTGGCGCTGAAGGACGCCGACGTCCAAGCCGGGATCCTGGTCGTCGAGCGGCAGTTCGGCTACCTGGAGCTGCATGGGACCACCGATGCCGTGCGTGCGGCGGCTAGCTCGGTCCTGGAGGCGCTAGGAGTCAGCGCCACGTCCGCGACCAGGCCGCACGTTCTCGCGTCGCGGATCATCACCGGTGTGGACGCTCAGCACGCGTTCCTGGTTAACCGGAACAAGCTCGGCTCCATGGTGCTGCCAGGCGAGTCGCTGTTCGTGTTCGAACTCCAGCCCGCGTCCTACGCCATCCTGGCCGCCAACGAGGCCGAGAAGGAGGCACGCATCAAGATCGTGGACTACCGGATGATCGGGGCCACCGGACGCGTCTACCTGTCCGGCCTCGAGGACGACGTGCGCCAGGCGGCGGACGTCGTGACCGCCGTACTGGGCGAACCCCGGTGACGCCCATGGATGATGCTGTGCTCCGCCAACTGGTGCGCGAGGTGCTGCGCGACCTGCTCCCCGCGCAATACGGCACGGTCGGCGCAGCCCCGCCTGCCCGACCGCTTGCGGTGACTTCATCCAACTCCGGCCCGGCCCCGTTGCCTCCCGCAGCGCTCGTTCCTAGCGCGGAGACAGGCCCACCGGTCGGCCGCCCGTCCTCCCCCATGTCGCAATCCAATGTTGAGCTGCAGCCGGTCCGGCTCGTCACCGACGAGGACCTGCATGAGTTCGTGCTCCGGCTGCTTCGGCTGGCCGACAACCCCAGGCGCCGCCGCGACCTGCTGGCTGGCCGTCTCCGGTTCACGCTCGCGTCCGACGGCGACGCGCCAGCCGGCCCGTCCCTGCCCGTCGGCCTGCCTGTGCCCAGCGGTCTGCCCGGTGGCAACGGGCAGCGGGCCGGTCACGGCGCCACCGCAGGGCACCGGATCGAGAAGGGGGCGGTGACCGAACGCGCCGTGCAGGCAGCGGCGGCCGCGGGCGCGCGTCTCGTGCTGGGCCCTCGGGCCGTGCTGACCCCGCTGGCCCGGGACCGGGCCCGCGCCCTCGGGGTTCCGATCGAGAAGGAGCGATGATGCTGCAGGCAGTGGTCGTTGGGAATGTCTGGGCCACCAAGCGGATCGACGGGCTGCCCAGCGGAGCCCTGCTCGAGATCGAGGTGACGGGGTCGGGAGAGCGACTCGTCGCATTCGACGTGCTCGGCAGTGGCCCGGGAGAACGGGTCCTGGTGGCGCAGGGCTCGGTGGCAGCCGGCTGGCTGCCGGGGCGGCCGCCGGTCGACGCGCTGATCATCGGTTCCATCGACGAGCCGAACACCCCGGCAGCCGCCGCCGGATCAGCCACCAAGCCCCGCCGGAATCGGCCGGGTCAATGATCACGAGCACCGGGCGCGGATCACCCGGGCAGCAAGTGCAGAATGCGCGGACACTCACGGAGAGGGATAGCTAGATGGCTCAGAATGCGCTCGGAATGATCGAAACGAAGGGTTACGTGGCGGCCCTGGCCGCCGCCGACGCCATGGTTAAGGCGGCTAACGTGGTGATCGTCGGCAGGCAGGAGGTCGGCGACGGGCTGGTGGCCGTCATCATCAACGGCGACGTCGGCGCAGTAAAGGCGGCGACCGAGGCAGGCGCCGAGACCGCGTCGAGCGTGGGCGAGCTCGTCTCCGTGCACGTGATCCCGCGACCGCACGGAGAACTCGGCAAGCATTTCGTTGTCTCGGAGTGAGCCTGCCGGACGGCCGGGCGGCATGGTGAAAGTGAGTGCTGCCGCGCGCATCGAGTTGCGGGTGTACCTGCCGATCGCAAGCCTGCAGCGGCAGTTTGCCGCCTATCTTGGGGTGCCCACCCGGGCCCGGGGGTACCCGCCGGCCGAAGGCGATCACGCCCTGATCGTGGAGGTCGCGCCCGGCCTGGCGATTGAGCGGGTTACCGACCTGGCGCTGCGGGCCGAGCCTGCCGTCGAGCCCGGGATTCTGTTCGTGGAGCGCCACTTCGGGGTACTGGAGATCCACTCGGGGACCGCCGACGATGTCGGGCGCGCCGGCCAGGCCATCCTGGATGGCCTCGGGCGTAGCGCGGCTGACCAGCTGCGGCCCAGGCTGCTGTACTCGGACGTGGTCGAGGACATCACCGATCAGCAGGCCGTCATCATCAACCGGGCCCGGCAGGCGTCAATGATCCTCCCCGGCCAGTCGATGCTGGTCTGCGAGATGGCGCCGGCCCTGTTCGCGGCGGTGGCGGCTAACCAAGCCGAGCAGGCGGCACCGGAAAACACGTTGGTCGACGTGGCCATGATCGGTGCGTCTGGCCGACTTTACATCGCGGGGACCAGTACGGACGTGGGCCGTGCCCGGGAGGAGATCGAGCGACTGCTAGCCGGCATCGAGGGGCGTGAGCAGTGAGCCGGCCAGAAAAATCCTGCGCTGCCTGCACTGAGAAGCCGAAGCGAGGAGCGAGCGCACGGCGACGAGGGAAGGCATGCAATGGAGCGGGATGAGGATGTGGGCGGAGACCCACAGGCGAATGAGCCGGGAAGCACAGACCCGACGGCAGTTCTGCGCGATTACGACCCATACGCCCGAGCGGCGCTCGACCCGTTCGGGTTCTCGGCGCAGGCCCAGCTGTCACTGCTCAGCCTGTCCGAGAACGCCACCTACCGTGTCGACGACCCTCAGAACGGGCGCACCGCGGTACTGCGGGTGCACCGGACCGGGTACCACCCGCCGGGCGCAGTCGCCTCCGAGTTGGCCTGGCTGCAGGCGCTGCGGCGGGACGAAGGGCTACTCACTCCCGCGGTGTTCACGGCGGTGGACGGCCGGGAGGTGGTTGACGTCACGATCGGCCCTGTGACCAGGCAAACGGTGCTGTTCGAATGGCTGCCGGGCACCGAGCCCCCTGAGGAGCACCTGGCCGAGAAATTCGAGATGCTCGGAGAGATCTGCGCGCGGATGCACCGGCATTCTCGCAGCTGGAACCGGCCGACCTCGTTCGTGCGGTTCTCCTGGGACTACGAGGCCTGCGTGGGCGCAGGCGGCCGGTGGGGCCGGTGGCAGGACGGCATCGGCGTGGGGCCGCAAGAGCGGGCCACGCTCGAACGCGCCTCGGCGGTGATGGCCGACCGGCTGCGCCGGTTCGGCACCGGGCCGGACCGGTTTGGCCTTATCCACGCGGACATGCGGCTGGCCAACCTCCTCGTCAGAGGGCCCGACATCCAGGTGATCGACTTTGACGACTGCGGATTCGGCTGGTTCCTGTTCGACCTTGGCACGGCCCTGAGCTTCTTTGAACATGACCCGCGGGTGCCCGGATTGTGCGACGCCTGGCAACGCGGCTACCGGCGGATCCAGCCGCTGCCGACACAGGACGCGGCAGAGATCCCCACGTTCGTGCTGTTGCGGCGGCTACAGCTGGTCGCCTGGATCGGCTCGCACCGGTTCGCCGACACCGCCCGAGAGATCGGCACCGACTTCACCCAAGGCGCCTGCGACCTTGCCGAACGCTACCTGCTCACAACCTCGTGATTTCCCGGCCGATGCGGCCCCGAGTCCACTAGGAGTTGCGGATGTTCACCTCGATCATCGGCCGGTCGGTGCTCGTGACCGGCGGCACCAAGGGAATCGGCAAGGGCCTGGCCGCCGGATTCGTGGCCGAGGGCGCGAACGTCGTTATCGTCGGCCGGGATCGTGAGGTCGGCGAGCGGACCGCAGCCGAACTCACCACGGCCGACAGGACTGTAGCCTTCGTGCAGGGCGACGTGAGCGCGGCGGGGGACTGCGCGACGGCGGTGGCAGCGGCGCAGGAACTCCACGGCGGGCTGGACATCGTGTGCTGCAACGCCGGGATCTTCCCGGCCGCGCCGCTCGCCGAGATGACCCCTGGGCAGCTTGGGGAAGTGCTCGGGATCAATCTGATGGGTACCTTCTTCATAGTGCAGGCGGCTCTGCCCGCGCTGCAGCGGTCCGGCCGTGGGCGGGTCATCCTCACCTCGTCGATCACCGGCCCGATCACCGGCTATAGCGGCTGGTCGCACTACGGGGCGAGCAAGGCCGGCCAGCTCGGCTTCATGCGCTCGGCCGCGGTCGAGCTGGCCAAGTACGGGATCACCGTCAACGCCATTATGCCAGGCAACATCTCCACCGAGGGGCTGGCCGATCTCGGCGACGAGTACATACGCACGATGGAGGCGTCGATACCGCTGCGGCGCCTGGGTACCATCAAGGACATCGCCAGCGCAGCCTTGTTCCTCGCCACTGAGGAAGCCGGCTACATCACTGGTCAGACGCTCGTGATCGACGGAGGCCAGACAGTCCCCGAATCGCTGGAAGCTATGGGGTGAGGCGGATGCCGGCGGAAGGCGCGCCCGTGTCGACGAGCGATCCCGGGGCCGCAGGGCCTGAGCAGGCGGCTCAACCGACCTGGGCAGAGGCTGCGGGATCGCTGTATGCCCGAATGCACCCGCACGCCGTGTCCGACCGGCGGCTCGTCGAAGATGCCCGGCACCACCTGCTCGATCTGATCAACTCGGGTGCCCTGGGTCCTGGCGACCGCCTGGGGACCGAGCGAGAGCTGGCCGCCCGGCTGTCGGTCAGCCGGTCGACGCTGCGGCAAGTACTGGCCGTGCTTGCTGAGAGCGGCGTGATACGGCGCGTCCCCGGCCGGGCCGGGGGCACCTTTGTCGCCCATGCCAAAGTGGACCGGGACCTGTCCGTAATCGTGGGCCTGCCCGAGTACCTGCGCCGCCAGGGCTTCGTGGCCGGAACTCAGGTGCTATCGGCCACCATGTCAGGCGCCGATGACACCGCAGCCAAGAACCTGGCCGTGCCGGCCGGGAGCCTGCTCATAGATATCGCCCGGATCCGGCTGGCGGACGGGATCCCGATCTCGCTGGAACGGGTCCAGCTGCCGGCCGAACTCTTCCCTGGGCTGCTCGAGCTGCCGCTCGGCGGCTCCATCTACGACCTGCTTGACTCCCATTACGGCATCAGGCCCGACGAAGTGGTTGAACACCTGGAGGTGGCCGAGGCCAGCTCCGACGAGGCCGCTCTGCTCGCGGTCAACGTCCGCGCACCGCTACTCGCCATCACGCGCACCTCGGCCACTTCGGCCGGCGTACTGTTCGAGTTCTCCCTCGACCTGTTCCGCGCCGACCGGACGCGCGTCACGTTCCGGACCAGGGCCGACCGCGCGGCGATAGTCCGGCGCGGGGCTGGCGATGCTGTGGCCGACCTGCGTTCGCCGACGAGTGCCGGACTCGCCTGAGCTAACGATCTCTAACGGCGGAGGTTACAAGTTCGCAGGTCTTAGTGACCTGGCCGGGCGTCTGTCGTGTCAGGGCTGAGCCGCTTGGGAGCCTGGCGGGCAGTTGCCGATGGCTGCGGTAGCGTCGGCGCGTGGGTTCGACTGGGCCTGGCATCGAGGCGGGAGCGCGGCAGCGTCTGACCGCTCGCTTCGGGGGCCAGGTGGAGGCGTGGTTTGACGAGCTGCCGGAGGTGCTGGCGCTTCTCGCGGAGAGGTGGCAGTTCGAGCTGGGCTCGCCGATTCCGCGTGGAAGCGTGTCGGCGGTGTTCTGGTGCCGGATGGCTGACGGGCGGCGCGCTGTGCTGAAGGCCAGCCCCGACCGTGCGCGCCTGGTGTTCGAGGCGGCCGCGCTGCAGGCCTGGCGCACCGTTCACACCCCCGCGGTGATCGCGC
>Ga0335078_10011917_pt1 | contig 12899 bp, 12 predicted proteins | sample Lox_Sample_32_FD_206711 | JGI IMG/M metagenome (GOLD analysis project Ga0335078, IMG submission 206711) | Soil microbial communities from Loxahatchee National Wildlife Refuge, Florida, United States - Lox_Sample_3.2 | ecosystem: Environmental > Terrestrial > Soil > Wetlands | place: USA... | reverse complement strand
GCGCCGCCGCGGCCTTTGTCGCCGTGACAGGCCGCGCAATTCTCCGAATACAGAGTGCCGAAGTCGAGGACTTCGTTCGGTGCAAGGACCTCATCGTTAGCGAGAGGCTGGCCGTGCGGCGTGCCGCAAGCGGAAAGCAGGACCGCTCCCAGCGCCAGCAGTGTGGGGCCAGCCCTTCTGGGCTGCGCATCCGGCTTCCGCCGGATGCACGCCGCGATCAGCGAGGCGTCGCCGGGGCAGGTTTCCTCGCGGGAGTCGCCGCCCCGGAGGGCGGCGGCAGGACAGAAGCCCCGGCCCCACAAAAACGCAAGAAATCGATTCACGGCCGCTCCTCTCGGTTGGGGCGTGGCCGCATCATTCCAGGCGCCTCTACCCCCGCGCGTAGGGCGAAAGCGACATTCTCGAAGGTCGTCACGCTCGGCTGCCGCACCACCACCAATCCGGCGACGACGCCGAAGGCCACCTGCGATGCGATGAACCATAGCCAGTCGATGTGACTTTCGAGCAAGGGGTTCAGCAGGGAGAGCATGGAATATAACAGCCCCGACCACAGCACAGGGCCAATCAATCCTCCGAGGATGATGGGGCGCCGGGCGAACATGGGAAGCATCGCGCCGTACAGCAATCCAACCGAACAGGAAATGATCGCGTGGAGCCCCAGCGCGACGGCGAAGCTATCCAGGTGAAACGCATCCAACTGCGACGTGCTGAGTCTCATGGTCTGCTCGTAAAGCGATGCGGCGAGAAGGTTGATCGGATACCAGATGCTGCGCGCCTTGAGTAGCCCGTACGCGCATGCCAGCACGGCCATGGCTACGCCGCCGGCCAATCCGCCCTTCAGACCGGCGGATATCGGATGGGTACGCAAGGGTAGCCAGGCGCGGACTTGCTCGGGCGCCACCGGAACGCGGTCGACCACGCGGCGCTCCGTGACCAAGGCGACATCTCCCACGACCACCGGCGTGGCGACTTCATGTTCGTGGGGGAGGACTTCACGGAACCAACCGACGCAGCCCGCAACAGCCAGGATCGCCCCCAGCACGGTCACCGACACGCTCGTCAGCAGGCCGGCGAAAATCAGCGTAAATCCAAGCGCCAACACCAGGGGCCACGCTGTGGATGCGGGCAATTCGATCTCCCGGGGACCCGGCGCGGTTTGCCCGCTTTCCACGATGGATTCGAGCGTTGCCATTTCTTCTCCTCAGCGTCCGAGAACGTAAACCACCGTGAACACGACGACCCACACGGCGTCTACGAAATGCCAGTACATGGAAAGTACTTCGATGCGGCCGGTATGAGCCCGATTGACGCGTCCGGCCAAGCCAAGGATCAGCACGATCAGAAGCATGACCAAACCGGCAGTGACGTGAAAGGCATGCAGGCCGACCAGCGAATAATAGGTTGTCCCGAAAAGGTTCGTGGAGATGGTCAAGCCTTTCTCGTAGATCAGCCGATGCCATTCCTGACCGGTGCCCAACAGAAACAGACCGCCGAGCACGAATGTCAAAAGCCAAAGGCTCAAGAACGCGCCCTGTTTACCGCGCTTCAAAAAGGTTCCCGCAAGGTGCACGGTCAGACTGCTGGACAACAGGCAAATCGTAAAGAAGACCGGCGTTTCGAGGACTTCGCTGGGCATGGGTCCCGTGAGGCTCTTCCCCACATAGAAGAGGTACGCCACGACGAAGATCGTGAAGATAGCTGATTCGGCGATGATCAGGCAGGCCATCGCGACCTTGCCGCGATCGGGTAGATCCCAAGATTGAGGGGCCGGAGTGATTGGAATGGCAAGCGTGCTCATGGGTGCGTTCCCTTACTCGTAGCGGCTGTCCGGATCTTCCGGGTGCTTCTTGTCCCAGAGGGGGCGGCGGCTGGCGACCACCGGAATCGTAGCGAAGTTGTAAGCAGGAGGCGGCGAACTGGTCGACCACTCGAGCGTCCATGCGTCCCATGGATCGTTGCCGGCCTTCGCTCCCTTCCAGTTGGAACTGATGAGGTTCCAGACGAAGATAAGAATGGCGATCGCCTGGACGACCGCGCCTAACGACACGATCAGGTTCAATGTCTCCCAGCCCGGGCGTGGCTCGTAGGTGTAAATGCGGCGAGGCATACCGAGAATCCCAGGGATATGCATCACATCGAACGTCATATGGAAGCCGATGACGAAGAGCCAGAAGTGCCATTTGCCCAGCGTCTCGCTCAACATGCGGCCCGTAAACTTCGGGTACCAGTAATAAAACGCGCCGAAGAGCGCGAACAGAATTCCACCGACGATCACGTAATGAAAGTGAGCGACAACGAAGTACGAAAGACTGAGCTGCCAATCGAAGGGCGAGGAGGCGAGCATGATTCCGGTGAGCCCGGCAATTAAGAACTGGAACAGGAAGCCAATGCAAAACAGCATGGGCGTCTTGAATTGAATCCGTCCACCCCACATCGTGCCCAGCCAATTAAAGATCTTGATGCCGGTGGGGATGCCCACAATCATCGAGGTGATGGTGAAGAAGCTGTTCGCGTAGGAGTTCATCCCAATGGTGAACATGTGGTGTGCCCAGACGCTCATGCTCACGAAACCGATGAACACTGTGGCGCCGACCATGACCGGGTATCCAAAAATCGGCTTCCGCGAAAACACCGGCACGATCTCCGACATGAACGCAAACGAGGGAATAATCAGGATGTAGACTTCGGGATGTCCGAAGATCCAGAAGAAGTGCATCCAAAGCGTCGCGGATCCACCCGCCTGTGTATCAAAGAAGTGGCCGCCCAGGTAGCGATCGACCAACAACATGAGTTGCGCCGCGGTTAGGGGAGTGATCACGATCAAAACCATGGCGGACATGACCAGGTTCAGCCAGACGAGCAAAGGCATGCGGCCCAGGTGCATTCCCGGACACCTCATGCCCAGTACGGTGGCGATGATGTTGATGGCGGTACCGACGCTGCCGAATCCCGAGACCAGCAAGGCGATCGTCCAGTAGTCGGAGCTGTGACCCGGCGAGAATGCCTTGGCCCCTAATGGCGCGTAGGCCCACCAGCCCACGTCCGGTGCGTTTCCGGCGCCGTATAGTCCGCTACCACCGAGAAAACTGAAGTAGAGCAAGAGGCCGCCGAACGCCATCAGCCAGAAGCTGAACGCATTCAACCGCGGAAACGCCATGTCCCGCGCACCGATCATCAGCGGGACAAGATAATTCGCAAACCCGAACAGGACCGGCATGGCCACGAAGAAGATCATGGTGGTGCCGTGCATGGTGAACATACGGTTGAAGACCTGCGGCGAGACGAAATTGTTCTGTGCGTGCATCAACTGGATGCGAATGATGAGGGCCTCGATACCGGCAACGACCAGGTACACAAGTGCGTAACCGATGTAGAGGAGGCCTAGTCTCTTATGATCTACGGTGGTTACCCACTCGTGGAGAACTTCTGTCCATGTCCGCCCAGCGCTCTGGAAGTTTTCAATCGCGATTGCGTTCGTTGACATGACTGAATCTCCAAAACGGGCGTTTAGCGGAGCGTCTCCAGATACGCTGTTACGGCGTCCAGATCCTCATCACTCAGCTTCATAGCGGGCATTAGCGATCCCGGTTTGATGGCGTCCGGATTCTGGATCCAGAGGCGCAGATTGGCGTGCGTATTTTCGGCCGCACCGGACGCGATCGTGGCGCGACTCATCAGGTGCGACAGATCGGGACCAAAGCGTCCATCCGCGGCAGTGCCGCTCACGGCGTGGCAGTTGATGCAGGAGGTGGTTTCAAACACGCGCTTGCCCGCACGCACGCCCGCGCCCTGAACGGCACCCCGCTGTTGCGTGCCGACCCACGCGGCGAAGTCCGCCGGCCGGTCTACGTAGACGCGCAACAGCATCTTGGCGTGCTGCGTTCCGCAATATTGCGCGCATTGGCCGAGATAAATTCCCGGCCGCGCCGGGTCGAGCCACATCTCGTTCACACGATTCGGAATCAGGTCGGTTTTGCCGCCGAGTTCCGGGACCCAGAAGCTGTGGTCGGTGTCCGCCGAGAGCAGCTTCAGGAATGTGGGGGTGGGATGCGCCGGATCGCTCGCTGGAATGTGCATCTCGTTGGCGGTGACGATGCCCAGCTTGGGATACCGGAACTCCCACCAGAATTGATGACCGATGACGGTGACATCGAGGGCTGCGGCGGGCTTGGGAGCGTCCTGGATCGCGTGGATCACCCGGGCCGTCGCCAGAAACAGGACGGCAACAATCAAGACGGGAATGACCGTCCACGCCAGTTCGATCTGCGTGCTTCCATACACTTGGGCAGGCTCGCGGCCGGCATCGGTAGGACGCCCTCGAAACCTAACGGCGGCGTACAACAGCAAACCACCGACGACGACGAATATGAGGGCGCACACGGTCAGCACAAACAGGGACAAACCGAAGATGGTTCTGGCCGGCGTTGAGGCGGGCGCGAAGATGCTGGTGGAGCTGAACGGGGAGCCCGGGGCCGCAGCCGCAACTGCCCGCAAGCAGAACAATAGCGCGAAGACCAGCATCGCGATTCGTGTGGCTGGGTGATGTTGCTCCTGCATATCCACCCCAAAAGAGCCGCACGGGCAGTTGTTTGTTTGTTGGTCGTGGGGTGATTGGTACGTACCTCCAATGTGTTATCCCGCGTTCTAACCAAAGCGTCGTTCCAAAACCAACCAATCGCGTGATTCGCTGTGTGGCCTGATCCCGCAAAGTATCAATTAGCAAGCCACGAAAAAGCGCCATCCAGAGGAGGGAGGGTATTCAGCGTGACGAACTTGCAGGAATCGGAGATTATGGAGCGCTTTCTGGAGCAGGCGGACGATGGGTCATTCGACGCCGTCTTCCGTACGTTCTCGCCGCAACTGGTGGCATTCTTCCGAAGGCGCGGTGTCGAAAACGGCGTCGCGGAAGATCTGGCGCAGGAAGTGATGTTCACGGTCTACCGGAAAGCCGGACAGCTCCGGGATCACAAACTATTTCGCGCGTGGCTCTTTAAGGTGGCTCGCAACGCCGCATTCCGGTATTTCGGCCAGCGCATGCGAGAGGTGCCGACCGTGGATTTGACCGACATGGGCGACCTTCTGCCCGCCCCGAATTACAGCGCCCTCGGCCCCGCGTCGGAATTTAACGATTGGATGAAGTTTCTGGATGCGCAGGAGGGAGAGACGATGAAACTGCGCTTTATCGAGGAATGGGAATACCACGAGATCGCTGCGGCTCAGGCGATTCCGATCGGCACCGTGCAGTGGAGAGTCTTCAACTCCAAGAAGAAACTGGCGGTGCACTTGAGCCCCGTCCGGGTTGTTGAGAGAAGGGCTGCCTGACGGCGCCGCTCATCTCTTATCCGGCTCCTTTCCCGAGAAAGAGCAGCCGGCGCGCAGGTTGCGGGCGGGTGTACGCGATAGAGGCCGGAATCGTTAGTTCGATCTCCGTGCCGGAGCGGAGTTCACTCCGCACCGCCAGCTTTCCACCCGCCACAGTGGCGCGCTCGTACATTCCGGGCAGGCCGTGATGTCCGGTGCGGCCGCCGGCGCTTAAGATTTGCGTGTCGATACCGGAACCGTTGTCTTTTACCCCGATCCGCAGCCGGCGTTCGTCATAGTGGATGTCCACTCCAATCCGGCTGGCGTGCGCGTGCTGGAACGCATTACGCAGCGCTTCAATTGCGGTGCGGTAGACTTCATCGCGGACCAGAGGCGCGAGAACTCACTATGCGGTTTTGATCCGGAATGGGCATCACGCGATCGAGAAGAGTTTTGCCATAACACCGTTGCCAGCCTTAGAAAGACCCTTATCGAGTTACAAGATCGTGCCGTGCGGAGAAGAGACGCGTGCGGGGTCAGGTTCGATTCGAAGTGCTTTGAATGCGCCGCTAGAGGGTGACGGGCACATCAAACCGTCTTATGCCGCTTCTCTGGACGGCTGAACTTGGAAGCGCGTAAACGATTTCGAAGCAGTGGACGTTTAAGAGCCGTTCGAGAAACCGGTTCATCCGTTCGCTGCCGACCAAGCCAAAGCGGCTGACGCTCAGCGCCCGGCATCGCGGAAGCACATGGAGCAGCCAACACGGGCTCTTCCCGGCGAACACCGCCGCCATACGCGGCGGCAACGATGGATCCCGCACTGTCCCGGTAATACTGTGAATGAGGACACGGTACTGAGCCAGGACCCTAAGAATGCCGGCGTGAGCGATCCCGCGTGCGAAGCCGCAACCCAGCGCCACACCGAGGCGAATGGGGGACTTCGGTGTGACTCGGCCTCGCGTCTTTCCAATGACCACCACGGATAATGGTTCGCTGCCCTCACCATTCTCCGTTCCAACAAGGCCGCGGGAATGCTGCTCCCACTAGGTAGGAGCGGCCGCGCTATGTTGCGCCTTATCCCGCTCGTGGACCGCTGTCAGGTTTGAGGTGATCGTGAATTCAGCCGAATTGGTTCATGACTTCGGTCTTCCGGATGCCCTTCGGTTTGAAGACGTACCGGGCGGTCTAGTGCGCGCTGTGGTCAACAGCTCTGCGGCGGAAGCCGAGATTTACTTGCACGGCGCCCACATAACCGGTTGGAAGCCGCGCGCGCAGCGGCCCGTGCTCTTTGTCAGTTCCAAGAGTGCATTCTCAGCCGGAAAGGCGATTCGCGGTGGAATTCCGATTATCTTTCCATGGTTCGGTGCTCGCAGCGATGGCACATCCGGACCGGCTCACGGCTTCGCGCGCACCATGGAATGGGAACTCGAAGATACGCACCTCGACGACGACGGAAACGTTGGGATGACGCTGGGTCTGGCGCCAAATAGTGCAACTCGTGCTTTGGGCTACGCGGATTTCGCTCTGCGGTACCGGATTACGGTTGGCTCCACTCTGCAATTGGAGTTAGTGGTTCATAACTGCGGGAATGGAACGCTGGTTTACGAGGAGGCGTTGCATACTTATTTCGCCGTGGGCGACGTTCACCAAGTGTCGGTCTCGGGCCTTGAAGGCACTGTTTTCGTTGACAAGACCGATGGTTTCAAACGGAAAGAACTGGGCAACGAGGCCATACGGGTGGCTAAGGAAACCGATCAGGTGCACCTGAATACCAGTGCCGGCTGCGTGGTGCACGACCCAAAGTGGAATCGCCGCGTCATTGTCGAAAAAACCGGTTCCGACACTACCGTCATCTGGAACCCTTGGTCCGGGAAGGCGGACGCGATGGCCGACATGGGACTCGGCGAGTGGCAGAACATGATTTGCGTCGAAGCAGCCAATGCGGCGGATAATGCCGTGCACCTCCCTCCCGGAACATCCCACAAGCTTGGTTCAACAATCCAGATTGCTGAGTTAGCGCAGTGATAGCCGATACACTGAGTGACGATTTTCTGATGCCGGGAGGTTGTCAGATGTCGATATCTCGGCGTGTGGGTAATGGCGGCGCGATGTGCCCGCGACGGAAATCATAGTGGCTCCAACAGCTTGGCTTCGCGTTGTGGCCAGCCCGGAATTGGCATCTCGGCTGCTTGCCGAAGCATGTTCGGTAGCTTCCGACTAAACGAATGGAGGATTATGACCGCCGCTCCTAGGTTCCGCATCGATGTCACCATCAATGATCTCCTAACCAGCCCGAGCGAGCAGCGTCCGACGCCCGCTGAGCCGAAAGGTCTCACTTTACCAAATCCGGTTTTCCCTCAGTATCCGGAGCGGCTGAGCGACCCCGGCCCGGAGTTCGCGCCCGAGAAACGGAAATGGGGGATGCGCGAGGTCTATCGCGCTTCTCGCGGCTGGCTGGCTCCATACATTCGATCTCGAGTGTTACCGGGAGAGTTCCATCCCATTACGGCGTATTTGTTCATCGAATACAAGTGCAATCTCGATTGTTGGTATTGCTGGTCATACGACAATAAAGTGAAAGGCATGACGGAAGACGTGGCGCGGCGATCGATTGACTGGCTCCACGATCATGGATGCCGCGTCGTGGCCCTGATGGGCGGCGAGCCACTTCTTCGGCCCGACTTCGTGCACAAGGTGGTGTATTACGCCGCGAAACGCGGCTTCTGGGTTTACATCGCTACGAATGGACGGTTGCTCCGCCCCGAGGTGGCAGATCGGCTGGGAGATGCCGGCGCCTCCGCATTCAACTTTGCCATGGATGCGTGGGACCTTAAGCCGGGGCTGCCCAAAGCGCTTGTGCCTGCGCAAAAGAATCTCGAGTATATTCTCCGTAAGCAATACGTAAATGGGTATCTGGTCTTCTTCAACATCAACATCTGCCGGAACAATCTGGAAGACGTCCGGCTGTTAACGGAGTATGCGCACGACCACCGGGTCGCAACGGACTATCACATAAACGAGACCCCGATGCTCGAACAGGACGATCATTTCAAGCACCTATACGACAATCCAACCTATATCCGGCCGGAGGACTGGCGGGCGGTCGACGGGCTGGTGGATTGGCTTATCGAGAAGAATCGCGCCGGCTATCAAATGGTCAACTCGGTGCAACGCTTGAAGGAAATCAAGGCGTTTGTCCGTATGTCGTCCGGCCTCGATCTTAGTGAGCACGGCTGGAACGGTGACGGAACCAATGCAAACGGCAGCCAGGGGGAACTGCTTTCCAGCATCCCTGGCATTGTCCGGCGCCCTGACGGGGAACTCCAGTTTGCGGAATGGAACTGCCGCGCCGGCCAAAACAACGCTATCATTCGCACCGACGGCACCGTGGCTCCGTGTTTCCCGATGTATGGCGCCACCTACGATTGGGGTAACATCGATCGGCCGCGATTCGATCGATTGCAGCTAACCGGTATGAAAAAGATGTGCCAGCAGCATTGCTTCTCGACTCTGAACCATAATCTCGCCTACTGCTATAACGATGCCCGCGTGATCAAATGGCTGTGGTCGAGCGTGATCAAGAACAAGTTCCAGGGCGGCATACGCTCGTTTGAGGACTGAGGAGCGACCATGACTTCCCGGATCGCCCTCAGCAGAGTATGTCTTGAAGCCGCGATCGCGCTTCTATTGCCATGCATTTTAGCCCGTGCTGAGGAATTGGTGAATCGCCAGTCCCAAGCGGCCGGCTCGGGCGTACTGGGTGAGCAACAGATAATCGCGGCAATGATCGATCACAACCAGGCGCGGAGCGATGCCCTCTTCGAATACACGGCCGGCCGCACATACCGGGTCAGCCAACCAAACGGAAAAGTTCACGCCCAAGTCGACGGGGTGATGGAGTTCCACGCACCCGATCGTAAGAGATTCGTCGTCACATCCGAACAGGGTTCCGGATTGGTTCGCCGCCTCGCGTTGAAACCTCTCATCGCCACCGAGATCAAGACGGCTGCCGGCAAGGATCGCCATGATAGCGCCATAACTCCCGCCAATTACCGGTTCGAGCTCCTGGGTGAGGAGACTGTTCGCAACTACCGCTGCTACGTCCTGCGCGCATTCCCTAGGCGCGTCGATAAGTATCTCTTTGAAGGAAAGCTGTGGGTGGATGAGGGGGATTTTGCCGTCGTTCGCATGGAAGGGCGGCCGGCGGCGAATCTCTCGTTCTGGATTAAACGAGCGGAGTTTGTCAGGGAATACCAGAGAGTGGATGGTTTCTGGTTGCCGATGAAAGACGAAACGGAGGTGGAGGTCAGGATCTATGGAAAAAAGATTTTGACCATCGACCACCGCGATTACACGGTCCGTGGAGGCTAGCGTTGGACCGCCCCCTTTTGGTCGCGGCTCCGTTACGTGTGCGCTTTTACTGAGCCGGGACAAAAGGAAGCGGTCCTTCCACATGGTGCGGCTGTCCGCCTCGCGCCCCCATCGCGCTCCATCCCTCGTTATACTCTCTCTCGAATGGGTTCCGATTTATCGCTGGGGCACATCGTGACGAGGAAGCCGTCTGGTCAAGTGCCGTTTCCGGCAAACGTCGAATTGCTGCGTCTGTTCCTGGCGCATCGCGAAGATATCATCGAGAGCATAGAATCCATCCTGAACGCTCAGCGAAAACCGATCCGGTACCTGCAGGACCACTCTCTGCTGTCGCGCGATTTCGAGGATTGCTTCTTCGCACGCACGGCGGTCACCGCCAGCCAAACTCGTCTTAGAGGCCAACTGGAAGAAGCGTATTGGGCCGCGGGATTCCGGCCTCGTCAGGTTCAGGATCTGCATAACGACCTGATCCATCCGGCGGAGATGATGATTCGCGCCTTTTATTGTTGGCAGCAGACGCGGTGGCCGGGTCGCAACGGCCGCCGGCACTACGCGCACACGCTGTTCAACTTGTATGTACTTCGGTATCTCTTGTTTCTGAGCATGCGTCTCTGGGATGAGGTTCCGAGCAGTGCGAGCGGGCGGCTCGCGGAAATTCAGGGTGTGCTGGATGAGCTCTGGAGAAGCTCACCCGCCGATCAGCCCGTGATCGTGCGCAACGCGCGCTGGCTGATTCCCTTGGCGCAGAGCCTCATTACCGATGAGTTGGCGCCCTATTTTGAAGTCGCCCGGCAGGTCGCGGAGACGCTCCCGGAAGCGGACGTGCTCGAGATTCAAAAGGCCCATGTCCGCATGATTGGCGGGCATCTGACCTCGCAGATTCGTTACTACTCGACGAAGGAAGGCGTGTCTATCCACGAGCATAGCGTCGTGGTTCGCACGCGCACTTCCAATGCCCTCGATTTCGCACTGCTGGTACAAGGTCTCGTGGGGCTGCTCAAAGCCTATGACTGCGCAGTCGAGAGCGGTGACGAGCGCATGCGGCTCGACATGGCAGGAGCCATCTGCCAGGGCATTTCTGCCGATCCCGAGCTGTTTCTGAATCGCGTTGACCTGTTGAGCGCTTACAGCATGATCGAGCACGTCTTCATCGCCCCGAAGGCAACCGAGGAAGCTCGCGAAGGCCCGATCGCTTATTCGCCCCTGGGCGAGCGGCATGTGCAGCTGCTAAAAGAGTACGGTGCACTAATGAACCGCTTGATCCAGCCGTTACGTGACGATTTCCCGCGTTTCCGGCCGGTTGACGGCGGCTATTCTCCATACGGAGTGGTCTTCGGGTTGCCATCCCATCTCATCGAGCACATGGCGCTCAAAGCCTTGGAGCACGATGCCGAAACGCGATTCAGTTTGGAGGATGTCTTTGACGATGGGGAAGGCGGCGATGACGACACGCATGCGGCCAAGCTCGCCTGGGTGAACGGCTGGCGGCAATTGCCTCACATCGACCGCGAAGTACAACGGTTGTACGACTACCCGCAACAGTTCGCCGAAGACATTTACGGCCGCATCGAGCGCGAGATCGGCGAAACGTCCCTGACAGAGCCGCGCGATTCCAATGGCGCGCCATGCGACGGTTCCACAACCGGGCGCCTCTATGTCGTGTTCCAGGGCGACCCGGAGGCCGGTTCGAAGGCATCGGCGATTCCGGAACTGCCGGCCCGGTATCTCGCCTCTTCGGACCGGCAGATTGTAGCGGCGCACAAGGCTGAATCATACGACCCGTCGCAACTGTTGGCAGGGCGGCGGGAAGCGCATTTCCTGGTCAGTTACGAAACGCCCGGCGGATGGATTGCCCTCAAGAAGGACCTGCTCACGGAGGTGCTTGGTGCGGGCCGCGCTGCCAGGATTGCCGCGTTGCCGCTCGAGGCGGCTCAGGTGTTGCGGCTCATGTGCACCGATCTGGTGAGGCCGCAGCACGTGGCCGATCTGGCGAGCGTGCCGCCATCGATCGAAAAACCGGACCCGTGATTCGAACAGATGCTCTATCCCGCGAGCCATGAGGATGCACTTCGGAGCCGGTCCGCGCTCCGTCCGGCACGCGCAACGGCACTCCGGTGTTTCCTTTTCTGCGCCAACTGCCATGGGGCGAGCGTCGATGACGGCAACTGCGCTCCTCCGCTCCGCGGCGCGGCTTTTCTGAACAAGTACACCGGGAAACCCGCCGCCGATCTGTCCACGCATGTAAGCGCGAAGATGCCGGCGGCCAATCCCGGAAGCCTCGATGGCGCCGACTACGCCCAGATCATCGCCTACGTGCTCCAGCAGAATGGGTATGCGACTGGACGGAAAGAATTCGCGCCCGAGGCGGCAGCGCTCGCGTCCGTGACGATTCCAGTTCCACCCGGAGGACCCGCCCGCCGGGGCGGCGGCTTATCGGCCAGTGTAAAGCTGCCTCCGGCGCTGAAGAAGGGGAACCCGCTGGACAAAATCACTCCCGTCACCGACGCGTTGCTCGAGAACCCGCCCTAAGGCGAGTGGCTCACGTGGCGCCGTGGCTTCGATTATCAGGGATTCAGCCCGCTGAAGCAGATTACCAAGTCGAATGTGAACAATCTGCGTGTGGCGTGGACAAAGTCTACATGCGGACTTCCGACGTGCATGTGGTAGCGCTCGACGTGAAGACCGGCCGGGTGGTGTGGGACGAGCCCTTAACTGAAGAAAGAGGCTTCACCCTTACCGGCGGTCCGCTGGTGGCCAAAGGCAAAGTGATGATCGGAACGGGCGGCCGGGTCGGCGGCAAGAACTATATCGTGGCACTGGATGCCGGAACCGGTAAGCTGGCGTGGCGGCGTGGTGCGCCCGGTGGTCATGACTTCCGGTAAGCAGGCAACCTATGACATCCTCGACGCGCAAACGGGAAAGTGGATCTACCCGAAAGATCTCGGCCTCCAAAACATCGGTATCTCCATTGATCCTGTCACCGGCAAGAAGAACATCAACCCGCAAACGCTGGCAGACGACGGGCAAACACACATGGTCGGTCCGCATGCGGACGGTGCTAAGAGCTGGCTTCCGGGCTCGTATAATCCGGACACGAAGATTTTGTTTATACCGCTGGTCGAGTCGTGTATGGATCTGACGCCGGTGACCGACGGCGGCCGAGGCTTCCTGTCCACCGGGGTTAACTTCACCGTGCGGCCTCGTCCGGAGTCGGACGGCAAGTACGG
>Ga0335078_10011915_pt1 | contig 12899 bp, 9 predicted proteins | sample Lox_Sample_32_FD_206711 | JGI IMG/M metagenome (GOLD analysis project Ga0335078, IMG submission 206711) | Soil microbial communities from Loxahatchee National Wildlife Refuge, Florida, United States - Lox_Sample_3.2 | ecosystem: Environmental > Terrestrial > Soil > Wetlands | place: USA: Florida... | reverse complement strand
CGGCTGGACGGGGTCGGGGTCAGGCTGGGCGGCCGGGAGATCCTCCGGGATGTCTCGCTGAGCATCCAGCCCGGGGAGTTCACCGGTCTTATCGGGCCGAACGGGGCGGGCAAGACCACATTGCTGCTGATCATCCTCGGCCTGCAGCCCGTCACGCGGGGCTCGGTGCTCATCGACGGCGCGCCGCGGGCGCCGCGGGACGCCTCGATCGGGTACGTGCCGCAGAAGCTGGGCATCGAGCCGGACATACCGTTGCGGGTCAGGGACGTGGTCTCGCTCGGGCTCGACGGGCACAAGTTCGGCATCCGGCTGCCGTCCCGGGCCCGCCGCGAGCGGGTCGACGACATGCTGACCGCCGTCGGCGCGCGGCGCTACGCCGACGCGCGGGTCGGCGAGCTGTCCGGCGGCGAGCAGCAGCGGGTGATGATCGCGCACGCGCTGATCGGCCGCCCGAGGCTGCTGCTGCTCGACGAGCCGCTGGCCAACCTGGACATCTCCAGCGAGCAGGGGATCGTCTCGGTGCTGGCCCGGCTGGCCCGGGCCGAGGGGATCGCCGTGCTGCTCTCGGCGCACGACATGAACCCGCTGATGCCGGTGATGGACCGGATCGTCTACGTGGCCGCGGGCCGGGTGGCGGTGGGCCGCGCCGACGAGGTGGTCCGGCCCGAGGTCCTGTCCCGCCTGTACGGCCAGCACGTCGACGTGATCCGGGTGCACGGGCGGGTCCTCGTGGTAGCCGCCCCGGAAGGGGCCGGGGAGGCTTTCCGGGACGAGGCCGCCGCCGAGGACGCGAGCGTGGCGGGATGACCGTGCTCAGGTACATCGTGGAGCCCGGCTTCTTCGGCAGCGGGCCGGTGCACGTCGCGCTGGCCGTCGGGACCGTCATCGCCGTCACCTCCGCCGTGGTGGGCGTGTTCACGGTGACGCGCGGCCAGTCCTTCGCCGGCCACTCGCTCTCCGACATCGCCACCACCGGGGGGTCCGGCGCCTTCCTGATCGGCGTCAACCAGTTCTGGGGCTATCTGGCCTTCGGCGCGGGCGCGGCCGCGTTCATGGAGATGATCGGCGTCCAGCGCCGCCGCGGGCGGGACGTGGCCACCGGCGTGGTGCTCGGCGCCGCCCTCGGCCTGGCGGCGCTGTTCCTGTACCTGGGCACCGAGTACAGCACCACGACCGGCGCGTCGTTCACCATCTTGTTCGGCTCGATGTTCGTCATCACCTCCTCCACCGTGCCCGCCCTGATCGTGTCCGCGCTGCTCGCGCTGGGCACGGTGGCGGCGCTGGCCCGGGTGCTGCTGCTGAGCTCGCTCAGCCCGGACATCGCCGCCGCCCGCGGCGTGCCGGTGCGCGCCGTGGGCGCGGCCTTCCTGATGGCGCTGGCCGTCTCGGTGGCGCTGTCCGCGGTGATCATCGGCGCCGTGCTGAGCACCGCGTTGCTGATCGGCCCGGCTGCCACCGCGCTGCGCGTCGCGAAGGGCCCGGTCCGGGCGGCGGCCGTGGCGGCGGGCATCGGGGTGGCGGCCATCTGGCTCGGCATCCTGCTCGCCTACGACAGCTACTACTGGCCGCCAGCGGGCCGCGGCTGGCCGGTCAGCTTCTTCGTGGTGACGCTGATCACCTGCGGCTACCTGATCAGCTACCTGCGCCGTTCCGGCCGGCGCGACGTGGCCAGGGAAAACCAGGACATGGAGCACGCATGTTCGGTGGCCTGATGCTGAACACCTGGATCGCGGCGACGGCGGTGGCGGTGATCGCCGGGGTGACAGGGTTCTTCGCCGTGCTGCGCGGGTCGACGTTCGCGGCGCACGCCATCCCCAACGGCGCGTTCGCCGGAGCCGCCGGGGCCAGCCTGCTCGGGCTCAACCCGTTCGCGGGCCTGGCCGTGTTCTCGGTGGCCGGGGCGCTCGGCATCGCGGGACTGAGCCGCCGGTCCCGGCCTGACGTGGCGACCGCGCTGACGTTCGTGATGATGCTCGGCGTCGGCGCGCTGTTCATCAGCTGGAGCAGCCAGTACTCCCAGGAGGCGTACTCACTGCTGTTCGGCGAGGTGTTCGGGGTCAGCGCGGAGGAGGTGCCGCCCATCCTGGTGCTCGGCGCGGTGTCGGTGGCCGCGATCGCGGTCATGTTCCGGCCGCTGATGCTGTCCTCGGCGCTGCCGGAGGTGGCCGAGGCGCGCGGCGTGCCGCCGCGCCGGATGGAACTCGGCTTCCTGCTCGTCATGGCCCTGGCCACCAGCATGACCGTGCCCGTGGTCGGCGCGCTGCTGATGTTCAGCCTGATGATCGGCCCGGCCGCCGCGGCCAGGTCGCTGACCGCCCGGCCGGTGCTCGCGCTGGCCCTCTCCGTGGCCATCGCGCTGGTCACCGTCTGGGCCGGCATCGCGATCTCCTACCAGTCCGACTGGCCGCTCGGCTTCTTCGTCGGCATCCTCGGCGCCGCCTTCTACCTGGCCGGCCGCGCCTATGCGACGGCCCGCCGCCAGCTGGACCGTACGGCGAGCCCGGCGGCGTAGCCGCCATCGCGCGGCCCGTGAGGGGCTTTCAGGCCCCTCCGGCCGCGCGATACTACGGCGAGCACCACAGCGGGAATCGGGGGGTTCCGGGGGGTCGCCCCCCCGGGCCAACACTGCGTAGCGTGGGAGAAATGAACCGCCTGAAGGATTCGACGAGTCCCTACCTGCTCCAGCACGCGGACAACCCGGTGGACTGGTGGCCGTGGTGCGACCAGGCCTTCGCCGAGGCGGCCGAACGCGACATCCCCGTCCTGCTGTCGGTGGGCTACGCCGCCTGCCACTGGTGTCACGTGATGGCCCACGAGTCGTTCGAGGACCCGGAAACCGCGGCGCTGCTCAACGAGCACGTGGTGGCGGTCAAGGTGGACCGGGAGGAGCGGCCCGACGTGGACGCGGTCTACATGACCGCGACCCAGGCGATGACCGGGCAGGGCGGCTGGCCGATGACGGTGTTCATGACGCCGGACAAGGAGCCGTTCTTCTGCGGCACCTACTACCCCAGGGACTACTTCCGGCAACTGGTGCTCAGCATCTCGCGGGCCTGGCGCAGCCAGCGCGCCGACGTGACCGGCCGGGCCGGGCAGATCGCGGCCGCCCTGACCGAGAACGCGGCGGCCACCGCCCGCGCGCTGCGCGCCGCCGGAGGCGATCCGGACCACACGTTCCGCCAGGCCGCCGACGGGGCGGTGCAGGCGCTCGGCCGTGACTACGACGCGGCGATGAGCGGGTTCGGCGGTGCGCCGAAGTTCCCGCCGTCGATGGTGCTGGAATTCCTGCTCCGCCACCACCAGCGGACCGGGTCCGCGGCCGCGCTGCGGATGGCCGAGGGCACCTGCGAGGCGATGGCCCGCGGCGGCATGTACGACCAGCTCGGCGGCGGGTTCGCCCGGTACTCGACCGACGCGGGCTGGGTGGTCCCGCACTTCGAGAAGATGCTCTACGACAACGCCCTGCTGGCCCGCGTCTACCTGAACCTGTGGCGCCGCACCGGCTCCGGGCTGGCCCGCCGGGTGGCGGAGGAGACCTGCGACTGGATGCTGCGCGAGCTGCGGACCGGCGACGGCGGGCTGGCGGCGTCGCTGGACGCCGACAGCGAAGGCGAAGAAGGCAAGTTCTACGCCTGGCGGCCCGCCGAGCTGACCGCGGTGCTCGGACGCCAGGACGGCGAGTTCGCCGCCGCGGTGTTCGGCGTGACCGAGGCGGGCACCTTCGAGCACGGCGCCTCGGTGCTGCAGCGCCGCGCGGAACCCGCGGACGCCAGCCGTTTCGCCCGGGTCCGGGACGCGCTGCTGGCCGCGCGGGCCGGCCGGGTCCGGCCGGGCCGCGACGACAAGGTGGTCGCGGCGTGGAACGGGCTGGCCATCTCGGCGCTGGCCGAATGCGGCCTGCTGCTCGAGCGGCCGGACCTCACCGCGGCCGCGCGCGACGCCGCCTCGCTGCTCGCCGCGGTGCACCTGGCCGGCGGCCGGCTCGCCCGCACCTCGCGGGACGGGACGGCCGGGAACACCGCCGGCGCGCTGGACGATTACGCCTGCACCGCCGAGGGATTCCTCACCCTGTCCGGGGTGACGGGCGAGGCCCGCTGGATGGAGCTGGCCGGCCAGCTGCTCGAGGTGGCGCTCGGCTCCTTCGGCGACGGCCACGGCGGCTTCTTCGACACGGCCGACGACGACGAGCCACTGATCTTCCGCCCGGCCGACCCGGCCGACAATGCCACGCCGTCCGGCGCGTTCGCCGTGGCCGGAGCGCTCCTGAGTTACTCCGCGCTGGCCGGCTCGGCCCGGCACCGGGAGGCCGCCCGGGCGGCACTCGGCGTGCTCCCCGGCATCGCGGCCCGGTACCCGCGGGCGGCGGGCGCGGGCCTGGCGGTGGCCGAGGCCTGGCTGGCCGGGCCGTCCGAGATCGCGGTGGTGGGCGACCCCGGGGACGAGCGGACCCGTGCGCTGCACCGGACGGCGCTGCACGCGTGCCCGCCTGGCGCGGTGCTCGCCCTCGGCGACGGCAGCCAGGCCGCCGGTTCCCCCGGCGGCGTGCCGCTGCTCGCCGGGCGGGGGCTGGTCGGCGGCGCCCCGGCCGCGTACGTCTGCCGCCAGTTCGCGTGCCTGGCCCCGGTCACCACCCCCGAGCAGCTCAGGGAGGCGCTGGCCCGCCCGGCGGCCACCTAGCGGGCCCGGCCCGCTGCCGGTACGGTGTCTTGGGGGGATATGTTGGGGACGATGCACTCGCTCGCGGACGCTGTACGCCGTCTTTGGCGGCGGGTCGCGCACGACGGCCCGGGACCGTCTCGGCGGCGCCTGGTTCCGGTTCTGGTGGTCGTGGTCGCGCTGGCCGGGACGGCCACCGGCGTGGTGCTGGCGACGACGGGCGGCAAGCCAGCGGGAGTGACCGGGCTGCCTGGCGGGGTTCCCGGCACCAGGCCCGCCCCGGGGAAGAGCGACGGGCCGGTCGTGCCCATGCTCGGCGGGACCGCCTACGGCAGCGGGAGGCCCATCCCGGTGCCCGTCGCCCGTGCTTCCACGGCGAGCACCAAAACCAGGTCCGACCCGCCGGCCCGGCCCGTCCCTGTCGCCCCGCTACGTGACCTGAAGCAGGCAGACCTGCTGGTCGTCGCGCCGTTCTCGCTGTCCCGTCAGGTGCTGGCCGCGGTGGCCAGGCAGCCCGCGGTCACCGGCGCCGAGCCGATCGAGGCGGCCAAGGTCAAGATCAACGGCGCCTACACCGCCGTGCTCGGCGTCAACCCGTCCACCTTCCGCGGCTACGCCGCGCGGTCCATGGCGGCCTCCAACCCGCTGTGGCAGGGCGTGGCCGGCGGCGGTGTCGCGGTGTCCTACACCATGGGCACCCTGGACCGGCTCACCCTCGGCGGACAGGTCACCGTGTCCGGCCGCCAGCCGGAGCGGCTGCCGGTGGTGGCGTTCGGCACCACCGGGATCGGCGGGGTCGACGCCGTGGTCTCGGACGCGACCGCCAGGTCGCTCGGGATGCCCGCGGCGAACGCGATCGTCATCAGCGCGCCCCCGGCCAGCGTGGCCTCGCTGGCCGCGCGGATCAAGGGCATCCTGCCGCCGGGAGCGGCCGTCGAGCCGCTGGTCACGGTGGTGACCCGGTCGGGCGGGACGTCCCCGGTGGGCATCGCCCCGTCGAGCGCCGCCTCCAGCGGCGCCATGACCGCGGCCCAGCTGACCACGGCGCTGCGGGCCGCGGAGAGCAGGCGCGGCCTGCCGTACGTGTGGGGCGCCGCCGGGCCCTCGGCGTTCGACTGCTCCGGGCTGGTCCAGTGGTCGTTTGCCCAGGCCGGAGTCAGCATGCCCCGGGTGGCGGCCGACCAGGCCCGGGCCGGGGCCGCCGTCCCGGTCAGCCAGTTGCAGCCCGGCGACCTGCTCTTCTACCACACCGACCCCACCGACCCCGGTTACATCTCCCACGTCGCCATCTACCTGGGCAACGGGTGGATGATCCAGGCGCCCCAGCCGGGCATGGACGTCGAGGTGGTGCCGGCCAGCTTCGATTCCCAGTTCGCGGGCGCGATCCGCGTCTCCCCGCGGATCGCCGCCGCGCTGGCGGCCGGCCTGGCCTGAGACCTGGCCCGGGCCCCGGGGGCCGCCGCGAGCCAGGTGACCGGCACGTGGCCCCGGTGCGTTGACTGAGCGTTTTTACCCGCCGGTGTTTGACCAGCCCGTTCAGCCCTGTAATCATAATTACATGAGTACCGGGCAAGGGAACTCCGCGGCCACGGACCACGCGGCTGGGAAGAACGCTACTAGCGAGACGACCTCCGGTCACGGCCGGCCGGGCGGAACGGCCCGCGGCAACGCCGCGGAGGAGGCGCGCGGCGGCGCCGCGGAGGAGGTGCGCGGCGGCGCCGCGGAGGAGGTGCGCGGCGGCGCCGCGGAGGAGGTGCGCGGCTGGTTCGGCGGCCGGCTGCCCGGTGACTGGTTCACGGCCGCGCCGGAGATCCGGGTGGACCGCGAGGAGATCACCATCGTGGGCGCGCTGCCCGCCCCGGAGACGGCCGGGGCGTCGGATGCCGAGCGCGCCGCGGCCGCGGCGGGCCGGATCCGCAGGTTCCGCGAGGAGACCAGGAGCCGCCGGATCGAGATCGCGCGGGAGGCCGAGCACAAGTTCCGGCGCAAGGTGTCATGGGGAGTCACCTGCGCGGACGCGACTGAGATGTTCACCACACTCTCGGTCCCGGTGATGACCAGGCTGCGCCAGCCCGAGCGCCAGGTCCTCGACACGCTCGTCGACGCGGGCGTGGCGCGCAGCCGCAGCGACGCGCTGGCATGGTGCGTGCGCCTGACCGGAGAGAACGCGGATGCCTGGCTGTCCCGGCTGCGTGCGGCCCTGCGCCACGTCGAGGAAGTGCGGGACCAGGGCCCGGGCAGCGCCTGATTTCCCGGACTTATTGGTCCAGGCCATTGGTCCATACCAGGTTACCAGCGCATTAATAGGCGATTAGAAATGCCATATGGTCTATACCATATGGCCATGACTCCTGTGCTCCCGGCGTGAAACCGGGCGTAATAGCCGTGCCGATTCCGGGTACACTCCACGAAATCATGCTGGTCCGGATGCGCGCGTCCCCGCGCGCCGCCCAACGGGCCCGTCCGGGCGCGGAGTGCAGGGCCAGGAGGAGGAACGACACGTGGCGTACCAGGTGAACGGCTCGCGGGTGGAGTGGAATCCCACCGCGGCGCGGTTGCGCGAACTGACAGAACAAATGCCGAACGCCTCAGTAACCGAGTTCGGAAACGTCGCGGTCAAGGCCCGCGTCGACTCCCGCAGCACCCGGTCCACCTACCTAGTCGAAGACTCAACCAACTCCCGCGGCCAGACCATTACCCGGGCCGAATACGATCGCGTGGCCGCGATCCAGGACGCGCATATCGCGAAGTCGCACATGGTGGTGGTCGACGGCTATATCGGGTCCGATCCGCAGTTCCGCACCCGGGCGCGCCTGATCATGGAGGCGGCCAACGCCAACGTGGCGGGGATGCAGAAGCAGCTGTACTACCCGGCCGGCGCGGACTACGACCCCGCCACGTGGGAACCGGACACCACGGTGATCTACACGCCGAACGTCGAGGCTCCCGGCTACCCCAACGACCGGCTTATCGCCGTGGACCTCACCAGCAACATCACCCGCGTGCTCAACTCGGACTATTTCGGCGAGTCCACCTCGGCCGGCGGCAAGGACGAGGAGGGCAAGTTCCTGCGCGTCCCCGGCACCAACCCGTTCTTCCCGCGCGACATGGCCGACATGGGCAACCGGATGCTCGAGCTGCTCGACAGCCACGAGGTCCAGGCGTTCGTGCTGAACACCGGCCGGATCGGCGGCGGCGACGACCACCCAGGTTCCAAGAAGGTAACGATTCCCTGCTCCTCCGCGATCGTGCAGGGCATCGTCGAGGGCACCATCGAATGGGCCGGGGACCCCGAGTTCGGCTACGAGGTGGCGGCCGCGATACCGGGCGTGGAGGACATCGAGATCCTGCAGCCACGGCGGCTTTACGCCAGGCAGGGCCGGATGGACGAGCACGAGGCGATGGTGGCCAGGCTCAAGCGGGAGCGCCGGGAATTCCTCAGCTCGTTCCCCGGGCTTGACGAGTCCCTGGTCAAGTCACTGGGCTGATCCGTGCTGTGCGGCGGCGGAACCTCAGACGTTTACCGCAGCGTTTCCCTCGTTGGGTACGTTTCTGGCAGATCATCACGGTAATGAGAAAGGTCGCCAGCATGGGAGTTCGTGACCTGATCTACCGGCTGTACGAACGCAGGCTCCAGGCTTCGCTCACGCCCGACGCCATCCCGCGCCACGTCGGGGTGATGTGCGACGGGAACCGCCGGTGGGCCCGGTCAGCCGGGTTCCGTGACGTCAGCAGCGGCCACCGCAAGGGCGCGGACAAGATATTCGAGCTGCTCGACTGGTGCCGCGAGAGCGGCGTCGAGGTGGTCACCCTGTGGCTGCTCTCCACCGACAACCTGAGCCGGCCGTCCAGCGAGCTCGTGCCGCTGCTGAAGATCATCGAAGACACCGTGCAGGGCCTGGTGGCGGAACGGTGGCACGTGAACCCGGTCGGCGCGCTCGACCTGCTGCCCAGCGAGACGGCCCGGGTGCTCAAGGACGCGGCCGAGGCGACCGCGCACTATCCCGGCCTGCTCGTCAACGTGGCGGTCGGGTACGGCGGGCGGCGCGAGATCGCCGACGCGGTCCGCTCCCTGCTGCAGGAGCAGGCGACCAAGGGCACCACGATCGAGGAACTGGCCGAGGTGCTCGACGTCGAGCACATCGCCGAGCACCTCTACACCGCGGGCCAGCCGGATCCGGATCTCGTCATCCGCACCTCCGGCGAGCAGCGGCTCGGCGGCTTCCTGCTCTGGCAGAGCACCCACTCGGAGTTCTACTTCTGCGACGCCTACTGGCCCGCCTTCCGCAAGGTGGACTTCTTGCGGGCGCTGCGCTCCTATGCGGCGCGCAGCCGCAGGTTCGGTACGTTACCGCAGGTTATGCGCAGAATTGTGACTAAGTAACCTGACGGTGCTTTTGCCGAAACACGATCGCGGGTACCTTCGATAGTGGTGGACGGCGCGGCGCCGTTCCCGGGAAGGCCCTCGGATCTCTGAGCTTCGCGCTTTGCGTGCAGGCGAGATACAGAAGGGCCGGCGCGGCCCTTTTGGGGGCCAGGCCCGGTCCATCCGACACGTCTGTGTCCTGTCTTGGCGCCGGGCCTGTCTTGGCGCCCAGGGGAGTCTGCGTGGCCAATCCTCAAGGTCGCCGTACGTATGTACTCGACACCAGTGTCCTGCTCGCCGACCCGGCAGCCATCGCTCGCTTCGATGAGCACAAGGTGGTGCTCCCGGTCGTCGTCATCACCGAGCTGGAAGCCAAACGGCACCACCCCGAATTGGGCTACTTCGCCCGCCAGGCCCTGCGTCACCTCGACGACCTGCGCCTGGAGCACGGCAGGCTGGACGCGGAACTGCCGGTCGGCACGCTCGGCGGCACGGTCCGGGTCGAACTCAACCATTCCGACCCGCAGGTGCTGCCTGCCGGGTTCCGGCTGGGGGACAACGACTCGCGCATCTTGTCCGTGGCGTGCAGCCTCGCGGCCGACGGCGAAGATGTCGTCCTGGTCAGCAAGGACCTGCCGCTGCGGGTCAAGGCGGCCGCGATCGGGCTGGCGGCGCAGGAGTACCGCGCCGAGCTGCCGGTGGACTCAGGCTGGACCGGGATGACCGAGCTGGACATCGGCGCTGGTGAAATCGAGCACCTCTACGACACGGGCACCTTGGACTGCGAAGTGGCCCGCGAGCTTCCCTGTCACACCGGCCTCGTCCTCAGTTCTTCCAACGGCAGCGCGCTCGGCCGGGTCAAGCCGGACAAATCCGTCCAGCTGGTGCGGGGTGACCGGGAGGCCTTCGGCCTGCGGGGCCGCAGCGCCGAGCAGCGCGTCGCGCTCGACTTGCTGCTCGACCCGGACATCGGCATCACCTCGCTCGGCGGCCGGGCCGGCACCGGCAAGTCCGCGCTGGCCCTGTGCGCCGGGCTGGAGGCCGTGATGGAGCGGCGGCAGCACCGCAAGGTCATCGTGTTCCGGCCGCTCTACGCGGTCGGCGGCCAGGAGCTCGGTTACCTGCCCGGCTCCGAAGCCGACAAGATGAGCCCGTGGGCCCAGGCCGTCTATGACACCCTGGGCGCGGTCACCACCCAGGATGTCATCGACGAGGTGCTGGCCAGGGACATGTTCGAGGTCCTGCCGTTGACCCACATCAGGGGCCGGTCACTGCACGACGCGTTCGTGATCGTGGACGAGGCGCAGTCCCTGGAGCGCGGCGTGCTGCTCACCGTCCTGTCCAGGATCGGCTCCGGGTCCCGGGTGGTGCTCACCCACGACATCGCGCAGCGGGACAACCTGCGCGTCGGCAGGCACGACGGCGTGATCGCGGTGATCGAGAAGCTCAAGGGCCACCCGCTGTTCGCCCACGTGACCCTGGTCAGGTCCGAACGATCCCAGATCGCCGCCCTGGTCACCGAGATGCTGGAGGACTCCGGGCTCTGAGCTGACTCAGCCGGCCAGACCGGGGTAACGCGGGCGCCGGCTGCGGTACGGTGACCAGCGTCATGGAATACCCACCTGTGTCCGTCGTGATGCCGGTCAGGAACGAGGAGCGGCACCTCGCGGAGTCTGTGCGGCACGTGCTCGGCCAGGACTATCCGGGCGAGCTCGAGCTGGTGCTCGCGGTCGGGCCGTCGGCCGACCGGACCGAGCCGATCGCGCGGGAGCTGTCCGCCGCCGAGCCGCGGCTCACCGTGGTGGCCAACCCCACCGGGAAAATCCCGGCTGGTCTCAACGCCGCCCTGCGCGCCGCGCGGCACGACGTGATCGCCCGGGTGGACGGGCATGCCCTGCTGCCGCCCGGTTACCTGCGCGCCGCGGTGGCGGTCCTGGCCGCCACCGGCGCGGCCGACGTCGGCGGGGTCATGGCGGCCGAGGGCGTGACCACCTTCGGCCGGGCCGTGGCCTGGGCGATGACCTCCAAGGCCGGGGTCGGCTCGGCGGCGTTCCACACCGGCGGCGGGGCCGGGCCGGCCGACAGCGTCTACCTCGGCGTCTATCGCCGGGAGGCGATCGAGCAGGCCGGCGGCTGGGACGAGGGGATGCTCCGCGCCGAGGACTGGGACCTGAACTACCGCATCCGGCGCCGTGGCGGCCAGATCTGGTTCACCCCCGAGCTTCGCGTCACCTACCGGCCGCGGGCCAGCGTCCGGGCCCTCGGCGCGCAGTACTTCCACTACGGCCGCTGGCGGCGGGTGATCGTCCGCGAGCACCCGGAGACGGCCAGCTTCCGCTACCTGGCGCCGCCGGCCGCGGCGTCCCTGGTCGCGCTGGGCCTGGCGGCCGGCCTGGCCGGGCTCGCCGGGATCGTGGCCGGGGTGCCCGGCCTGGGATGGCTGGCGGCCGGGTTCGCGATCCCGGCCGTGTACCTGGCCGGGATTACGGCCGTCGGGGCCGGCCTGTCCCGGGGGGTGCCCGCGCGGGTCCGGCTCCGGGTGCCGCTGGTCCTCGCGATCATGCACATGAGCTGGGGCACCGGGTTCCTCACCAGCCCGCGGACGCTGCACAGAGACGGGAAAGCTGACACGCGTGTCCGTTCGGGAGAAAACAAAGCGGAAGGGGCTGCAGCGGTCGGGCCAGAATAGAGCATGGACTTCGACCTCCCCGCCCTGCTCGCGGCCCACCGCGAGGACGGATACGAGCTGTACGGCCGGTACCTGAACCCGCAGCAGCCGAAGGTGCTGCACGCGATCGGCTTCGACAAGGTCTACGAGCGGGCCGAGGGCGCGTACCTGTACGACTCCGACGGCCAGCGGTACGCCGATTTCCTGGCCGGATTCGGCGTGTTCGCGGCGGGCCGCAACCACCCGGTGATCCGCAAGGCGCTGCACGACGCGCTCGACGCCCAGCTGGCCGACTGGACGCAGTTCGACTGCGGGCCGCTGCCCGGGCTGCTCGCCCAGCGGCTGCTGGCCAGGGCGCCGGGACTGGACCGGGTGTTCTTCTGCAACAGCGGCACCGAGGCGGTGGAGTCCGCGCTGAAGTTCGCCAGGTACGCCACCGGGCGCCGCCGGGTCATCTACTGTGACCACGCGTTCCACGGGCTCACCACCGGGTCGCTGTCCGTCAACGGCTCGGCCGAGTTCCGCCAGGGATTCGACCCGCTGCTGCCCGACACCGCCGTCCCGCTCGGCGACCTGGACGCGCTCGCGGCCGAGCTGCGCAAGGGCGACGTCGCGGCGCTCATCATCGAGCCGGTCCAGGGCAAGGGCGTGCACATGCCGCCGGACGGCTTCCTGACCGCGGCGTCCGCACTGCTGCACGAGCACGGCGCGCTGCTCATCTGCGACGAGGTGCAGAGCGGCTTCGGCCGCACCGGTAAGTTCTTCGCCTACCAGCACGAGGACGTCGTGCCGGACATCGTCACCGTGGCCAAGGCCCTGTCCGGCGGGTTCGTGCCGGTCGGGGCGATGCTGGCCAAGGGGCCGATCTTCGAGAAGGTCTATTCCTCGATGGACCGGGTCATGGTGCACAGCACCACGTTCAAGGGCGGCGTGCTGGCCATGACGGCCGGCCTGGCCGCGCTGGCGGTGCTGGACGACGAGGGCCTGGCGGAGAACGCCGCGCGGACCGGGGAAGCGCTGAAGACCTCGCTGACCGCCATGATGCAGAAGTATGACGTCCTGGCCGAGGTGCGGGGCCGCGGGCTGATGATCGGGCTGGAGTTCGGCAAGCCGTCGTCGCTGCGCGCGCGGACCAGCTGGAACATGCTGCAGAAGGCCCGGGTGGGCCTGTTCGCGCAGATGGTGGTGGTGGCGCTGTTCCAGCGGCAC
>Ga0335078_10011914_pt1 | contig 12899 bp, 10 predicted proteins | sample Lox_Sample_32_FD_206711 | JGI IMG/M metagenome (GOLD analysis project Ga0335078, IMG submission 206711) | Soil microbial communities from Loxahatchee National Wildlife Refuge, Florida, United States - Lox_Sample_3.2 | ecosystem: Environmental > Terrestrial > Soil > Wetlands | place: USA... | reverse complement strand
GCTTCATAGACAATCAAGAACTTGTCGTGACTGTCGGCAAAGCGGCCAAAGACGACAACCCATCCGGTGTCGGCCTGGCGCGCGATCGATTGCCTGACGGTGCCCGTGCGGTGGATTATCAGCTCGAACGCCGCGATAGCGCAGTTCGAGCCGCGACGTCATATGCGGCGAGTAAGCGGCCGCGCGCTACGATCGGCGCGAAATCCGTTGAGCAGTCGTTCCCGGCCGCGACAGCCGAATGGCAAATTAGGAGGGCCAGCAAAGACACGCCGGCATACTTGCGTATGGCCACTGCAAACCTCGATCACCTGGCTGCGGTTGGTTCAAGAAATCCTATTCCCGGCCCCGGCACGGTGCAGGCCCTCGTGCTCACGCCATTCCGCAATCGCCATGTTTCCCACTATAATCGGTCGCCATGGAGAACAAGGAAGTCGCTCGCATCCTGCGCGACACTGCGCAGTTGCTCGAAATCGACGGCGCCATCATCGGACGCTATCGCAGCTATGAAAAAGTCGCCGAGCTACTCTACACCATCCCCGAACGCATTGAGGATCTCGCGAAAGACGACAAGAAACTGAAGGAGCTTCCCGGCGTCGGCGAAGGCATGGCCGAACATATTCGCGAGATCCTGGCAACGGGCGACTACAGCCTTCGCAAAAAGCTGCTGAAGAAATATCCGACCACGCTTCTCGATCTTCTCGAGCTCCAATCGCTTGGCCCCAAGAAAGTCGCGTTCCTCTGGAGCCATTTCAAGGTCGCAACTGTAGAAGGAGTAGAAAAGCTCGCCCAGGACGGCAAGCTGCGCGATCTGCCGGGTTTCGGCGAGAAGAGCGAGCAAAATATTCTGAAGGCTTGCGGCCAGTTCAAAAATCTCGGCGGCTCGGGCCGCGTGCTCCTCAACGTCGCCGACGAAGAAGCTCAGAAACTGACCGCCTACATTCTGAAAGCCGGCGACGCGGTCGAGGCGGTGACACCGGCTGGCTCCCTGCGTCGTGGCCGCGAAACCGTCGGCGATCTCGATCTGCTCGTGACCATGCGCCCCGGCCACGATAAGCAAAAAGACATCGACGCGGTCTCGGAATACATCCTGAACTATCCCGGCATCGACGAAACGCTCGCGCACGGTGAAAACAAAGTGAGCGTGCGGCTCGGAAACGGACTGCAGGTCGATATTCGCCTGCTCGAGAAAAAGCATTTTGGCGCCGCGCTGATGTATTTCACCGGATCGAAAGCGCACAACGTGGCGCTGCGCGGGCGCGCGCTCGACAGAGGATGGACGCTCAACGAATACGCGTTGACCACGGTGAAAGGCGGCAAGTTCGTTGCCGGCAAGACCGAAGAAGAGATTTACGCGAAGCTGAAGCTCTCCTACATCGAGCCCGAGCTACGCGAAATGGGCGGAGAAATCGAAGCGGCGGAAAACGGCAAGCTTCCGAAGCTCATCACGCTCGCCGATATCCGCGGTGACTTGCAAATGCACACCACCGCGTCCGACGGTCGCAACTCAATCGACGAAATGGCCGATGCAGCGCGTGAACTCGGGCGCGAGTACATCGCGCTCACGGATCATTCGCAAGCCCTCGCGATGGCAAACGGTTTGGACGAGAAACGCACGCTAGCCCAGATCAAGAAGATTCGCGCCGCCCAACAGAATGTTCCGGGTATTCGGCTTCTAGCCGGGATGGAAGTCGACATCCGAAAGAACGGTACGCTCGATCTCGCCGATGAAGTCCTCGCACAGCTGGATGTCGTCGTCTGTTCGGTGCATTCCTACATGAATCTCGAGCGCGCCGACATGACCGAGCGCATTCTCGCGGCGATCGAGAATCCCTACACGCAGATCATCGCCCACCCAACCGGACGTCTTCTCTTGCGCCGCGAGCCTTTTGCCTACGATATCGAAAAAGTGATCGACGCAGCCGCGAAAGCAGGGGTCGCGATGGAATGCAACGCGTACCCAGATCGCCTCGACCTGTGTGATGTCCACGCACGGCTCGCCAAACAGCGCGGCGCGAAAATCGTGATTTCGACGGACTCGCACTCGATCGGGAATCTGAAGTTCATGAAGTACGGCGTGATGACCGCGCGCCGCGGCTGGATCGAAAAAAAGGATGTGCTGAACGCTCTGCCGGTCGACGAGTTCCTGGCGGCGCTGCGGCCCAAGCCGCCTGCGCATCACCATCACGCGGCGCCGAAATCGGCGAAGCGCAAATCGGCTTGATTTGTTGTGGGTCACTTCCCGGAAAAATCTGCCCAGCAAGCGAACGACGGTGGGTGAAGGTTCGTCTGCAGGCCTGGATGCGGGCAGTGGGCAATCGCAGAGCTCGCGGTCAACACGAGCGAGGATCGCAGGATCAGATCCTGCCTAGCGGTGGCAACCCAGTTCCTGGACTTGAAGCACTTCGATTGCGTCCTCAAGTTCCTCTGGCGTTTTGGTTGTTTCTTCCCGACGCAATGCCAAGAATCTCCGCCGGCACGCCCAATCAGCTCCGGGGCTCGTGCTTGGGGGGTGCCGCAAGCCGTTTAGAATTCGTACTCAACCTAGAAATCTCCGGGAAGGGACTCAGGATGGCGGAGCGGTGGTTTCATATCGAATCCACTCAGCGCTGAGGGCCGCTAGACCGAGTGCGCGACGCTATCGTCTTCCGTTGCGGCATGCATTGTCTTTGACCCAAGCGCCGGTGACTTCACGCCACGGCGCATGGCTACTACACCTGTCCGCACCATTTCCAGCAGGCCATACGGAGTCAGCAGTTCGAGAAACCGGTCGACCTTTTCCTCGCCGCCGGTCATTTCGAGCGTGATCGATTCGGCGGCGATATCGAGGACACGCGCCTTGAAAACCTCGGCAAGTTGCAAGACCTGTCCGCGATTTTCCTGCGTCGCGCCGACTTTCACGAGCGAAAGATCGCGCAACAACGCCCCCTGGCCGGTCACGTCATCGACAAGAAGCACGTTTACGAGCTTGTAGATGTTGGCCACGATGCGCCGCGCCTGGTCCGTATCGGCATCGGTGACGATCGTCATCCGCGAGACATCGGGGTTTTCCGTGCGGCCCACCGTCAGCGAATCGATATTGAACGCGCGGCGGCGGAAGAGCGAAACGACGCGCGAAAGAACTCCGGGCTTGTTTTCGACGTAAACCACAAATGTGTGCATCATCGCCTATTCATCCTCTGCCGTTTCGACCAGCGGGTTGGGCCGGCGGATCATGTCATGCAGCGCTGATCCGGCTGCGACCATCGGGTAGACCGTATCTTCCTGCTCGACCTTGAAATCGATCAGCACCGGGCCTTCCTGAGCCTGTGCCGCCTGTACGACGGGAATCACGTCGCCGCGGCGCTCGACGACGAACGAACGAACGCCAAAAGCGTTCGCGAGTTTCGCGAAGTCGGGGTTTAGTAGTGGCGTGGCTTCGTAGTTGCGGTCGTAGAAGAATTCCTGCCACTGGCGCACCATGCCGAGGTAGCCGTTGTTGATGATGGCGATGTTCACTTTCAGATTTTCCTGAACCATTGTCGCCATCTCGGCCATGGTCATCTGGAAGCCGCCGTCGCCGACCACGACCCACACATCGGCATCGGGGCGCGCGACCTTCGCGCCGATCGCCGCAGGGAGCGCGAATCCCATCGTCCCCAAACCGCCGGACGTGATGAGCGATCGCGGCCGCTCGTGCTTGTAATATTGCGCTTCCCACATCTGGTGCTGGCCCACGTCCGTCACGACGATCGAATCGCGATTTCGCGTTTGATGCCAGAGATCGTTAATCACGTGCGCCGCATAGAGGTGGCCGTTGTCGGGAAGATTTTGGATGTCGCGGACGGCGGTATCGCCCTTGAGCTTCCCGATATGTTCGATCCACTCAGGATGCGTCAGCGCCTCGATTCGTGCATTCAGTTCGTGCAGGATCGAGCGAAGATCGCCGACCAGCGCGACGTCCACCTTGACGTTCTTGTTGATCTCGGCCGGGTCGATATCGATGTGAATCTTCTTTGCCTGCGGAGCGTACGTCCTCAGATTGCCGGTCACGCGATCGTCAAAGCGCATGCCGAATGCGAGCAAGAGATCGGCTTCCTGAATCGTGTTGTTGACCCACGCCTCGCCGTGCATGCCCATCATGCCCATGTTGAGAACGTGAGAAGCGGGCAGATGGCCGAGACCGAGCAAGGTCATCGCACAGGGAATGCAAGTTTTCTCGGCAAAGGCCTGCACTTCTTTCTCTGCGCCTGAAAGAGAAATTCCGTGGCCAGCCAGAATCACCGGACGCTTCGCCGCGCGAATCAAGGCCAGCGCGCGTTCGTATTCCCCTTTTGCAGGCGAAAGATCGGGACGATAGCCGCGCATTTTTGGAGCCGCAGCATCGAAATCAAATTCGCAATTTCCCTGTTGCGCGTCTTTCGTGATGTCGATCAGGACAGGACCGGGGCGGCCGGATTTCGCGACGTACATCGCCTCGCGAACAGCCGGCGCAATTTCATCAGCGCGCGTCACAAGATAGTTGTGCTTCGTAATCGGGAGCGTGACTCCGGTGATGTCCGTCTCCTGAAACGCGTCCGAGCCGAGCAGCTTGCTACCGACTTGTCCCGTAATGCAGACAATGGGCGACGAGTCCATCATCGCAGTAGCGATGCCGGTGACCATGTTCGTCGCGCCCGGACCGGAGGTGGCTACAGCCACGCCGACTTGTCCCGTGGCACGCGCGTAGCCGTCCGCCATGTGCGTGGCGCCCTGTTCGTGGCGCACCAAAATATGGCGAATCGAGCTGTGGCGCAGCGCGTCGTACGCAGGCAAAATCGCGCCGCCGGGATATCCGAAGACCGTCCTCACGCCCTCGCGCTCGAGACATTTCCAAAGAGCTGTTGCTCCCGTCATCGTTTTCGCTTCGCTGCCCATCGTCCTCTCCCTCAGTAGTGCGCAGAAAATTTTTCAAGCGTGCCCAAAAACAACAAAACCCACCTTGCCAGCGCCTCTGGCGGGTGGGTTTCTTGAGCTTTCGATTTCCTACTTTCTCAGCTCAGTCACGCCCTCCGGGCAGAGACGCCTTCTCGAGTCGTACGCCTACGCTTACGAGTCGAAGTCGAATCGGGTTGGCCAATTTCGTCACGTCGTCGCGTCCCAAAGGGTGCGCCCACCATTCCGCGAGGGCGCCGCTGGAGCTAACGGTACCTGCAGACCGTAAGTCTGTCAAGAAAGTATTGGGGAGTACATGCTGGCGCTTCTACGGGTCGAAACGGCTCGAATCTGACAAGTGCGTCCACGATGGTCGTTGCGGGAACACGTCGAACGGGAAACAATCGTCATGTCCAATGGGCAACAGATAGCCCCAGCAGACACTCCTGCGATCAGCCCGAGTTTCCTTACTGTCCCCAAATCAAGGTCTTACAGGGACGCCCAATTGGCACGCGTCGTGCCCCAGTGGATGATCGTCTGGTTGGTTCGAGAGGCTCGTGCTGTGATTGCCTTCGTTATGATGGGGATTCTCGCGGTACTTGGCTTCCTGTGTATTTCCGAAGCCATTCCGGCCATGGCCCGCCCCTACTCTACGCCTGCCGTGTCCCCTTCCAAGCCCAAAGAAAACCGACGGGTCGCCACAAAGCCCGAAGCAAAGCTTTCAACTAATTCGAAGTTGGACATAGTAGTACCACCTTCCTATAGGCCATTTCCGGCTGCCCCCCCAAACTCCTAGGTAGAGTTCGCTTCCCCGAGACGGAGGCAGTCGTATGGGTGTAGCAGTCTGGCCGCGAGTCAGGGCCGTTGAACGGTGCGCCGAGAAGGCGCCGCGAGAAGCTCGACAGCGCAAGCGTCTCAAAGTCGACTTGCCGGTTCATCTGCGGCCATTCGATCCACGGTTCGCGGAAATCGAAGATGTCGGCCAAGTGGTCGATTTCACGCGTGACGGGCTCTATTTCCTAACCAGCATGCCGCACTACTTCGTAGGCATGCGGCTGATCGTCACCTTCCCGTTTGGTGACAACGTGTCAGCGCATCGCAAATTCCTGGCGACCATCGTCCGGCTTGAACACCGCAACGATGACAAACGCGGGATTGCACTCCGCTTCTTGCTCTGAGCCCAAAGCTGGGGGCTTTTCTTGCCATTTGCGGCTTAATTGCCTTTTGGGCAAGGCCAGCGCCGAATCACCTTGTCAGCTCTCGGACCGGGCAGAGACAATGGATTCACGCAGGGTCGGGACAACTCTCACAAGACATTCACCTAGGCCGAAAGGCAGGTACGCGCGCTTATGTACGAGCATGGCCATAAGAAACACGCGGATCAGTCAACGGAATCGAATAGCGCCGCGACAGCAGATCGGCGGAACGCAGATCGTCACAGCTTCACTGCGGCTGCGGAGGTCATCGAACTCAGTTCCGGTGCGCGTTTCTCGACTCGGACGACCGATCTAGGGCCCGGCGGCTGTTTCGTCGATACCATGGTTCCTTTCCCGGTTAGCTCGAAGGTTCGTGTGACGGTTCGCAAGGGCCAGGCAAATTTCGAGACCACGGGCGTTGTGGTTTATTCGCAGACCGGCCTTGGAATGGGGATCGCGTTCGACACGATGGAACTGGGCCAGCGTCACGCGCTCGACAGCTGGCTGGCGGATCTTACCGAGACGAAGCAGGCCGCGACATCGGTCCCGGCGTCCTACGGCGCGTATGAATCCGTTTCGGGAAAGTCCCAGAGCACGGCAGCCGTGACTCGACTGGTAAAGCTGATGATCGGCAAGGGCCTGTTGACCGAAGCCGAAGGGGCATCAATCCTGTTCGATCCGGTTCTCTAGCCTGTTTATTAGAGCCTTTTCACCGTCCAACCCTCAGATAATTATAAGGTTATAGGACGCCACCCCAGGGGAAAGTCGTGCATCTATTTCCTAGGGAGGGAATTTTTTCCCCGCTCAATGTCATTTCTGCGCTGCGCCTGATGCGATATCTCCTTTAAATTCATCAGCGGCGCAAGTGGCGCGAGCTGGCAAAGCTATTGCAACACTGGTCTTTAGGGGGAGTTCTCTATGGGTGAACGGAGAAAAGCTCGTAGGTATGAAGTCTATTTGCCGCTGCAGGTGTCTCTATCGCGCAAGCGGCCAGCTGAGTATCACACGGCTCAGCTTCGCGACATTTCACGCACCGGCATCTTCTTCCATTCCGATGTCGCCATCCAGGCTGGCGCCGGCTTGGAACTGACCTTCGCGCTGCCTACGGACAAGGAGCGTGGCTCATCCGTGCTTGTGCGCGCAAGCGCCAGGACTCTGCGGATCACGCCCATTCCGGGCGAAACGACGCCCGTCTTCGGTGTGGCGGCCACGATTGACCGAATCGATTTCGTGCGCCCCGTCGCCACCGCCAACGCCGCAGCCTAGTCTCGCGACAAATTCTCTTGCGTGCAAACTCACACCCGCTACGTGTGTGTTTTTGTCTCGCCGTGGGCGGAGCTGACAGACATTCCGCTATATCATGGCACCGTGTCCCGCGAAAACATTGCGAGCCTGGAGCGCGCCGTTCTCACCGCATTATGTGCCCGCCCGGAACGGTTGGCCGACTGGCCGAGTGCCCGCGCGCGGCTTGAGCTGCATGTCTGGCAGGATCCTGATCACGCCGCTATTTTCGAAGCCATTGCTCGCGTCGAGGGTCGGTGTTTGAATTGGCGCGAGTATCTTCCCGCCCAGCTGACACGAATGGGATTTCCGGATATCAACTGGGCGAGCTTTTTTGTGAAGGAGCCTAGTCAGAAACTGAGTGAACTCATTGCGGCACTCGATAGGGCAACAGCGACGGTTGAGTGATCGTGATGTAGGCGAGAAAGAGCCCTACTTCCCTTTCTTCTGCTGCGCTAGCTCGAAATCGATAAGCTGAGACAGTGCGGCGACGTCTCCGCCCACGAGCGGACGACCGTTGATGTAAACCGTCGGCGTGCTGCTTACGCCCAGCGCCGCACCTTCTGCGTGGCTTTCATCGATGGCCTTTTGCGTGTCGGCCGCGGACATGCAGCCTTTGAACGTATCGGTGTTGAGTCCAGCTGCTCCGGCAAACTCCACAAGCTTGTCCCAAATATTTTCGGTCGAAATCACGTCCTGATTCTCGAAGATCTGATCGTGGACTTTCCAGAATGCTGCGGGAGATTGCTCGAACGCACAGTGCGCTCCGAGCGATGCTGTGTTGGCCCAAGGATGAATCTGCGTGAGCGGGTAGTCCTTGTAGACAACTCGGATCTGCGGATATTTCGGTTCCACGGCCTGAAGTGCTTCCCAAAGCTCGCGACAGTGCGGACATTCGAAGTCGGCAAATTCGACGAGCGTGACGGGCGCATCGGTGGGCCCTTTCGTGGGGCTGCCGTCGATGTGAATCTTCGCGCGATTTGCGGCAAAGGGGTCAACGGACATGTCGAAGATCTCGCCGCGCAGCAGCGTCTTTCCATCCTTGCTGACGAAGACCTCGCCCGTTTCCTTCTGATCGTTGAGGATTACCTCAATCGGGACCCTGTAGTAGCCTGGAGCGGCCGATGGAGCAAACGGGCCGATGGTCACCTTGATGCTGTCGCCCCAGCCGAAAAGTTGGCGCACGAAAGCTTCCGTCGACTTCGCCAGCCGAGCCTGCTCGGGAGACATCGGGGCCGCCGAAGCAGTGGCTTCTGCGCCAGACGGCTTCGAATCCTGAGCGACACACAATCGGGCGCTCAAAAAAAGAAGCGCGCCCAATACGATTATTTTGCGACCCATCAACCTAGTTCCTCTCCTACACGCCTTCAAGCAGCATAAAGAAAAGGAAGGGTAGAGCAAAGTCGAAAGATGATCGCTGAAAGGGATCAGGAAGACGGGCCCACGACTTTCTCGGCAAGCCAATCCCCTGCCTCGGTTGTGCGAAGCGTTCCGCCGAGATCCTTCGTGGTGCGGTCCTCGCGAATCGCCGCTCGCACAGCTCCCTCGATTCGCCGCGCCTCGTCCGGCCAGCCGATCGCGTCGCACATCATGCCCGCAGTGAGCACCGCGCCGATCGGATTCGCGAGACCTTTCCCGGCAATATCGGGCGCTGAACCATGCACCGGCTCGAAAAGCGAAACTTTGCTCGGATGGATATTTCCAGAAGGCGTGAGCCCGAGACCGCCGATCAGCCCTGCGCCAACGTCGCTCGCGATATCGCCAAACATGTTGCACGTGACAATGACTTCAAACTGCGAAGGATCGCGTACCATCTGCATTAGAAGATTGTCGATGTACATGTGGCTCGACTCGATCTCAGGATACTCCGCGCGAATCTTTTTGAAGAGGCGCTGCCAAAGATCATGGCCGTAAGCGAGGGCGTTGGCTTTGTCGCTCATGCAGACGCGCTTGCGGCCGTGCTTCCGCGCCAGATCGAAGGCGTATCGGATGATCCGTTCCACACCTTTGTGGGTGTTTACATCGAGCTGCGTCGCGACCTCATCAGCAGTTCCCTTCTTGAAGAAGCCGCCGACGCCTGCGTACAGACCCTCCGTGTTTTCGCGAACCACCCAGATGTTGATATCTTTTTCCGTGCGGCCCTTCAACGGAGTCAGTCGCGCATCGAAGAGAACGCAGGGGCGCACGTTCGCGTAAAGATCGAGCTTGAAGCGGAGGCCGATCAGGATGTCGGCACCTTGCTGATTCGAAGGGACTCGTGGGTCGCCGAGTGCGCCGAGCAAAATGGAATCGTACTCGCGGCGGAACATGTCGACGGCGTCGGGCGGCAACGTCGTTCCGTCGCGGAGGAAGCGGTCGGCGCCCCAGTCGAATTCGGTGATTGCGATTTGGCGTCCCCCAGCTTCGGCCGCGGCCCGGAGGACCTTGATGGCTTCGGGGATCACTTCCTTCCCGATTCCATCACCGGGAATTACGGCAATGCGCTTAGGTGACGCAGAAGATGATTCCATCATTTCGTCGCGGAACGTAGCATGCGTGTTCTATCGTGTCAAACGAACTGACTCGATGGACGATTTTCTGTCGTCAGGATTTGGCGGCTGGCGCAATACGGCGGATCGTAACCGCGGCAGCAATTAGCGCTGCGGCCGGTAACCAAATCCAAAGAATTTCGCTCTGCAAGACTGCGGCTCCGCGAGTCGTAAAGAAGGGGGCGAGCCCGATCGGCGAGACTCGAATGGGTCTTGAAGGTAGAAAGTATCGTTTATTGCTGAAAGGGGGAAAGAATGCGACTCCTAAGCCGCCATTCGTCATTGCGTCGAGCACCCCATGGCTTGTCGTCGCTAGAAACAGGTACAGCCACAGTCTGAACCGGTGCACTTCCTTCGAACGCCAGAAACTAGAAATCGCCAACACCGCGACGGCGCTAAGAGCTGCGAAGAAAACAGAGTGAGTAACTCCGCGGTGGCCCCAAAAATCCCCGTAGGGCACGCCAAGATCAAAACCTATTACGTCCACGTCTGGAAGCATCGCGCAGGCGACACCAGCGATCCAAACCCACTTGGGAGCGCGTGAATCGTAAAGGCACGTGCCCATGCTTGCGCCAACGATGGCATGGGAAACCAGAGAAGCCAAACGAGCCTCGCAGATTGCGTTCGCCAATCTTAACCGGAACTGATATAGAATCCGCCGAAGACGATGCTCGAACCCGCCAAGAACGAACTCCTGACCCAAGTGAGCCGCGGAACGCCCATGGGCGATCTGCTACGCCGCTACTGGATGCCGATCGCAGCGGTCAGCGAGTTCGACACGGAAAGCGTGAAGCCTGTTCGCATCATGGGCGAGGATCTGACGCTCTACAAGGACATGAACGGCACCTTCGGGCTCGTCGACCGGCATTGCCCGCATCGCAGCGCAGATATGTCCTACGGCTTCGTTGAGCAGTGCGGCTTGCGCTGCAATTATCACGGTTGGCTCTTCGATCAAGAAGGCCGCTGCATCGAGCAGCCGTACGAGGATGTTGCGCATCCCGAGGCGCATTTCCGCGACAAGATTCGCATCAAGGCGTATCCCGTGGAAGCTCAAGCGGGTTTGCTGTGGGCCTACCTCGGCCCGCAGCCCGCGCCGCTTGTTCCCAATTGGGAGCCGTTCAGTTGGAAGAACGGGTTCGTTCAGATCGTTTTCGCTGATGTCCCGTGCAACTGGTTTCAATGCCAGGAAAACTCGGTCGATCCCCTGCATTTCGAGTGGATGCACATGAATTGGAGCGTGCGGCTGGCCGACCAAGGTGCGAAGTATTCGCCCCGGCATCTCAAGCTCGCGTTCGATGAATTCGATTACGGAATTGTTTACCGCCGCATTCGTGAAGGCATGAGTGAAGAAGATCCTTTGTGGAAGGTGGGCCGCGTGTGCCTCTGGCCGAACGCGCTCTTCACCGGCGATCATTTCGAATGGCGCGTCCCGATCGACGATCAGAACACGCTGAGTGTCACGTGGTGTTTCACGCGCGTGCCAAAGGAGCGGGAGCCATTCGTTCAGGAGCGAATCCCAGGATGGCGGGGCGCGGTTGTCGACGCGGAAACGGGGCGATGGATATCGAGCCATGTGATGAATCAGGATTTCGTCGCCTGGATTGGCCAGGGCACGGTCACAGATCGAACGCGCGAACATCTCGGCACGAGCGATGCCGGCATCATCATGATGCGGCAGAGATTTCTCAAGGATATCGAGGCCATCGCACGCGGAGAAGATCCAAAAGCCACGATTCGCGATCAGGAAACCAATCGTTGTGTGGCCCTACCCATCGCGGATCGAAAGCGGCTCGTCGACGGCCTGACCATCGAAGAAATGTCACGCCATCCAATGGTCGCGGGTCAACTCAAGGATTACATCTTCCAGGCAGGCCAACCGATCGAAGTCCGCGCGGCGTATGCCGCAGCAATGGGCATTCGCGACTAGAACCCCTTCGCCGAGGCGTAGTTGACCGGACCGCAAACCGTTATATACTTCCGCCCGGCCAGGCCCTCAGCCGTGGGGAGAATGCGGGGTTTGGGGTGGGTCTCAACTAGGTTTTAGTGCGGCGGTGCGCCGCGAAAATCAATTTGCACTCGATCTGAACCTGAGGAGGCAACAAATGAAGAAGTTTCTCGCGGCTGCCGGTCTGGCAGCCCTGATGGCAATGCCTGCGGTTGCGGGGACGACTACGTGGAATCTCGATCCGTTCCACACGAATGCACAATTTCTCGTGAAACACTTGGGAATCTCCACGGTACAAGGTGACTTCACGAAATTGAGCGGCTCCGTTGCTTTGGACGATCAGGACATCACAAAATCGACCATCAATGTCACCATCGACGTCAGCTCGGTCGACACGCGGGTCTCGCGCCGGGACGACGACCTCAAGAGTCCGAACTTTTTCGACGCCGCCAAATATCCGACGATCACGTTCCAATCCACGAAGATCACGAAGGCGGGCGACGGCAAGCTTACGGTTACCGGAAATCTCACAATCAAGGATGTGACGAAGGAAGTCACCCTCGACGTCACCGGCCCGACCAACCCGATCACCGCGATGGGCGGACAACGGCGCGGCTTTTCGGCCACCACGAAGATCAATCGGCAGGATTTTCACGTGGCCGCCGATCCCGGCATGGTGGGCGATGACATCACGATTCTCATCGACGGTGAAATGACGCTTCCGGCTCCTCCGAAACAATAGTTCTCGAAGACAATCTAATTTTCAAGAGAGGCGGCGCTTTTAACAGCGCCGCCTTTTTCTTTTCGCGCGAAATCGATTCAGCCCGAAGGCCGCTCCGCCAAAAACACGCCAAGCAAAACGAGAACAGTGCTGACGACGAGATGTTTCGTGGGTCGCTCACCCAAGAGCGGGATCGAAATCAAAACAACGACCACGGGCTGGAAATAGTTAATCGCAACGACGCGCGACGCTTCCATGTGACGCAGTAACCAGTAGAACAGCAAATATCCAGCCACCGCGCTGAGCGCCGCCATGTACAGCAATCCAGCCCATCCCTG
>Ga0335078_10011913_pt1 | contig 12900 bp, 8 predicted proteins | sample Lox_Sample_32_FD_206711 | JGI IMG/M metagenome (GOLD analysis project Ga0335078, IMG submission 206711) | Soil microbial communities from Loxahatchee National Wildlife Refuge, Florida, United States - Lox_Sample_3.2 | ecosystem: Environmental > Terrestrial > Soil > Wetlands | place: USA: Florida... | reverse complement strand
ACGGGCGAGGGGAGGGTAGCAGCGCAGTACCACGACGGCCACGCCGATCGCGATGAGCACCGGGGCCGCGCTGGTGTACAGGCCGCTGCTCCCCGAGCTCGGGCCCTGGTCCCGGAGTACGACGAGCCCGCCGGCGGCTATGGCGATCAGCGCCGTCTCCACGACGATCCGCCGGACCGCGCGGTTACGGCCGCCGGCCCGGCGCCCTGGCCTGCCGGTCGCGGGCGCCGCCACGCGCTGCGGGATCACGCTGATCAGCACCGGGCCGGCCAGTGTCACGGCGATCGTGAGGCCGGCCAGCCACCAGCCCACCGGGTCACCGTCGCCGGAGGTCAGGCTGATGGCCAGGACCGCGGCCGCCGCTCCGGCCACCGCCGCGACGATCATGCTGGCGCGCAGTACCAGCCAGCCGAGCTGATACAGCGCCGCGCCCCGGGCTCGCATGAGCGTGAACTCGGCGGCGCGGCGCTGCGCCACCAGCCGGGCGCCGAGCAGCACCACCACCGCCCCCATGACGGCCAGGCTGACGTACAGCAGCTCGAGCACGGGGGCGGCGGCGCCTTCCCCGGCGATGAACGGGATGAGGACCGAGGGAATCTGGGAGGTGACCGCCGCCGTGATCGGGGTCACGGACCCGGAGGTCATGAACGTCGTCCCGGAGGAGGCCATGCTGTCGAGGCTCGCATCCAGGTTGCTCGCCTGATCCGCGGTAAGCCCACCGAGCGCGGCCGCGTATACCCAGGTCACCTGCATTTCGGTCGGGTCCAGCGTCGATTCAATCAGCGGGAGCGCACCGGCGCCGATGAAGACCGCCCCGCTCCAGTACTGCTGCCCCGAGGAGCCCTGCGACAGCACGGGACTGGCCTCCGCGACGCTCTGGGTCCAGAAGGTGGCAGCCGGGTCGGCCGACCGGATGATCCCGGTGACCACCAGTTCCACCGTTCCCGCCTTAAGCCGGGTGCCGACCCGCAGCCCCAGCCTGGCCGCGGTGTCGGTGGTCACCGCCACTTGTATCACGGTCTGCTGCCCGGCCACCCCGCCTGCCGGGAGCCGCCCGGCGACGATATGGCTGTAGCGGGCCAGCGCCGTGCGGTAGGTCAACTCGAGCTGCGATGGCCCGTACCCGGCGGCCTGGGCGGTCCCGCTGACCGGCACGTAGGCTGTGGTCAGGCCGGCCCAGACCAGCGAGTCGCCGGCCACCGGCACATCGCCCGCAGCCAGCCTCGCCCGCAATGATGCGCCGACCGCCGTGATGTCACCGGCCTGAACCGTGGTGTCTCCCCCCATGGACGTCGCGCCCACCGTCCCGACGACGGTTCGGTCGGCGGGCGGCGCAGCCGCGATTACGCGCTGCAGCGCCCCGGTGCGCAACGCCACGCTCTCCCGCGGGATCGCCAGGCTGGCCAGTACGGCGACGAACACCAGCAAGCCGAAGGCGATAGTGGCGGCGGCCCCGGTACCGGTCAGCGTCAGCCATGCCGCGCGCAGCCGCAGCCGCAGCGTTCTCATCCGGCCTCCGCCCGCAACTGCGCCGCTGGGTCGGGTCGGCGCAGGACCGACAGGGCCGCGGCGGCGACCGGCACGGCCGCGGTGATCAAGGCCAGGGCAACGGCCGGGCCGAGTGGCACGACCACCAGTGCCCACGGCACCGGCGTCACCGCATCGGCGGTCAGGGTGATCGCGGGCACCAGCAGCTGAGCCAGGCCGATCCCGGCCAGCACACCCGCAGCCGCGGCCGGAAGGCTGAGCGCGCCCTGTTCCAGGCACAGCTGGCCGGCCTGGGCGTTCTTCCCCACCCCGAGCGCGGCGAACACCGCGCTCTGCGTCCGCCGCGAGCGGAGGCTGCCCGCGACACTGATCGAAAACCCGCCCGCGCCGAGCAGCACCGCCGCCGCCCCGATGGCCAGCAAGGCCTGCCGGGGAGCCGTCAGCAGCGGGTTGTCGAGCAGGGCCGCCCGCTGGCTGACGCGGCCGGTGACAGACAGGCCGAGTCGGGCGGGCAACCGCGGTACCCGGCCGTCCGCGGTGCGCAGCCACCAGCGGGTTACCGGCAGGGGCGTCACCTGGTTGGCGGCGAGCATCACCTGGTCGACGGCGAGCAGGTCGTTGACCTCCGGGAGGTCGGCGATCAGCGCCCGGTTCGGCCCGAAGACGGTCGGGAAGTCGGCCACCGACGCCACGATCCGCAGGAGGACCGTGGTCGAGCTGAGCGTAACCGAGACGATCGATCCGACGCCAAGCCGGTTGGCCGCCAGGTAACCGGCGGTGGCGATGGCCGGGACGACCTGGGACGGCGGCCGCGCCATAATCGTGACCATCCCGGTGGCGATCGCGGGATCGAAGCCAGCCTCGCGCTGGACTTGCGCCGACGGATCGTGTCCGGCATTGAACGTGAGCCGCTGCCCGCCTCTGGCGGCGCGCTTCCAGCTCTGGATCGCCGGCGGTGCTCCGCTCGACGGCAGCGGCGTCCCGCCCGGGTTCGGTGGCCCGGTCGGCACGTATTTCGACGATCCAGCGCCCTGCCACGTCGCCAGGGCGGCACCGTGGCTGAATGGCTCGCCGAACGGGCCGCTGGCCGTTTCGGTCACCGCGAGGGACTCGATGCTGAGGCCGACGGCCGGGGCCGACTGCGGGTTCGCCGGGTCGTACGGCGGCAGGAGATAGGTCAGCGTGAGCCCGAGCAGCCGCAGCGGGTAGCTGGCCTGCCCCGGACTCGACAGCATGAAGACCAGGGCGTGCGGCTGGCCGTCGGCAAGCAGGAGCCCGGCGGCGGGTACCTGGTAGATGGCGCCACCGGAATCCTGGACCCAGGCCGTGACGGTGGCTGAGCCAAGATCCCTCCGAACCCCGGCTGGGTTGCTGTGCGGGCCCGCTCCGAGGGACGCGAGGACCTCCAGCCGGTCTGGCTGGCCGGGCAGCACCAGCCCGGACGTCGGCCGCGGGGTGATGCGCTGCCACAGCGCGCTCACCGGAAGCGAGGACAGGTCGGGACGGAGCAGTATCGTCTTACCCGCCGTGCTCGCGTCCAGCGCGATCAGCTGGCCTCCGTTGGCGATGCTGGCGAGGCTGGCCGACGTGGCGGCGGTGACACCCGGTGCCCGGGTGATCGCCCCGGTGGCGCCCAGCGGCAGCTGGTCCGCGGCGTCCACCTGTACATCTGCGCCAACCGCGAAGGCGCCCTGGTCCGCGGCCGACTGCCGCCAGCTCGCGTACCCGGCCAGCGCCAGCGTGGTGGTCGCGACGGCGACCACCACGAGCAGAGCCGGGCCTGCCTGACGGATCGGCCGCCGGGCGATCTGCCAGCTCACCATAGCGGCGGCCAGCCGCCTTCCGCGGTCGGTCGCCTTGTCGGCTAGCCTGGCCAGCAGCGGCAGCCCGCGGAGCGGGATGATGGTCACCCCAGCCAGCGCTAGTGCGGGGGCGAGAGCGACCACGGGGTCGATCCCGAGCCATCCCGTGGCCGGATGCGCGACCGCCGAATAGCCGCGCAGTTCCCACACCGCGACCGCGGCGAGCGCCACCAAGGCCAGATCGCCCCCCGCCCAGGCGATCCCCGCCAGCCGGGCCTGCCGGCCTCGGCGGGCCCTGGCGGTGTCGGGTGCCGGGGCGTGCAGCGCCGGCCAGGCCATCACCGCGGCGCACAGGACCAGCATGGTGAGGGCCGACAGCCAGACCAGCGAGGCGATGCCGCGGCCCTGATAGCCGCCCAGGCGCAGGTCGGCCAGCCGGGCCAGTACGCCGGTCAGGCGGATGCCGGTCAGCACGCCCGCCAGGCCGGCCGCGGCGCCCAGGAGCACCGCCTCGGCCAGCACGGGCCGGACCACCTGCCACCTGGTGGCGCCACGTGCCCGCAGCAGCGCAGACTCCTCCACGCGCATACCGGCCAGCAGCCGTGCGGCCAGCACCAGTCCCGCCCCGGCCACCAGCAGCAACAGCAGCGCAGCGATCGTGAACAGCGACCGGGTCAGCACGATCGTGCTGGCGATACCGGCCAGGGTCTGCGGCAGGCCCGAGGTCACGGTCAGCCCCTCGGGCAGGAGCTCGTTCAGCTGTGTCACCGCTGCGCTGGTGCCTGTGTTGAGCGCCTCGATGTTCCCCCGGGCCATGGCCGACGCCTGCGGCAGCACCATCCACGAGGCCTGGCGCACGGTGAGCGCCCCGCCGAACGCAGCCGGGTTCACCACCGCAGGGCCGTAAGTGGTGGACGAGCTCGAGGTGCTGAACCCGGCGTAGCTGGCGGAGTATCGCTGGACGCTCATCCCTGATACCGGCACCAGGTCGAGTGCCCAGTAAGGCGACGCCGGGTTATTGGCCCGGAACAGGCCGGTGACCTGCAGCGAGGTCGACGCGTCACCGGACTGAGGGGTGGCCGTCAGCACCGAGCCGACCGTCAGGTGCAGCTGGCTGGCCGCGGCGGCAGGCACCGCGGCAGGCACCGGACCGCCGCGGCGCGGCGGACCGGGCCACGTGCCGGCGGTCAGCGTCACCTGGGCGCTGATCCCGGCCAGCGACGCGAGCTGGATCTGCCTGGTGGCCGTGGGGTCGCCCGACGACGGGAGCTGGAGCTGGTCCGTCCACAGCGCGCTTTCGAGCTGGAAACCGACCCCCGGCCACGCCTGACGCAGCGCGGCACGGATCCGCTGCGAGTCGGCGGCGGCCTCGCGGGCGTTGACCGGGCCGCTGATCCCGAGAACCCGGTCCTGCGGATCCGCCAGGAAGCCCTGTGCGCCGGACGGGACCACCGCATCGGCGAAGGTCCACAGCATGGTCGCAAGCCCGGTGGCGAGCAGCACCATGACCGCGATACAGGCCAGCAGCCACGAAGCCCGGGCCCGGCGGAGAAGGAAAGACACCCCCAGCCCACGCATGCGGCGCCCTACCTTCCCAGGGTGCTGCTGACGGTAGCGACGGACCCATCCTCCAACGAGATAACCTTGTCGGCCAGGTCGATCAGCGCCTCGTCGTGGGTGGCGACCAGGGCGGTGATCGCCTCCGAACGCACCACGCTAAGCAGCAGCTCCATGATCTGCCGGCTCGTCTCTAGGTCGAGCTGGCTGGTCGGCTCGTCCGCGATCAGCACGCCTGGCCGGCCAGCCAGCGCGCGGGCGATGGCCACCCGCTGCTGCTGGCCACCGGAAAGCTCACCCGGGCGATGCTCGGCGTGGCTGGACAGCCCGGTCAGCGTCAGCATGGCCGCCACCCGCTCCCGGCGCTCGCTCGCCCGCAGACCCTCGATGCGCAGCGGAATCCCGACGTTTTCCGCCGCAGACAGCATCGGCACCAGCCCGAAGGCCTGGAAGACGAAGGCGACCCGGTCCCGCCGCAGCGCCAGCCGCTCTCGCTCGGTCATCCGGTTCACCTCACGGCCGTCCACCCACACCCGCCCCGCCGTCGGGTCGTCCAGGCCACCGACGATGTTCAGCAGCGTGGTCTTGCCGGAGCCGGATCGCCCGCGCAAGGCCACGAGCTGACCACGGTCCACCGTGAACGAGACCCCGCGCAGAGCGTGAACGGCCGTATGCCCGCTGCCGAAGGTCCGGCAGATGCCGTCCGCCACCACCATGACCCGTGGCGGGCCGGCGTTAGCGGGGCCGTGTGCCGGGTACGCCTGGCCGGAGTTCATTCCCATCCTTTACGGAGGCGGCTGCTGGTCAAGCGGCCAGCAGCGGGACGAGCACCTGCGCGTCGGGGCTTCCCCAGCCCGTCGCCGGGTCCCAACCGGGACCAGCCTGGTAACCGCCCATGCCGACCGGCGGCGTGTTCACGATGTTGCTACCGGTAGTAATGTCATGGAACGCCCGGTGGTAGCTGGAACCGCGGGCGATGCGGTAGATGGCGGGGTTGACGAAGCCGAGGTCGTGATGGGCGTACTGGTCGGCCAGCGCCATGAGTCCCCCCCACAGCGACGCGGAGGCGCTGGTGCCGGAGGCCGGCATGATCCACTTCTTGCTGCCGCCGGTAAAGACGAACGCCCAGCCGCTCTCCTGATCAGCCTCACCGGCCACGTCGGGCACGCCCCTCATCGTCGAGATCCCGGGGACGCCGTCCTGATAAGCGGGACGGGCGTACAGGTGGCTGAAGCCACCCCCCGATGCTCCGCTGGTCAGGACAAAACCGGCTTGGCCATTCCAGACGGTCTCGCTGATGTAGAAGGCGGCCGAGAGATTCCCGTTGAGCGTGGTGCCGCCAGCGGCCAGCACGAGCGGGTCGGAGGCCGGAAGGCTGACTTCCTTGACCGCCGCGTCCCCGAAGTCAGCGCCGCTGAACCCGCCGTTGTCGCCGGAGCCGGCTATCACAGTGACGTGCTGAGCGGCCACTCCCAGCAATATGGAGTGCATCTGGGTCACTTGAGCCTTGGTGAAGTAATGTTCCCCCAGACTGAAGCTGATCAACGCCACGTCGGTGCCGGAGACGGCCAGCCGCAATCCGGCGAGCATGTCGGCGGTCGCGTTCGCGGCGCTGTCCCGGGCATTGGGGGGCAACAGGACCACCCGCAGAGCGGCGGCGGGGACGACCGTGTGCACGATCTCGGTGTCCTGGACTTCCTCGTAGGCCGCCTTCCATGGCGAGCCCGCGCCGGCCAGGGTGGTCACGACCTGGATCCGCGCGGCGGGCAGCCGGAACATGCCGTCGAATGCCGCCAGATCCTGGCGTATGTCGCTGGCAGGCGTGACCCCAGGAGGCGGGGCTACCGTGGCGCTGGGGGACGAGGCGCCGGGGGACGGGGCAACGGCAAGGACCGTCACCGTCTCGCCGCGGCCGTCGATCCCCCTGTCCAGCAAGGGCTGAATGCCATACTCGACCCGGAACAGGGCCGGCGCATTGCAGGAGATCGGGGGAAGCAGGCAGTCGGAAGCCACGCCGGCCGGGGTAGCCGTACCGCTCGCCGTTGCCGTGCCGTGCGCCGTTGCGCCCGAGCTTTCCGTGCATCCTGCCACCGAGACCACGCTCAGCAGCAGTGCGGTGGTGAGCAGACGCGCTCGCCACGCGCCTTCGGGACAGGCACGACGGGACTCACACGTACGCACGGCCTGCAGCGCTGCCATCAGCCTGACCCAGGACGCGGCAGAGCGCACCTGATCCGGGCCTGCGCCGGGCCCGCTTGATTGCCGCCCGGAGACCGTATCCGGCGGCCACCCCCAGGCACCCGGCGACGACGGCACCCGATACGAGGGGAGCGGCCGAGACGGAACCATCCGAGAGCGGGGTCATCCATGACACGGTGATGTCCGGAGCGATGGGCATCGCCACGCCGCTCACGATGAACCTCACGATGAGCGCGACCAGCGGCGCCGAGGCGAGCAGGAAGCAGCTCGCCGTCGCCCCAGGGGACAGCGGATCCCAGCCGGGGGTGCGGTGCCGGGTCAGCCGGCGAGTGGCCAGCAGGACCAGGACGCCCGCCGCCATAGCCGCGTAGACGACCAGCACCGTCAGAACGGGGCCGGGACCAGGGCCTGAGCCGGGCGCGGGTCCGCTGCTGAAGTTGCACACGTACGAGCACGGCTCGGTCGGCCCCCGGGGCGCAGCCGGGGCGGATCGCAGCAAGAACCCGAAGATCCCCAGTAGCGCCGATGCCACCACGAAGCAGCTCGCCGTCACCCCCGGGGATAGCGGATCCCAGCGCGGGGTGCCGTGCCCGGTCAGCCGGCGAGTGGCCAGCAGGACCAGGCCGCCAGCCGCCATAGCCGCGTAGACGACCAGCACCGTCGGAACGGGGCCGGGGCCGCCCGGGGCGGATCGCAGCAAGTACGTGAAGATCCCCATCCCGGCCAGGCCGCCAGCACCGACGGTCGTCGCCAGCAGCCCGGCGAGCTTCCACGCAGCCATGGCTGCCCCGCCGGCCGTGACGGTCCGCCGGCGATGCGCCCGGACCACGACCCGGACCGGCCCGAAGCTGGATATCGCGGCTTGCTGGGCCTCCAGCTCCGTCATCCCGACCTCTATCCCTACCGCGGCGGTCTCGCGCAGGTGGTCCTCGGCCTCGGCCGCGATCAGCTCCGCCTCGGCCGCCGGGACCCGCAGCCCGGCGTACAGCTCCTCCAGGTACCCGGCGATCAGGTCGGGGGCTGCCCCGCTCATGCCGGCCACCCCCGCTCGGCCTGGGCGGGACCGGCGGCCGGCGGCCATACGGCCTGGGCCGCCCAGCCGAGCACCGCGTGCACCCCGCCGGCGAAGTTACGCCATTCGGTCTGCTGGGCGGCCAGCGCGACCGCCCCCTGGTCGGTCAGCCCGTAGACGCGGCGCCGGCGGCCCTGCGCCTGGTCCCAGATGCTGACCAGCAGGCCCGAGTCCTCCAGCCGATGCAGGGCGGGATAGATGGTCCCCTCGGGCAGGTCAAACGTGCCCCCGCTGCGGTCGCGAAGCGCCGAAATGATCGCGTACCCATGCGCGGGACCGGAGGAGAGTACTGACAGCAGCAGCAGGTCTAGGTTTCCCTTGAGCCGTTCACGGTCCATACCACGGATCACTATGCCTCGCATTACGAGGCGTCAACGGCGTTGCCGTGGCCTCGGCTCCGGGTGACACCGGTTGCTCCCGGCGGCCGCGCCGACCACCTTCGTCAGCGCACCGCGGACCTTACGCACCTGCGTGGACCCGAACGCGGGTTTGATGCTAGCGTGATGTAGCCGACGCTTGTAGATCTAGACATTTCGAACTTTAAACTAGCTAACTCTAGTGGGGCGGGTGGGGCTCGAACCCGCGACCGGCAGATTATGAGAAGCCCGGCCTCGTGCACCGTGCGCGCTAGCTGCACCGATGGCACGGGTTATCGCACTGATGGCACTCGTCGCGCTGGGGTTTCCGGAGGCCCGGTCCACAACCCGGTCCACACGGGGTGGCCGGCATCGTCTAGCTACCGTAACCGAGCGTAGTGACCCCGACGTGGCCGCAGCGATGCTGCGACTTGATGCCGCGGTCCGGCAAGGTCTTCTGCACTGCCGAATTGGGCTGTATTGGAACAAGCGCGGCGCCTGCGGCGCCGCTGACCCGGCGTCAGCGTCGGCCTCCGGCCTTGGGAGACCCCGCCCGCCGCACGCCGGGCCATATCTGCAGGGTAAGCAGATCGGTACCTGCTCATGACAGGCAACCAGCGGAGTTCATCAGCCGCACGCCGCAGTCAGCCCAGCAGCAGGAACCGGTTCGCCAAGGCGCCCAGACAGGCATGATCATCCGCCGTCAGCTGCACCCGGCCGGCAGCCCTCAGCGCGTAGCCCACATCGTCCCAGCTGGCCGTGACCGGCCGTCCGAGAATACCGTCAAACGTCTCGCGGGTTACGGCCAGCCCTTGCGGGGATGGGCCGGCGAAATCAGGGTCTCCGGCCGCCAGGTCCAGATGATGGATCGTGGCCTCCACGGCCAGCGTGGCCAGGAAGTCACCAGCTGCCAGCACGTGCCCCTGAGTGGCGACCTTAGCCTCGGCAGGCAACGCCTGCGCCGCATGGGCCGCCGCCGCACCCGTTTCCTGCCACTGCGCCACGATGACCCGGTCCGAGCTGTACGCCGCAGCCGCCCGCCGGACGAACCTTGCGTGCGCGTCATAGCCCTCGGCGCCGGGCCGGAACGGCGCCCAGTAGGAAATGAAATCAACGTCCGCCATCACGGCCGCGGGGGTGGCGAAGGTGACAAGCGCCCGCTGGGCATCCAGCAGCAGGTGATAGAGCAAGTCTGCCCGGGTCCAGCCCAGGCAGCGGGAAGGGCGCGCCAGCTGTTGCCCGTCCAGCCGCTCCACGTCCGCGGTCACGGCTCGGTAAGAAGCCGTCATCGCAACGCGGGCGCGCTCGGCATCCATGTGAGGCATCGAGCAACGATAGACGACACGCGAGTGCAAGAGCCCAGGCTGGGCGCAGATCCGGGGATGGCCTGGGAGCTACACTGGGAGCCACGGGGATGACAACCTTCTGGTGTTCCGGACTCGCATGGACAACGAGCAGTGACGAGCCCGAGGTCGCGAACTGATCTGAACGGGTCCGGATGCCCGCACATCAAACTACGGTGTCAACGGATCAGAAGGCTGAGGTTTGAGTCCCTCCGAGCGGGCCACCATAGCTCAGGTCGGGGGTTTGCTCTCGGGTCAGGAGACACTCGGGACTCTCTTGGGAGCTGCTGTCTCATGATTTTCACGATCGCATGATCGCTAAGCGATCATGCGAACCGGCCGCGAATGTCCGGCCGCGGGGGCCTCTATGCAGCGTCATCACCCGGTCCGATGCCGTGCTCACGCAAAATGGCCCGCAGTCTTGCCAGCTCAGCATGCACCCGACCCAATTCGCTGGGCAGCGACGGGCGGCTAGCGGCGGCCTCCGCCTGCTCCTTCTCCCGGGCGGCTCGCGCGGCGAGCAGTTGCTTCTCCTTCTCGCGCCGCGGCGCGGCGGCCTCGAAATCCTGCCTGTCGACCGCGGCCTCCTTCTCCCGGCGCACCTGCGCGATCTCCTGGTCCAGGTCGCCCAGGTCAGGCCGTATGCCCACCCAGCGCTCGACCGCTGCCAGACGACGGTCCAGATCGTCGACTCGCGCGAGAACATCATCGGGCAGCCGCGAGGCCCTGCCGGTCCCGGCCGATATGGGCTCCTTGCCCTGGTACCCGTGCAGCAGCTGGATCACCTGCTGGCGCACCCGGTTCAGGTCCGCGCCCAGCTTCACCAGCACCTGCGCGGCCACCCCGTCGCCCTCGCGGATCAGGCCGAGCAGGATGTGCTCGGTGCCGATGTAGTTGTGGCCGAGCTGCTGCGCCTCACGCAGCGAAAGCTCCAGCACCTTCTTGGCCCGTGGCGTGAACGGGATGTGCCCGGAGGGCGCTTGCTGGCCCTGGCCGATGATCTCCTGGACCTGCTGCCGCACGGCATCCAGGCTGATGCCCAGCGACTCGAGCGCCTTGGCCGCGACGCCCTCGCCCTCATGGATGAGGCCGAGCAGGATGTGCTCGGTGCCGATGTAGGCGTGATTGAGCATCCTGGCTTCTTCTTGGGCCTGGGCAACAGCCCGCCGCGCTCTGTCGGTAAACCTCTCGAACATGCTCCGCGCCACCCTTCTCGGCCTCGGCTCCGCCGTGCCCGATGCCCCTACGATAGGTCGCCTCCGCTCCTGATTCATCGATCTGAGCTAGGACCACAGAGGGAAGCACGCGAATGCCGTCAGCCCCACTGCACCTGACCTGCCAGATCACGAACCACTGTTACTCTATCTGACTTGCCTCGCACCGTCCGTGGGGACGTCCTCCGGCGTCCGCTAGCGTCCCCGGGCGTTCTGGCTCATTTAGTTACCCACACAGGCCAGCCGCGCACCTTCCGCACCTTCATCGGCCCGAGGGCGGGCTTGATGGCGCGGCGGATGAATCCCCTCGTCGGCCTGCCGCGTGGACATGTCCCACTCCGCGATCGCGGCGTACTCGTCCCATGAGCTTTGCGACGGTGACGCCGGACTCGGGCGTGCGGCCTTCGGACGCTTCGTTGAGCAGCCTACCGAGCTCGATGTGCGCCTGCTGCTCGGTCTTGACGGTGGACTTGAGCCGGATCGCGCGCCCGGTGAGCGGATCGGTCCCGGCGTACACGGAGACCCGGAACGACCCGCTCGGCAGTTGCTCTATGTGACCTTTGCGATTCTGGGAGCCGCTGAGCGCGCTCGAACCACTGACCTGCCAATTACGAGGGGCATGCTCACAAGCTTTGTACTGCTAGCTGCACTGATAGCACGGGCCACTGCATTGACGGCACTCGCGGCGCTGGGATATCCGGTGGCCCGGTCCACCAACTGGTCCACGCCCCGAAGCCCCTGCGCCCGACTATCCTTCTACTGTGCGTAACGTCACTCTGGGCACCGCATCCACGCCGCGAGCCCGGCCGTCATGGAGCAGACGGTTTACAGGCCAATCCTCCTGGTCAAGCCATGTGCTCATAACCTGCGATCATGCGTAGGTTCAGCGGTTCGCGTTCTTCGGGTTGGCGATCAGGTTGATGATGCGGAAAGGGCAGCTTGCCGACCGGATCAGTCGGAAATTTTGCCTGGTTAGGGCGAGTTTGAAGTTGCGCCATTTGACCCCGTACGGTTCCGGGCCTATCCAGTACAGGTAGGCCTCCCGCCGCGACGATGCGTCCTTGCCGCTGAGCCAGAGTAGCTTGATATCGGCCATAATCCGGGCCACGGAGGTATCGTCCCGCGGCGAGGATCCGCCGGATCTTTGACCCTTGCCGACGCGCTCGAGGAGTGGCTCACCGTGCGCGCCGCCGCTGGTGGCTAGCGCTCGCACATCGGCCGCATTCGTGCATGCCGGCACGACTGCGGCCGGGCGGCCAAAAAGACGCTCGCAGGTGACAGCTGCAGTCTTTGGCCAGCCGGCAGGACCTTCATCCTGGCGGGCGGGACATCCGGCCCTTCGCCGGCCCGAGGGCACGCGCAGAAGGTTGAGTGGAACCGTCGTCTGGCAGAAGGGTGATCGCGATGGCTGCCGCGCAAGTGCCCGATCCGCACCAGCCGCCCCCGCAGGCACCCGGCGGCGCCAGGCCGGGCGGATGGACGGCCGGCCGGATTGTCGCCGTGGTCGCCGGCGCGATCCTGATCCTGTGCTCGGTCGGGCTGCTCGGCGGGAGCGGCGTCGCGCTGTGGGCGCAGACCAGCCGGCACGGCGGCTACGCCGATCTCGCCACCGCCACCTACAGCGTCCCCGGCTACGCGATCGCCAGCGACACGGTCAGCCTGCACCTGGGCAACGGCGCCGCGTCCGGCCTGATCGGCACGGTGCGCATCCGCGTCACCCCCGTGGGCGGCACCAGCCCGGCCTTCATCGGCATCGCCCCGGCTAGCGCGGCGGCGCGCTACCTGGCCGACGTGGACTACGCGACGGTCAGCGGCGCGACCGATCACCATGGCACCTACACCGAGCATCCGGGCTCCGCGCCCGCGGTC